>OLOB01000064.1_pt1 | contig 91961 bp, 84 predicted proteins | sample 1671911 | NCBI WGS metagenome assembly OLOB01 (sample SAMEA3136625, study PRJEB25190) | human gut metagenome | biome: human gut; feature: human-associated habitat; material: faeces | place: Austria | collected 2013
TATACCGGCGGCCGGGGTCGAACCGGCACGTCCTTGCGGACACTGGATTTTGAGTTCCATAACTACATTTTTTAAATCTTATAACCTTGATTTAATAGGGTTTTAAGAATTTTGAATCTTGCAAAATAGACTGATTTTTCAAATTTTTGTAACTTTTTGGTAACACTTCATACCTTATCGTCCTAAGAGCATCATCAGAAAATAGAGGATATGTCCCAACCGGTCATATTCATACAAAGGTATTCAAAACAAAAGATAACGATCAATTAAACCATCACATAAAACTTGATTGAGAACCTGTGAAATAATCTCAGAAATGAGCTCTTTATCTTGAAAACGACGGCTGTAATTCTTTCCGTATGTAGTAAAATGAGGAACCTTTAAGCATAATACACTCAAACTCTTTATTTCTAAAAGAATTATATAAATCAATGCTCACGAGAGTTCCATTTAAATGCAAAATTTGAAATAAAGATAAGTACAACTACCCAACAAATTAAAGCAAACACACTTGATTCAGATATTTGAAATTTTTCAAGTTTTATAAAATATTCTGTGTTAGCACCTATAAAAGAAAATCTCGTGATGTAACTCATAATTTTATTGCTCATATCAGATGAAAGCATAGGCAAAAAAGTAGCTATAATCAAGACAATCATACTAAATAATGTTGCATGAGTTTGGGTCTTAGAAAACAAACCTATAGATAAATTCAACAGAATAAATGCTAACGTAGTCAATACTACTACAACAAAATACGTTAGCCAATTTGGAATAGAGACTCCAAAAATTACAGGCATGAACAAAGCCGATAAAACAGAAAAAATAAAAGGGAATGAAATGACAGAAATTATATAATTATATTTTGTAACACCACTCAATATCAATGTTCTTAAATTCTTCTTCTCTTTTTCTTCAGAAATCATCATTGAGGTAAAAGAACCAGCTGTCATACTATAAATCAAACTAAGTCCCATGTTTAAAAAATACAATTCGCCATGAATCATAGGGATAGCTTGTAAAATAGCAAAATCAACAAACGGTGTAGCTACACATACAACTAACAAAACTCTATTGCTAATTAAGTATTCCCAACGTAACCATAAAAGTGTCATCAATCTATACATTTTTTGAATCCTCCGAAATCTTTATAAAAATATCCTCAAGCGTATTTTCTAAAGTATGCACACTAGCTACATCAGAACCACCCAAATATCTAGCAGCCTCTGCTTGAGACACCATTATCGAATCTCCATTTTTAAAACGAATAACAGCCTTATCTTGCTGACTATATTTATCTATGATTTCTTGAGGAGAACCATATTCTAATATATGACCTGAATTCAACAATGATATACGGTCACAAATTTTAGTAGCTTCACTCATATCATGAGTTGTTAAAAATATTGTTGTTCCCTCATTTTTTAAATTCAACAGAATATCATGTACTTTATTTGATAAAGCAGGGTCCAACCCCGATGTAGGTTCATCTAAAAAAAGAATTTTAGGATGATGCAAAATTGACCGAATAAGAAGCATACGCTGTTTCATACCAGTTGATAGTTTTTCTGCCTTCTTATCTTTATCTTCAAATAATTCCAGTTCCTTCAACAAAACATCAAGTTTATCTAAACTCACATTGTGATACTTAGCAAAGAATTGCAAGTTCTTATAAACTGTCATCTTTCCATAGAATCCAACAGTATCACTCATTATACCAATATTTAAAAAATCCGAAGGAAGTAACTGATTAGACTCTTTATTTAAAATATAAGCTTTTCCGCTATCCTGTGATAACTGTCCTGTCAAAATATTTATGGTCGTCGTTTTACCAGCACCAGAAGGACCTAGAAAACCAAAGATTTCCCCTTCCTTAATGTCAAACGAAATGTCCTCTAAAGCGATTTTATTGCCAAAACGCTTAGAAAGATTGTCCACTTTTATCATTTTGTTCTCCTTTTTTAACAAAAATACTTGAATCATTAGAAATAATATTAAAATATAAATACATTATAGTAAAGAGATGAAAAAAAATAAAGAGAAAATAAAAAAAATGTCGTTTTTTTTATTTTCCCCATCTTTTTTTAGTTAAATATTGTTTGTTCTTAATGTATTTATATCTATTTTTACTTCTTTTCTATAGTTGTAATCTTGTTGTGGAACTTTTAAATTTTTAAATGCAACTGACATCATAAGCTTTATTCTATTTAACTGATTAACTTCTGAAGCACCTGGATCATAATCTACTGCAACTATATTTGCAAGTGGATATTTAGACTTTAATGCTTTAATCATTCCTTTTCCAGTAATATGGTTAGGTAAACAAGCAAATGGTTGTATACAAACAATATTATTTACATCACTTTCTATTAATTCTACCATTTCTCCTGTTAATAACCATCCTTCTCCTGTTTGGTTGCCTAATGATACAACATTAGCAGCTTTTTTTGCTAAATTATTTATAGAGCTTGGATATCCAAATCTTTCACTATTTTGCAACTCTTTTATTACTACTTTTCTATATGATTCTATATAAGATATTGCAATATCACATCCTGTTTTAACTATACTACTTCCTGATAAATATCTATTTTTAAATTTTGAATTATAACAGCAATATAAAAAGAAATCTAATAATTCTGGTACAACAACCTCAGCACCTTCTTTTTCTAAAACATCTACAATATTATTATTTGCTGTTGGATGATATTTAACTAATATTTCTCCAACAATTCCAACCTTAGGTTTAACTTCATCATTTATTTCTAAAGTATCAAATACTTTAACTATTTCTTTAACTAATTTATTCATTTCATTCTTATTGCCGTTTTCTACATTTTTAAATGCCTTTTCCCTATAATATTCATATAATTTATTTGCAGATCCTTTTACAGTTTCATAAGGTCTTACTCTATAAAGAACTCTAATGAATAAATCACCATAAATTACTCCCATCATAAGTTTCTTTATAAGTCTATAGGAAATTTTAAATCCAGGTTGCCTTTCCATACCTAATACATTTAAAGAAATTATAGGCACATTAGGAAATCCAGCTTCTCTTAATCCCTTCTTTAAAAATCCTACATAATTTGTAGCCCTACAACCTCCACCTGTTTGACTTATTATTAATGCTGTTTTATTTGGGTCATATTTACCACTTTTCAATGCATTAATCATTTGCCCAATAACCAATATAGATGGATAACATGCGTCATTATTTACATATTTAATACCTTCTTCTATTGCTTCTTTATCATTTGCAGGTAATACATCAATATTATATCCACTTGCTCTTGCTGCCTTTTCTATAAATTGAAAATGTATAGGTGACATTTGTGGTGCAAGAATAGTCCAATCCTTTTTCATTTCCTTAGTAAATAAATTTTTATTATAGCTATTATCTATATTTTTTAATTTTACATTATTTTTTTCTCTTTCTTCCATTGCAGACTTAAGAGATCTTATTCTTATTTTTACAGCCCCTAAATTGCTACCTTCATCTATTTTTATTAGGGTATACATTTTGCCGCGACTTGCCAATATTTCTGCTACTTGATCACTTGTAACTGCATCTAATCCACATCCAAAGGAAGTTAATTGTATTAATTCTAAGTCAGTTCTCTCTTTTACAAATGCTGCTGCTCTATATAACCTTGTATGATACATCCATTGATCAACAACCCTTATTGGTCTTTCTAAATTTCCTAAATGAGCAACACTATCTTCGGTAAGAACAGCCATATTAAATGAAGTTATAATATCTGTTAACCCATGATTGATTTCTGGATCAATATGATAAGGCCTACCACTTAAAACAATTCCTTTCATTTTATGCTCTTCTATATATTTTAATGTTTCTTCCCCTTTTTTTCTTATATCACTTACTACATTTTCTCTTTCATTAAAAGCTGCATCTACAGCTTCTATTATTTCTTTTTTGGTTACATTAAATTCTTCAAATATTTCATAAAGTCTCTTATATAATTTCTCCTTATTGTGTAATGATAAAAAAGGTGAAAGGTATTTAATATTTTTTTCTTTTAAATCATCTATATTATTTTTTATAACATCAGGATAAGAAGTTACCATTGGACAATTATAATGATTGTTAGCTCCTGAATCTTCTTTATATTCATATGGTACACATGGATAAAAAATAATTTTTAATCCCTTATTAATTAAATACATTATATGACCATGACTTATTTTGGCTGGATAACATGCAGATTCAGAAGGTATAGTTTCTATTCCTAGTTTAAATATTTCTTTATTAGATATTGGAGATAATACAACTTTAAACTTCAATTTTGTTAAAAATGTAAACCAAAATGGATAATTTTCATACATATTTAAAACTCTAGGAATACCAATTTCACCTCTTATAGCTTCTTCTTTACTTAGAGGTTTATAAGAAAAAATCCTTTTTAACTTATATTTATATAAGTTAGGTACATTTTTCTTTTTTGCAATTTCCCCCAACGGCCTTTCACATCTATTACCTGTAATATACTTTTCAGTTTCACTAAACTTATTAATTGTCAATAAGCAATTATTACCACATATTCCACATCTCTCACAGCTTGTTTCTATCGTAAAGTCATTAATCTTATCCCTTGTAATTATAGTTGAAATTTCATTTTCCTTATGATTTTCTTTACTTATAAGAGCTGCTCCATAAGCTCCCATAAGCCCTGCTATTTCTGGTCTAACTACATTTATTCCAGTTATCTTTTCAAAACTTCTCAATATACCATCATTATAAATGAACGGTTCATCCTGTTCTTCAACAATGGAATCTTGTTCTTTGTTATTATTCACAGCAACTTCTTCATTATCAGTTTTTTCTACTGGTTTTCCTTCTACTCCGAATTCCATTCTTATACGTTTCAATAATCCAGTCTTTCTATTGAGAGAGATAATCTCTGCACTTTGTCTAAATGAAGAAACATTCCCTAAAAGAACTAATTTTTGCTTAGCTCTAGTTATTCCTGTATATAACAAATTTCTAGCAAACATTCTTTGATATTGTGGTAACATTGCCAACACTACAATTGGAAACTCACTACCTTGAGATTTATGGATGGACATACAATAAGCTAACGTCAAATTAATCCAATCCTTTTTATCAAAAGTTACTTCATTTCCATCGAAGTCTGCTATTATCTGCTCACCCTTTTTATCTTTTTTAGTTTTAGGTATATTTATTCCCACAATCTTCCCAATATCACCATTAAAGACATTATTTTCAGGATCATTCACTAAATGAAGAACTCTATCCCCAATTCTAAATATTTGCTCATTGAAAATAACTTCTTTTTGTCGAGGTTTAGCTGGATTCAATAATTCTTGTAAAATAGTATTTAACCTATTAATTCCTGCATTACCACGATACATTGGAGCTAATACTTGAATATCATCTTTACTATTTTCCTTATTCAAAGCAGCTTTTACCACTTGCTCAACAGCAGAAGTTAATTGCCCAGCTTCACATGGAATAAATGCTCTGTCAGATTGTGCTTTAGTAAAGTCTGCTGGCAGCTCTCCATTCTTTATTGAATGTGCCAAATTAATTATCGAGGAACCTTCACCTTGTCTATAGATTTTCGTTAATTCTTTTTTAGGTAAGGTATCACTAACTAATAAATCAGAAAATACTTGCCCTGGTTGTACTGATGGAAGCTGATTTCTATCTCCCACAAAAATAACTTGCATATGACTAGGAATACTATTTAACAATAAATCCATGATAAGTGTATCTACCATAGATGTTTCATCGACAATTAACAATGCACCTTCAAGTTCTTGAATATCTTCAGGTAACTTATCATCATGTGCATTTATTCCTAGCATTCTATGAATTGTAGAAGCTGGTAATCCCGTCGATTCTGCCATTCTTTTAGCAGCTCGTCCTGTTGGTGCAGCTAACAATATTGGAAATGGATTATCTTTATCGTACTTACCAATATCTAAATCTATGTCGTTTAATAAGGCATATACTGCAACAATCCCATTAATAATTGTTGTCTTACCAGTACCTGGACCACCTGTTAACAGAAAAACTGGCGATTTAATTGCATCTTTTATCGCCCTTTTTTGTTCACTATCATAATCTATTCCCAATTGATCCTCAGCTTTTATTAAGAGTTTATCTAATAATGCATCATTATTTGGTAAATCACTGTTACCCGATTTCAATAGTCGATATAAATTCTCTGCTATATTCCACTCGGCATTGAAAAAGGTTCTACTGTACACTTTATTATCATCAGACTTAATTTTATCTTCTTCAGCAAGCTTAATTAACTGATCTGCAACTAATTGTGGATCGATTGCTTCATTGCGATTACTTTCAAGAAGCTTTAATGTTTCAGTTACTAAAGGTTTTAACTCAACATAAGTATCTCCTGTAGCATAAGTCAAATCATATAATGATTGAAAAATAGCTCCTCGAATTCTACCAGGGGAATCACTAGCAAAGCCAAATTGCTGTGCTATTTGATCTGCTTTAGTAAAGCTAATTCCGTCAATATCTACGGATAACCTGTATGGATCTTCATGGATTATTTCCAAGGTACTATTTGTATAGTTATTATAAATCCTTCCAGCCATTGTACTAGTAAAACCTAGACTATTAAGTTCAATTATGATTTTATCAATTCCATAATTTTCCTTTAAAACTTTTTTTATACTGTCCTTTTGCTTTTCAGATAATCCAAGTTCTTCCAATTTATCCATATCATTGTTTAAAACGTCAATGGCATCTACACCTAATTTTTTTACTATTTTTTCAGCAGTCTTCTTACCTATACCAACAAATTCATCACTCGAAAGATATGCAATTACACCATCTTTTGTAGAAGGTAATTCTAGTTGATAACTTTCAGCTTGGAATTGTTTCCCATAACGTTGATGTTCTACAACATTTCCCTCAAATCGATATAAAGAATCCGTTTGAATATTAGCAAAACTTCCAGTCACAGTTATTCTCTGATCATCCCAGTCGAAATTAGTTTCTTTAATCAAGACTTGTAAAACTTTATAAAAACTATCGGAAGCCTCGAAGTAGACAGCATTTACTGTTCCTATAAGATACTTACCATTATCTTCTTGGTCAAAAAGATCTAATTCCTCACTCATCAGATTTTCCTTTCTTTTGTGTCATTAAGAAACGTTGTACATCTGCCAAACGTTGTTGCATTTTTTTGTAATATTCATTATCCAAATTCTTAACTCGATCAAAATACTTACCTGCTTCTCCTGACAAACTAAGTTCTATTACTCCTAATTGGAATAATACTTCTACATTATCTTTGTCATACTCTAAAGCTTTTAAATAGTATTTTCTTGCATTAGTCAAATCCCCTGTAGCCATAAAACACGATGCTAATAAAGAAATCGCATCTACATTATGTTTTGTATTTTCAGAAACTGTTAATGCATATATCATAGTTTGAGGATAATTTTCTTGGGCGTAATATGCCTGTGCCATCATTAACATTGAATCTTGCTTTAACTTTTCAGATTGGACTTTCTTAAACTCTACTATAGCTTTATCGTACATAGAATTAGTATAGTATACATTTCCCAATCCATAATGCATAAGTGAAGATTTTTCTTTGCTATTAGCAAATATATTCAATGCTTTCTTAAATAGTTCTTCTGCTTGTTCAGCAGAATGAGCATCATTAAGAGCCACCCCTAAATTATAATATGCCTGTGCATCATAAGGATTATTATCTATTTTCCGTATAAGATCTTTAATTAATTCTTCAGCCTTATTTTTAATGTTTTTATCCACTATTTCACCACCACTTTATACTACATCAGTTGCATCTAAGTCTCTCTTTAGATAATCAGTTTTATTCCATACTAAGCATTTGAATTTTTGGTTGTCATCTACAGTTTGTAAAATCGTTGTACTTGTATTAGCCAATCCACCTTTTGCACGAATCTTTTCTAATGGTATTCCCTGGAGATAACGAATTTCAGCACATAAAGCCGCACCATGACTAACAATCAAAATATCATCATTAGGATATCTTTTAACTATATCTCTAATTTTTGGAGTCATTCTTGCAAATAATTCAGGAAACGATTCACCCTCTATTGTTGTTGGATCATACTTATCAGGATGATTTCTAAAAGCATCCAATTCAGCTGGATATTTTTCTGCTACTTCAGTAAATTTCATACCTTCCATTTTACCTAAATTAAACTCAGAAAATGCAGCATCTGCTTCTAAACGTACATTATAAGGTAGGTTTTCTTTTATTTTTTGAGCAGTTACTAATGCTCTTTTTATTGGACTAGAGTATATTTTTGCAAAACGATATGTTTTTAAATACTCTGACAATTGCTTTATTTCTTCTAAACTTTGAGGTAATAATGGCGAATCTCCATGTGCCCCTTGGTATCTACCTTCTAAATTCCATTCTGTTTTTCCATGGCGTACAAAAAAAAGTCTTGTCATACTAACCTCACCTTTATTTTTAATAATTAAAATAACTTCAAAATAATAATAAAAACTAATTCAAGTTTACTCGTATTCGTTATAATCTACAAGTAAGTTATTGATTTTAATATAAAAAACAGTTGAAACAAATCCAACTGTTCTGTACTTCTATTCATCCAACATTGTACTAATCTCATTATTAAATTGATCGTAAAATTTACTCCAATCTTCCTTTAAATCAACACACCCATCTACAATTTGATAACACAAATTAACAATCTTTCTTACATTTACCTGACTGGCAGGAATTTCACTCAATCCATGTGCAACTTTATTTCTTTGCTGATTATATCCACTTAACTTGTTCAAACTTTCAATTAACTCTTCATTTTCATTTAATTCTTCTAAAATTTTAATATAAAGATGAATATTTAAATATTGCTCTCTTCTATAACGAATATCTTTGTCATTTAATAGTTTATCTTCTATTTCTGGATAATTTTCTGTGTTAAGATGTGGTCTATTTTCTTTCCAAAAAATCAAATTTGGGTAATTTTCTTCCAAATATAACTCACAAGCATATTCACCAATATTTTTAGATCTTATTAGAACTTCACTAACCAATTCTCTATTTGCTTGTAACAATATAATCAAATACGAATTAATTAACTTTTTTTCTTTCTCACAATAATCGGTCTGATTAACAACTTTTAATAATTTTTGATACTTTACAGCTTCCGTTAAATCTTGTAGCGATGAAATAACTTTTTTCATTTTGCTTTTACTTAATACCCTATGCCTAATGGATAAATTATATAAGGATTCATAATCAAAATTATTTAATAAATCCTTCATTGTTCTTTTTATAAGAGTTTTTTGAAATTTTTCAGCTTTATCTTCTAGAATCCTTTTTTTAAAGTCTTTTCTATTATCAAGATTAGTTGAAATCAAATAATTTATACCCAAATTATTATCATGTCCTATTCCTTCATTTGAAGAATGACTAGGTGTTATTACTTGATAGGCTCTGACATTAATATCATTCAATCTATTAATAGTAAATAAAGCTGACTTCATTTGTGGAGTTCCACTAGATAAATTCAAAATTAAATCCTCACCATCCCTAGAATACTTTAAAACTATATTATTTAATATTTCATACATTTTATCGAAAATAAATACTTCACTATTGGAAATAAATCTCTCATCTTTTTTTATTACAGGATTATATCCTTCTATAGAATTTAACGCTAATAAGATATTATTCTCTTTTAGTAAAGCACGCTCAGAGTATATTAATAATATTTTTTCAGGGCGAAATACTCTTGCTAAATGCAATAAAGCTCCATCATGCCTATTTCTTATAGGATCTGTATCACCAATACATGATATTAATGTTGTCATAATTACACCACTTTCTAATTAATTACCTATATTATATATTATTTTTTCTAACTTTTACTCTCCTTCTTATCACTTTAATTAGATTCAAGCTCCTATATTCGGAGATATGTTCTTACTCGAAAGGATGAAGAAAAATGATCGAACTAACAACAGCAGGGTTTTCGTCTCCTACATTCGGAGATATGTTCTTACTAAGGTAGAAATAAACTGGAACATTTAAGCCTAATATTTTTGTTTTCGTCTCCTATATTCGGAGATATGTTCTTACTAAGATTAAAGCTTGGATTAAGTCAATCCAAAGCAGCTGTTTTCGTCTCCTATATTCGGAGATATGTTCTTACTCTATACCTTTTTCGTTAGCTGAGAAAGCAAGCGAGGTTTAGGTTTTCGTCTCCTATATTCGGAGATATGTTCTTACTTAAATTCTATGCAACTAATCCTCGGAGGCGGGGATTGGTTTTCGTCTCCTATATTCGGAGATATGTTCTTACTTCAATGAAAAAGGCTACGGTTATGTTATAACTATCGAAGAGTTTTCGTCTCCTATATTCGGAGATATGTTCTTACTCAAATAATTCAACTGAAGAAATGGATCCGTCAAATGTATATAGTTTTCGTCTCCTATATTCGGAGATATGTTCTTACTAGAGATGTTTTAGAAAAAATTAGTTCAAAAATTAACTCAGGTTTTCGTCTCCTATATTCGGAGATATGTTCTTACTAAATAAAAATATACGAGTAATAAAGGTTATTTAGTGTTTTCGTCTCCTATATTCGGAGATATGTTCTTACTCCTGGTAAACTGTTGACAAGTGAACCATAGTATCAATGTTTTCGTCTCCTATATTCGGAGATATGTTCTTACTGAAAAATATGATGACCTATATTTCACAATAAAAGAAAAAGTTTTCGTCTCCTATATTCGGAGATATGTTCTTACTGGTGATGAAAAATGATTACATTAACAACAGCGGGTTATTGGTTTTCGTCTCCTATATTCGGAGATATGTTCTTACTGATGATGATTTTGCAACCTTTGAAGTTGAAACCTGTTTTCGTCTCCTATATTCGGAGATATGTTCTTACTATGAAAGGAGTAGCTCTGGTACTAGGCTATCGTGAGTTTTCGTCTCCTATATTCGGAGATATGTTCTTACTGATGATGCAGTAGAAACAATCGTGTTTATCAACCCAATGGAGTTTTCGTCTCCTATATTCGGAGATATGTTCTTACTTAAATTATTAAAATATGCTTCAATTCAAGTTGAAGTTTTCGTCTCCTATATTCGGAGATATGTTCTTACTAAATGAAAAAAAGTATAGTTTTATCAGCAGCAGTATGTGTTTTCGTCTCCTATATTCGGAGATATGTTCTTACTTGAAAACTTAATACCTTAAAGGGTGGGGCCTAGGTTGCCGTTTTCGTCTCCTATATTCGGAGATATGTTCTTACTGAGAGTTGTTAATTATCACGGTAACCAACAAAGGTGAAAGGTTTTCGTCTCCTATATTCGGAGATATGTTCTTACTTCTTCAATAGAAATTTTAAGAGCGTTAACAATGGTGAGTTTTCGTCTCCTATATTCGGAGATATGTTCTTACTAAATCGAGCTGCCAAGATGTTTATCAATACAAGTGATGGTTTTCGTCTCCTATATTCGGAGATATGTTCTTACTATGTTAAAACACAGGATTATCTTAAGGAACGATATGTTTTCGTCTCCTATATTCGGAGATATGTTCTTACTAAATGAGTAAAAAGAATTTAATGAAACAAGCACATAAGTTTTCGTCTCCTATATTCGGAGATATGTTCTTACTTCTTAACAGTAGCCAAATATGAGAAAGATAGTTCCAAAGTTTTCGTCTCCTATATTCGGAGATATGTTCTTACTGGTGGATACTCTAAACAATGCGAGGCTTCGCCTTGCTGAGTTTTCGTCTCCTATATTCGGAGATATGTTCTTACTTGAAGATAAAATGAATGATCTATTCTTAGAATATGTTTTCGTCTCCTATATTCGGAGATATGTTCTTACTTTTTTAATGAGTGATATTAATTTAAGAGTTAAAGAGTTTTCGTCTCCTATATTCGGAGATATGTTCTTACTATGGCAAATCACGTTTTTCATTTGATGAAGCTATAACAGTTTTCGTCTCCTATATTCGGAGATATGTTCTTACTGCTAAGTTAGTTTATTCTTTGTATACCTCTAGATTTGTTTTCGTCTCCTATATTCGGAGATATGTTCTTACTACTCTTTGATCAATTAGTTGATATATCAACAATTATTGACATTTTTAATGGTACCCTAAACGGGCAATAGGTTAAATTAATAAGTATTATTTGGTCAAAATTCAGACAAGTTTTTATTTGTACTACTGTTTCTTACAGCAGTGTAAGTGTATTATAACACAATAAATTGAGGTTTCCTAACAGTTTTCTTTATAGACTCACTTCCTAAAATCGTTATTTGTGAATCATTTACTTCGTTAGGAAGTAAATATAAAGTAATTGCACCTGATTTAGGTAATCTATCTTTTAACACTTTAATTACTCTATCTCTAGTAGAATTTTGTCTTACTTCTCTTTCATACACACTAAATTGCTTCATTGTGAAACCTAATTCTACTAATTTCTTATGATATTTAGTTGCTTCTTTTCTATTCTCTTTCGTGTCTCTTGGTAAATCAAAACATACTAATAGCATCATACTTATCTTCCTTCCTCAATGAAAGTCGGTAATTTCAATCCTGTAGCACTATTCTTATCAACACATGAGACAAAAGATTTTATAGTTACTTTAATAGCATCTAATAAGCTATAAACTTTATTATCAACTACACATTTTTCAAAAAGAACTTTTATAATTTCTTTTTTTAATTCAATATCTAATTCTTCTGATTCATTATTATTTAGCAATTCTACCACTAAAGCATCTAAAAATGGTCGATAGACTTCAATAATGTCATCAGATAGATTAAAAGGATTTTCAGTAGATACGTGATGTATTCCCCATGAAGGCTCTAAACCATATATTACTAGCTCTTTTCTTATAGCTGATCTTAAAATAGCATATCCATAATTCAAAGAGGAATTTATAATATCATCATAACGGCCTCTTTTAAAACTTTTACCAAATAAGTTAGAAAAATAAACTCTAGCAGCATACGCTTCATGATTATTCTTATCACCTTCAGTTACAGTTTTACCAATGGATATTACTATATCACTTGTTTCATCTTTTTTTACAATATACTTTAAACAATCTACCTGATTATTTATCTTTGTTTTAATAATCTTTTGCCAAATTCTCCCCTTAGTTTTTTTGCTCATAGCAAGTTGCTTACTCTGTCTCTTAAATCTTTCATTTTGCCCATATATGCTAGTCATTAATAGTTGAGGGGTATGTGTTTTGTCACAAAATATCAAACCTATATTATTTTCTACACAAGTAGTAATAACCCTTTCTGATATAAAACTACTATGGCTATCAAAAATTAAGTAGTCAACTTCATCAAAAGGAAAATAACGCTCGGTTTCATCAACAACATTTTTTAATTTAAAACTATCTTTAGTTATTCCTACAAAATGTTTGTTTTCAATATAGATTATATCCCTCATAACTATTCCCCCATACATGACCGATTATGATTTCTTTTTAACTTCGAAATTACACTTACCCATTTCATAAAAATTTTTGGTTTTTACAATTTTCGAATCAACATTTGTAGGATATTTTGTTAACTTCATAACCCCTTTATCTTTCATTCTCATCTTTACATATTGTTTACGACGAATTGCATTAATTTTTTCATCATCCATCTGTCTTATATTTGTTTTAGTCCATATACCACTTCCAGCTCCTAAATAGATAGGTGCTTTTATATTATTTTGAATATATTTTTTGTCAAAGTTGTTATCCAAAAAGAATTTTCTATAATATAAATAATGTTTCTCGGCTATGTTTTCTAAGTTGTCAATTAAAGAGATCGCTTCTTCTCCAACTGCAGATATATTAAATGTTATTTTTTTTAATGGCTGAAGTGATTCTCTATATATTGGCATAGGTTTAGGATCTTTGTTCCTAGCATAATCCCATTTTTGAACTATAGAAAAGTTTGACTCTCCTATCGTATTACTATCTCCTACACGAATATTGTTAAATATATCATCAAATTGTTGTCCGCTTTTAGCACCCCACGAAATTTGTTTACCTCTAAAATACTCGCTTTCTAATATTGTACGTATAGCACCTTTTAATGAACTACCGGGGATGTACCGCCTACCTAGTCCATCTCTAGCAAAAAGAGAAACTTCATTCAATCTTTCTACTAAATTATTTTGTTTTATTTTAAATCCACCAAAATCTCTTTCTTTTATTTTTTGATCATTTAAAAAATCTATTAGACGCGATTTCCTTTTATTTGTTTTACTACCACTATCTAACAGGTATTGTTCAAAAGCAGGAAGCGATTCAGGATGATTCTTCTCTAAGAATAAATATAGTTTATCCATCTCAGGAAAATAATATTCCCCATTTTCTTGAATAGACTCTTTAGATGTTACTTTTACCCCACTACCTATATGCACAGGAGCTAAAGTATATAGTACAAATTCATAGTCTTGCCTTTTTAACATCATTATCTTCTCCCATCTAATATGGTAATTTGTAAAACAACCCTTTTGCATAATTCCACACAGGATGTGGGAATCCATCAGGCCTTACATCAAAAATATTTCCACTATATGTCTTAGTTAAAGTCGACCCCACAACAAATTTATATAAATCTTGTTTTCTCAGTAAGCTCTTTGAAGCCGTACTGTATGCAAAACCACTTGATTTTTCTAATAAATATTCTGCTGTCGGTAATACTACGTCTAATTCGTCATTATTAGGAATTGATGTATTTAAAGTCATGTATACACCATATTCACTATCATTAATTACAATATTTTTAGAAAATTCATTAGGTATATCTAACTTTTCAATAGTAAATCGTCCATACCCGCTACTTCTCTTTCCACCAATACCACTATATTGTAAGCTATTCATCAACATATCTAACAGTTCATGCTTAATAGTTAATATGTATAAAGAAGTCTTAAAGTTAGTAATACCAACTTCATATGGATCAATTCCCTTTTTAGTAACTACTGTACTTTTTGAAAAGAAACTGCTAATTCCTTCAAGTTTTCCTATATCACAATTACCTTTAACGTAGTCTTCTATATCTGTGTATTTTATATATTGCAGTTTTTTACTTTTCTTTGCGTTTCTTTGCATTTCTTTAGTACTTTCACTAATTAATGGCATTTTAGGATAGCCAATTGGTTTAGGTAAATAAAATTCTCCATCTTTTAATGGAAAAGAATCACTTAAAAAGAAGTTATCAGATTTTGACAAATCTAAAAATTCTTTGTCAACATTTAACTTCAGAGATTCCAGAAATAATGCACTATATAACCTAGATGCATTAAACGATCCTATACTCTCATTCAGATTACCATTTCCAAAGTGAACAGTCTGAAAATCCAACTTATATGCTTGTACTTCCACTTACTATCCCTCCAATATGGCATCTAATCCTTTTACATCATAATTTCCTAAAACTGGCTTTATGGATAAATTTTCAAACTTCACTTTTCCATAACCTCTACTACCACTTCCACCTAGATAGTCATTTTCCAAAAGTTCTAAACCAGTTTTTACCAGTTGAATATCTTCTTCTACTTCACTTTCTTTTTCTACATCGTATATAAGTTCAAAATCAAATTTGCTTCCACGAATAACTCTCTCAATTTGTCTAGGAGTAGCAACTGCTGTAAAACGATCAATAGTATTTTCAAATTTTGTTTCAGTATAACTTTTAGCTCCTAACTGTGCCAACTCTTCTCTATTACTTAAAATTGAATCTCTAAATATCAAACGACCAATAATTAACTGACCATCCGCATTTTGAGTAGTTGCTCCAAATAATCGCTTAATTCTGTAGTCATCATTATTGGCAGATGTCCCACTAACTAATGGTGCATCATTATATGCTTTAGCTAAAAGTGTCCGCATTTTTCCTTTTAAACTAGATCCTGGAATAATTGGTAAGTTCGTTAAAGAATCTTTTATAACAGGAGAATCAATTGCTCCAATAGCTGCAAATTCTGTACTTCCTCCTATATGTAACCCTGACTCTACTTTAATTGTTCCCTCAATTTTTAATTTGTTCAACATACGTATTTCCTCCTAAAAATTATTTATCTGAACCGCCATAATATTTAAAGTAAGCAATTAAAGCTTCCATATAATGACAAAAACGTAATAAATCATCTAGTTCCTTAAAGTCTCTAATCATATCTACTAACTCAACAAGTTGAGCTACTTCAATAAATGCCTTAACTGCTGTATTTCTTCCACTTTGATAAATAAATTGTACTTTTAAATATGCAATTTTTTCATTAACACTGTCAAAACCATTATTACGTGCTTCATCATAAACTGCACTTGTCATAGCTAATAAATTTCTAAGCTGTGTATTTGTTAATGTATCTCTATTAACCTTGAAATTTTCTTCTTTAAATATTTCTATAACATCTTTAGCTTCATTAACATAAGATTCATCTGTAAACTTTAGAGAAAATTTTTGATTAACAATCTTATCATAATTTCCTTGAGGTTTTCTTTTATTATACATATTATCTATCCTTCCTAATTTGATAAATATATAGCATTAAAGCTAGTTCCGTACTCAATATTTCTTCTTCATCTTCAAACCAGTTTAGCATCTTAGATTTAAAATCCGTAAAGTTTTCTAATTTATCTTTAGATATACTTTCTTCAGCTTTTGCTAAAGTATAAGCAATTCTTGCAAAGGAAATTTTATCCTTAGTATCACGGTTATATATTAAATCTAATAGTCTATATATAAATGTCTTTCCTTGTTCAGGTTGATTTTCAAAAAATTCTTTAATATATGACAATTTTGAGTTATAAACATTATCGATAAAGTAGTCAAAATTAAATGTATATTTAGTATCAAATAATGCTATGCTATTTTTATCGTTATCTTTTGCTGCGTCTTCTAGCGTTCCTGTTTCTCTTGCAATAACATTTATTGGTGTCTTAGAATCAAACATTCCTATACCTGCAGATAGTGTAAGTTTCCCATCAGTCCATGAAATAAATTTTTGTCGTAAATCAATTGCAAATTCTATCACTTCATCCCAAGCACCAAGTACAAATACATCATCTCCACCAGAGTAAACTATAGTCAGGCGTTTATCCTTAGCAAATGAATTAATATATGTTTTAAAGAAAATGCTCATTCTTCTTGAGAAAGTTGCTATTCTACTGAAAGTATTATACTTACCAGAATTTTGTTCCTTAAAACCACCAATAAATCCATAACCTAAATCATCAACGTCGCATCTTAAGGCTGCTATTCTTTTTATACCAACTGGACTAGAACTACTATCTACCTTAGTCCAATCTCTATCACTATACTTACCAAATTCATTGTTATGAAAGTATGAATAATCACCCATCATCAATCTTATAGATTGGTCAGCACCTGTTACAAATTCATTTTTGGTATAAATTTTACCATTGACTTTTCCTGATTTTATATCTTCTTCTGATACTTTATGTATATACATATTAGGACCTATTTGTAATCCACTAACTTTCTCGTCTACAACAAAATATTTTTCTTTTTGTAAATCACTAGAGAAGTTTTCAAGTGACAAGCAAAGTTGGCATTTGTTTTCACCTTCAACAAGATTATCAACACTATGGCAAATCGTGCATTCTCTACCTACTTTTTTACCACCCATGTTTAACTGTTTTATTGTATTAATATCATACCTACTTAACTTACGCTCACTTATTTGATGACTAACTTCTCTAAAAATACTGTTATATATTTTTTCATTATCTTCATCATTATCTTTCTTATCCATTAAATCATTAGCTGTAAATATTGATGAACCAAATGACACATAAAGCTGAATATTAAATTTATCAATAAAAAATTGGTTAAATTCTTTTTCTACTTCTTTTATTGCTTTATCAGCACTCTTAGTATTAGGAAGTACCAAATATGCACGTCCTCCTCCAGAGTAAATAACATTAGCTCTACTTAGACCTAACTTACTTAATAGTGAATCAACAATAGTTTCACTAATCATATCTAAATAAAAGGATCTACTTCTTAATTGTTTATGTGCACCAGAAGTTGTAATTGTATATAAAAACTTTTGAATTCCAGATATATCAAAACTTACTAATTTAAAAGCATTTTGTCTATAGAAATTTTGTGAATTATTATACAGCGTGTTCTTATAGTTATATTCTTGCTTCTCTTCTAGAAACAAGTAAATAGCACATGCAATTCCTGCTGTTAATCTCATATGATCATATAAAGAAACATCTACTGATTCCTGAACATTAGTAGAACTAGGAATAAAACTGGCTGTTGCTTCAATTAAATTTAAAACACTTTGTTGATAATCAGGTGCAAAATTTATAACTGACAAAGTATTAGTAATTCTTGTAACTATCTTAGTGTACTCGCTACTATTAAATTCAACTTTATCTTTTACAGGGAAAATTTTACTAGTGTCTTCACTTAACATAGAAGGAACAATATATCTTCTAGTAGAATTTTCTCCAAATCTATCAAAAATATCTTCAAGATTTGTTTTACTGTCCCATTGTCGTTTAGTATCTGTTTCTATTTTTCTTCTATCTGTACCACTAGCAATATTATCAGCTATGTACGTAATAAAAGCCAAATCATCATTTTCAAGTTTAGCACCATTTATTTCTTTTACATGATGATAATTAACCTGATGCAGTATATTTATATTATCAGTGAATTTTTTTAAATAATTTACACCTATTCTACTATGAGTAATTCTTTCATTAGTTGATCTTTGAACTATTTTACCAATATCATGTAAAACGCTACCATAAAATAAACTATTCATCTTGTCATCCAATGGTATCTCCTCCTATATTTTTACTTAGCTATAGATATATGCCCCATACCCATACCTGTTTTAACTCCTATACCTGAAAAAACACCAAAATTTAGCAACATTTGAGTATAGTTTGTTAAAGTTTGATTTCCTTTAAACCTAATCTTTATTCTTCCGATAGTTCCAGGTATAAATGCTTTATGTATAGGATAATAACTAGATTGTATCTTATAACTAACTATTTTTGAATTCTCTAAAATTTCTTGTAATAAATCATTATCTACTATATTTGTATTCTCAAAAGTAGCATTGTATTTCTGCATAAGATTTCTAAACATTAGCTCTAAATCTGGGAAAAAATAGTAATTTCCTTGAACTTTGAATGACATGGGAGACATAATATCTACTACAACTTCTCTTGAAGATATTCCTTCATAAAAATTTCTAGTTAATTGCTTCGCAGTTAATTCTTCAATTTGCTTATTGAGAACCAAAAATTCTTTCTGTATAGAATTATTTAACACTATCTTATCTATTTCTTTGTCCAAAACTAGATAACTAAATATCTTTTCTGCAACTTCATTCAGCAAATTAATAGTAAAATACACATTTTTATCATCATTACTTACACTTATTGAATAACAATTAATCTTTGATTCATGTAAATAATCAGCAGCTTCTTCTGAAATATTTTCCATTAACCATCCATGGAATTGCGGTCCTAAATGATAACTAAATTTTTGTTTTTTATTACAGATAAACGTTACCTTCTTCAAACCTTCACCCCTTTTACATAACTTAATACTGATATAATTATATTATAAAAATTAACTACTTTAAATATTAAATTTAGCTAAGATCATATTTCCTATTCTATTTTTGAACAGGAGAATTAATATACCATATTCTTAATAAGTTGAAAAGATATTTTTAAAATAAAAAACAGTTGAAACAAATCCAACTGTTCTGTAGTTAACTATCTACACTATTTCCTTTCGTGTATACAAAATTCCTCCTAATAACATCGCCAATATCCCTATACCAGTTAAAATAGCAAATGACATCAAATCAAATTTCTCCATTGGCATTTTTGCAAGTACGTTGAATAATGAAGTATGCATCATCCACTTGGGTAAATCAAGCAGTACAGCAAAGTATGTTATACAAAAACTATACCCTAATAATCCATAAACTAACCAACCAACAAATATAGGCAAACTCAAGCTTAGTAACATTAGTCCAACAAATAAACAAACTAATGGCCATTGATTTAACGATGCTTTAATACAAGTTGTAATAAATTTTCCATTATTAGCCTGCATTGATGAAGTAGCTGCTATTCCTAAACAAAATCCATTTATTAGTATAGCTAAAGTCCCAAAAAATAAAGCTAAAATCAAACTAGAATAGTAAACTTTCAACCTACTTACTCGCTGTACTAAAAGATAACCTAATCGTTCTTTATTTGTCTCAAACTGTACTTTATGAACAACTACTAGTGGCATTACTAAACCAATTGCTGTCGTTACCATCATAATTAAAGAGGTAAATGAATTAATTAATGTTGTAGAATTATTAGCAAACATTTGACTAATTAATTTATTGCTACTAACAAATGTATCAATATCTCCGTAAATTGAACCATACATTAATGCAATTACACCATCAGCTAGTAACCAAGAAATAATAGTAGATCTATTTAAGTAAAAGAAAAATCCTAGTGGTGTAGCTAGCCATTTACTAGCTTTAGTTTTACCCTTTTTTGGAGCAATTGTACTAGATCCTAAATCTCGTGAACTTTCAAGCACCAAACCAATACTAAATACAACTAAAGTTAATAAGAATAATCCTATCAAATAATACCAATCATTTTGATAAAAAGGATGACCTAAATAAGTCCAAGCTAGTGGATTAAACTTAGATAATGTTAAATTACTAACATCAGTACCTGCCCTAAGTACATATAATATTCCCACTATACTAAAGAAAATTCCACGTGCTTGTGAGCTTGTAGCAAAGATTTGAGCACAAAGATAAGCTATTGATGCACCTAACAAACTAGCTAATCCTAATGAACATGCAAAATACAAACTACCTTTAAGATCTATAGAACTAACATTGTAAGATACTAAAATTCCACTAACTAAAATAATTGTTAAAACTGTATGTAAAAGTACCAATAAATTTGTTGCCATACTAGAGGCTTGCGAACCAATATGCAACGAATTCAATATTTCTAATTGCCCGTTTTCCTCCATTTTTCTTGTTTGATCAATCATAAAACTTCCTGCAATTATCATAGTAATAACCGCAATAAAAAGTGTCATTTCATGTCCATACATTACACCCACAGAATATTGATTAACAAATTTCACTGGTAGCGGACCAACAATAGCTGCCATAGCTGGATTTTTCATAGTAATAAATAGTCCTACTTTGCCTTGATCTTCTGCTATCTTTTCAAAGGCTGATACGTAACCACTAGCAAAAGCAGTTATTCCTATCAACCATAGGCATAACCATAACCATTTTTGACGTAATTGAAAAATTAAAAGCATAAAGGTATGTGTAAATCTTCTCTTCATTATTATCACCATTCTACTTTTGCACTTGATAGTGTCGCACAAATAATTCTTCTAAAGTTGGTGGTAAAATTTCTAACTTTTGAATTTGATACTCAGTTAATACCTGTAACAGATTATCCATAGATTGATGATCAATTGAAAATGTAGCTTGATTTTGGTCTATCTGCGACCAATCATGAATGAAGTGTAAACTAGATAACGGAGTTACTTCATTTGTAACTTTTAAATGAATTGTACTACGAGTTAAATGTCTCAATTCTTCTAGGGTGCCACTTTCTACTACACTTCCTTCTTGAATAATTACCACTCTATCTGCTAAACGTTCAACTTCACTAAGAATATGCGATGATAATAAAACTGCCTTTTGTTGCTTTTTGAGACGAGCTATTTCATCTTGAAAAATACTTTCCATTAGTGGATCTAATCCACTTGTTGGTTCATCTAAAATATAAAGATCACAATCAACTGCTAGAGCTGCAATCAATCCTACTTTTTGTCGATTCCCTTTTGAATAACTTTTTACTTTTTTTGACAAATCCAAATTGAATTTCTTAACTAATTCTTGCTTCTTCGTTTCATCGCCATTACCGTGCAATTTCATTAATAAATCTATCGTTTGTCCACCTGTCAAATTTTCCCATAAAGTTAAATCGCCAGGAACATAAGCTACTGACCTATGAATATCTAAAGAATCTCGCCAAGCATCTTTATCAAATAGTGAAACAATTCCTTTACTCTTTTTCAGCAATCCTAGCATAATACGAATTGTTGTTGATTTTCCAGCGCCATTAGGACCAATAAAACCGACTACCTCTCCTGGATAAACTTCAAAACTAACATCTTTAAGAGCATATGTCTTACCAAATCTTTTAGCCAGATTTTCAATTTTTACAATAGGCTTCATTTGCTACACCTTCTCACATTTATTGAACTAGATTGTTGATTTTAGTTCAATAATAAGCTGGATATGACTAAAAGTCAATAAATTATGAACTAAATATACTCAATTAGTTCACTTTATTTATAACTTTAAGTATAATATGTAATAAAAGAAAGGATGTTATATAGATTATGAACGGATTCGAAAAACGTAGTGCAAAAAAGAGAGAAGAAATTTTAGCGACAGCTTTGAAAATTATAAACCATCCAGATGGAATTAATAATTTAACTATTCAAAAAATCGTTGAATCTACCTCTATTTCTAAAGCTACTATTTTTAAATACTTTAAAACTAAAGAAAATTTAATTCAGGAAACTTTTTTCTACTACCTAGATCAATTAAAAGTTAAGAGTGAACATATTTTGACTGAAAAACAAGGATTCATCAATACTTTCACAGCATTAACTCAATTAAAAGTAGATACAATTGCACAAATGCACCAACAATTCTACTTAGATTTAATGCAATACTATACCCAAACTAGTGACTTACAATTAGCACAAAAAATGACAGAATATACTCAAGACTCTTTTAATATGATGAAACAGTTACTTAAACAAGGTCGTGAAGAAGGTGTTATTGATGAAAGATATAGTGATGAATTTATATTACTTTATACTCAAGCGATGGTTAATGGCTTTTCCCAACCTGAAATATATCAACAAGCCCTCCCTTTTACTAAAGAATGGACTGAAGTACTGTTGAAGGGCATTGCTCCAAATTCTAATATAATTATGGAAGATAAATAAAAATTACCCAGACTTTAAAAATCTGAGTAATTTTTATTTATGTTAATTTATATTTTTCTCTGACATTTTTCTTAGATAGCTCCATATCTGGTTTCTATATCTTCTAAGTAAGAATAACAATACGAGATAGATTGCTAAGCACAACCCTATCCAAAATGGATTTTGTGAAATAAATGCTGCAAATACCACCGCATTTAATGGTCTGGCCATTAAATTAAAACTTGTAATCAAAACTACACCAGTTGGAATTGTAGCACCATAATTGGATACTGCTTCTGTATAAATTGAACCTAACCAACTTGATGCATATAATCCTAAGCTAAACCAAATAATTCCATTTGCAATGATTTTCAAAATGTTACCTCTAGTTATTGCAACTATTGACTCAACCATAAAAGGTAATGCTATTAAATCTACTACTGGTAATGTCCTATTACCTGGTAATACAAATGCAAGTAGTACCATGATTGGAATCAATATCATCCCAGATATTATAGTAGCTGGTTCTCCATAACCTACGCCATCATCAATACCTAGGAACCATCTCTTAGGGTGTGTTTTCTCTTTCATTTCCTCTTTTTGTCTACTATCAATCGCATCAGCCAAAGGAATGAATGCTTTAGCAAAAACGTCTGTAATTAATGGAAAGATTGTCATAACGGCAGCAAGTTGAATTGCAAACTTTAATACCTCTCCCCAAGCATCTATATCCGTTAAATTGTTTAAGTTACCTAAAATTCCTATAATTATTCCTAATATTATCCCTAAACTTGTTGGCTCTCCAAACACTCCTAATCTATCCTTGAAAACTTTCGGAGTTAATTTCACCTTATTAAATCCCAACAAGTTCCATAAAGGATCCAGTAAAATTGCAGGAATAGTCTGTTCTATGTTATGCAATGAAGCTACTGTCGCATTTTTTATATCAAAATATTCCGACCATCTATCAGCTTGAATTTCTGCAATTACTAAAGTGTATAGTAACATGAAAAAGGATAAGCTTAATGATAGCCAAAAATTATGAGTTACATAGTAAGCTAAGGTCCCCCAAATCATAAATCCAAAATTATTCCATAAATTAGATGCCATAAAGACCTTAGTGATACCCAATGCAAAAATAATTAATTCAAAAATTAAGCCAAATACAAAGAAAGTTATTCCTACAGATGAGCCAAAGCTTGCTAAGGAGCCTGCTTGCCACCCTATATCAACCACTGGTAATTTTATTCCAGTATTATTGACCATTTGTTTTACAATCTTGGTTACAATTGGTGTGAATTCAGCAATAACCCAGTTAAACCCTGTTAATCCCACACCTGCATAAAAAGCACTCATTATAGCTTTGGAAAATTTAACATGTAAAAATAGAGCAATAATAAAAATTATTATTGGTACTATGATGCTGGCACCAAAAATAGTGAAAAAATTATTCAATGTTTCTAACATTTACTTTTGTCACCCTCTTTTTTATCAAATAAATTTACCACAAACGAATTCCTTATACATTATATATGATATTAATACAATAAAAAAGCCATTAGACTTATCATCTAATAGCTTAATAAATTAATCGAAATTTAAATTTTTAAATTTTTTGATCCTATCAATGGCTCTCTCCGAAATTTTCAAATTACGTTCTTGTTTATTTCTAATTTTCTCTTGTAATTTTGGTACAATTCCAAAGTTTGCATTAATAGGTTGGAAATTCTTCACAGAGGCATGTGTAATATAGTGAGCCATTGCTCCCATCATCGTTTCTTCAGGAAAAATAACTGGATCTTTTCCCTGAGCTATTCTAGCAGCATTCAAACCTGCGTATAATCCACTAGCAGCACTTTCAACATAACCTTCTACACCTGTCATTTGACCAGCGAAGAATAAGTCTAGGCGTTTCTTTGTTTGATATGTTGCTTGCATAACTTCTGGAGAACATAAGAATGTGTTGCGATGCATTACACCATATCTTACAAAGCGTGCATTTTCTAGACCTGGAATCATGGAAAATACTCTCTTTTGTTCGCCCCACTTCAAATGAGTTTGGAAACCAACAATATTGTATAGATCTCCAGCAGCGTTATCTTGACGCAATTGAACTACTGCAAAAGGTTCTTTTCCTGTTCGTGGATCTTCTAATCCAACTGGTTTTAAAGGACCATACAGCATTGTTTGTGCACCACGAGAAGCAATTTCTTCAATTGGCATACATCCTTCAAAGAATTTATCGTCTTCGAAGTCATGTAATTCCGCTGTTTCTGCTTTAATTAACTCATTGTAAAAATTATAAAATTCGTCCTTAGTCATAGGTGCATTTAGATAAGCAGCTTCGCCCTTATCATAACGAGACTTCAAGTAAACTTTATCCATATCTAAAGAAGATTTTTCTAAAATAGGAGCAGCAGCATCGAAGAAGAACAATCCATCGCTACCAGTAAATTTAGTAATATCCTTAGCTAAAGCATCAGATGTAAGTGGACCTGTAGCAATTACAGTTAATCCCTCTGGTATCTCATCAATTTCTTCATTTATAATCTCAACATTTGGATGATTGTGTAACTTTTCTGTTACTTCTTTCGAAAAAGTTTCACGGTCAACAGCAAGCGCACCACCAGCTGGTACAGAATGCTTATCTGCAGACTCCATAATAATAGAATTGAAAGTTCGCATTTCTTCTTTAAGCAAACCAGCAGCATTGGTTAACCGATTTGCTCTTAAAGAATTGGTACATACTAATTCTGCGAAATTTTCAGTATGATGTGCTGGAGTTAATTTTTGTGGTCTCATTTCATATAATCTTACCTTAACTCCTTGATTTGCAATTTGCCATGCAGCTTCACTTCCTGCAAGGCCAGCACCGATAACATTTACACTTGCTGTCATATTTTCATCTCCTTAATGCTTTTTAATTATTTTGAATTGCTTCTTCATAATCACAATTACTACATTTAACTTGCATGCCCTTCTTAGTTTTCTTTTCTACTAAGTAATGACTGCATTTTGGACAGTCACGTCCAATTGGTTTATCCCAAGAAACAAAGTCACAATCTGGGTACAATGAGCAACCATAGAAGACTCTATTTTTCTTAGATTTGCGTTCGATAATTTGACCTTTATGGCATTTAGGACAAACTACGCCTATTTCCTTAACTATCGCCTTAGTATTTCGACAATCTGGGAAACGACTGCAGGCATAGAATTTACCATAACGACCTAGTTTAATGACCATTGGAGCACCACAAATTTCACAATCAATTCCTGCTGGCTCATCTTTGATCTTAATCTTATCCATCTTTACTTGAGCATTGTCAACTTCCTTAGAAAAAGGTTGGTAGAATTCGTCTATAATTCTAACCCATTCTTCTTTTCCTTCTTCAACATCATCTAATTGATCTTCCAAATGAGCTGTAAAATCAACATTTAAAATATCAGGGAAACATTCTTCAATCATGGAATTAACAATTTCGCCTAGTTCAGTTGGTTCAAACTTACGTGAAACTAACTTCACGTAATAACGCTTTTGAATTGTACTTAAAGTAGGTGCATAAGTAGATGGTCGACCTACACCATTTTCTTCTAAAGTACGAATTAAAGTAGCTTCAGAATAGCGAGCTGGTGGTAAAGTAAAATGTTGATTTGGTTGATTTTGAACCATGTCAACCTCATCGCCAACCTTCAATTCTGGCAATAAGTTATCTTTACTTGTTGCTGCTTTATATACCTTAATAAATCCAGGGAATTTCATCTTAGAACCATTTGCACGATATTGAACTCCATTTTGTTCTATATCTACACGCATAGTATCAAAAACGGCTGGTGTCATCTGACTTGCTACGAATCTTGACCAAATCAATGTATATAATTTTAATTGATCCTTATCTAAATACTTAGCCATCTTTTCAGGTGTACGTTCAACTGATGATGGTCGAATAGCTTCGTGAGCATCCTGTGCATTTTCAGATAATTTACCCTGACGTGGTTTAGAAGCAGCATATTCTTCACCATAATTTTCATGTAAAAAGACAGCTGCTTCATGCTTAGCAACACTCGAAATTCGAGTAGAGTCAGTACGCATGTAAGTAATTAAACCTACAGCTCCACCTCGTCCAATATTAATACCTTCATATAATTGTTGTGCAACCATCATTGTTTTTTGAGTTCTAAACTTCAAATTATTGTTAGCAGTTTGTTGCATTGTTGAAGTTGTAAATGGTAATGGTGGCATTCTTTTACGTTCTTTTTGTTCAATATTAATAACGTTGAAAGGTTTATCTTTATCAATCTTTTCAATGACTTCTTTAACATCTTTCTCGTTAGATAATTTTTTCTTCTTATTATCTACACCCCAGAAGTCAGCTTCAAATTTAGTTCTACCTTTTTTGAACTTAGCATCAATAGTCCAATATTCTTCAGGTTTAAAGTCTCGAATCTCTTTTTCACGTTGGATAATTAAATTCAATGCTATTGATTGTACACGTCCAGCAGAAAGGCCCTTCTTTATCTTTGACCATAACAATGGTGAAATTGAGTAACCAACAAGCCTATCTAACACACGTCTAGCCTGTTGTGCATCTACCAAATTCATATCAATTGAACGTGGTGATTTAAATGCATTCTTTACAGCATCTTTGGTTATTTCATTAAATACAACGCGATTTTTGTCTTCCGGGTTCAATCCTAAAAGATACGATAAATGCCAAGCAATAGCTTCTCCTTCACGGTCCGGATCGGCTGCTAGATAAACATGACTAGCTTTTTTTGCTTCTTTTCTAAGTTCTTTTATAACATCGCCTTTACCACGAATAGAGATATAATGTGGTTCATATCCATTCTCAACATCAATCCCCATCTTACTCTTAGGTAAATCTCGAATATGACCTAAACTGGCCATAACTTTATAGTTTGATCCTAAATACTTTTCAATTGTTTTCGCTTTGGAGGGCGATTCTACTATTACTAAATTTTTCTTTCGTGTTCTTTTCGTTGTCTTTTTCTTTGGTTTCTGAGTAGTAGGCATTAACCCAGCTCCTTTGTCATTAATTAACTTATTCAAAATTTTTTAATCAAGATAACTTTAACATTACTAAGCTAAAATGTCATCTTTAAAATTAAGCCCATACTTTCTCTACTTAAAAATTCAAATATTATCCTATACTAGATATTCAAATTATGCAAGCGGAATTATTTCAGAAACCATATCTTAGCTATATTTTAAACTCCTCTAAAATATCTTCTGCCCTTAAAATTGGTTTAGCTCCTTCCAAAATTAACTCATTACATCCTTCTGATAATATTGAGTTAATATTTCCCGGAACTGCTAAAACATTCCGATTTTCTTGTAGTGCCATATTAGCAGTTATTAAGCTGCCACTTTGTCTCCTAGCTTCAATAACTAGTAATGATTGACATAAACCTGAAATTATCCTATTTCGAGCTGGAAAATGAAAACGTAAGGGCTTTTGCCCCAATGCATATTCACTTAAAACTATCCCTTCTTTTTCCATATTGGCTTGTAACTCAAAATTTTCACGTGGATATGTCCTGTCTAGTCCCGTTCCAATGACACCTATCGTTTTTCCTTTCTCTGATAATGTTATCTTATGTGCCAAACTATCTATTCCCTTCGCTAAACCGCTAACTGTTGCAATACCTTCATCTAAAACATCTGGTAGCAATTTCTTTAATACTTCTTTCGCATATGGCGAATGCTTTCTTGCCCCAACAATCGCTAACGTAGGAGCATTTAAAAGTGAAAAATTTCCATTATAAAAAAATACTAATGGTGGATTGTATATTTCTTTTAATAAAACAGGATAATCTTCATCAAAAATTGTACATATTCCACCATAATTTTTATTTTCTTCTACTTCTTTAGTTAAACCATCACTAAGAAAATAAGCCATATACTTTCCAATTTTCTTTTCACTAAGTTTCAATAACTTGATAAATTCTTCTTCTGTAGGTAATTTTTGTATTTCGTTCATAAAATATGCTACGTTTTTTACTGAACCACCATAGTATTGACTACAAATATGTGCTCTTATCAAAAAATCTCTTAATTCCATAAAAAAACCTCATTTCTGCTACAATCTATCTAATAAGATACGTAGAAATAAGGTTTTCTTTGTATTATTTTAATAGGATTTTTTTGACTGGCTCGAAACTTTGTCTGTGAATTGGAGTAACTCCTTTATTTTCAAGGCCTTCCAAATGTTGCTTAGTTCCATAACCATCATTCTTTTCAAAACCATATTCCGGATAAATACGTGCGTAAAATTGCATCAAATGATCTCTGGTAACTTTAGCAACAATACTTGCAGCAGCAACAGATGCACTTTTAGCATCGCCCTTTATTAACCGTAATTGAGGAATTTTTGTATCAATTGTCATTGCATCAACAATTATCTTTTGTGGTGTAATGTTTAAACTTTCTATCGCTTGTTTCATTGCTAAACGTGTAGCTTCATAGATATTTACTTCATCAATTAAATTATTATCAGATAAGCCTACACTTACAGCAACTGCTTTTTCTAATATTTTTTTATATAATTCTTCTCGCTTTTTTTCACTTAATTGCTTTGAATCGTTAACTTCAAAAATATCAAAATCATGTGGCAAAATAACCGCTGCAGTTACAACAGGACCTGCTAACGGGCCTCTGCCAACTTCGTCCACACCAGCAATATATTCAATACCCTTATTCCATAAATCACGCTCAATTTTCAATCTATTTTGAAATTTTAATTTTTCATTTTCAATTTTCTTTAGCCTTTTTTCATAAGATTTAATTGCTAATTGAACGCCTTTACGCTCATCTAACTTCAATTCTGCTAATTGCTCACTTGAGATTTCTTCAGTTAGCATCTTTTTTATTTGAGCTATTGTTAACTTTTCCATTTACTTCCTCTAATTTTCTGGACTAGCATCTACTGGCGGCTTGTCCAAAGTATATCTGCCCAATTTACCTTTACGAATTTCAAAAATTAATCTTTCGCTAGCTCTATCATAGTCTTCTTTAAATCCCATGTTTCTTGTAATAGCTAACAAAGTCTCAACAGTTGTATCTTCTAATTCTGATTGTGTTAATCTATATCTTTGAGCAAGCGCATCTGGATTGGTATGGATAAAATGTTCTACTGCATATAAAGCAACATCATCTTTTGCATATAATGTATCTTTTATGGCACCAGTTAATGCTAATTTTTTCCCTACTAAAGGATCTTCAAATTTAGGCCATAATATTCCTGGTGTATCTAATAATTGCAAATCTTTTCCAGCTTTAAGCCATTGTTGAGCCTTAGTAACCCCTGGACGATTACCAGTTTGTGCAACATTCTTTTTTACTAGATGATTTAATAAAGTTGACTTGCCAACATTAGGAATTCCAATACACATCGCGCGTAATTTTTGGTTTTGAATTCCCTTTTCTTTTCTGCTTTGAAGCTTATCTGCAAGAATTTCCTTAATCTTCTTTTCAATTATCTTCAAATTACCACTGTTACTATTAACAGCTATTGCAGGTTGTCCCATACTTTCATAATAGTTAATCCATCTTTTTGTTTCAGCGGGATCAGCTAAATCCATTTTAGTCAATACAATAATACTAGGTTTATCTTGTAAAACTTCAGCTAATTGTGGATTACGCGATGATTCTGGTAGTCGTGCATCTACCAATTCAAGTACGATATCTACAGATTTTAAGTTTTCTTTTACCTGACGTAAAGCTTTCGCCATATGTCCAGGAAACCATTGTATAATCGCCATTACATATCATATCCTTTCGTTAAAATACTAGTCTAATTCATATTAACATACTTTTTCTCTAACTCATAAATTCTTCATACTTAGTCCAAGCATTGTCAAAAATCACCATACTTGGTAAATATGTTCCATTTAATTCTAAATATTGCGATAATGAATCATAGTCATCTGCTTGTTTTGGAAAGCTTTGATCATAAAATGCATTATTAGCAAATTGTGCAATTTCATCTGTACTATCTGGATTTCTTTCAGTCATTAGAAATTGATAAAAACTTTGTCTTTTACTCATAAAAACACCTCTCATTTCAGTGGAACTTTTACATTAAATTTAAATTCATCATTCACCAAATCCAACTTAGTACCCTTAACTAAAACATCTTGTTTCTTAGTTAATTGATTTAAATCTAAAGTTATAGTTTTTGCTTTTGGATCAATAATTGCCACTTTCCCTAAGTCGTAATTATTTTTCACATATTTCAATATAAATCCAGCTGGAGCGTTTAATGAACCAATGGCCACTGATTTAACTTTTAATAAAATATTTCCATTCTTATCTAAGGTAGGTTTTGTATATAATGTAAATGACACATTTTTCCCTAAAATCTTAGTTGTTCCCATCATGATTGCAGATTTATCTACCAAAAAACGATATTTAATCTTACCTTTTTTCTGATTTTTCCGTAAATAATAATTGATTGTCGCATTAGCTTGTTTCTTATCTAATGTAACATCAACACTTGTATACTTTTGCTTAGAATTCTTATCTGAAACTTTAGCTATATTAGTTTGCTCTTTTGTTTGTGAAGTTACTTTTGTTGCGAGATAACAACCACTTATAAATAAAATTCCCACTAATACAAAAAAAGCCCATTTCCAATAATTTACTTTTTTCTCTTCCATTCTATTATTTCACCAACCATGTATTTTTATGTCTATTCATTTCATCAAATAACTTATTTGTCATATACTTATATCCTTTTAAATTAGGATGAAAATGATCATCTTCAGATAAATAGTCATTCTTTTCTTTTGTATTTGATAAAATATTTTCTAATTGTTTACCTGATTTTTTATCTAAATCTGTTTCTGATTTTTTCACCAAATCTTCTTTAGGTAAATTTACATATTGCCCCATTGAAAGTTGTTTGTTTATGTCAATAAAATATACTTTGTTTTCTTCCAAAGTAACTTGTCTAGCAATTTTGTTCCATTTATTAGTATAATCTTGCATCTGCGTAATATTAGGAAAATATACATAAAATGGATTATATACACTAAATAAAAAAGTTGGTGCTTTCTTGTTTAAACTTCTAACTTTTCCTATTAAATTTTGTAAATTACTTTGATAATTCTTTGCCGATTTTTCTACAACTGGTTGCATCTTATCATCTGCCATTGAAGAAAAATTTTTCTCCATAACTTGCATTAGATCATTACCACCAACTGTCATTGTAATCACATTAGCATTCTTGATATCTTTTTGAATATTCTTCTTGGTTAAAAGTCTCGCTAATATTTGATCACTTCTATCCCCAGTCTTACCATAATTTTTGGTAATCACGTCTATAGATTCTTTCTTTTCTATTTTTTCTTTAATAAGATGTATATATCCACCTTTATTAGTTTGGTCACCAACTCCGTACGTTAAAGAATCACCTAATCCCACAAGCTTAATTTTAGAAACTTTCACAGCTTTAACATTTTCTCTAGTACTCTTTATCTGAACTTCATTACTTTTGCTTATATTTTTCTTGCTATTAATGGTAGTTAAAGTAATAACTCCGATTAAAATTGCAACCAATGACCCTAACAATACTATTTTTTTATAATTCATTTTTATTACCTCTAGAAACTAAAATATCTATGTTACAATGAAAGATACATACATCGTAAATTATAACAAAATTTTATAGGTGATACTAATGCAAAATTTTAATAATAAACATCCTTTAATTACTATAATTAGCAGCTCTGTTCTTTTAGGTCTTTCTTTAATTTCTTCGATAATATTGTTGATTATCGATTTGATTAAGTTCTCTAAAACTACTAATTATGCGATGATTACATCTTTAGCTCTCATATTAGCTACACTTTTTATTTACTCATCATTTGAAATTGTTAGTATATCTCTTAAATTAACCGGGGCTACCAAAGTTATGGATATAATTTCATCATGCTTACTCTATTTATATACAACTACTATTTACATAGCTGTATTTATTGGATTCCACCTATCTGTTCTTGGTTGGATTGGGTTTGGATTAAGCTTAGCTCTACTAGTATTTAATGTTCTATTTACTTGTTTATGTTATCATCAACAAAAAATACTTTTTTCAGTTACTAATATATTATTTTTTATATATAGTTTACTTTCCTTACTTAATCTGAGAATTAGTACTTTATCAACTATACTATCCATAATAGTTCTAATTTTATTTACTTTAATTATCATTATACGCCAATTTAAATATACCAAACTTTTAGAAACAGTCTTGTTCACTATCGCTACTACCTTGTATCTATTGAATTTATTAATCTTTTAATTGCAAAAATGTCAATAAAACTTGAAATTAACTAAAAATCGAGGTCTGAATTTAAAAAACAAAAAAAGATGAGTACTAAAAATTGTTATACTCATCTTTCTTTATTTCTATTAGAAATTATTTTCTTTCGTATTCCAAAAATATATAAGGATATATGTTCTTTTCGTCTACCTTGCCGATTTTTTGGGAAATAAGTTTAAACTCATCATAATTAATAGTAGGCATAACCGTATCGCCATCAAACTCACTTAGTATTTCGGTTTTATATAGTTTATCTACTTTATTAAGAAGTAGTTTAAATAACATCGCTCCACCAATAACGCTAACTTCTTGAAACTGATTTTCATCTAACCAAGAAGTTAATTCATCAATAGAATTCATAATTTCTACTTGGGGATTATCTTTATACTTTTCTTTTAAGTTAGTATCATGGGTTAACACTATATGTTGACGTCCTGGTAATAAGCCAGGAAAACTATCAAACGTTTTCTTCCCCATTACCATTGGATGACCCATTGTAACTTCTTTAAAATGAGCCAAATCGGCTGGAAGTCTCCAAGGTAAATGTCCCTTATATCCTATTTGATGTTTTTGATCTTCTGCCCATACAAATGAAATCATAGTGCACACCTCACAGACTAAACAGCAACTGGCGCTTTAATTGCTGAATGTGAATGATAATTTTTTACCTTAATATCTTCCATTTCAAAATCCATAATATTTTTCTTTTCTGGATTTAACCATAATGTTGGAGCATCATTAGGCTTTCTTTGCAATTGTTCATTAACCTGATCTAGATGGTTTAAGTAAATATGTGCATCGCCAAGAGTATGAACAAATTCTCCTACTTCAAGCCCAGTTTCTCTAGCAATCATATGTGTCAACAATGCATAACTTGCTATATTAAAAGGTACACCTAAAAATACATCTGCAGAACGTTGATATAATTGACAACTCAGTTTTCCATCATTTACATAAAATTGGAACAATGTATGACAAGGTGGTAAAGCACTTAATGGAACATCTTCTGGATTCCATGCTGTTACAATCATGCGACGTGAGTCTGGATTATTTTTAATAGTCTCAATAACATCTTTTATTTGATCTATAGTTTCACCATTTCTTGTTTGCCAATGACGCCATTGAGCACCGTATACATCTCCCAAATTGCCAAATTTATTAGCAAATTCTTGATCTTCAACAATTTTCTGACAGAACTTTTTCTTTTCATCTTGATAAACCTTATTAAAGTTATCATCCTCTTGGGCTCTTAAACCAAAATTAGTCATATCTGGTCCATGATATTCATCACTTTCAACCCAATTCTTAAATGCCCATTCATCCCAAATATGATTATTATGTTCCAATAAGAATCTAATGTTAGTATCTCCTCTTAAAAACCATAACAATTCACTCTTTATTAAGCCAAATGGAACTTTTTTAGTCGTTAATAATGGGAAACCTTCTGCTAAATTAAATCTCATTTGATAACCAAAGAGACTCTTTGTCCCTGTTCCAGTTCTATCGCTCTTTTCATGACCTTTTTCTAAAATATCACGAATTAACTGTAAATACGGTTCTTCTACTATAGACATCGGTGTTCTCCTTCCTATTAATCAACATACTGACTAAGTTCGTCCCAACGTTGAACTTTTTCCATAATATCTTCATCTAATTCATCAATTTGTTGCTGTAAACTTGCTAATTTAGTATAATCAGCCCCATCAACATATTGCATTTCTTCTTCTAAACTTGTTTTATCATTTTCAAGCTTGTCGATTTCTGATTCTAATTTTTCATATTCCATCTTTTCAGCGTAAGTTAACTTAGTTTTCTTCTTAACTTTGTCTTCTGCATTATCCGCCTTTTCTACTTTTGCTGCAGATGCTTGTTTTTTAGTTTTAACTGCTTCATTCTCGGCATTTTTCAGATAATCTGTAAACATCCCGACATAATGCTTGATTCTTGCATTCCCTTCAAAGATATATAATGAATCAGCTACCTTATCAAGAAAATATCTGTCATGTGATACGGTGATAACAGTTCCGTTAAAGTTATCTAAATAATCTTCCAAAACTGTTAATGTTCCTATATCTAAATCGTTAGTTGGTTCATCCAATAATAAAACATTAGGTTGAGACATCAGTAATTTCAAAAGATATAAGCGTCTCTTTTCACCGCCGGAGAGTTTACAAATCAATGTTCCATGCATAAATCTTGGAAATAGAAATTGTTCCAATAATTGAGTTGTGCTAATTCGCTCACCATCTTTATTTACAATATTTTGACCAACTTCGTTTAAATAACTAATAATTCTTTTATCTTCAGGAATCTCTTCCGTCTGTTGTCGATAATAAGCCATCTTTACAGTTTCACCGATTGTCAAAATGCCTGAATCCAATGGCAATTCACCTGATAAAGCATTTAAAAAACTAGATTTCCCAGCACCATTAACACCTGTAATACCGATTCTGTCTCCAGCTTGGATTAGCAAATTGAAATCTTCAATTATTTTATGATTTCCAATTGTTAAACTTGCATCTTTTAATTCTAATACTTTCTTTCCCAGTCTTTGTTGTCCTAAATTAATATCAACATTTTCGTCAACTTGGACTTTATTTAAATTGCTTTTTAATTCATTAAATTTATTAATTCTAGCTTGTTGCTTAGTAGTACGTGCTTTAGCACCTGTTCTCATCCAAGCTAATTCTTTTTTATATAATTGTTGTTGTTTATGTTCTTGAACAAGTTCTCTTTCAACTCGTTCAGCTTTTTGTCTAACAAAATCTTGATAGTTTCCAGTATATGAATATAAACTACCAAATGACAATTCCATTATTTCAGTAGCTATCTGATCTAAAAAATATCTATCATGTGTAACTACCAATAATGCCCCTTTATAGTTAGCAAGATATTGTTCTAACCATTCAATAGAATCAAAATCCAAATGATTAGTTGGTTCATCTAGTATCAACAAATCAGGCGCTTGAATCAATACTTGAGCTAAGCCTACACGTTTCCTTTGTCCACCAGATAACTCTTCTATTTTTTGCGTTAAATCCTCTATGTGTAATTGAGTTAGAATTGTCTTAACATCACTATCAGCTGTCCATGCATCTTCTTGATTCATTTTTTCTTCAGCTTTGATGTAACGTTGTTCGGCTTTTTTATCATCTGGATGTGCACCATATTCAGTTAGAGCTTCTTCATAATCTCTAATTGTTTGAAATACAGGAGCAGCTCCAGTAAAAATAGCTTCCATAATTGTACTGTTTTGTGGAAATTCAGGTGCTTGTTTTAAGTAACTTATACGATAATCATTTGGTTTTATTAAATTTCCAGAATCTGCTGAATCAATTCCAGTTAAAACATTCAATAGTGTTGTTTTTCCAGAACCATTCGTTCCAATTAAACCAATTCTATCATGTTCATTTATTAAAAAGTTTAAATCCTTGAATAGCGTTTTTTCGCCATATGTCTTGGTTAAACTTTCTACACGTAAAGTTTGCAAACTACTCACACTTTCTCTTCTAATAGTTCCTTTGCATTTTCTATTAATATCTCTTTGTCATTAATAATATTCCCAAAAACTATTTCTTTTTCAAGTTTATTTAAAATTTCACCCATTATTTTTCCAGGTTTGGCCCCTGCTTCTTGCACAAGATCTTTACCATTAATCTTCATTTCTTTTCTAGATTTAATCGGTAATTTATCATAATTGATTTTAAGCTCATTATCATCCATACCAAATCCTCGTATTTTTGCAATTTGGTTAGCTGTTAAAATAATTTCTATTCCATTTTGATAATATGTCTCAATATCTAACTTACTATCTTTGATTTTTTGGACACATAAACTAGCTGCAATAACATATTTAATAATGTTATTAGAACTCTTCCAAGAACGTAATAAATTGCTTATATCAGTATCTTTTAACTTAAAAACATCAGATAATAATGTCCAACATTCTTCTTCTGTATTTAATTTAAAGTCTGGAAATTCCAATATAGACTTTAATTCAGCATATTTATCTGTAAATAATGGACAGTATTTATATAATTCTGTATCTAAAAATTCTTGTAATCCTTGTTTAGGTTTTTTACCCAAGAGAAGTTTAACCCATTCTACATGAATTCTTTCAATTGCAATTTTTTCAAGTAAATGGGAATTTTTCTTAATAGCATTGAATGTATCTAGTTCTACTTTAAAATCTAATTGACTACCAAATCTGACGGCACGCATCATACGTAATGCATCTTCATGGAATCGTTCTTCAGGATTTCCAACGGCTCTTATAATGCCATTTTTCAAATCTTTCAATCCATCGAATAAGTCTATGATTTTACCCTTATCATCCATCGCAAGAGCATTGATTGTTAAATCTCTTCGTTTTAAATCTTCTTCTAAAGAGCGCACAAACTCAACCTTATCAGGTCTTCGATAGTCTTGATAAGTTGATTCTGTTCGAAAAGTAGTAATTTCATATCCAGTACCGTGGTCTAAAACCATCACCGTACCATGTTCTACACCTGTATCAACAGTCTTACTAAATATTTGTTTAATCTCCTCAGGATAGGCACTTGAAGCAATATCAACATCATGAATTGGTAGACCAAGTAAAGTATCACGAACACTACCACCAACAAAGTATGCTTCAAATCCAGCTTCTCTAATTTTCTCTAAAATAGGTAATGCTTTTTTAAACTCATCTGGTATATTTTCTACAATCATAATAAGTTCTCCAAACCTACCATCAATTCATTATAATCACCAATTTTTTCTACAGCTAAAGCTACACCTGTCATAAATGATTCTCTATCAAATGAATCTTGTCTAATTGTTAAAGCTTCTCCCTTGCTACCAAAGAGAACTTGTTCATGAGCTACATATCCAGGTAATCTAACAGAATGAATATGCATTCCTTCATAATTAGCACCTCTAGCTCCATCTAAACTTTCAGTTTCTTCTGGATTACCTTGTTGATGTTCTTCACGAACTTCAGCAATTAATTTTGCAGTATTAATAGCAGTACCACTTGGTGCATCCAACTTATTATCATGGTGCATTTCAATAATTTCTACATCAGGCATATATTTTGCAGCTTGTTTTGCAAATTGCATTAATAAAACCGCTGAAATACCAAAGTTAGGTGCAATCAATCCACCAATACCGTTCTTTGCAGCAATTTCTTTTAATTCAACAATCTGTTCATCCTTAAGTCCAGTTGTACCCACAACAACTGAAATTTTATTTTCTAGTGCGAACTTAACATTTTGATAAACAGCACTTGGAATTGTAAAATCTATCCATACATCAATATCATTAACTGGGATTTGTTCATAATCTGTATATACAGGTACATCCAAGTCTGCAAATTCAGCAACTTCATTAACATTCTTTTCAGTAACTACTGGATTATAAACACCTGCAAGTTTAAATTTATCATTGTTTGCTACCATATGGATTGTTTTATTTCCCATACTTCCTTTGAATCCAGCAACTAAAACATTTATCATAAAAAAAGTCCTCCCATACATTATATTAATATCAATTATACAATACTCATCGTATTTATTAAAATACCGACTATCTAATAGTTATAAATAATATTATATCTTTGAAATTCATGATAGTATAGAACTATAATTACTATCTATAAAAAAGTGAACTTAATATAAGGGGTGAATAATTAATGACTTATCAAAACGAAAAAATTAGTCTTAAAGATTTAATTTTTATTACTATCGGTTGTTCTTTATACGCTTTTGGCTTAGTTACTGTAAATATTGCCAATAACCTTGCTGAAGGTGGAGCAACAGGTATTACCTTAATTATTAGATATTGGCTACATATCGATCCTGCATATTCAATTATTTTACTTAATATTCCTTTAATTTGGATTGGTTATCGTTATCTAGGAAAGAAAGCTTTAATATATACTATCTACGGAACTACTATGTTATCAATTTGGACTTGGCTTTGGCAAAGGATACCTATTAATATCAATATTCATCACGATTTGTTTCTTGCTGGTGTTTTAGCTGGTTTAATTGGTGGTACTGGTTCTGGATTGGTTTATCGTTTTGGAGGAACTACTGGTGGTACCGATATAGTTGCTCGGATTTTTGAAAAGAAACGTGGCATTGTTATGGGAAAAACATTACTTGCCTTAGATGTTGTCGTTTTAACTTGTTCTTTAAGTTATCTAGACTTACGTCAAATGATGTACACTTTACTTGGTTCATATGTTTTTGCCCAAGTTGTTAACTTCATTCAAGAAGGTGCTTATGCTGCACGAGGGGTTATTATTATAACTAATCATCCAACAGAAATTGCTAGTGATATAATCCAAAAAATGGAACGTGGTGTTAGCTATCTTAAAATTGAAGGTGCTTTTTCTGGACAAGAACGAAAAGCATTATACTGTGTCGTTAGTCCTAATGAACTAAATACATTAAAAGGATACATCAATCATCATGATAGTGAGGCATTTGTCTCTATTTTTGAAGTTTCTGAGGCAATGGGCGACGGATTTAGTTTTAATGCCCCAAGTCGTTCACTATTGAAGTACATTAAAAAGGGAGGATAAATTTTTGAGTTTTCCTTATGAAAAGAGATTTATCTTGTATTTGCGTAATGAACGTTTTCTAGAAGAAAATACCATTGCTGATTTAACTCGTGATATCACACGTTTCTTTAATTATCTTAGACAAAATAATCCAAATTACCGTGATTCACTAAAAGTTTCATCAATTTCTAGCAATGATATTAAAGAGTATTTAAACACCTTATCAATAACTAATAATATTAAAAATACTACTTATAATAAGATGCTTACCCATATTAACACTTACTTTAAATTTTTATTTATTAATAATTTATCACCTGTTTTGCCTACTCTATCTATTAAAGGAAGAAAACGTACTGTAAATAAAGCTACTGATTTAGCTTGGACTGAAAAGTTAGCTGAATATTTAGTTGATGATAATCTGAGCCTTTATACTCGTATGACTCTCTTATTGATATCACACTTCTATACAATAAAAGAGATTTTACAAAAAGACTTTTATCAGGAACTAAATCAGATAGAATTTACAGATTTTGAGTATGAATTTATCAATTTATTTAATGAGGAGATTATAAACCTTCAGCAACGACAACATACTCACGATATCTTTTTGAAAAAGAGATTGGATATTGTTTCACCCCAATTAACTTTACCTGGATTACACAAATATTTAAAGAAGGACCAAAAGAGTATCGATATCAAGTTATCTCCTCGTGAACTATATCAAAATGCCGTATGTTATTTTATTCTAAATAATCAAAATTTAAGCGATACACAACTTATTCAGCAATTAAGATTAGAAGATCTTACATCATTAAATTATTATCGCCAAAAATCTTATAGTACAACCGAATAACTAAAAATGACAAGATTTTTCAAATTAAATCTTGTCATTTTTATATGTATGTATAATTCAATTAATGATCTACAAAATATTTTATTTTCTATCAGAATCAGCTTTAAAATATTTGCCTATACCAACTATAACATTATTAATTCCTATTAAAATTAAACAAACTGCCCATAATTTTTTAACCCTTACTCTATGAGCATATAATTTATCTTTTATGTATTTTTTCATTGTAAACAGTCCTCCCCTTTATATATCGCTTTCATTATATCATATTATAAAAGCATAAAAAAACTACCACAAATATAATGTGGTAGTAAATCGAGTAATTATTAATTTAATAATTCTTTTACGGTTGTATTGACTAACTTTCCGTCAGCCTTTCCTTTGAGTTTTGGCATTACTGCTCCCATGACTTTACCAAAATCAGCTTTGGACGTTGCTCCAACTTGGTCAATCGTTTCTTGAACAATGGTCTTCACTTCATCTTCACTAAGTTGCTCTGGTAAATAGCTTTCAACAACCTTTATTTCATTCTTAAGATTTTGAACAGCTTCATCACGGCCAGCATTCTTAAATTCTTCAAGAGAATCCTTACGTTGCTTTAACTCTCGAGATAACACAGCTATTTCTTCATCTGAAGATAAGTCATGTCCAACCTCAATTTGCTCGTTCACAACTGCAGCTTTTAACATACGGATAGTGCCAAGTTTGACCTTATCTTTTGCTTTCATAGCTGCAATCATATCTTTTTGCAATGACTCTAATAAGCTCACTACATCAAGCCTCCTAAATTAGAAACGACGCTTGTTTTTACGTTTACGAGCTGCTTCGGATTTCTTCTTACGCTTTACACTTGGCTTCTCGTAGAATTCGCGTTTCCGATATTCTTGCAAAGTACCTGTTTTTGAAACGGAACGTTTGAAGCGACGAAGAGCGTCATCAAGAGATTCGTTTTTACGAACGACTGTTTTTGACATGTGTGTTTCCCTCCCTCCGAGCTTAAATGTAACCGTCTTAAATAGCAAAAGTACATATTTCAACAGTTCTTTTCTATTGTAACTAATGCTTTATCTAGTGTCAATAATATATCAATAAATAATTTGTAATTTCTTGACATATTATTCTTTACTTAGCTAATAATACATTAATTTTTCATTCCATATGGAAATAATATCTATTTAAATGTATAATTAATTACATGTAAAACGCTTTTATAGGAGTGATAATATGTCTGATTCTATTACTAATATTTTTGTTATCTCTGATTCAGTTGGCGAAACTGGTCTTAGTTTAATTACTGCAGGTACCGTTCAATTTCCTAATAGTAAATTTAACATTCGCCGTTTTCCACTAACAAAAACTATTTCTTTACTTCAAGGTATTTTGAATAAGGCAAAAAGAGAAAATGCCATTATTTTACATACTTTTGTTAATCCTGAATTATCTGACTATGTTAATAATTTTGGTAAAGAAAATAACTTGCATGTTATTGATGCTCTAACTGGTGTGGTCCAAACTTTAGCCGAGATAACTGGAGAAAAGCCATTAAATGCAGCTGGATTAAAGCACAAACTCAATCCAGACTATTTCAAGCGTATTGAAGCTCTTGAATTTGCAGTTACCTATGATGATGGTAAAGATCCATCTGGTTTCCTTAAAGCAGATATTGTACTTTTAGGTGTTTCCAGAACATCTAAAACACCTTTATCACTATATCTTGCTAACCAAGGATATAAGGTTGCCAATCTTCCACTAGTTCCTAAAACTCAAATTCCTAAAGAAATTTATCAAGTTGATAAAAAACGTATCTTCGGCTTGACTAATGATCCTGAAGTTTTAAACAATATTAGACGTCAACGCATGATTTCTTATGGTCTAGATCCAGATACTGTTTATTCAAATATGGATAATATTAATCAAGAATTAGAATTTGCAACTAATCTATATAAAGAATTAGGATGCTTACAAATTAATGTAGCAACTAAGTCTATTGAAGAAACAGCAACCCTTATTATTGAAAGTCTTGATAGTGAAGATTAAGCAATCTAAAGCATAATTCCGATGTATTATCGATATTATGCTTTTTTTGTATATCAAAAGGAACCTTGTAATTTTTGATTTCCAACAATTACAAGGTTCTTCCTTACTTATCTTTCTTATTCACTCTTACTGTCATAACCGCATTAAACATATCTACCACACCAATAATAAGAATCAAAATCGTTAGTAAAAGATATTTTCTTTCAAAAATAAAAAGATTGAAAAATGATAAAATAAAACAAAAAATAGATACCCAAAAGTTAAATTGTTTAATTAAATCTTTAAACATTGCTACCTCCTATTTCTTCTTCTATTTTTTAAAATTGCATAATTCAACGTAAAAATTCCAAAAACTGCCCAAAATATTGCAGTTATAAAAGCTTCAAAAACTCCTACAAATAAACAGAAAAAGGCACATACGAACGAAATTATTGCAACCCAAAATGTTCCTTCTTCAAATAGACTCTTTCTATTCATAAATTAACATCCCTTCTAATATAAATAGAATAACTTATATGTTATTGAATTTACCATTTTTAAATATAGATTTTGTTTACTTCTTTCACTGAGATATTTATTTCTTTTCCAATTTGGAAAATTTGTATCAATATAACTTTTTATTTCAGATAATAATTCTCTTTTTAATTTCCTATCTTTTTGCTTTAAAACTTTTCTAATCAATACATTTCCCAGTAAATTCCTAGTGAATCTATATTCCATCTCATCTTTATAACATGTTACTTTATGTACCCGATAATATTTAATTATATCATTGTATATCCAAAAAATATCTCTAATTCTTGTAGATTCATTATAAGAAATCGAATTACTTCTTTGTACATAATGAACTCCTATATGATCATCTACAGCTATTTCCTCTATATTTTGTAAATTAGCAACCATCTTGAAAAAGAAGTCCTGATCCTCATATAATCGTCCAACTGGAAATTTAAAATCCAATGTATCTAGCCATGACTTTTTATAAATTTTATTCCAAGCCACTACTCTACCTTTTACCAAGTATTCATTTAATGAATTATATTTTTTCACTACATCTTTTACTTTTTTATCTGGGAATTCCCAAAGAAAATTACTTTCAATAATTTTCTTTCGACCATTTTCCGATAAATTATACATTCTCTCAAACATTTGACTTTCAACGTAATCATCGGAGTCAATAAAAGCAATATACTCTCCTGATGCATACTGTAAACCAAAGTTTCTTGCATCAGACAACCCACCATTTTCTTTAGTAACTAATAATACATTAGAATAATTTTCTTTATAATCTTCAGCAATTTTATGAGAATTATCAGTACTTCCATCATCTACTAAAATAATTTCTATATCTTCTAGTGTTTGATTCACTAAGCTATCTAAGGATCTTTTTAAATATTTTTCTACATTATAAATTGGCACAATTATACTAATTTTCGTCATTTTTTCTCCTTATAACCTTTTTAATTCTTCTAGAAATCGCCCAAAATATTCTGAACACTAAATTTACATATCTCCCTAATTTTTCACCAAATATAGCATTATTCTTCCTAATTATTTCAATATGTTTTAAATTAGTTTTAGACTGCCATGATGCACTATAATGGTGGATACTATGCGTATTATCAGTTGTAGCTATCTTTCCTGTCAAAAAATTCATTGGTGAAAAATATTCCATTGGATAAATTGAAATACCGTTATCCAATTTTTGAAATTCATTTTTCTTCTTGAACCCTTTTTTTAAAAAATAGTTTGTCGCATATATTGGAATAGAAATCAAATTAAGACTCCCATCCTCATTAATAAACTTTATTTTATCGTATTCATGAAGTAGGTTACCGATATCATTATTATTTTTTTCAGCTCCAAATGCTAAACCTGGATTGATAAAATATCCATTCTCATTACTTTCAATACCCATAAATATTTTATTTTCCAATAAATCGTCAAAGTTCTTAATAACTTCCACATCTGTATCTAAATATATTCCACCATATTTGTATACTACATCATATCCGACGTAATCAGACACAAAACCCCATTTACCTTTTTCGAAAGCTTGTTTCATATACTCATTTTTTGTATAATCATAATTACTTTCATTCCAACATTTTATTTCATAATCAGGACATTTTTCTTTCCATGTATCAATATAATCTTGAAGTTCTTTGGGCAGAGGATTTCCGCCAAACCAACAGTAGTGAATAACTTTAGGTATCATTGATCTATCACCCCTAATTCTGTAATAGCTTTCTTTATATAGAATCCCGATCGAAGTTTATGAGCTATCTTTATAGTATTGGATTTAATCTCTTGATATTCTTCTCTAGTCATTTTATCTAAAATTGGTTTAATTTGTGATAAATTATCAACTACTATGCCCAATTTATTTTTATCAACAAATTCAGCTAATGCTGCCTCTCGCCATATAATGATAGGCATACCTGAACTTAAATATAAAGAAGTTTTATGTGGATTGTTATATTTAAGGTATTCACCGTATACACCACTACATTCTTTACTACTGTCTCCATCCCATATCAAGCCAAAATTTTGAGTTAGCAATTCTTTAGCTAATTCATCAGGTGGTAATGATCCTCTATATTCAATATGTTTACTTATTAAAGCTGGAGAAAAGTTAGGCCCAAATAATGTCAATTTAAAATCTGGCTCGTATTCTTTTAGAAATGCAGCTTTATTCAAATTGCCTGCATAACAAACACTTTTATCAAAAATATTATTTTCTTGTAGAGGAATATTATTATCATAATCAAAAATTTCTAAATCAACAATTGGTACCTCTACTCCATTATTTCTTAGCCAATCAATCATTTTTTTGTTATGAGCAATTACACCATCAGACATATTTAACAAATCCAGCTCAAAATTGTTTCCACCATTTTTAAATCGTAATGACTCTAAATCATGGATTAAGATGTATACCTTTTGAGAATTTTTCTTTAAATTCCTTATTATCGCCTTATTAGTACGCTCATTAAGTGCTGGATATTGAAAAATAGCATTTTCATATCTTCCTTTTAATCTAAAGGGTATATCAAATAAACTCTGTCTATAACTAACTAACTCTGCACGTCTTCCACCATAAAAATAGAAGTCTTGTATCTTAAAATCATAAATTTTTAAAAAATTTTCAACGTCTATCTTTGCCTTGGGGCCAGCTTCGTTTTGACTCTTATTATACATAGAAACAATTATGTTATTCATACATAACCTACCTCAATCTTAATATCTACTAAAAAGAGTAGGAAATGGAAACCATCCCTACTCCTCTTTTTTACATACTTGGTTCATAAAATCTTCCTAATATATGTACATTTTCAGCAATGCTGACAAATGCCTTAGGATCTGACTCACGCATGGCTTCTTTTAAGTCAAACATTTCATAACGAGAAATTACAGTTAATAATACTGTCTTTCTATCATGCTGATATGCCCCCTCAGCATCATGAATAATTGTAATTCCCCTTCTCATATGATGTTGAATAGTCTTAACTACAAGATCTGGTTTATTAGTAACTATCATCACTTGCATTTTTTGTTGACGAGTATAAACCATATCCATTACTTGAGCATTAATAAAAATTCCCAAAGCTGAATAAAAGGCATGTGGCCAACCAAAAACGAAACCAGCAGCTATAATTATAAACATATTAAAAACCAAGTTTACTGTACCAACTGATTTCCCAGTACGTTTACGCACAGTTAAACTAATAATATCTAATCCACCAGTTGAAATACCATTTTTTAATGCTAATCCTGTTCCAAAGCCATTAATAGTAGCACCAAAAATTGCACAAATAATGGGATCATTGGTCAAAGTAACTGGCTGAATAACTTTCATCATAATACTAGAAAAAACAACTGCCAAAATTGTAAAAATTGTAAATTTATGGCTAATTTGGAACCATGCTAATATAAACAAAGGTAAGTTCAACACAAATAACATTAGAGCTGTCGACAAATGAATTCCACTTGAAGCAGTTAATGTAGAAATCAACTGAGCTAACCCCGTAATACCTGAAGAATAAATCTTACCAGGATCCCAAAAGAAATTTAATGCAATTGATACCAAAATACCATAAATAAAAGCCATTGATGCTTTTGCAAAATACTGGTGTCTCTTCCACACCTTTTGCAACTCATCCATAATCTATAATTCCTCTCTTTTTATTAATTCCAATGCTGATTACGAAATTGTTCCCTACCGCCCATTTCTTCTAAAGCATATCTTTCCGGATTTTTCTTGTAGAAATCCTGATGATATTCTTCTGCCTCATAGAAGGGTTTAGCATTTTCAATTTGTGTTACGATTGGCTTATCAAATTCTCCACTTTCAGCTAAGGCTTTCTTTGATTCTTCAGCAATTTTACGTTGCTCTTCATCATGAACAAAAATTACAGGGCGATAACTATCCCCTCTATCTTGAAATTGCCCCATTGCATCAGTCGGATCTGTTTGGCGCCAATAGATATTCACTAATTCTGCATAGGAAATGATTTCAGGATCAAAAACTATTTTTACAGCTTCTGTATGACCTGTTGTATGAGAACATACTTGCTCATAAGTTGGATTTTCAACAAAGCCCCCTGTATATCCTGAACGAACACTAATAATCCCCGGCATCTTATCAAACGGCTCTACCATACACCAGAAACATCCACCTGCAAAAATAGCAGTATCTTTACTCATATAAGTCACCTCGTTCATTAAACTCATTAGATTGATTATATCATGTTTTCTAATATTATTTTATCCTTTTTTGCCCTTCTTGACAGATTTCCAATAATGGACAAGTTTCACATTTAGGGGCTCTCGCCATACATTGATAGCGTCCCCAGAAAATCATTCGATGATGAGATTTTATCCAATCTTCTTTAGGAACCTTTGACATTAATATTCTTTCAGTCTCCCTAACTGTAGCATCTTCTGGAACTATTGCTAAACGCTTAGAAATTCTATGTACATGTGTGTCAACTGCAAAAGCAGGAACACCAAATCTCTCAGCTAATACAACATCTGCCGTCTTTCTTCCAACACCAGATAAGGACATCAACTCCTTATGTGTTTTAGGCACAACAGAATTAAAATTCTCCACTAGCATTTTCGAGCATTCTACTAAATATTTGGCTTTATTTTTATAAAGACCGATAGTCTTGATATATTTAGCAACTTCTTTTGGATCAGCCTTAGCCATATCTATCGGATATTTGTACCTATCAAACAATGCTGGGGTGATTTTGTTTACTGCTTTATCTGTGGTTTGTGCACTCAAGATAACAGCTAATAAAAAATGATAATCACTATCAGCTATTAATGAAGTTGTCGCATTTGGAAACATTTTTCCCATTTCTTGTAGCGCATATTGTGTTTCTTTACTATCTAACATATAATCTCCCCCACTTAATCCAACCACTTTGTCAATGGTATTTTAGGTTTGTTCTCTTTATTTTTATTATTGTCGCTTATTGTATTAATGTTTTCTTTCCTTTTTTCTCTAGCTTTCTTTAAATTTTCTACATCTACCTTAGATCTAATTCCTTGTTTTTCCCAACTGAGTAAAATCCTGTCAATATATTTTAAATTATATGCCTGACTTAAAACAGCTTCCCTCAAAGCAAGTAATATTAGGTCTGTTTTATATTTATCTTCTTCTATCCAATCATTTATCATTTCTAATTCTATTGGAGATAAATCCCTACCAAATTCTACTTGGAAAGCATTAAATATTTTTTGTCTATCTTTTTCTGCCGATACATTTAATAGTTCTTTTTTTTCTTCATCTATCAATGAATCTAGTTTTTGGTATAAGAAATCAAAACTATAACTGTCAGTTTTTTGTCCTTGTTGATTTATAATTGTTTCAATCTTCAGTATTTTTTTCTCTATTAAATTGTGTAATTGTGTATATACATCATTAACAGATATTTGCAAACTTTTAGCTATATTTTCTAGTTCAGGAAATGTTTCCCCTTTTTGAAGATAACTATTAAGTTGTAAGTACAAAATAAATTCCGTATCAGTCATTCCTAATTTCTTATAGTTTTTCAATACCAGGTTTGAAATTACCGTATTTCCTTGATGTAGAAACTCTCTTAATGTACTGTCCAATTTTTTATCACCCGTTTCTTAATTCACTACCTTGATTTAAACATATATTACTATTAAAAAGCAATTTAAAAAGGCCGATGAAAATTCATCAGACCTCTTCAAAATAAATTTATGGATAAATCCTATTCAATAATCTTGGGAATGGAATTGCTTCACGAATATGATCTTCACCTGTAATCCAAGTTACAGCACGTTCTAATCCTAAACCAAAACCAGAATGTGGAACACTACCATATCTACGCAAGTCTAAATACCATTCATAATCCTTTACATCTAGGCCAGCTTTAATAATTTGTTCTTCCAAATACTTTGGATCTGTAGCGCGTTCAGATCCACCAATGATTTCACCGTATCCTTCAGGTGCTAACATATCAGCACAAATTACTACATCATCACGAGTTGGATGTGGTTTCATGTAGAATGGCTTAATGGCTTTTGGATAGTTCATAACAAAAACTGGTTTACTAAAATGTTCAGCTAAATATGTTTCTTCAGGAGAACCGAAATCTTCTCCCCATTTTACATCTGGGAATTTACCAGATTGTTGCAATAATTCAATTGCTTCATCATAAGAAATACGTGGGTATGGTAATTCCGTATATCTCTTAAGAACTTCTGTATCTCTACCTAGGATTTGTAGAGGATATTGACAGTTATCTAAAACGCTTTGTACTAAATATGCAACATAACGTTCTTGAATTTCTAGACTTTCTTCTTGATGCATGAATGCCATTTCAGGTTCAATCATCCAAAATTCAATCAAATGGCGACGTGTCTTAGATTTTTCAGCACGGAAAGTAGGACCAAATGAAAATACTTTTCCATAAGCCATTGCTCCAGCTTCTTCATATAACTGTCCAGATTGTGATAGATATGCATCTCTGTCAAAATATTCTGTATGGAACAATTCAGTTGTTCCCTCTGGTGCACTACCAGTCAAAATAGGTGCATCTAATTTAATGAAACCTTCTTTGTTGAAGAATTCATAAGTTGCACGAATCATTTCATTACGAATTTGCATAATAGCAAATTGTTTCTTAGAACGTAGCCATAAATGGCGATGGTCCATCAAAAAGTCTGTACCATGTTCTTTGGGTGTAATAGGATATTCATTACTTTCACCAACAACTTCTATTTCTTCAATTTCGATTTCATATCCGAAATGTGAACGTTTATCTTCATGAATGACACCTGTAACATACAAACTAGTCTCTTGCTTTACTTCCTTAGCAAGAGCAAATGTTTCCTCACTAACAGCATTTTTCACAACTACTCCTTGGAAATATGCTGATCCATCACGCAATTGTAAAAAAGCAATCTTCCCACTGGAACGTTTATTAGTAAGCCATACACCTATTTTTACTTTTTCGTTAACATGGTGTTTAGCATCAATAATACTAATCGTCTTCACTAATATAACCTCCTATTTTCTTTCTTCAACAAACATTTTAATACGTTTTACCGCTTCTTCAAGATTATCTAAACTTGCAGCATAACTTATTCTAATGTAATCAGACATTCCAAATGCAACTCCTGGAACCACAGCAACATGTGCCTTTTCTAATAAAAATTCTGCAAATTCAGAGACATTACTACATCCTACCAACTCTGCGGCTTTAGCAACATTAGGAAATAGGTAGAAAGCTCCTTGAGGTTTTGAATCAAACACAAATCCCGGAATTTCTTTAAGTTCCTCATAGATTTTATTTAATCTTTCTTCATAAGCCTCTCGCATAGTAGACACACTACTTTGATCTCCATTTAAAGCTTCTAAAGCTGCGTATTGACTAACTGCTGTCAAATTACTTGTAGAATGTCCAGCTACTGCAGCAATCTTTTTAATAAATTCTGCATCAGCTACCGCATATCCAACTCTCCAGCCTGTCATCGCATAAGATTTAGATAATCCACTTACTAAAATTGTCTGTTTTCTAATATCATCGCTTAAATCCATTAATGATACGAACTGAGTACCATTATAAACCAACTTTCCATACATGTCATCACAAATTATAACTATGTCATTCTTTACAGCCCAATTTCCAATTTCTTCCAATTCTTCTTTTGTATATACTAAGCCGGATGGATTTTGTGGTGAATTTAAAATCATCGCTACTGTTTTGTCGGTTCTAGCACTTTCTAAATCTGATGCTGTTACTTTTAGTTCCTTACTTGGTTTAACAAATACAGGTTTCCCATCCGATAATTTAATTTGCTCACCATAACTTACCCAGTATGGGAGTGGAATAATCACTTCATCTCCCTGATTTAGCAAGCATTGTGCTATGGCATATAAAGCAAATTTCCCACCAGTCGTAACTGCAACATTATCACTCGTAAAGTTAGTGTTATAGTCTTTGTTAGTAACCTCTGCTACTTTTTCTCTCAATTCCTTTATACCTAATACAGGAGTATATGAATCTGCTTTTCCATCATTAATTGCAGCAATAGCAGCATCTCTTATATTCTTAGGTGTTTGAAAATCAGGTTCTCCTACCGTTAAATTAATTACATCAATTCCTTCAGCACGCATTGCATTAGCTCTAGTTGATAGTGCAAGCGTTGCAGATGGTTGTATATTTTTAGCTCTTTGTGAAATTTGCATAGATAACTGCCTCCAAATTATATATTTTGAATGGATTTTATGATCTTTCCAGTTTTAAAACTTATCAAATCATAACAAATATTATTTTGATTATTCAAATATGTTACTTCCCAAACAGGTTTGTTATTTACCAATCCTAAGGAAGTTTTTGTTATCTTTTTAGGATTTCTTTCTATCTTAACGATATTCTTAGCTTTATTTACAGAAATCCCCTTATCCTGTGCATATATATTTACTTTTTTGCCATTTTGAGAAGTAATAACATATACCTCTTGACCACGCGCATTTGTTCCGTAAATAGTGTAATAAGTCTGTTTTCTATTAAATACATAAAAGTCTTCAACTTTTCTTACGTTACCATATTTCTTAGCCACCAAATAAGCTTCTTTTTTTTCTTGAACTTGCGGGCTTTGAGCTTTTGCGTAACCTAAAATTATTAAAAGAACAATAATAATAATTGTACTCCAAAAATAAAATTTCTTATTTATCCTTGAATCATGTTTTCTTCTCAATTTTCTCACCAAAATTTCTATTTGATTCTATACTATCAAATCATTAGTATCTGAGCAATATTATACAATAAAAAAAGCAAACTTTAAAATTTAAAATTGATAAAAAATGTGTAAAAAACTCATATTTTCTCTTTATTCACCCAAAAATGAAGTAATTTCTTTTAATAGATCATCAATTTTCAAACTTTTAAGATTAACTCCATCTGGAAACGAACTAATAAATTTTTCTCCGTAGTTTTTATTAGCAATTCTTGAATCAAGTAATACAAATATTCCTTTATCTTTAGGAGTTCTTATTAATCTTCCCCACCCTTGTTGCAATCTTAAAATTGCCTCTGGTAAAGCTAGATTATAAAATGAATTAATTCCTTTTTTTTCTAACTTTCTATACCTAGCTTTATTAAGGACAGTATCTGGAGACTGGAACGGCAATCGTGTGACTATTACCATCTCTAAATTATTTTCAGGTAAATCAATACCTTCCCAAAAAGCACCTGCTCCTAATAAAATTTTTCCTTCTCCTAGCATAAATCTTTTTTTAATTTTTTCTACACTACCAGTTATACCTTGCGCTAAAATCTCACGTTTACTTCCAATTTTCTTAACTAACTTAGGATAGACTGATTCAATTATTTCTAATGAATTAAATAATATCATTGTCTGTCTATTATTACTTAGCAATATTTTCTCTAAATCATGCGATAAATACTCTATGTATTCTTTTTTTGAAATCGACGTTATATCCGGAGTATCTTTTAAAATATAGGCTCTAGTTTGTTTGCTATAATCAAAAATATTATCGTATTTCTTAATTTTAACCTGACCATTAAGATCTAATTGTCTAAACATATAACCTCTAGTTTCTTTCATAGCTAGGTTTGCACCTACCAGTAACACTGTGGAAAATTTTTGATACACCTTATCATTTAGGAAGTTCTCGCCATCTAACATGATAAAATTCAAACGTAAATGTCCATTTTCCTGTCTATATGGATATGTCAACCAGATAAACTCTGTTTCCAATTCATCTTCTAACCTATTTAAATCTAGATATGACCAGCTTTTCATTTCACTTAATAAAAGATTAAGTAATTTTTGATAATCATTTATTAACTGAATTTCATCCAATCCCAATCTTCCAGTAACAATGGCCATGCTATACTTTTGAGAAAATTTATTTTGAAGCCTTTTTAAATTTTTTAAAGCTTTCTCAATTTTTTTGAATATAAATAAATTTGCCTTAATCATTCCTATAAGATTCAAAGGTTTTATTGGAACTTCAACATATACATCTGATGCTTTGTTCATATTTGAATTAAGATAAGTCATAAAAATTTCTCTTAAATTCATTATTTCATAGTCTATAGTTTGAATTGGTCTTATTAACTCAGTATATTGTGCTTTAGTAATAAAATTTATCTCTACCAAGTCTCTAAATGAAAAAGATAATTGTGATTCCATTTTTACTAATAATGAATCAGAAACTATTTTTATTTGATCAAAATCTATTGTTTTTCTGTTTTCTTTAAGCAAATTATCATTCAGGTGTTGTGCTTCATCAACTATTAATACCGTGTCATTTCCACCTAATTTATCAACATGACTTAATAAATAAGCATGATTTGTAATAATTATATTCGCATGTCTTCTCAAAATTTCTTGACGCTTTAAAAAATCTACTGAATAAAATGCACTTTTTTTATTCAATCCTCTTATCCCATGATGCTCTATTTGTGCAAAAATTGTATCTTGCATACTCAATAAGTTAAGTTCTTCCATGTCGCCAGTTGAAGTTTCCATAAGCCAAACTAATAAAGTCATCTGTATTTGAGTGGCCTTTTTTGACTGAGGAATAGATAGACTTTGGTAGAATTTATCTATGTCAATATAGTGCTGACTTCCCTTTAAATTTACAATATTTAAATTAAAAGGAATAACTTCTTTTAATATTGATATATCCTTATCTACTAACTGATTTTGTAAAGTTGTAGTAGCTGTACTTATTACAACTTTTTCTTCAGTAGCTTTATACGCAATGGGCATTAGATAGCCTAGCGTTTTGCCAATTCCAGTTGCAGCATCATATATATAAATTTTTGATTTTTTTTCATTCAAGTCATTATTAATGTCATCCATCATTTTTATTTGACTAGAACGCCATTCCAAGACTTTAGAAAAAAGATTTTGCTTTTCGTCCTTTGTCTCAGGATATTCTTGTTTTGATATTTTTTCGTCTATAAGTTTAGGCCTTTTTAAGACAATATCTTCTACAACCATTAAATTATTAGGTAACTTTTCTTCTCTATCCTTTTTAGTAAGATATACTTCATTAAAAAATTCACCTGTCTGAGCAATTAAAGAATCACCCATCTTAGCTAATCTTTGCAATAGAATTAAGGGGAAAGTTTCAATTCTCTTTTTTAAATTAATTAATAATTCAGCCGTTGCTTTAGTATCACTATCCGCTTTATGAGGATGTATATGAGAAAGTTGTAGATACTTACTAATATCTATTAACCTATATGAGACTAATGTTGGATAAATTATTTGTGTCAGTTGAACTGTATCCATCATTGGTAATTCCAATTCTGGGTACCCAGCTCTTTCCAATTCAGAACTCAAAAAACTATAATCAAAGTTCACGTTATGCGCTACAAAAGTTGTATTCTGCAACATCGCATAAATTGTTCCTGCAACTTCATCGAAATATGGCGCGTACCGTACATCTTTATCTTTTATTCCTGTAAGTTTCTTTACTTCAACTGGAATAGGCATTCCTGGATTTATTAAGGTAGAAAAATGATTTACAATTTTATTTGATTGTACAAAATCACAGCTAAATTGAATTATTTTATCGCTACCATCTTGTTTAGGACCTGTAGTTTCTAAATCAACCACTGCATATATTCTTTCTTTTATCATTAATCTCACCTTCATTGCTAGAATTCTCAATCATCTTAATCTTAGCATAATTTCTTATTACCAGTATACATACTTTACTGTTCTACGTACTTTTTATAGGTATCTACTTCTTATTTCTTTATCTAAATTTAAAAATATTCTTTTAAAAATCCCTAGCTATATTATTGTTTATATCATTAATAACATGTATAATTACACTGTTTGTACTACTATAGAGGTATATAAAATTCGAAGGGAGAAGAGTGATTTGCATATATTTCATGATGCTAAGGGTTCTAGTCATGCAAAAATTATTTTAATTGGTGAACATGCTGTCGTATATGGTCATCCAGCAATCGCTCTGCCATTAAAAACCGTAACTGCAACTGCAAGTATTAAAGTTATACCATCATCAAGTGAACAAATTATTAAAAGTTCTTACTATGATGGTTCAGTTGATGATATGCCTAAAAATATGCTCGGTATTAAGAAATTAATTTTAAAATTAGTTTCTGACTTACGTATAGAAAATGGATTTGAGTTACACTTATCCAGTCAATTACCCGCAGAAAGAGGTATGGGATCTTCAGCTGCCGTTGCGATTTCTATTATTCGTTGTTTTTACAACGCTACCGATACTAGAATTAATCATAAAAAACTATTATCATACGCTGATATTGCTGAAAAAGTTACACATAACAATCCTAGTGGCTTAGATGCTACAACTAGTGCTAGCGATAATCCTATCTGGTTAATTCGTAATAAAGAAATTACACCTATTCCAATTAACCTGGATGCTTATCTACTAATTAGTGATAGTGGTATTAAGGGTCAAACAAGTGAAGCAATAAAAATTGTTAAAGATCAACTTAATACAGACGAGATATCAACTTCATCAAAATTGGCTGCATTAGGTAGATTAGCACAAACAACTAGAGACCAACTGGCTAATAATGATATAGTAGGACTCGGAAAAATATTTACTTTAGCCCAAAAAGATTTGATTTCTTTAGGTGTTAGCACTCCTAAATTAGATAATCTTATTACTATAGCACTTAAAAACGGCTCACTAGGTAGTAAACTTACTGGTGGCGGTCGTGGTGGATGTTTTATCAGTTTATTGAAGACAAAAAAAGAGGCAGAAGTACTTGCTAAAATTTTAAATCAACACGGGGTTACTAAAAATTGGATAGAACCCCTATCGAATCTTTAGGAGGAATTTATCGTGTCCAATCACGCTGCTGCACGAGCACACACAAATATTGCATTAATTAAATATTGGGGAAAAAAAGATACAGAGCTTATTCTACCTATGAATAATTCTTTATCACTAACTTTGGATCATTTCTATACTGATACTTCAGTTACTTTTGATTCAAGTTATACTAAAGATACTTTTATTCTGAATGGAAAAGAAATTCCTAATGAAAATGTGCATAAATTTTTAAACATCGTTCGAGAAAAAGCTGGTATTTCAGAATTCGCAAAGGTTAACTCAACTAATCATGTTCCTACAACTGCTGGATTAGCATCTTCCGCTTCTGCTTTTGCTGCATTAGCTGCTGCTGCAAGTAAAGCTAGTGGTATGAATTTATCTCGTCGCGATTTATCTCGTTTAGCCAGACGTGGATCGGGATCAGCTACTCGCTCTATTTATGGTGGTTTTGTTGAATGGCAAGCAGGTGATAATGATCTAAATTCTTATGCTGTTCCATTTATTGAAAATGTGTCTTGGGACATAAAAATGATTGCAGTTGTTATAAATAGTAAACCCAAAAAAATAACTTCGCGTGCTGGTATGCAAACTGTTGTTAATACTTCTCCTTATTATAATTCTTGGATAAAAGAGGCTAACCGCTCTATTCCATTGATGAAAGAAGCTATTAGCAAACAAGATTTTACTACTATGGGTGAATTAGCCGAAGAAAATGCTATGAAGATGCATGCTTTAAATTTAAGCGCTCATCCTCATTTTAGTTATTTTTCTCCTGAAAGTATTCAAGTTATGAACCTTGTAGAAGAATTACGTTCAATGGGAATTGAATGTTATTACACCATGGATGCTGGTCCAAATGTTAAAATTATTTGTCTAGGAAAAGATACTGCTAGTATCACTTCCTTTTTACAAAAAAATCTTCCTAACACTGAAGTTTTGGTTTCTTCAGCGGGACCAGGTGTACAATATCTTGATTAATTTACAAAGAAAGGTTATGATGTTTTGATTTCTGTCAAAGCTCCAGGAAAATTATACATTGCTGGTGAATATGCTGTTGTTGAAACTGGACAACCAGCTATTCTAGTGGCTTTAGATCAATTTGTATATGTAAATTTAGAAAAGAGTAATGATTTAGGGTCAATCATTTCTAAACAATATAAAGAAAATTCTTTGTATTGGAAACGAGAAGGTAATCAAATTATTTTTGATAATCGAGACAATCCATTTCATTATATTTTATCTGCTATTAATTTAGTCGAAGAATATGCCCAAAGTCTAGGTAAAAAAATGGAATTCTATCATCTAAAAATTGATAGTGAATTAGATAGTCCTGATGGAAAGAAATATGGACTTGGTTCTTCTGCTGCAGTCACTGTAGCAACTATTAAAGCTCTATCTGAATTTTATGAACTAAATTTATCAAAAGAGCATCTTTTTAAACTAGCTTCTATTGCTCATTTAAATGTTCAAGGAAACGGTTCTTTAGGGGATATCGCTGCTAGTGTTTACGGTGGTTGGATAGCTTATCATTCTTTCGATAAAGAATGGCTTAAAGTCGCTCAAAGATCCTATACAATTTCCGAACTTTTAGATTTAAATTGGCCTAATTTGAAAGTTACTCAATTGACTCCACCTGATAACTTAAACCTTCTAATAGGTTGGACTGGATCTCCTGCATCAACTTCACATCTAGTAGATGCAGTTGCCCTTCATAAGGCTAATAATCAAAATAAATACAATCATTTTTTAGAAAATAGTTGGAAATGTATCGATACAATGATTACTGGTTTTAAGGAAAATTCTCTATCCAAAATTCAAGAATCATTAATATATAATCGTGAATTACTCCGAAATTTAGCTAGTTTGAGTTCTGTAGAAATCGAGACTCCCCTACTAACTAAACTTATCACTTCTGCAGAAAAATTTGGTGGAGCAGCAAAAACTTCTGGTGCTGGTGGAGGAGATTGTGGTATTGTTCTAATTGATAAATCTATGAATGTTGAGCCATTATTTGCTTATTGGAAAGAAAATGGAATAGTCCCATTATCATTGCACGTTTATCAAGATTAATTACAGGAGATTATTATGAAAATTCATCAACATCGCAAAAATGAACATCTTTCTTTAGCTGAAAAATTTTTTAAAACTCAATCATCTAATCAGTTAGATGAAGTGCAATTAATTTATAGTAACTTACCTGAGTTAAATTTATCAGATATAGATATAAGAAGTACGTTAGTCGGTAAAGATATTCCTGTACCCTTTTTTATTAACGCAATTACTGGAGGAAGTTCACAAACTGATGATATAAACTATAAATTATCAACTGTCGCTGCTAAAACAAATATACCTATGGCCTGTGGCTCTCAAAGTATTGCTTTAAAATATCCTAGTTTATCACCAAATTTCAGTAAAATAAGGCAACTAAATCCAAATGGCTTTTTGTTAGGCAACCTTGGAGCAGGTCATTCTTACTCAAACTTCAATGTTGCTCAACAAATGATTGATGCTAATGCAATGGAACTGCATCTTAATGTTTCTCAAGAATTAGTCATGCCTGAAGGCGATACTGAATTTATGTGGAAAGATAATATTCGTGAAATAGTTAATAGTTCATCATTTCCTTTACTTGTTAAGGGGGTTGGACAAGGATTAACTCCTATGACTATTAAAGAATTAGCTGATATTGGTGTTAAGTATATCGATCTTTCTGGCAAAGGTGGTACTAATTTTATAGAAATTGAAAATCGTCGTCGTAAACAAAAAGAATTAGCATTTTTGCAAGATATTGGTATGACTACTGCTCAATCCTTAGTAGCTGCTAAACTTGTAGATGAAGACATTTCTTTCACTGCCTCTGGGGGAATTAAAAATTCTCTTGATATAGTAAAATGTTTAGTTTTAGGAGCTGACAATGTTGGTATTTCTGGCCTATTTTTACATATTTTATTACGTCAAGGAACTGAGAGTTTAATTGAATATATAACTAATTTAAAAATTGAAATTAAAAAAATTATGTTGATGCTAGGTTGTAAAAATATTGATGACTTACATAAATTACCGGTAATTTTAAGCTCTGAGTTATTAGTTTTTAAAAAGCAAATGACTGAGTTATTAAAAAATAAAGGTTGAGATTTTTAATCCCAACCTTTATTTTTTATACGCATATTTTGTTAAAAATAATTGAAACAACAATTCTGGATTCTGACTACTTGTTTTTAACTTTTCTTCTATTTCGGTCAAACCTAAGTAAGCAGATTTCAAACTATTATTGCTAAATTTACGAGCATTCTGCATAGCTAACTTCACTCTAAAGGGATGAACTTTTAAAGTTGAGGCAATACTTCCTTGATCATAGCTATGCTTCTGTAATATTTTAACTTGTAAAAGTAATCTAAATTGTCCAATTAAAATCGCATTTATTTTTATTGGCTCTTCTTTTTGTTCTAAAAGTTCATGATATAATTCAAATGCTTCTTTTATCCTTTTATCACGAACAAAATCTACCAAGTCAAAAACATTTTGTTCCAGCGATTTTGTAACTAATCCATCTACCTCACTAATTGTAATCTTTTTAGTATCAACAGTTGCTATTATTAGTTTAGAAAGTTCATTCATTATTTTAGAGAAATTAGCATTGGTTAATTGAATTAATCTGTCTATTGTTCTTTTTTCAATTATAACTTTTTTCTCATCACAATATTTTATAAGATATTGTCTTATCTCAGATTCATTCAATGAGGAGGTATTCACTATTTCAGCTTTTGACTTTAACTCTTTAACTACTTTCTTACGTGAATCTAACTTCTCATAACTTGCTAATACTACTAACAAAGTATCTGGAGAAGGATTTTGCAAATATCCTATCAATTCATTTACATCTTGTTCGATAGAATGTTTCTTTGTATCCCCTGTTAAAAAATACGGATGAGTAATAATCACCAATCTTTTTTCACTAAAAAAAGGAGCAGAAATTGCATCTGCTATTGCGGTTGCAATCGAAGTAGTTTCCATATCATAAATTGCGGCATTAAATTCCCTATCACTTTCAGGAATATAGTTCCAAAATAATTCTTTAACTTTATTATTAAGATATGTATCTTCCCCTAAAACTAAATAAACTTTTTTTAGACTATTATTTTCTATTTCTTTGCGCAACTCATCTACTTTCACTTTTCTATCTCACTTTCTAATTAATATTTTTCCATATTTAGTACTCATACAAAATTTGTCTTTAGACACATTTACTACTTTTATCATTCCCTTATCGGAAGTCATTAAATATGGAATACTATTTGCATTTAATGTCCTCAATGTTTCAATATTAGGATGTCCATACCTATTATTAAGACCTACCGAAATAATAGCATATTGAGGTTTTAAACTTTTTACAAATTGATCTGCAGTTGATGTTTTACTTCCGTGGTGTCCTACTTTTAAAATATCACATCGTAAATCAGGGTACTTTTCTATTACTTTTATTTCATTTTCTTGATCTAAATCACCCGTAATTAAAAAAATTAGCCTGCCCATAGTATATTTTAGAACTATAGAATCCTCATTTTTCCCTTTTCCTTCAACAAATGGATGTAAAATATCTATTCTTTCTTTAGAACAATCACTAGTATCAGTAATAGGCTCTACCACTTTATCATTACAGATATTCGATTCATTCAATCTTTTATTAAAACTAGGTAATTTCTCCATTCCTAAAGGAACCAAAATTTTTTTGATTTTTATTTTTTGACTAATACTTGGAAAATTGCCAACATGATCTGCATCTTGATGTGTTAAATAAAGCTTATCTATCGAATTAATTCCTTTACTTAACAGATAATTAACTATAATCCTTTCACCACTAGTCTGGCTTGTCCTACTTCTCCATTTTTCATGCTTAAAACTAACTTTTCCACCTGTATCTACTAAAATTATTTGATTATTATTTTTTTCTCTGATTAGAGTAGCATCACCTTGTCCAATGTCAAAGTAAACTAATTCATCTTTATTTCGATGTATTTGACTATATGAAAAAATGTATACCAATACTTGTAGATAAATAACTACATTTTTTCTCCTGCTAACTTCTAAACAGATCATAAGTGATAGTAATAGTATAACTACCGTTAAATCCGGTTTTCCAAAAGTTATCATTGGTGAACTATCTGCTAATTTCTCAAAAAAGATAGAAATTAAAAATAAAATAGTATTACTAATTTTTGAGAATACATTTAATAGTACTCCTATTATTGTAAATGGTAGAATTATATATTCAAAAATTGGAATAATGCATATAGATAGAAAAGTAGTCAGTACATTCCATTGATATGTATGCCATAACATTAATGGTATACTATATCCACTCATCTTTATACCAATCTTTATACTATTTTCTTCCTCATTTAGAATTAAAACTAACGTCAACAAATAGCTTAACTGCATTCCCATAGTGAATAATATCATTGGTGAATATAATAGGTTTATAATTATCGTCAATGACCATGAAGTTAATTTATCTATCTTTATTGATAAAAAATATCTACTAAATATAGGTATCCATACCATAAATACTGCACGTATAATACTTGATGAAGAACCTGCTAAAATCATGTATATAGGAAGACAAATGATCAACCACATATCTACCGTCTCTGCTGTTATCCGTAGTATTTGCGCTAATTTTTGCAGAATTTTCACTAAATAAAAAACATGCATTCCTGATAAACTAAAAAGATATAATAAGCCTAATTCTTTGATACTACTATTTACATCATCAAATACATCATCCCTATACCCTACTATTAAGGCTGTTGAATATCCTCGTACATACTTAGGAAATAATTGTAGATAACATATTATACTTTTTCTTAAATCATGTAATTTACATAAAAGTTTATATTTAGAGGGAACTTTATTATTTTCTAAACTTATATATTTAACAGTTAACCCATTATATATCTTTTTACTTTGACAAAATTTTTTATAATCAAATTCATTTTCATTAGTAGGAGGAGAAATTCCTTTAATTTTTCCTGTTACAGTATATACATCACTATTTATTTGTTTTTTAAAATAATTTTGCTCTGCTTTAGATTTTAAATAATAATAAGTACATATCTGTTGTTTTCCTTCTAACCATCTTCCTGTTAATGTCAGTAAATCTCCGTTAACTTTTATATTATCTGCATATACCAAAATATGCTGGTTTTTAACACTTAATTCTTGTTTTATTTCTCTACTTTTACTACATTGATAGTAATTAAAAATATATGTTATACATCCTAGGCACCATATTAAACAAATGTTTACTATACAAATACTTTTAGTACATAAAATCCTCAAACAAATTAAACATAGTACCACTATAAAAATATAATTGAATTCAAAAAATAGTAATTCAATAACCACTAAAAGAATTGCACAGAAAAAAATAACAATCCTGTACAATAATTTTTATTCCTAATTTTCTGCAATATTTATTGAAACTGTATTTAAATACTTAGGTTCAACTTTAACTTGTTCAACTGCTACTTTTTTTCGTTTCAATAATCTTATCGCATAATCGTCATTATGATAATTACGCATATAATATATTTTCTTTATACCTGCTTGTAACAATGATTTAGTACATTGTAAACAAGGAAAATCTGTAACATAAATTTCTGCCCCATCTGTTGGAATTCCAAATTTTGAACATTGTAATACTGCATTCATTTCTGCGTGAATTGTTCGTAAACAGTGTCCATCAACAACGTAACAACCTACGTCAATGCAATGATCATCACCAGAAACAGCTCCGTTGTATCCTCCAGCAATTACACGCTTATCCCTAACTAAAATTGCTCCAACTGATAATCTTTCGCATGTTGATCTTAATGAAAGCAATACTGCTTGTAACATAAAATACTGATTCCAAGGTATTCTTTTATCGGTCATAAAATTCACCATCCAAATATGTTTTTATTTAGTATAACATAGTTTAAACTGTTAATTTATCTGAGATTGCAGCAAATGTTTTATCTCCTATACCGGAAACATTCTTTAGTTCATCAATTGTTTTAAATTTTTCGTGCTCATCGCGATATGAAATAATCAGCTCAGCTTTCTTGTCTCCTATTCCATTCAATTGGGTTAACTGTTCTTTAGTAGCAGTATTAAGATTTATTTTATTGTTATCTTCAGCCACTTCGGTTGTATTGCTATTACTTGTATCACTACTCATAGTGTCTTCCGATTGTAATTCTATAATTACATCACCAGTATAGTTTTCTCCTTGCTTAGGCACATAAATCATCATTTGATCACTTAATTTATGTGCATAATTAAGCTTACTAACATCCGCATTATTTTCTAACCCTCCAGCTTGTTGAATAATATAAGCTAGTCTTTGATTTGATTTTGCTTTATACAAACCTGGATGTTTAACAGCTCCTTTAATATCTACAAATATTTCCTTCCTAGTCACACTAGATTTAACTTGCGGCACAGATGTAGAAACTTTACTTATTTGAGATGTACTGCTACTAGATATTTCAAAAGTATCACTATCTGAGTGTCTAGTAGGTAAAACAAAAATTAATGTTACAATTATTGCTATTACAATGGTTACTATTTGCCATTTATTATTTTCTAGAAACTCTTGAATTTTTTCTTTTATCTCTTCTTTCATCACTTATTCCTTTCTTAAGTTCCCTCTAAGATTAATAAATACGCAAAAAAAAATTTTTTTCAAAAAAATACAAAAAAACAAGCCTCCATTGAGACTTGTTTAAAATATAAATTACATTTCATTAGGAGCTTTTACACCTAATAAACGTAAGGATTCTTTTAATGTAGTAGCAACACTTTGTACTAATGCTAATCTTGCATTCTTTTCAGCATCATCATTCAAAATTCTAGAATGTGCATAGTATTTATTAAATGCTTTCGCTAAATGAATTGCATATTTTGCAACAACAGAAGGTTCATATTCACTAACAGCTTTCTTTACTGTTTCAGGGAAAGCAGCTAATAAACGTAATGTTTGCCATGCTTCTGGATCACTAATTTCTAAGTTATCAGAATTTAATTCTAAATCGCCTGCTTTACGTAATATACTCATGGCACGAGCATGTGAGTATTGTACGTATGGTCCAGTTTCTCCTTCAAAACGAACAACTTCATCTAAGTTAAAGTCGAAACTGTTAATTCTTTCATTCTTCAAATCATGGAAGACAACAGCACCTACACCTACTGCTTCTGCCACTTCTTCCTTGTCAGCAAGGTTTGGATTCTTTTCTTCGATTTGCTTATTAGCTAATTTAACAGCATCATCTAAAACTTCTTCTAATAAAATTACACGTCCAGAACGAGTAGATAACTTCTTACCACCGGATGTAATTAATCCAAATGGAATATGATGAATATCATCTGACCAGTCGTATCCCATTTCTTTTAGAACAGCTTTCAATTGCTTAAAATGGTTAGTTTGTTCTTGACCTACTACGTATAATGATTGTACGAAATCATATGTACGGTAACGATATAATGCAGCAGCTAAATCACGAGTAATATATAGTGTTGCTCCGTCTGTTTTTCTAATTAAAGCAGGATTTAACTCGTATTTTTCTAAATCTACAATTTCTGCCCCTTGACTTTCTTTTAATAATCCCTTTTCTTGAAGCAAGTCTGTAATTTCATCCATTTTATCATTATAGAATGCTTCACCATTATATGAATCAAAAGTAATATTTAAGCGATCATATACTTCAGTAAATTTCTTTAGAGATTCTTCACGGAACCATTTCCAAAGTTTAAGTGCTTCTTCATCACCATCTTCTAACTTTTTAAACCATTCACGTGCTTCTTCATCCAATTCAGGATTATTAACATCTTCTTCATGGAAACGAACATAATACTTCAATAAATTATTGATTGGGTCAGCTTTAACTTCTTCTTCACTTCCCCATAGTTTATATGCAACAATTAATTTACCAAATTGTGTTCCCCAGTCACCTAGATGATCTATTTTTATTGGCTTATAATTTACTTTTTCAAGTAATAATGCTAAAGAATTACCGATAACTGTAGAACGTAGATGTCCCATTGACATTGGCTTTGCAATATTAGGTGAAGACATATCAATAGGAACATTTCCACCATGACCTAAATCTTGGTTACCATAAGCAGAACCTTCAGATAAAACTTCAGATAATATATCTTTACTGAATTCTTTTTTATCTAAAAAGAAATTTACATATGGTCCTACTGCTTCTACCTTTTCAAATCCTGTTTGATCAATCTTTTCAACCAATTCACTAGTTATCATTTGTGGTGCTTTACGTAATACTTTTGATAATACAAAAGCAGGAAATGCATAATCCCCTAAATTAAGTGTCTTAGGTTTTTCTATCTTAGCTAAAATATCTTCTTGTGATAATTTTCCATCAACAGCTTGTTCAATAACTTGAGCAACTTTAACTTTATAATCCATGTTGTCCTCCCATATAAAAATAAAAAAACTCCTGCATAATAATATGCAAGAGACGAGAAATTCCCGCGGTACCACTCTACTTGATTAGTAATCCACTCAAAAAATATTAAATTGTTATTCTAAGAAACGCGATTCATTTACTTCCATCATCCAACTCACACCAACTTGGACTCGCTTAGAACTTTCATAAACTACTAATTTCTATCATAGAATAGTCAAAACCACAGGGAAAACTCATTCTCTGTTATAAATCATAATAAACTACTGAAGACATGATAACAAAACTTAATCTATAGGTCAATCTATCTATGATTTTTTTATTTATTTCTTGAAATTTACTGAAGTTTAATTTAATATGTAAGAAAATTTTCTATTTTTGGAGGTTTCACATAAGCTACTCGACCCTATTATTTGATATTGATGATACCTTATTGGATTTTCATGCTACTGAAAATCGAGCTCTAGAATTACTTTTTGAAAAGCATGGAATTGAATTAACTGATACTGTAAAAGATAATTATGTAAAATTTAATCAAAGTCTATGGAAAAAATTAGAATTGGGAGAAATTAGTAGACAAGAACTCATGACTAATCGTTTTACTACTTTCTTTAAAAAGGAATTTGATCTTAATATCGATGGACTTAGTTTGAATAGAGAATACTTAGAGTTCTTATCAACTGGTACTGATACTATTCCTGGAGCAAAAGATTTACTTTCTACTTTAAAAAAATCTGGGCATAAATTATACGTCGTTACAAACGGTATAGATTTTGTTCAAGAACGTCGTTTACGCAACACCGGATTCAATTCATTTTTTGATGATATCTTTATTTCTCAAAAAATTGGCTATCAAAAACCAGATGCTAGATTTTTTAAGAACGTATTTAATGAGCTATCTGAATTCAATCCTGATGATACGCTTATTGTTGGTGACTCACTTACATCTGACATTCAAGGTGGGCACAATGCTAACATAGACTCTATTTGGTACAATCCTAAATTATCTCCTATTGATAAGAAAATTACCCCTACCTATCAAGTAAATAATTTACAGGATATTTTGCAAATTGTTGGTTAATTGTCTTGCATATTCAAATAAAATTTGCTAATATTCTTAGGATAATTAGTAATATAAGGAGATTTTTATGGAAACTAAGTTTGAAATTGGCGATCGCGTTAAATGTAAGAAATTTGCTTCTTTAACTCATGATTTTATCGGTACAATTGAAAAAATTTATGAAAATTCTGCAATGGTTACAATTGTAGAACATGATAAAGCAGACTCTGTTGTAGTAACTGATTTTCATAATCGTGCTGTAGTTCGCCTTTCTGATATGAAAAAAGTAGCAGCTTAATATATACTGACATTGATAAATTTTTATGTTATACTTATCAATGTCTTGCGGGTATAGTTTAGTGGTAAAACTTCAGCTTCCCAAGCTGGTGTCGCGAGTTCGATTCTCGTTACCCGCTTATTAATTTATCAAGGTTTTGACGCATTACTAGTGATGATCATTATCCATTAAGATCCGAAAAAGTGCCCAGAGAATTTAATATAATTATAGAAAATAAGCTCATCTAATCCTTTTTCCAGGGAATAGATGAGCTTTTATTCTATCTCTAATTAATATCTCCATACCTATCACTAATATAATTTTTAATTATAGATACAAAGGCTTTGACAGATGGAGTTTGTTGTTTCTTCTGATGAGTTACTAAACATATTGTTCGATAAAAATGTTCACTAAAAACATATCTGTTAACATTTCCACTTAAATTTTGCAAAGCAAGCTCTGGTAAAATTCCTAGTCCCAAACCACTTTCTACCATCGCTATAATCGAAGCATCATCTATACTGTACTGTAATGAATTAACAGAAACATTATATGTATCCAAAGCTCTTTTGGTATCTCTATCATAATCAATTTGTTGTAAAATAAATTTTTCGTTCTTTATATCATCTCTTGTAATTGATTTTCCCCTATGAAATTTAAAGTCTTGTGGCGTAATGCAATATATTGGGTCTTTATATAATGGGATAACTTCCAAATTTTCTTCAATTGGCAATGCACTAAAGCCTATATCAAGTATCCCTAATTTAACTTGTTCAACGACATCATTAAAATTTCCCTGCCAAACCGTTACTTCTATATCAGGATAAATATTTTTAAATTTATTTATTATGTCTGGCAACCAATTAATGCATACGCTACTAAATGCTCCTATTCTTACACGTCCTTTATTTAAGCCATTAATTAGAGCAGCCTCTTCGTTTAAAGTAGCCTCAGCATTCAAAATATCTTGAATAAGCGGTAATACCCTTTGACCATTAGGTGTAAGTCTTACGCCACTTCTACTCCTAACAAACAGTGAGAACCCTAAATCTTTCTCTAAACTATTAATTGAATGACTAATTGCTGAGGGTGTAACTTGTAATTGTTTAGCAGCAGCAATAAATGTTTTTTGTCTAGCAACTTCACTAAAAACTTCGTAACTAAAATTTGTCATGTTATTTAATCCTCATTACTAAAATTTGCTTTTATGTTACATTTAATTTCTTACTTATTCAAGACGTAAACTCAAGATAATGTTATAATTACTTTAAAATCTTTAGAAAGGTGTGAGTGCTATCATTATTTTTATTACTCATCCATTATGGATTATTGCAATTATTTTCTTTGCTAACTTGATAGCAGCTATTTGGACAGTTTTTCGTGAAAAACGAGATATTGCAACCACATGGGCTTGGTTATTAGTTTTAACATTACTACCTATAATTGGCTTCACTTTGTACCTTTTTGCTGGTAGAAAGATTTCTAATGAACAAATTTTCAGTATGAAGAAGGAACAACAGGAACAAATTACCAAGTTAGCTAATGAACAAAAAAGCCTCTGGAATAAGCATTCTCTAATTCCATCCGAAAAAACTACTGATACTGGTCGTGCACTAATTCATTTTTTCCTTGAATCAGAAGATGCCTTTATAACTCAAGATAATCAGGTAGAAATTTTTACTGATGGAAAAGAAAAATTTGAATCTCTTCTTCGTGATATAAAGAATGCTAAACATCATATTCACATAGAATACTATTCTTTTATCGCTGATGATATTGGTAATAAAATACTAAAAGCTCTAGAAGAAGCTGCTGCTCGGGGAGTAGAAGTTAGAGTTTTATACGATTTATTCGGTTCACACGGAACTACCTATAAATTCTTCAAACATTTAGAAGAACTTGGTGGGTATGCTCAAGCCTTTATTTCAGCATCTAAGGCATTAATTTCAACACCTAAACTAAATTACCATGATCACCGAAAACTCGTTATTATAGACGGTAATATTGGCTATATTGGTGGCTTTAATATTGGAGACCAATATTTAGGAAAATCAAAAAAATTTGGTTATTGGCGTGATACCCATCTTCGTATCAGAGGTTTTGCTCTTTTTGAAATGCAAGCACGTTTTTCAATGGATTGGAATACAACTTGTCGTAAAACTAAAAAACCTCGCTTAGATATTTCAACTAAAGAATATATGCCAATAGCTTCTAACGAACAAGCTCATGGTTCTACCAGAATACAAATCGTTTCTTCTGGTCCTGATAGTGAACGTCAATCAATCAAACGTGGATATCAATACATCATTGCAAATGCCAAGGATTATGTTTATATACAAACTCCTTACTTAATTCCAGATGACTCGGTTTTAGAAGCACTCATCATTTCTGCCAAAGCTGGTACTGATGTCCGAATTATGATTCCATGCATGCCTGATCATATTTTTGTTTATAGAGCCACTCAATTCTATGCTAAGTATTTAGTTGAAAATGGTGTTAAAGTCTATCAATATGATAATGGTTTCTTACATGCTAAAACCGTTGTTTCTGATGACCACATCTTCTCTGTTGGTTCTGCCAACATGGACTTTCGTAGTTTTAAACTTAATTTTGAAGGTAATGCTTTTTGTTATGATGATAAGTTATCAAAAGATTTAAAGGCTATCTTTTTAAAGGATTTGAATAATTGTACAGAATTAACTACTGAATTTTTTGATAATCAATCTAGTTGGTTAAAATTCAAGCAATATTTCTCAAGACTGCTTTCTCCAACTCTATAATTATCTGCAACTAAATACCCTCTAAATATGCTGTATGTTGGCATACTTAGAGGGTATTTTTATACATTAAATTAACTTTTCAAAATGTCTTTGTATATAAGCCGCTATTGCATCTGCCAATACGTTCAATTTTAACAATTTAAATAGTTTTGCACGTACTAACTCAATAATTGAACAAACTAAGTAAATACATAAACTAAAAATTATAATTTTTCCAATAAACATGACAGGCGAATTCAGAGCTATATCAGCAAATCTATCTTTAAATAAATACTCCGCTACAAAGGGATGAATATGTATCAAATATACTCCAAACGTCAATGGGGCAAATAATTTTACTCCTTGTATAATTCTAGAATTCAACGACAGCTTACTAAAAATATTTAACAATGCTATTCCCATAAATAACATTGTTGGTGCAGGATAATTTATTAGAACACGTCCATGCGATTGTTCTCCACCTAACAATAAGAAAACTGCAAAAGAAAGGATTGCCATTGAAAAATACACTGTTCTATCGTGTTTCCAAAACTTCCAACCATACAATTTAATATATCCACCAATTAAATATAGAATTATTAACCATGGTGCACTATATCCACTCTGGAGGCTTAGGAAGGTTTTAGCCCTAAAAATGAAAGTTTCCCCAAAAGAACATACTAATATTAATGTTATTAATAACTTAGTCGCCATTGATTTATCCAGCTTATTCAGTAATAGATTCAAGAAAGGCATAAATGCAAAGAGAATAAAATATGCTGAGAAGTACCAGTATCTTTCAAAAGAAATCGGCATTAACATTTGTATTAATAACCCTTTATTAATAGGCACATTTGGTATTGTTACCCATATTATTATATTTAATACTACAGAATAGAATAATACCTGAAACCAAAGTTTTATTATATTTTGTAATTTAAATTTACTTTTTACCCCTACATAACCAGATATTAGCGCATAGCAATTAACTGCACAATAGCATAATGTATCTAATAGCCAGCTTATATCATAATTTATACTTCCTATACCAATTTGTGTTGCTTTATTAATAACTCCACCTAGTAATAAGCAATGATACAATACAATCATATACATCGCTACTATTCGTAATAAATCAATCCCATAATTTCTACGTTTCACAAGTATAAACTCCTTAATTAAAAAATGTTCATTTACAAGTTTAAGTTGTTAAGTTAGAAAGGTCAATATCAGTTGAAATATAATCCTAATAAGTATCTCTTAATTAATTCTAACTATCAATAAAACTAAAAAAGCTGTACAAACATAATTGTACAACTTTTACTATATTATAATTATTTAAAAGCTTTTACACCTATATCATGACGATAGAAACAGTCATTCCACTTGTAGTTTTCCAAATACTTGTAGACTAATTTATGTGCTTCTTTAATTGTAGATGCCTCACCTACGATTGATAAAATTCTACCACCATTACCATATACAACCTCATCTTCAATCTTAACATTTGCATAAATGGTGTATATGTCTTTTTGACTTTCCAACTTAGGTAAAGCCTGCCCTTTCACTGCTTGCTTAGGATAGCCTGCTCCTGCAACTACTACATTTAAGTATGCTTTGTCTGAAATCTTCAATTCTGGCAATTGTTTATCATTAATAGCTGCATCTATCAACTCAGCAAAATCACTTTCTACACGGGGTAAGACTACTTGAGTTTCTGGATCTCCTAAACGAACATTATATTCAATAACTTTAGGACCTTCTTTTGTCATTATCATACCTATGTATAAAATTCCATGATAATGATAATCCCCAGCTTCTAGTCCTTTCACTGTTGGTTCTACAATATCTGTAATCATTGCTTGGTATTCTGCATCAGATAATTGTGGTAAAGGACTATATGCACCCATACCACCTGTATTTAGACCTTCATCATTATCGTATGCTCTTTTATGATCTTGAGCCATTGGTAAAATTCGATAGCCCTTATCACTTAATACCAAGAACATAGAATATTCATTTCCAGCCAAGAATTCTTCAAGTACTACTTTTTTCTGACCTTTTCTAAACATCAATCGAATTTCATCTTCAGCTTCTTGGTAGGATTGAGCTATTACAACACCTTTACCTGCTGCTAATCCGTCTTCTTTAATAACTACAGGTTCGTCAAATTCTTTCAACCCTGCGATTGCTTCATCTGAGGTAGTATAGGTTTTGAATTTAGCAGTTGGAATATGATACTTATCCATAAATTCCATCGCATAATTTTTTGATCCTTCTAATTGTGCTGCACGTTTGTCTGGACCGAAAATCTTTAAATTGTCTTCTCTAAAGGAATCAACAATTCCTGCAACTAAAGCATCTTCAGGACCTACAAAAGTCCATTCTATATCATTATCGTAAACAAAACCCTTTAACGCATCGAAGTTCAACTCATCTATCGCTACAACTTCAATACCATCAAAAGTCATTCCTGGATTACCTGGTGCACAGTAAACTTTAGCAACTTTATCGCTTTTCAATAAAGCTTTACAAATTGCATGCTCGCGTCCACCAGAACCTACAACTAATAAATTTACGTTTTCTTTCATCTTATAACTCCATTAATTAGTGTCTAAAATGTCTTACACCTGTGAATACCATTGCTACCCCATACTTATTAGCCATAGCGATAGAATCCTTATCTCTAATTGATCCACCAGGTTGAACTATTGCTTTAATCCCATGTTCAGCAGCATATTGAACACAATCGTCCATTGGGAAGAATGCATCACTTGCTAACACAGCTTTATCATTTAGTGAATCGCCAGCATGCTTAATTGCTATCTTTGTAGAATCAATACGGTTTGGTTGTCCAGCTCCTATACCTAATGTTCTCTCATCGTTTGCTACAACAATTGCATTAGACTTAGTATGTTTAACTGCTTTCCAAGCAAATAATAATGTTTCTAATTGACTATCACTAGGAGCATTTTCTGTTACTACTTCCCAATTCTTAGGATCTTCATCTATAACGTCTTGTTCTTGACGAAGCAAACCACCCATAATTGAAACTGTTTCATCACGAACATCTTCGTCTTTCTTAGTAAAATCAAGTTGTAATAAACGTAGATTTTTCTTCTTGGATAATACCTCTAAAGCATCAGCATCGAATTCCGGAGCAATTATAATTTCTAAAAATAGTTTATGCATTTTTTCTGCTGTTGCTAAATCTACTTTTCTATTTAAAGCAATTACACCACCAAAAATTGAAATTGAATCTGCTTCATATGCTCGATCCCATGCTAATTCAATATTATCAGCTTGACCTATTCCACAAGGGTTCATATGTTTCAAAGCTACAACTGTTGGTCCATCAAATTCTCTGACTGCTCTAATTGCAGCATCAGCATCACGTATGTTATTAAATGAAAGCTTTTTACCGTTTAATTGCTTAGCTTGTGTAATAGAGTATGCTTTAGGCATAGCATCTTCATAGAACCATGCTTTTTGATGACTATTTTCTCCATATCTCATTGAAGAAATCAAATCATATGTTAGTGTTAATTTTTCTGGGTTATCTTCACCAGCTTGCTTACTCAAGTAATCTGCAATTAAAGCATCATATGCTGCTGTATGTCTAAATGTTTTAGCAGATAATTTAAATCTTGTTTCTAATGAAATTTCTCCATTTTCATCTAATTCTTTCTCTAATCCTTCATAATCATCTGCATCTACAACAACTACTACATCGCGATAATTCTTAGCTGCTGAGCGTAGCATACTTGGTCCACCAATATCAATATTTTCAATAGCATTTTCTAAGGTTACTTCAGGATTTTCGATAGTTTGCTTAAATGGGTATAAGTTTACACATACTAGATCAATTGGTGTAATATTTTGTTCTTTTAAAGTTTCCATATGTTCTGGTAACTCACGTCTTGCAAGTAAACCACCATGAATATAAGGGTTCAAAGTCTTAACTCGTCCATCTAAAATTTCTGGAAAATGAGTAACTTCTTCAACAGAAATAGTCTTAATACCTGCTTCATCTAAGTATTTCTTAGTTCCACCAGTTGAAACAATTTCAAAATCATGTTCTACTAATTTCTTTACAAATGGTACTAAATTATTTTTATCAGATACACTAACTAATGCTCGTTTCATTTTTATTCTCCTTAATTGTTTGACTTACTTAACAAAACTTCGTTTAAAACTTTAGGATATATACGATGTTCACACTCATGAATTCTTTCTTCTAAGGTTTCACAAGTATCATCTTGATAAATGGGTACATGTTCTTGATATATAACTGGTCCCGAATCTAAACCAGAATCAATATAGTGCAATGTTACTCCTGTTTGATTCTTATTATGCTCTTTATGGTCAGCAAATGCTCTTTCAATAGCATGTAAACCTTGATATTCAGGTAAATATGCAGGATGAAGATTTATAATGGATCCTTCATACTCATCTAGTATTGGTTTACCAATAATTCTCATGTATCCTGCTAAAGCGATAAAATCTATTTGATGAGCTTTTAACACTTCAACAATTCGTTTTTCATAATCTAATTTATTGCCGCATTCTTTAACTGTAAATGTTTCATAGGGAATGTTAAATTTTTCAGCTCTTTTAATAACTGGAGCATTAGGATGATCACAAAAAAGCAATACTAAATTTCCAGTAATTTCCTTTTTAGCAAATTTATCTGCTAATACCTCAAAATTAGTTCCATTTCCTGAAGCAAAAATTGCTACTCTCATTACCTATGCTCCTTAATGTACAATGATTTTTTCTTCATTGCCTTTTCTTTTCCTCAAATTTCCAATAATATAGAAATCTTCGTTTTTATCACCTAATAATTTCTTTACTGACTCTAACTTATCTTCAGATACTGCTAAAACCATACCAATACCCATATTGAAAGTTTCATAACAATCATCTTGTGATAAGTTACCTAATTTTTTGAGATATTCAAAAATTGGTAAAACTCTCCAAGAGCTTGCATCAATTTCAGCAGTTAGATCATCAGCAAACATTCTTGGTAAATTTTCAATCAGTCCCCCACCTGTAATATGAGCTATTCCATTTACTAAATTTTCTTTTACAAGTGGTAAAACACTATCTATATAAATTCTTGTTGGTTCTAAAATTACTTCTCCGATTGTTTTTCCACCAAATTCTCCCCTTTTTTCAGATAAATCAATTTTATTATCTTTAAATAGAATTTGACGAACTAAGGAAAAACCATTTGAATGTATTCCACTAGAAGCTAAGCCTATCAAAATATCATTTTCTTGAGGATTAGCATCCGTTAACAGCTTACTTTTTTCTACAACACCAGAGGAAAAGCCTGCTAAATCATATTCATCTTTCACATACATATCTGGCATTTCAGCAGTTTCTCCTCCAATTAAGGCAGTTCCCGCTTGTCTACAACCTTCAGCAACTCCAGCAACAATCTGCGCAATCTTATCTGGATCATTTTTTCCAGTAGCAATATAGTCTAGAAAATATAGAGGTTCTGCTCCTTGAGCCAAAATATCATTTACACACATAGCAACACAATCAATCCCTATAGTGTCATGCTTGTCCATCTTTTGTGCAATCAATAACTTAGTTCCTACTCCGTCAGTACCAGAAACTAATACAGGTTCTTTAACATTTAGTACACTTAAGTCAAAAGTTCCACCAAAGCTACCAATATTTCCTGTTGTTCCCATTCTTTGAGTAGATTTGACATCTTTTTTTATTTTATTAACTAGTTCATAACCCGCATGAATATCTACTCCAGCTTCTTGATAGCGACTCATTTACTTTTCCTCTCTTTCTTGTTGTGATTTCAAAGAAGTTAAGTAAGCTTCTTCATAATCATATAAAGGAGTTGGATACTTACCATCAAAATAAGCAACCGTTAATCCACCATTAGGATAATCGGCACCGCCTTTAACAGAAATAGCTTTGATTAAGGATGGTATACTCAAAAATCCTAAACTATCTGCACCTATTAAATCTGACATTTCTTCTACAGTATGATTTGCAGCCATTAACTCTGAACGAGTTGAAATATCAATTCCATAGAAACAAGGGAACTTAAATGGTGGAGATGAAATTCGCATATGAACCTCTTTAGCTCCAGCCTCTCGTAATAATTTTACTAATTGCTTTGAAGTTGTTCCTCTAACAATTGAATCATCTACAACAACAACTCGCTTGCCTTCAACTACCCCTCTAACAGCTGACAACTTCATCTTTACTCCACGTTCACGTAATTCTTGTGTCGGTTGAATAAATGTACGAGCAATATACTGATTCTTTATTAATCCCATTTCATGGGGTAGTCCCAATTCCTCCGCATATCCAGAAGCAGCCGATAATGAGGAGTTAGGAACGCCAATAACCATATCAGCATCTGCTGGTTGCTCTTTGGCCAAAAGTTTTCCCATTCTCTTTCGCGCATTATGCACCGTTACACCATGAATAATTGAATCAGGTCTGGCAAAATATATGTATTCCATTGAACAAATTGATAGTTGTGTTTTATCAGTATATCGATCTATCTTCATACCATCTTTGTTGATTACAATTAATTCACCTGGCTGCACATCTCTAACAAATTTTGCTCCTACTGTATCCAACGCACAAGTTTCGCTTGCTACTACATATGCACCGTTATCTAATTGTCCTATTGATAAAGGACGAAAACCATTCGGATCCAGTGCTGCAATTAAGCTATCCTTACGTAATAGTAGGAAAGCAAATCCACCTTTTACTTCGTTTAAACTTTGCTTAAGTGCTTCAATAAAAGTGCAATTTTGTTTTTGACGAATCAAATGAATTAGAATTTCAGTATCTGAATTTGACTGAAAAACTGCTCCTCTATCTTCAAGATCTCGCTTTAAAGTTACAGCGTTAGTCAAATTACCATTATGAGCTAAAGCAACATCACCATCATGAAATCTGAATAAAAATGGTTGAATGTTATTGATAGAATTATTGCCACTTGTTCCATAACGAACATGGCCAATAGCACTATCTCCAGTTAATCTTAGTAAGTCTTTCTCGTCAGCAAATACTTTTGCTAATAATCCCCTATCGCGATGTTGATGTAGTCTATCGCCATCACTCGAAACAATTCCTGCTCCTTCTTGTCCTCGATGTTGTAAACTATGTAAACCAAAGTAAGTCAATTGACTTGCATTTTCAGCTCCAAAAACTCCAAAGACTCCACACTCTTCGTTTAATCCTTTGATTTCATAAGACATGGGATTGCCTCCTCCCATAGTTTTTCTAATTCTGATACCTCTGCAACAAAGTTGTCATCTGTTAAAGTTATATCTAATTGATGATCAGCTTGAACTTCACCAATTTCCGTAATATCTTCACCCATAATTTCTTCAAAAGCTGCTACATTATCTTTTGAAACACTAACAACTAATCGTCCAGGAGTTTCACTGAATAATAGTTCTTTTTTCATATCTAAACTAACTTTGATCCCCTTATCAGTTCCAAAAACCATTTCAGCTAAGCTAACACCCAAGCCACCTTCACTCAAGTCATGAGAAGATGAAACTAAACCTTGTTCCATAGTTGCTAAAAGATTCTTCAAATATGAGTTAACTTTTTCTAAATCAAAATCATTTAGATCTCCAGAGATCTTATTATTTAATAATTTTTGCAATTCAGAACCATTAAAATCATTACCTGTTTTACCTACCAAGTAAAGTTTGTCACCTACATTTTGAACAAAAGATGGTACTGTGCGATAAACATCTTTAATTAATCCAACCATACCAATCATAGCAGTAGGATAAATAGCTTCTCCGTTATTTTCGTTATACAAAGAAACATTACCGGAAATAACTGGTGTATCCAAAGTTCTGCAAGCTTCAGCCATCCCATTAATAGACTGATGTAGTTCCCAATAGATTTCAGGATCATTAGGATCACCATAATTCAAACAGTCAGTTATGGCCAATGGCAAAGCACCACTTGAAATGATATTTGTTGCAGCTTCTAAAACAGCCATTTTCCCACCAACTTCTGGATTTAAATAAATAAAGCGACCATTTCCATCAGTTGTCATTGCTAAAGCTTTTTTAGTTCCACGAATACGAATTACACCAGCATCGCTTCCTGGTCCTACAACTGTACTTGTTCGTACTTGTGAATCATAAGTTTCTGTAAACATCTTCTTTGAAGCAATTGTTGGTTGTTGCAATAAAGCTTCTAGTGTTTCTTTTGCACTAGATAATTGTGGTACCCAAGCATCTTTATTTTTATTATCTAAAATACGTTGTGGAACTCTTTCTTCACTAGGTTCTTCTAAAATGTCATCCGTGAGAGTAGATACTGGTATATTTGTAACTACTTCACCTTTATGATGCAATATGTAATCATGTCCTTCTGTTACTCTACCTATAACTACAGCTTCTAAATTGTAGTCTTCAAATAACTTTTTAACATCATTTTCATGACCTTTTTTGACACATAATAACATTCTTTCCTGTGACTCACTCAACATGATTTCATAAGCAGACATTCCTTCTTCACGTTGTGGAACCATATCTAAATTCAATTCCATACCACTGTTAGCTTTTGAAGCCATTTCACAACTAGATGAAACAATACCTGCAGCTCCCATATCTTGAATACCAACTAACCAGTCTTGGTGATTATTTGTTAATTCAATACATGCTTCCATAAGTAGTTTTTCCATAAATGGATCACCTACCTGAACAGCTGAACGTTGAGTTTCCTTATCATCAGCAAAATCTGCAGAGGCAAATGTTGCACCATGAATACCATCACGACCAGTTTTGGCCCCCACATACATAACTGCATTACCAATACCTTTAGCTTGTCCTTTTTGAATATGACTTTGATCTAAAATACCAACACTCATTGCATTTACTAAAGGATTTCCAGCATAGCAATCATCAAAAGTTATTTCTCCAGCAACAGTTGGAATACCCATACAGTTACCATAACCACCGATTCCAGCTACAACTTCATTGATAAGATACTTAGTTCTAGCATTATCAATTTCGCCAAAGTGTAATGAATCTAAGGATGCTATTGGTCTAGCTCCCATACTGAAAATATCACGTAAAATTCCCCCAACACCTGTTGCTGCACCTTCATAAGGTTCTACAGCTGAGGGATGATTATGACTTTCAGCTTTGAAAACTACTGCTTGATTATCGCCAATATCTACGATACCAGCACCTTCACCAGGGCCTTGCAAAACACGTTCATTTTTATTTGGAAATAGTTTAAGCACTGGTTTAGATTTCTTATATGAGCAATGTTCTGACCACATTACAGAAAAAAGACCAGTTTCTGTATAATTAGGTAAGCGACCTAATAATTTATCACAAATATATTCATATTCTTTTTGTGTTAATCCCCATTCTAGATAAACCTTTTGTTCTTTTATTTGTTCAGGTGTTAATTCCTTATTCATATTAGCCTTTTACCTTTCCTTCTTCTAGTAATGATTTGAATACTCTTAATCCATCTTCATTGCCTAATAACATTTCAACAGCTCTTTCAGGATGTGGCATCATTCCTAAAACATTTCCTTGCTTATTTGTAATCCCAGCAATATCATTCAAACTACCATTAGGATTTTCTTTTGAATATCTAAAAACAACTTGTCCATTTTCTTCAAGCTCTGCTAATAATTCTTCGTCTGCATAATAACTTCCATCAGCATGAGCAATAGGTAAGTTTATTTTTTCTCCTTTTTTATATAAGGAAGTAAATGGTGTATTAGTATTTTCAACAGTTAATTCGACTGTTTTACATACAAACTTCAAACTGTTATTTCGCTTCAAAGCTCCTGGTAATAGACCAACCTCTGTTAAAATTTGGAATCCATTGCAAGTACCAAAAACTGGCTTACCATTTTTTGCAAATTCTATTACTGCTGGCATAATAGGTGAGAACCGTGCTATTGCACCACAACGAAGATAATCACCATAAGAGAATCCCCCTGGTAACATTACAGCATCAAAACCATCTAAGTTATCTTGCTTATATGAAACATATTCAACATCTGCATCACATACAGTGTGTAATGCTTCGTATAAGTCTATATCACAATTTGAGCCAGGAAAAACAATAACTGCTATTTTCATTAATCTTCCTCCATAATTTCATAACGATATGTTTCAAGATTAAAGTTCACCAATAATTGTTCTGAAATTTCTTTTACAGATTCTTCAACTTCTTTTTCTCTACTATCAATAGTTACATCGAAAAATTTTCCCACTTTAATTTCTTTTACTTCATTATGTCCTAAAGAATGAACAGCTTCAGTAATTGTTTCTCCTTGTGGATCAAAAACAGATTGCTTATATGTTACGAAAATACGTACCTTTGTCATGGTGTTGTGTTCCTCCTATTATTTGTTTAACACTTTCTTCAAACGATTTAATACTTCTTCATATACAGGTGTTAAATCACCAATATCTCTACGGTAGACATCTTTGTCTAAATGACGATTATCCTCTAAATCCCATAAACGACAATTATCTGGGGAAAATTCATCAGCTAAAACTAATGTACCATCTGCTAAAGTTCCAAATTCAAGCTTAAAATCAACTAATTTCATTCCTGCTTGTTTAAATAAATCTGTCAATAATGTATTTACTTTTCTAGATAAATCCCAGATTCTATTTAAATCTTCCTTAGTAGCAATTTCTAACGCTAATGCCTGTGATTCGTTAATGAATGGATCATCTAATTCATCACTCTTGAAGTACATTTCTTCTACAGGTTTATTGAATTTCTTTCCTTCTTCTACTCCATATCTAGTTGAAAAATGTCCTGCCGCAACATTTCGTGTAACTATCTCAAGTGGAAAAATTTTAACTTTTTTTACTAATTCTTCATTCTCAGAAATCTTCTTTATAAAGTGTGTAGGAATGTCATTCTTTATCAAATATTCAAAGATTAAACTTGAAATTCGATTGTTAACATGACCCTTACCTTTAATGACATCCTTTTTCTTACCATTGAGTGCAGTAGCCTGGTCCATATACACTACTCTTAATACATTTTCATCTTCTGTACTCCACATTTGCTTAGCTTTACCTTCATATAACAGTTCAGACATTATTCTATCTCCTTATTGTTCGTCTTTTAAACAAAAAATATATTTTATAAACCTTACAAACCATATATTATCAATTAAACACGAATAATGCAACAAATAAAATGCACTTTATTTTTAAAAAACGATTTCATTTTTAACAAAAAACACAATAATTGAGTCTATTATATAAACTCTATCTTTTATATATTACGTATAATTAAGTTTATATAGAGACTTATAATACGTTTTTTAATTAATAAACATATATAATATGATAATTCGCAAAAAATGACGTTATAAAGATTTCTTCAATCTTTATAACGCCATTTATACTAATTATTTTCCAAATAATTAACTGCATCATTAAATGATCTTACTGGAACAATTCTCATTTTTGTATGAATTTCTTTTGCAGTCTCAACTGCTTCTTCATAATTTGATTTAGCATTCGGATCATACTTTTTAACCACTTTACTTACAGGGTTATCAGGGGCAAAGAATATTTTAGCATGTGCTTTAGAAGCGGAGATGACCTTCTTGTCAATTCCACCAATATCTCCCACTTTTCCATCTGCATCAATAGTACCTGTACCTGCAACATCTCTACCTTTTAATAAGTCTTTTTTCGACAATTGCGAATACATTTGTAAAGACAACATTAAACCAGCAGAGGGTCCTCCTATTCCTTCCATATTAGCGGATATCTTTTCATTAGTCTTTACTTTCGAACGGTTAGCCAGTGTTATCCCTATACCCGTTCTCTTAGTTTGTGGTAACTTCATTGTCTTACCAATAGCTTTATGATTCTTTCCATCACGTTGATAAGTAATAGTTACTTTTTCTCCGGCTTTAATTTTTGCTAAAGCATTTTGATATCCTGTAGCATTACTATAATGTTTTCCATTAACGTTTGTTATTGTATCGCCAACTTGAATTTTATTCTTAAAATCAGATTTATCTAAGACAGACATAACATATATTCCAATATATTTTTGGCTAACTTCTTTCCCTGCATGTTTCAAAGCCACATATTTGGCAGAGTTCACTGCATCTTGCATATAATATTCTTGAATTCTATCAAATTCTGCATCTGAACTGCCACCTGTCATTTCTTCAGCTGATACTCTATCAATATGTTTTTGCGAAAAACTCCATAAGTATGTTAGTGGTGTTGCTTTTTGAACAGCAACATAAACTAGCATGAAATCACCTTTTTGTTTATTAGTCTTTCCATTAACCGTTACATATTGATTAATACTTTCAGCTGCACCTGGCTGCTCTAAGTAAACAGGAATTGGTAAAAACATTAAAATAGCTACTATTACCAATATAGTTAAAGTAACAATGTATTTATTTACTTTTTTCAATTCTTAACCTTCTTTCTTAATGCCTCAATAACATTATCTGGCACCGTTCCAATCAATTTGTCTAAATTAAACTGTGAAATTTCTCTAACTAAGGTTGAAGAAATAAAACTTACTTCTGGATTTGAAAATAAAGTAATTGTTTCAATATCACTATCTAACTTTTTATTCATTAAAGCTATTTCTTGTTCATATGTGAAATCTCTTGTATTTCTAATTCCACGAATAATCGCATCCGCATTAAATTTTTTTACTACATTGATAGTTAAATCAGTTTGAATAAGCTCAACTGATACATTACTAAATTTTGATAATGCTTCAGTGACAAGATGATATTTTTCTTCAGGAGTAAATAATGAGTGTTTACTAGTATTATTGGAAATAACTACTACAACTTGATCAAATAACTTACTTGCACGACTAATTAAATCCATATGACCATTTGTAATAGGATCAAAACTTCCTGGAAAAATAACTTTCATTATTATTCACCACCTTCAAACTCATAGATGTTTAATTGTGTAATTCCATAATCAGCTTTTTTTATCCACCTAAATCCCGATATTTCATCTGGCAAATTAGCTTCCTGATCTGTCTCACACACAATAATCGCATTTTTATTAAGTAAAGATAATTCTGCTAATTTTAACATCATTTCTACTATTTTTTGTTCCTTATAAGGTGGATCAAAATAAACTAGATCATAACTCAATTGCTTTTTAGCTAGCACATGAATTATTTTATTAGCATCCCCCTTTATGATTTTAAATTTTTCTGGATGCTTTGTTACTGCTATATTTTCTTTAATAGTTTTTATTGCCTGATATTGTCTATCTATAAGGGTTGCTTCTTCAATACCACGAGAAACCCCCTCAATACTTAATCCGCCACTTCCAGAAAATAAATCTAACGACTTTCCACCTTCAAAATATGGACCAATAATATTAAACATTGCTTCTTTAACTTTATCTGTAGTTGGACGAGTTTTCATTCCTGGAACTGCCTTTAGACGTCGTCCACCATATTCACCTGCTACAATTCTCATTCTAATTACCTCAATCAAAATCTTCTAAATTTTCTCTTGCTGTACCTCTAACTTGTTCTAAATCCTTATCAATTTCTTTACGAGGTGAAATTTCAACCTTCGATACAAATTTCATGCTTTTTAGTTTATGTAAAGCTTCATTAACATCCTCAGCGTTCATATAAATTAAAACATATTTCATCTTTCGAGATACATAGTGAATAGTTCCAAATTTCCGTAATTGTTTACTTTGTTTTAAATGTTTCAAATAAACAATTACTCCCTGGCGTTCTACTCTTTTAAATTCCATTATTTTACACACCTCACTTTAAAATAAAAGTTTTCAGGTTATTAATACAATCATATCAAATTATACTTGATATATGCTAAAAATTCAGTGAAAAAATCTTTTAATTCCACGTGAAATTAAAAAAGTGAGAAGAAACTTCTTCCCACTTCTAAAATGATTATTAGTTTTTGTCCAATTCCAATAATAAATCTTGACTTTCAAGAACATCGCCATTTTTAACATATACATGACTAACTTTTCCATCAAATGGAGCCTTAATTGTTGTTTCCATCTTCATAGCTTCAGTAACAATTAATGCTTCACCCTTCTTAACTTCTTGACCCTTTTGTACTAATACTTCTAGTACTGATCCACTTAAAGTTGCACCTATATGACTTTCATTAGTTGGCTCTGCTTTAGGAATCTTCTTAATCTTAGCTTCCTTACTCTTATCATGAACAATAATTTGAATATTTTGACCATTTAATGAGAAGAATAAGCTACGATTTCCTTCCTCATCAGCTTCTGAAACAGAATCTAGACGAATTATAATACTACGTCCTGGTTTAAAGTCAACATGAATTGTTTCCCCTTCACGCATTCCTTGATAGAAAGTAATTGTATCTAAATCATGCATAGAACCAAAACGTTTTACGTTATTAATATAATCTATGAAGACTTCTGGATATAGAATATAACTTAGAACTTCTTCCTTTGTAGGGTTACGTTTAATCTTATCTTTTAATTCATCAGCTACTTCATCAAAGTCAACTGGCTTAGCTAAACTACCTGGTCGCACTGTGATTGGCTTCTTACCTTTAAGTACAAGTTCTTGTAGTTTCTTAGGAAATCCACCAACTGGTTGACCCAAATCTCCTGCAAAGAAATCTACAACTGATTTAGGGAAATCTAAAGTTTTACCTCTTTCAAAGATTGACTTTTCATCTAAATTATTTTGAATCATAAAGATCGCAAAATCACCCACAACTTTTGAACTTGGAGTAACTTTAATAATATCACCTAATAACTTATTAACAGTTCTGTACATTGACTTAACTTGTTCAAAATCATCAATACCTACTGCCTTTGCTTGTTGTTGTAAATTAGAATATTGTCCACCCGGCATTTCTGTTTGATAGATATCCGTTTGTGGAGATGTAGTTCCATTCATAAAATCTTGATAGAATGGCTTAATTCCACTCCAATAACGATTCAATGTTTCAACATTATCAATATTTAGTTCTGGCTGACGAGCATTCCCTTCTAATGCGTAATACAAACTACTCATACTTGGTTGACTTGTTGTACCAGAAAGTGAACTAGTTGCAACATCAATAATATCAACTCCACCACGAACTGCTTGTACATATGTTGCCACACCATTACCTGTTGTATCGTGTGTATGTAAATGTATTGGCACATTAACTTGTTCTTTCAATGTACTAATTAATTCATAAGCAGCATTTGGTTTTAGAAGTCCTGCCATATCTTTAATACCGATAATATGCGAACCCATTGTTTCTAATTCCTTAGCTAAGTTGACATAATAGTCTAAACTATACTTATTATTCTCAGGAGTTAAAATATCTCCAGTATAACACATTGTCCCCTCTGCTATCTTTCCAGCATCACGAACAAACTCTATACTTTTTTCCATTTGATCTGTCCAGTTAAGACTATCAAAAATTCTAAATACATCAACTCCATGTTTTGCACTTTCATTGACAAATTCTCTCAATACATTATCAGGATAATTCTTATATCCTACAGCATTAGAACCTCTCAATAGCATTTGTAGCAAAGTATTAGGCATTTTCTCACGAATAATATCTAATCTATCCCATGGACTTTCATTTAAGAAACGATACGCTACGTCAAAAGTAGCTCCACCCCAAACCTCAGCAGAAAATACATGAGGTAAAGCTGTATCATATTTTTCAATTACCGGAAGCATATCTTTAGTACGCATTCTAGTTGCAAATAAACTTTGGTGGGCATCTCTCATTGTTGTATCTGTTATTAATACCCTTTCTTGTTTATTTACCCAATTTGCTAAAGCGTCAACTCCACCATTATCAAATACTGATTTTGCATTTTCTACTTTACTTTCAGATACAAAATCCTTATCCAATTTAATATCAGGGACAAATACTTTACGATGATGCTTTGTGCCTGGGAATCCGTTAACAGTAACATCACTAATATACTTCAATAATTGGTTATTATTGTTACTGCTACGATTAAATTCGAATAACTCTGGTGTGTTATCAATAAATGTAGTGCGTGCATCGCCTGCAACGAAAACAGGATGGTTCAACACGTTACGCATGAATTTAATATTTGTTTTAACACCTCTAATTCTAAATTCATTAAGCACTCTGTTCATACGCTTAATAGCTTCTTTAAAGTTTCGTGCTTGAACACAAGCCTTAACTAATAAAGAATCATAAAAAGGTGTTATTACTGCTCCAGCATATACATTACCACCATCTAGGCGAACACCAAAACCACCTGGTGAACGATATGTTTCCAATTTACCTGTATCTGGCATAAAGTTATTTTCTGGATCTTCAGTTGTAATACGACATTGGATTGCTATACCTTGGCTTGTTAACTCCTCTTGCTTTGGTAATTCTAAATCATTATACAAATCTTTACCTTCAGCAATTTGAATTTGTGATTGTACAATATCAACACCTGTGATCATTTCTGTAACAGTATGCTCTACTTGAACACGTGGATTTACTTCAACAAAGTAAAAATCATCTTCAGTTACTAAAAATTCTACTGTTCCAGCATTATAGTAGTTTACAGATTTCGCCAAATTAACTGCAGCTTCACAAATTTCTTTGCGACGTTCTTGTGACAAAGTTATGCTTGGGGCAAATTCTATAACCTTTTGATTACGACGTTGTACAGAACAGTCTCTTTCAAAAAGATGCATTACATTTCCATGTTTATCTGCTAAAATTTGAACTTCTATATGTTTAGGGTTAACAATCATTTTTTCAACATAAAGTTCATCATCACCAAATGATTGGTTAGCTTCACTTCTAGCACGTTCATATGCCTCTCGTAATTCTTCTTTACGTTTAACAATTCTCATACCACGGCCACCGCCACCCATTGCTGCTTTAATCATAATAGGATAACCGTGTTTATCTGCAAACTTTTCAACATCTTTAAGTGATTTTACTGGATCATTCGTTCCCGGAATAGTATGTAAACCAGCAGAATTAGCAACATTACGAGCTTCTACTTTATCACCAAAAATACGTAGATGTTCCACTGATGGTCCAATAAATGTAATTCCATTTTCTTCACATTTTTGAGCAAATTCTTCATTTTCAGCTAAAAATCCATAACCTGGATGAATTGCATCAGCATTTGTCATCTTAGCTATTCGAATTATGTCATTGATATCTAGATAAGCTTCAATAGGCTTTTTACCACTACCTACTAAGTAAGCTTCATCAGCTTTAAAACGATGAACACCATATTCATCTTCTTTGGCATAAATAGCTACTGTTTTTAATCCTAGTTCATGACATGCTCTAATAATACGAATCGCAATTTCGCCACGATTAGCAATTAATACTTTTTCCACTCGTCTTCACTCCTATTCCGAAAACTTAAACTATTTCTTCAACTCCATATTTAAAAACATATTTCTTGCTGTATGTCTCTTCTCATTTGCCGAAATGTTCATTACCATTCCTAAAGCCATAGACAATACCACCATACTTGAACCACCATAAGAAATAAAAGGCAATGTAACACCTGTAATAGGCAGTAGTCCATTAACAGCGCCAATATTAAATATTGATTCTACTGTAAAAAATGTTGCTACTCCATAACAAACTAAGGTATTGAAAGTATTATTGGATCTTATACCAATCAAAATTATTCTTAAAATTATAAAAAATAGTAACCCTAAGACCACTAAAACTCCTATAAATCCTAGTTCTTCTGCAATGATTGCCAATATAAAATCTGTATAGGGTTCTGGTAAATATCCTCTTTTTTGAATACTATTTCCCAGTCCTACTCCAAACAATCCTCCGTTACTGATAGCGTAAAAAGAATTAACTAACTGTTTACCACTTGTAGTTGCATATGTAAATGGATCAAAATAACCCTCAAAACGCTTATACATATACTCAACTTTACTTCCCTTAAATGGATTAATTGCATGGATAGCCATAACTGTAAGTGCTATTATTGAAATTGCTACTCCCAAAATTCCTATACTTGCTCTCCAATTTTTAGAATTGGCCAAAATAAGAACTAAACAAATTGCAGCACAAATTGTAGCGCCACCAGTATCAGGTTCAATTGCAATTAAGGCCAAAATTGGTAAGATATTTACTGCCAAATTTTTTCGCGTAGTCGTACGTTTATGTTTTCCTAAATAAATATCAGCTTCTCTTTTTGAAAAAGCTTTAGAAATCGCAACTACCAAGTAAAGCTTAGCTATCTCTGCTGGCTGAATACTAAATGAACCTAATGTAATCCAACCGTTAGCACCATTAATAGCACCAAATAAAAACTTAGCCATCATCAGGAGAATTATTACAGTCCAATATCCAAATCTTAGGACATTTTTACTAACCCAAAATTTTGGATTCATATGACTAAAAATTAAAGTTAATGTAATCCCTATTCCAACAAAAATTATTTGCTTAAAGAGATAAGAAGTTGCTTTAACTCCGACATAAGTAAGGTTAATCGCACTAGCAGAGTAAACCATTACAATGCCAATAAGACATAAAATTAAATACGGTATAAATAATCCATAGTCGAAATATTTTAACTTTTCTTTTAACTTATTCTTCATTATCAATTCTTCAAATCCTTAACGATTTAAATTCCTCCTTTACCCTTAGATTTATTATAACATAACGTAATACTATGCAATAAAATGATTCTATAAGAAAAGTATAAAGAATTAGATAATTCGCAAGTTAACGATATTTTTATCATATAAGTCTTTATTTTTTCGTATTTAAATGACTTAACACTATTATGTTAGCATATATTTTCGCTTTTATCAGTATTAATATAAAGATAATCAAAAAATAAACTACAAAAAAAGATAGGGTATAAAACCTATCTTTCTTAAATTAATTATGAAATTACATTAAACCAATAACGTGTGCAATAATACCTACAATGAAAATCCCCAAGATGATAACAATTGGAGAAACTTTCTTCTTCAATAACCACATACATAAGAATGTTAGAAGTAAAGCTGCTAAACCAGGAATTAATTGATCCAAGTTATCTTGCAATGTTGTAACTTTAATCTTATCTAAGGACATGCCCTTACCCATATTCCATTGAGTTAGAACTTCCTTGATTCCTTTAGCACCACTAGGAATGTGATCCCAGTCAATGTAACCACCTTTTTGCACAGGAGTCTTTGAAACAACTGGTGTAAATTTAATACTTACCCAACGTTCAATTAAAGCACCTAGAACAAACATACCCATCATGGCAGCACCACGAGTAACTTTTTGCAATAATCCACCAGAAAGATCGTCTGTGATCTTAGAACCTGCACGGTAACCAAATTCTTGTGTATACCATAAGAATGCAATACGTAGAACATTCCAAAGTACGAAGAATAAGATAGGTCCAACAATGTTTCCTGAAATAGCTAAGGAGGCACCTAATGCACCAATAATAGGACGAGCTGTAAACCAGAATACTGGATCACCAACACCAGCCAATGGTCCCATCATACCAACTTTAACACCGTTAATAGCAACATCATCAACTGGAGCACCATTAGCACGATCTTCTTCAAGAGCTAATGTAACACCTAAAATAGGAGCTGCTAAATATGGATGAGTATTAAAGAATTCCAAGTGACGCTTTAAAGCTGCAGCACGATCTTCTTTAGTAGTGTATAATTTCTTTAAAGCTGGAATCATCGAGTAAGCCCAGCCACCATTTTGCATACGTTCGTAGTTCCATGATCCTTGAAGGAATGTTGAACGCCAACAAACAGCCATACGATCTTTTTTACTTAATGTAACTTTCTTTTCAGCCATTATACTCTTCCTCCTTCATCTTAGTAGTCATCTAAAATATCGCCAAGTGGATCTCCAGTATTGCTTGAACCACCATTGCCTGAACCACCCTTAGATTCTAATTCTAAGTAGATTAAAGCAAAAGCAATACCTAAAGCACCAATAGCAATTAATGTCAATTGAGAAACTGCAGCAATAACAAAACCAATGATGAAGAATGGCCATACTTCACGAGATGCCATCATATTGATAACCATAGCATAACCTACGGCAACAACCATACCACCACCGATTGCCATACCATCTGTTAACCAAGCTGGCATTGATTCTAGGAATGAACGTACAGCACTTGTTGGAATAACTAATAAGAATGCAGCTGGTAATGCGATACGTAAACCTTGTAATAGTAAGGCAATAAATTGCCAAACTTCAATACCGCGGAAATTACCTTTTTCAGCTTCTTTATCCATAATGTGAATAATAGCAACAGAAATTGTACGAACAATCATTGTTAAGAATAGACCAGCAACAGCTAAAGGAATAGCAACAGCAATAGCTGTACTGATTCCTGCTGTACCTTGACCACCTTTAACCAAAATAATAGCAGATGCAACAGCAGCCAAAGCAGCATCAGGAGCAACAGCAGCCCCAATGTTAGCCCAACCTAAAGCGATCATTTGCAAAGATCCGCCTAACATAATTCCGGCAGTTAAATTACCTGTAACTAAACCAATTAATGTACATGCAATTAATGGTTGATGGAATTGGAATTGATCCAAAATACCTTCCAATCCTGCAAAGAACGCTACAATAACAACTAAAATCATTGAAATAGCAGACATGAGATATTTCCTCCTTAATTTTAATTACCTTGATTTACAAGGTCTTGTGCCTTCTTTAATAAGTTATCCATATTTTCTGGAGAACTAGAAGGAACTTTGCGGACATCAAATTTTACGCCCAATTTCTTGAGTTCATTAAATGTATCAATATCCTTTTGATCCATAGCAAGAACTTGGTTAACGTTAACCTTGCCATCGCTATAAGCCATTGAACCAACGTTGATTTCTTTGATATCAACGCCACCTTTAATTGCTTCAAGAGCATCTTGAGGTGTTTCAAATAAAAGCATTGCCTTTGTGTTACCAAAACGAGGATCTTTAGCTACTTCAATCATCTTCTTAATTGGAACAGTATTAGCATGTACACCACTTGGGGCAGCTTGAGCAATCATGTTCTTACGTAATTTATCTTTAGCAACACTGTCAGATACAACAATGATGCGATTTGGATTCATTGCTTTAGTCCATCCTGTAGCAACTTGTCCATGAAGTAAACGTGTATCAATACGTGCTAAAACATATTTGATCTTACCATCACCGATAACAGTGCCTTCAGGAATAGCTCCAGTTGGTTGACCAGAAGCTGCTGCTTGTTTAGGTGCTTCTTTAGGTTGTAATGATTCAGGCATTACTTTAACACCATCTTTAGCTGTTTCAATAATATGAGCAGCAATTTCATGTGCAGACTCCATAGAGAAACGTGATGCATAAGCTTCGATAACCATTGGCAAGTTCATGCCTGCAACAATTGCCCACTTATCTTTGTGTTGTTCAACCAAGTTGTTTGCTTGATTGAAAGGAGTTCCTCCCCAAAGATCAACCAAGAAAAGGATTTCATCTTGATTATCAAAAGATTCAATAGCCTTTTCCATCTTAGCACGCACATCATCTGGACCTTCATCAGGCTTTAAAATAACATGTGCTACGTTTTCTTGCTTGCCAAAAATCATTTCACCAGATTGATAAATACCATCGGCAAAGCCACCATGACTAGCTAGGATAATCCCTACCATTTGTCTTACCTCCTATAAAATAAAGTGAAACCACATCTCCAAACTAATAAAGCCTTTTCATTCAATAGCAAAAAGTAAAAATATTATAAGTGCTCATGTTGGAAATGTTGTTCCCTTGAAAACACTTACTATAATATCATGAAATGTGATTATTGTCATCAATTTCTTTAAAAATAATTAAAAATAATCAAAAAAACTTAGTTTCTAATTGTTTCTTAACTTAAACATGTGATTGGTACGTCCTAATTAAGAAAACGCTTTATGTCGCGTAAATACATTGTGCATCAAACATTTCATCAATCTAATGCTTTACTTCTATACATTATAGTTACTTATATTATTATAATTTTATATCCGTATAAATCATAACCACCCGTAAAACGGGTGGTTTGCTCCACGGCTATAAGCCGTTAAGAACAGCCAGCGTCTCAAGGCGCTGGCTTTCTCTTCGTTCAAGCCAAATTGCTATGATTTCTTTGCCACCACTTTAAGTGGTATTAGTATCACTTTAACTTATTACCCTTA
>OLOB01000069.1_pt1 | contig 90287 bp, 86 predicted proteins | sample 1671911 | NCBI WGS metagenome assembly OLOB01 (sample SAMEA3136625, study PRJEB25190) | human gut metagenome | biome: human gut; feature: human-associated habitat; material: faeces | place: Austria | collected 2013
AGTTGGTAGTAGCGCATGACTGTTAATCATGATGTCGTAGGTTCGAGTCCTACTGCCGGAGTTTATATATTCATAAATAATGAAGCATCTTTACCTAGGTGCTTTTTTAGTTTTGTCAATTGTATTGAGTTGAATCGGGTAGCATATAAAGAGAATGGGCTAATGGTTTCTCCTTAAACTATTAGAATGATTGTTTAATAGTGCAGACGGTTTTGAGATTTGTTATATTTAATAAGTTAATGTATCGTCCAAATTGGTTAAGTACATGGAGGTAAAAATATGATTGTATGCGCGGCGATTAGTTTTTGTTTCTTGTGAACTTTGATTTGTTGATATTGTTCTCGAATTGGGCGTGTTCGACATACCCTGCTTTATCTTGAATTTTGATCCTCTTAATTTTCAATCTGTGAATTGAATGTTTCAGGGAATTTGTCCAATTTCAAATAATGAGAACCGTGTGGATCTACTTATCAAAATTTTTTGCGTAAAATAAAGGATCTGCTTAAGTGTTTTATTAGTTTGTAATGCGAGGTGATGTTTTGTTTAAAAAGAAACTGTTTAATCTGTTAGTCAGAGGTTGTAAATAAAACAGCCAGTTAAGATGGGACATTTATGTCCTGTTCTTAAAGTCTTTTTCGTTTTATAATAATTTTATTATAAAAGGAGGTCATCGTAATAGATGGAAGAAGATTTTGAAATTGTTTTTAATAAGGTTAAGCCAATTGTATGGAAATTAAGCCGTTATTACTTTATTAAAATGTGGACTCGTGAAGATTGGCAACAAGAGGGAATGTTGATTTTGCACCAATTATTAAGGGAACATCCAGAATTAGAAGAGGATGATACAAAATTGTATATCTATTTTAAGACACGTTTTTCTAATTACATTAAAGATGTTTTGCGTCAGCAAGAAAGTCAGAAACGTCGTTTTAATAGAATGTCTTATGAAGAAGTCGGTGAGATTGAACACTGTTTGTCAAGTGGCGGTATGCAATTGGATGAATATATTTTATTTCGTGATAGTTTGCTTGCATATAAACAAGGTCTGAGTACTGAAAAGCAAGAGCTGTTTGAGCGCTTGGTAGCAGGAGAGCACTTTTTGGGAAGGCAAAGTATGCTGAAAGATTTACGTAAAAAATTAAGTGATTTTAAGGAAAAATAGTTAAAAAGGGAAAGAATGGAACATGTGATTGTACCATTCTTTTTGGTTGAAAATTAAGAAAAGTTATTATAAATTATTGGTTTAACATGCCATATTATCAAACTTTTTGATATAATGTGTTTAACAGTTTTCAGGGAAGGCATATTATGGAAATTATTGAAAAAGCTCCGGCTAAAATCAATCTTGGTCTTGATATTGCTGGAAAATATCAAGATGGTTTTCACGAATTGTCAATGATTATGGCCAGTGTTGATTTAAATGATTATTTGACTATTACAGAAATTGCTGAGGATAAGATAGTTGTAGAATCAAATAATTGCAAATTACCTTTAAACCGAAAAAATGATGTTTATAAAGCTGCTCATCTTCTAAAGAGGAGATACCATATCTCAACGGGGCTCAAAATATCTCTTCAAAAAAAGATACCTATATGTGCTGGTTTAGGCGGCGGGTCCAGTGATGCTGCTGCAACTTTACGTGCTCTCAATTGTTTGTGGAAACTCAATTTATCACCAAAAGAACTAATTGATGTTGGTTTTGAAATTGGAAGTGATGTTCCTTATTGCATTGAAGCAGGCTGTGCTTTAATTTCAGGTAAAGGTGAAATTGTAGAACCTTTAGCGACTACTTTGTCAACTTGGGTGGTTTTGGTCAAACCTGATTTTGGAATTTCAACGAAAACAATCTTTAAAGAAATTGATATGGCAACAATTTCTCGAGTTGATATTCCTGCTCTAAAAGAGGCACTTTTAGCAAATTCTTATGAGGATGCCTTACAATTTATGGGGAATTCTCTTGAAGATATTACTATTGCTAAAAAACCTTTTATTCAAAAAATAAAAGGCCGTATGATAAAATGTGGTGCGGATATTGCTTTGATGACGGGAAGTGGACCAACCGTTTTTGCTCTCTGTCGAACGGAAAAACGAGCGGATCGTGTTGTTAATAGCATGAAAGGTTTTTGTAAGGAAGTTTATAAAGTTAGAATGTTATAGAATTTGATATCATTTATTAAAGCTTACTGTTGTGAAAACTTTGAAATCTTACCTTATCGTTGCTTTAAAATTTTTTCGAATGAACGTCATGATTTGCGGTTTTTTCAAAATGAATTTTTTCACTCCCCTGTTTTTAAGGTAAGGGTAAAAAATTATTCACTGTTTGAAGTAGGCAGTTCATTCCACAAAGTTACTTAGAATGTGGTTAATTTTGGCAACCTTATTGTTATCTCAAATGGCCTGGGAGAGTTTTTAAACTATTATTTTCCTAAACAAGAATAGCGACTGGAAAGTTTACTGTAATATTTAATGCAGAAGTATCTAGGAACTTATGCAGGAATAAGATTAGCATAATGGCTTATATCTCTTACCCTTCAAACACTGTATTTTGAATCATCTGATTTAAAAAGAGACCAAGGTAGTTGCAATCAAGCTTTGATTCGCACTGCTGCTAAGGCGACTATCTAAATAATAGAACGTTCAAAAAGAAATGGACTGGTTGGAATTAAAAGAAGTTCTGTTTATGAACATGATTAACCGTATGAGTAGAGTCAATTTTAATTGATTCTTTTTTTTTTTTATGTTAAGATTAGAGGATAAATAATTAACTGGTTAATTAAAAGGAGGGATATTTATGACTTTAGGACAGCAAATTGATGCTTTAATCAACCAGATTATCTTAAAAGCTGAAAATCATCATGAACTGTTAATTGGCTCCTGTCAAAGTGATGTTAAATTGACTAATACTCAAGAGCATATTCTCATGTTATTATCACAGGAAAAAAGTCTAACTAATTCTGATTTGGCTAAAGAGTTAAATATTAGTCAAGCTGCTGTGACAAAAGCCGTGAAATCTCTTGTTGGGCAAGAAATGTTAGAATTAATAAAGGATGGAACAGATGCTAGGGTTACTTATTTTCGTCTAACGAAATTGGCGGAACCAGTTGCCAAAGAGCATGAACATCATCATGTTGCAACTTTATCTGTTTATGATCGTATATCACAAAAATTTTCTCAGAAGGAAAAGTCTGTGATTAGTCGCTTTTTAACGGCTTTAACTAAGGAATTAGAAGAGGAATAATTGTGAGATACATTACTGTTGAAAATCTGTCTTATCAGTATGATGCAGAACCTGTTTTGGAAGGAATTAACTATCATTTAGATAGTGGCGAATTTGTAACTTTGACTGGGGAAAACGGAGCTGCAAAGTCAACTTTGATTAAAGCAACTTTGGGTATTCTTAAGCCTAAAATTGGCTCTGTTATTTTTTCTAAAAAAAATGTATCCGGAAAACCATTACGTTTAGCTTATTTGCCCCAGCAAATTGCCAGTTTTAACGCAGGTTTTCCTAGTACGGTCTATGAATTTGTGAAATCAGGACGTTATCCAAGAAATGGTTGGTTTAGAAGACTGACAAAGCATGATGATGAGCATATAAAAGTTAGTCTAGAGTCGGTTGGTATGTGGGAAAATTGCCAAAAACCTATCGGAAGTCTTTCTGGCGGACAAAAACAGCGTGCGGTTATTGCTAGAATGTTTGCTAGTGACCCTGATATTTTTGTCTTGGATGAGCCGACAACGGGAATGGATACAGGAACAACAGAGACCTTTTATAAACTCATGCATCATAGTGCTCATGAGCATGATAAAGCGGTTTTGATGATTACACATGATCCAGAAGAGGTTAAAGCATACGCAGACCGTAATATCCATTTAGTCAGAAATCAAAATCTCCCATGGCGTTGTTTTAATGTTCATGAAAAAGACAGAGAGGAAGAAAATAATGTTAAATAGCATTTTAGCTTATGACTTTATGCAACGTGCTTTATTGGCTGTTGTTGCAATCAGTTTTTTTGCACCAATTTTAGGATTATTTTTGATTTTACGTCGTCAGAGTTTAATGAGTGATACCTTGAGTCATGTCTCTTTAGCAGGTGTTGCTTTTGGTGTAGTATTAGGAATTTCTCCCACTTGGACAACTCTTGTAGTCGTCACGTTAGCAGCTGTTATACTTGAATATTTACGGACTGTTTATCGTCATTATATGGAAATTGCGACTGCTATTTTGATGTCACTAGGACTAGCTATATCTTTAATTGTTATGAGCAAAGCTAGGAATACTAGCAATGTCAGTCTTGAACAATATCTTTTTGGTTCTATTATCACCATCAGTCCTGAACAAGTTATTGCCTTATTTATAATTGCGATTATTGTTCTTATTTTGACAATTTGTTTTATCAGACCAATGTATATTTTGACTTTTGATGAAGATACTGCTTTTGTGGATGGTTTGCCAGTTCGTTTAATGTCTGTTTTATTCAATATTGTGACAGGAATTGCTATTTCCCTTACAATTCCGGCAGCAGGAGCTCTTTTAGTATCAACTATTATGGTTTTGCCAGCAAGTATTGCGATGAAATTGGGAAAAAGTTTCAAAACAGTTATTGTTTTAGGGATTCTAATTGGTTTTATTGGCATGGTTTCTGGAATTATTATTTCTTATTTGGCAGAAACACCTGCCAGTGCTACAATTACTTTGATTTTTATTACAATTTTCGTTTTTATTGGATTGATGGATCGATTGGTGAAAGATTGATTGGAAAAATAAAAAAGCTGAGGCTGGGGAAAAGACAGTTTCTAGTCGAAATTAAGTAACTAGTAACAAAAGAAAAAGCTTAAAATCAAGGTTTTTTGTAACTTAGTTTTAAGCCTTTTTACTATTTTTGGATTTTTTCAAGCTTACTCTTACTTTTAATAAGTTAAGACAAAATATTTTTTCTTACCACGACGAATAACTGTGAGTTCATTGTCAATTTTATCTTGTTGAGATAAGTTATAAGTTAAATCTTGGATACGTTCCCCATTAATATAAATAGCCCCGTTTTGAAGATCTTCACGCGCCTGACGTTTAGAATTCACGATGCCAGCCGTCACTAATAATTCAACGATATTGTGATTGTCATTGGACTTAACAGCATAATTTGGAACGTTACTAAGTCCTTGTTTAAGTTCTTTTGCAGAGAGGCTCTTGATATGACCTGCAAAAAGTTGTTCGGTAATTTTGACAGCTTCTTGATAGGCTGTTTGCCCGTGAACAAAAGTTACAACTTCTTTTGCCAATATTTTTTGAGCTAAACGTTCGTGAGGTGCTGCTTCAAATTTGACTCGGATGTCTTCGATTTCATCTAGAGATAGGAAAGTAAAAATCTTGAGGAAGCGAATGGCATCAGCATCCATGACATTAAGCCAAAATTGATACATTTCGTAAGGAGATGTTTTATCAGCATCAAGCCAGACAGCATTTCCTTCAGACTTACCAAATTTTTTACCAGTTGCATCTGTGATTAATGGGACAGTAATGACATGGGCTGTTTTATTAGCTTTTCGACGAATTAATTCAGTTCCTGCAGTCATATTTCCCCATTGGTCAGACCCTCCGACTTGAAGTGTAACAGCATGTTCTTGATTAAGGACGTAAAAATCATACCCCTGCATAATCTGGTAAGCGAACTCGGTGTATGAAATACCTGTTTCAATCCGTTTTTTGACAGATTCTTTACTCATCATGTAATTAACAGTAAAGTATTTACCGACATCACGAAGAAAGTCAATAAAAGTTATCTTTCCCATCCAGTCATAGTTATTGACCATCTGAGCCTTGTTATCACCGTGTTTAAAATCAATGAAACGTTCTAATTGATTACGAATGCTTTGTACCCAATTTTCCACTGTTTCTTTAGTCTGTAGACTGCGTTCATCATCTTTAAAAGAGGGATCGCCAATGAGGCCTGTTGCACCGCCCACAAGAGCATAAGGTTTATGTCCAGCCAATTGTAAATGCCTCATAACAAGGATAGGTACGAGATGCCCCAAATGGAGGCTATCTGCTGTTGGATCATAACCTGTGTAAAAAGAAACTTGTCCGTCATCTAATGATTTTTTAAGGGCTTCTTCATCAGTGGTTTGAAAGACTAAGCCACGTGCTTTGAGTTCTTCAAAAATAGTCATAGAGTTCTCCATATTCTTATAACGTTACAGGACATTATATCAAAAACACTGGTAGCTATGCAAGCTCTTAGAGGAAGGTTAAGAAGTTTATTATCTTATTACGAGAAGAAAAGAAACAATATACTAAAAAATTATAAATTTGATATAATGTAAACTGAGGTATTGTTATGTCCCTGCTAAATAAGATAAAAACTAAATTTAAAAGAAATATTAAAAAACCACATTTTAAAAAAATTGATGTAACAAAATTTAATCTTAAAATTTTAAAACGGGCAGATTATCTGGACGTTGCTTCTGTTTTTTTACGAACTTTTAAGTTACTATCTGATTTTGCTTATATTCTTATCCTTTTGATTGCTTTTATGGGAATCGGTATGGGTTTTGGCTATTTGGCAAGCCAAGTTGAGAGTGTTAAAATTCCAAGTAAGGTTAATCTGGTCAATCAAGTTAGTACTTTTACTAGGATTTCTAAAATGACTTACTCAGATAAGTCTATTATTTCAACAATTGATACCGATCTGTTAAGAACACCTATTGAGAGCCGAAATATTTCAGATAATGTAAAAAAAGCTGTCATTGCAACAGAAGATGAAAATTTTAAAACACATAAAGGTGTAGTGCCTAAGGCGGTTTTTCGAGCCACTCTTGCTTCTGTTTTGGGCTTAGGTGAGAATAGCGGCGGTTCTACTTTGACACAGCAATTACTGAAGCAGCAAGTTTTGGGAGACGATCCAACTTTTAAGCGTAAAACCAAGGAAATTATTTATGCTCTTGCCCTTGAACGTTATATTGGTAAGGACAGTATCTTAACCAACTATCTTAATGTATCTCCTTTTGGGCGAAATAACAGGGGGCAAAATATTGCTGGTATTGAAGAAGCTGCTAAAGGGATTTTTGGTGTTGCTGCTAAAGATTTGACAATCCCCCAAGCAGCCTTTTTAGCGGGATTGCCACAGAGTCCAATTACATATTCACCTTATACAGCAGATGGTAAGTTTAAAACTAAGAAGGATATGGAATATGGTTTAAAACGCTCTCAAAATGTTCTTTACAATATGTATCGTACGGGCGTTCTTTCTAAGGTAGACTATGAGAGTTATAAAAAATACGATCTTAGAAAAGATTTTAAGAGACCTCAAGCATCCCAAACAGATTCTCATGATTACTTATACTATTCTGTTTTTGAAGAAGCACAGAAAATTATGTATGATTATTTAATCAAACGGGACCATGTTTCTTCGCAGGATTTGAAAAATGATAAAACCAAGGCAGCTTACAAGGAAAAAGCTCTACGTGAGATACGTTTAGGTGGCTATACGATTGCTACAACGATTAATAAGATGGTTTATAATGCTATGCAGATGGCAGTAGCTCAGCATGGTGCTTCTCTTGATGATGGAACGGGAAATGTTGAAGTTGGTAATGTTCTTATGGATAATTCGACAGGAGCTATTCTTGGTTTTGTCGGTGGCCGTGATTATAAGAGTAATCAGAATAATCACGCCTTTGATACTGCCAGATCTCCTGGTTCCAGTATTAAGCCTTTATTAGCTTACGGTCCTGCTATTGATCAAGGCTTAATGGGAAGTTCAAGTATGCTTTCCAATTATCCAACAACCTTTTCTAGTGGTCAAAAGATTATGCACGCTGGCGATGAAGGTACGGCCATGGTAAATCTGCAAGAAGCGCTGGATGTTTCTTGGAATATCCCAGCTTATTGGACCTATCAGATGTTGTTGCAAAAAGGTGTTGATGTTCCGGACTATATGGAAAAAATGGGCTATAATATCCCTGAGTACTCTATTGAGAGTCTGCCCTTGGGGGGCGGTGTTGAGACAACAGTAGCTCAACAGACCAATGGTTATCAAACGATTGCTAATGGTGGTGTTTATCAAAAGCAGTACATGATTGATAAAATTACAGATAGCAAGGGGAAAGTCATTTATCAGCATGAGCCTAAACCAGTTCGTGTCTATTCGCAAGCCACTGCCAGCATTTTGAATGATTTGCTTAAAGGACCAATTAGTTCAGGTAAAACAACGACTTTCAAGGATAAATTGAAGGGTCTCAATTCAGATCTTGCAGGAGCTGAATGGACTGGAAAGACAGGAACAACAGATGACTATACAGATGTTTGGTTAATCTTGTCTACTCCTAAAACAACACTTGGTGGTTGGGCTGGCCATGATAACAATGCTTCGTTAGACAAGATGTCAGGTTATAATAACAATGCCCAGTATATGGCATATCTAGTTAATGCCATTAATCAGGCGGATCCAAATATTTTAGGAACAAATCAGCGTTTTAGCCTAGATCCGAGTGTTATCAAAGCAGATGTCTTAAAATCAACCGGTCTCAAACCAGCTACTGTTAATGTCAATGGTAAGAATATTTCTCTTAGTGGTGAGACGACAACCAGCTATTGGGCGAAAAACGGTCCCGGAGATACCGTCTATAAGTTTGCTATAGGCGGTTCAGATAGTGATTATCAAAAAGCTTGGGCCAGCATTGGAGGTAAGTAGAAATATTGACAAATCAGTCAATATAATGTATAATTTATTATTATTTGTCGTTTGCTTTGGTTGAAATATTGTCCAAACAAAGCTCACAGCAGTTAAATCAAGCTTTAATGAAGTCCGATTTAGCTGCTCTTTTTATGCTTAATTTTAGAAAAAAAGACAAATGTAATCTATATTTAAAGATTCTAAAAATTATACATAAAAGACAAATTGTTAATGTACCGATCTGCTTGGCAGATCTAGAAAGAAGAAGGAGCTAAAACTTGGCAGGACATGAAGTTCAGTACGGGAAACATCGTACGCGTCGTAGTTTTTCAAGAATCAAAGAGGTTCTTGATTTACCAAATTTGATTGAAATCCAAACGGACTCTTTTAAAGATTTCTTGGATACAGGTCTGAAGGAAGTTTTTGAAGATGTGCTTCCAATTTCCAATTTCACAGACACTATGGAATTAGAGTTTGTGGGTTATGAGTTGAAAGAGCCTAAGTATACATTGGAAGAAGCACGTGCTCATGATGCACATTATTCTGCCCCCATCTTTGTTACTTTCCGTCTCATCAATAAAGAAACTGGTGAAATTAAGACACAAGAAGTATTTTTTGGTGATTTTCCCTTGATGACTGAAATGGGTACTTTTATTATTAATGGTGCTGAACGTATTATCGTTTCTCAGTTGGTACGTTCACCAGGTGTTTATTTTAATGATAAAGTGGATAAAAATGGGAAAATTGGCTATGGTTCAACTGTTATCCCTAACCGCGGTGCTTGGCTTGAGCTTGAAACGGACTCTAAGGATATTGCTTATACTCGTATTGATCGTACTCGTAAAATTCCTTTTACGACGCTGGTTCGTGCACTCGGTTTTTCCGGGGATGATGAGATTATTGATATTTTTGGTGATAGCGAATTGGTTCGTAATACCATTGAAAAAGATATCCATAAAAATCCTAATGACTCTCGTACAGATGAAGCTCTCAAGGAAATTTATGAACGTCTTCGTCCGGGTGAACCTAAGACGGCAGATTCTTCACGCAGTCTTCTGATTGCACGTTTCTTTGATGCGCGCCGTTATGATTTAGCAGCTGTTGGCCGCTATAAGATTAATAAGAAGTTAAACGTCAAAACGCGTCTTTTGAATCAAGTCATTGCTGAAAACTTAGTAGATCCTGAAACAGGCGAAATTCTTGTTGAAGCTGGGACTGAAATGACACGCAGTGTAATTGATTCGATTGCAGATTATCTTGATGGAGATCTCAATAAAATTGTTTATACGCCAAATGAATACGCTGTTTTGACAGAACCTGTTGTTCTTCAAAAATTCAAAGTTATGGCTCCAAATGATCCAGACCGCACGGTTACTGTTATTGGTAATGCCAGTCCAGATGACAAAGTACGTCACTTGACACCAGCCGATATTTTAGCTGAAATGTCTTATTTCCTTAACTTGGCTGAGGGTCTAGGTAAAGTTGATGATATTGACCATTTAGGCAACCGACGTATTCGTGCTGTTGGTGAATTGCTAGCTAATCAATTTCGTATTGGTTTGGCACGTATGGAACGCAATGTTCGTGAACGCATGTCCGTTCAAGATAATGAAGTCTTAACGCCACAACAGATTATTAACATTCGCCCTGTAACAGCGGCAATTAAAGAGTTTTTTGGTTCTTCTCAATTGTCACAGTTCATGGACCAACACAATCCACTGTCTGAATTGTCTCATAAACGCCGTTTGTCAGCTTTAGGTCCTGGTGGTTTAACACGCGACCGTGCTGGTTATGAAGTCCGTGATGTGCACTATACGCATTATGGTCGTATGTGTCCAATTGAAACGCCTGAAGGACCAAATATTGGATTGATTAATAACTTGTCTTCCTATGGTCATCTTAATAAATATGGATTTATCCAAACACCATACCGTAAAGTTGACCGTGAGACAGGTAAAGTAACCAATGAAATCGAATGGCTTACTGCTGATGAAGAAGATGAATTCACTGTAGCTCAGGCTAACTCAAAACTCAATGAAGATGGAAGCTTTGCTGAAGAAATCGTCATGGGACGTCATCAAGGGAATAACCAAGAGTTTCCAGCAAGTTCTGTTGAATATATGGATGTTTCTCCTAAGCAGGTAGTTGCGGTAGCGACAGCATGTATTCCTTTCCTTGAAAATGATGACTCCAACCGTGCCCTTATGGGAGCTAACATGCAGCGCCAAGCTGTGCCATTGATTGATCCTAAAGCACCTTTTGTTGGAACTGGTATGGAATATCAAGCAGCCCATGATTCTGGAGCCGCTATTATCGCTCAACATAATGGGAAAGTGGTTTATTCCGATGCAGATAAGATTGAAGTTCGCCGTGAAGATGGCTCACTAGATGTTTATCATGTTACCAAATTCCGTCGTTCTAACTCTGGAACTGCCTACAATCAACGTACTCTTGTTAGGGTAGGCGATAGTGTTGAGAAGGGGGACTTTATTGCAGATGGTCCTTCTATGGAAAAGGGTGAGATGGCTCTTGGACAAAATCCAGTGGTTGCTTACATGACTTGGGAGGGTTACAACTTTGAAGATGCTGTTATCATGAGCGAGCGTCTTGTCAAGGATGATGTTTATACTTCTGTCCATTTAGAAGAATTTGAATCTGAAACTCGTGATACAAAGCTTGGACCTGAAGAAATTACGCGTGAAATCCCAAATGTTGGTGAAGATGCCCTGAAAGACCTTGATGAAATGGGAATTATTCGCATTGGTGCTGAGGTTAAAGAAGGTGATATTCTAGTTGGTAAAGTGACTCCTAAAGGAGAAAAAGATCTTTCTGCAGAAGAACGCCTCTTGCATGCCATTTTTGGTGACAAATCACGTGAAGTTCGTGATACTTCTCTTCGTGTACCTCATGGTGGCGACGGTGTTGTTTGTGATGTGAAAATCTTTACACGTGCTAATGGAGATGAACTTCAATCAGGTGTTAACATGCTGGTTCGTGTTTATATCGCTCAAAAACGTAAAATCAAGGTCGGAGATAAGATGGCCGGACGTCATGGTAACAAGGGTGTCGTTTCCCGTATTGTACCAGTGGAAGATATGCCATATCTTCCAGATGGAACACCTGTTGATATCATGCTTAATCCACTTGGGGTGCCATCACGGATGAACATTGGGCAAGTTATGGAACTCCATCTTGGTATGGCTGCTCGTAATTTGGGCATTCATATTGCAACGCCTGTCTTTGACGGAGCAACTTCTGATGATCTTTGGGAAACAGTAAAAGAAGCCGGTATGGATTCTGATGCTAAAACTGTTCTTTATGATGGTCGCACAGGGGAGCCGTTTGATAATCGTGTATCAGTTGGTGTTATGTATATGATTAAACTTCACCACATGGTTGATGATAAATTGCATGCACGTTCAGTTGGCCCTTATTCAACGATTACTCAACAGCCGCTTGGTGGTAAGGCTCAATTTGGTGGTCAACGTTTCGGAGAAATGGAAGTTTGGGCTTTGGAAGCTTATGGTGCCTCAAACGTTCTTCAAGAAATTTTAACTTATAAGTCAGATGATGTCACCGGTCGTCTTAAAGCCTATGAAGCTATTACAAAAGGTAAGCCAATTCCAAAACCAGGGGTACCAGAATCATTCCGTGTACTTGTGAAAGAACTGCAATCACTTGGACTTGATATGCGCGTTCTTGATAAAGATGATAAAGAAGTAGATCTTCGTGATCTTGATGAAGGCGAAGATGATGATGTTATGCATGTTGATGATCTTGAAAAGGCGCGTGAAAAACAAGCACTTGAAGCTGCTGAATTTGCAAATAGTGATGAGAAATAAGTGATTTAGTAACTTAGTTTATCTTTTATGATTGGTACACCTTAACTATCGTTTGATACTGATGGAAAAAGTCTTATTTTCGTTATTGACCGTGTAATTAATAACTTGAGAAACTGTTTTTAAGGTGTTAACTCTTTTATTAAAAGAAAACTAAAACACTATGGTAAGTTAGCTGTCTTTGAATTGATTTTTTGGAACAGCCTAGCTGATGAGAATTATAAGAAAGGTAAAATTAGTGGTTGACGTAAATCGTTTTAAAAGTATGCAAATCACATTAGCTTCGCCTAATAAAGTCCGTTCTTGGTCTTATGGTGAAGTTAAAAAACCTGAAACAATCAACTACCGTACACTGAAACCAGAGCGTGAAGGTCTTTTTGACGAAGTTATTTTTGGACCTACTAAAGACTGGGAGTGTGCCTGTGGTAAATATAAACGTATTCGTTATAAAGGGATTGTTTGTGACCGTTGTGGTGTTGAAGTAACGCGCGCTAAAGTTCGCCGTGAACGTATGGGCCATATTGAGTTGAAGGCTCCGGTATCACACATTTGGTACTTTAAGGGAATTCCATCTCGTATGGGCTTAACACTTGATATGAGTCCTCGTGCCTTGGAAGAAGTTATTTATTTTGCGGCCTATGTGGTTATTGATCCTAAGGAAACACCGCTTGAAGCGAAATCGCTTTTGACAGAACGTGAATATCGTGAAAAACTTCAAGAATATGGCTCAGGTTCTTTTATTGCTAAGATGGGAGCTGAAGCTATTCAGGATTTGCTTAAACGGGTAGATCTTGATGCTGAAATTGCTGAATTAAAAGAAGAATTAAAAACAGCTTCAGGTCAAAAACGTGTAAAGGCCATTCGTCGTTTAGATGTGCTTGATGCCTTCCAAAAATCAGGTAATAAACCTGAATGGATGGTATTAAACATTTTACCGGTTATTCCGCCAGATCTTCGCCCAATGTTGCAATTGGATGGTGGCCGCTTTGCGACATCTGACCTTAATGACCTTTATCGTCGTGTGATCAATCGGAACAATCGTTTGGCTCGCCTTTTGGAACTTAATGCACCGGGAATTATTGTCCAAAATGAAAAACGGATGCTGCAAGAGGCAGTTGATGCTTTGATTGATAATGGCCGTCGTGGTCGCCCAATTACTGGACCAGGTAGTCGTCCTCTGAAATCTCTCAGTCAAATGTTAAAGGGGAAGCAAGGACGTTTCCGTCAAAACTTGCTGGGTAAACGTGTTGACTTTTCAGGACGCTCTGTTATCGCTGTTGGACCAACGCTTAAAATGTATCAATGTGGTGTACCGCGTGAAATGGCTATTGAACTTTTCAAACCATTTGTGATGCGTGAAATTGTTGATCGGGATATTGTCCAAAATGTAAAAGCTGCTAAACGTTTAATTGAACGTGGCGATGACCGTATTTGGGATATTCTTGAGGAAGTTATTAAAGAGCACCCTGTTCTGCTTAACCGCGCCCCAACGCTTCACCGTTTGGGAATTCAGGCTTTCGAACCAGTTCTGATTGATGGTAAGGCACTTCGCCTTCATCCGCTTGCTTGTGAAGCCTACAATGCCGACTTTGATGGTGACCAAATGGCTATCCATGTTCCTCTGTCAGAAGAAGCACAAGCAGAAGCTCGTCTTCTCATGTTGGCAGCAGAGCACATTCTGAATCCTAAAGATGGAAAACCTGTTGTTACGCCATCTCAAGATATGGTTCTTGGGAATTATTATTTGACCATGGAAGGTGCTGATCGTGAAGGCGAGGGTATGGTCTTTAAGGATCGCGATGAAGCTGTTATGGCATACCGCAATGGTTATGTTCATCTCCACAGTCGTGTAGGTATCGCTGTTGATAGTATGCCTAATAAACCATGGACGGACGAACAACGACATAAGATCATGATAACGACTGTTGGTAAGATTCTCTTTAATGATATTATGCCGGCAGATCTTCCTTACCTTCAAGAACCAAACAATGCTAATCTGACGGATAAAACACCTGATAAGTATTTCTTAGCACCGGGCTCCAATATCCAAGAAGCTATTAAAAATCTTGATTTGAATATTCCATTTAAAAAGAAAAATCTTGGAAATATTATTGCTGAAATCTTCAAACGTTTCCGTACAACAGAAACATCAGCTTTCCTTGATAGGTTGAAGGATCTTGGTTATTATCATTCAACTTTAGCTGGTTTGACAGTTGGTATTGCTGATATTCCTGTCATTGATAATAAACAAGAGATCATTGATGCTGCTCACCATCGTGTTGAAGAAATTTCAAAAGCCTTCCGCCGAGGTCTTATGACTGACGATGATCGTTATGAAGCTGTTACAGCGACATGGCGTGATGCTAAGGAGCAATTGGAAGCACGTTTGGTTGAAACGCAGGATGCTAAGAATCCAATTGTTATGATGATGGATTCAGGAGCTCGTGGTAATATTTCCAACTTCTCTCAGCTTGCTGGTATGCGTGGTCTGATGGCTGCTCCTAATGGACGAATTATGGAATTGCCTATCCTTTCTAATTTCCGTGAAGGTCTGTCTGTTTTGGAAATGTTCTTCTCAACTCACGGAGCACGTAAAGGAATGACTGATACAGCCCTTAAGACTGCTGATTCAGGTTATCTAACTCGCCGTTTGGTTGATGTCGCTCAAGATGTCATTATTCGCGAAGATGATTGTGGTACAGATCGCGGTCTTACTATTACAGCTATTACAGACGGTAAAGAAGTGACTGAAACACTTGAAGAACGTCTGGTTGGCCGTTATACTAAAAAATCGGTAAGACATCCTGAAACCGGAGAGATTATCGCTAGTCCTGATACATTGATTACAGAAGATATGGCCCATTATATTGCTGAAGCTGGAGTCAGTGAAGTGACTATTCGTTCTGTCTTTACATGTAATACGCGTCATGGTGTTTGTCGTCACTGTTATGGAATAAATCTTGCTACTGGGGATGCTGTTGAGGTTGGTGAAGCAGTTGGTACAATTGCAGCTCAATCCATTGGTGAACCGGGTACACAGTTGACCATGCGTACTTTCCACACAGGAGGTGTGGCTTCAAATGCTGATATCACACAAGGTTTGCCTCGTATTCAAGAAATCTTTGAAGCTCGTAATCCAAAAGGTGAAGCCGTTATTACAGAAGTCAAAGGGCAAGTAACAGATATTGAGGAAGATGCTGCTACTCGGACGAAGAAGGTTTATGTCAAAGGAGCAACAGGTGAAGGAGAATACACAGTACCATTTACTGCTCGTATGAAAGTTCAAGTAGGTGATGAAGTTCATCGTGGTGCGCCACTGACTGAAGGTTCTATCCAACCTAAGCACTTACTTGAAGTTCGTGATACCTTATCTGTTGAAACTTATCTTCTTGCAGAAGTGCAAAAGGTTTATCGTAGTCAAGGGGTGGAAATCGGTGATAAACACGTTGAAGTAATGGTACGTCAAATGCTTCGCAAAGTACGTGTTATGGATCCGGGAGATACAGGTTTGCTTCCAGGCATTCTTATGGATATTGCCGATTTTACAGATGCCAACAGAGATATTGTTATTGCTGGTGGTATTCCTGCAACAAGCCGTCCAGTTCTTATGGGAATTACCAAGGCATCACTTGAAACAAATTCATTCTTATCTGCAGCTTCCTTCCAAGAAACAACACGTGTGCTTACAGATGCAGCTATTCGTGGTAAGAAAGATCATCTTCTAGGGCTTAAAGAAAATGTCATTATTGGTAAGATCATTCCGGCTGGTACTGGTATGGCGCGTTACCGTAATCTTGAACCATTGGCTGTCAATGAAATTGAAGTCATTGAAGATTCTGAAGAACAAGAAGACACAGTAGAAGAATAACTATTTAAAAGTATACTTATCTCTTAAAAAGATAGGTATGCTTTTTCTTATTTTTCTCATAAACGAGCAAAATTTTTTAAAAAATGAGAATTTTCCTATATAATAAAAGCAATAAGGAAATAAAACTATGTATCAAGTAATCAGAATGTATGGGGCTATGGAACCGTGGTGGTTTTTAGATGATTGGAAAGAAGATATTACCAAGGTTCTTGAATTTGATAATTATCATGAAGCTTTGCAGTGTTATCAAAAAGAGTGGGCAAAATTACGTCGCCGTTATTCCGACTTTAACAGTCATGGCGATATTATGACAGCTTTTTGGAATAAACAAGATCAACATTGGTGCGAAGAATGTGGTGACTATGTACAGCGGTATCATTCTCTTGCGCTTTTAACTGACTGGCAGGAAACCCCTAGCTCTTGGTTTCGACCAACATTTACTAAACAAAATGATACCCCTTTTCGTTCCAAATGTTTTATTAAGCAAAAGAATGAACAAGGACAAAATTAGAAAAGTTAATTCAGTATTTGTATATCGTTTTAGACTGAGATTCGTTCTCAGTTTTTTTTTCTTTTTATTCAAAATAAATAAAAAACCAAATTTTTTCCTGGCTTTTTCGAATAGATAAGATGGGAGGTTTTATGGTTCAAAAATTAGGTAGAAAAATCATTGCCGAAGCTGTTCAAAATAAAGCACAAGATATCTATATTATTCCTAAAAAAGAATCTTATGAGCTTTATATGAGAATAGGGAATGAAAGGAGGTTCATTGATGTTTATGACCATCATTTCATGGCTAATCTTATTAGTCACTTTAAATTTGTTGCAGGAATGAATGTTGGTGAGAAAAGACGAAGTCAGCTGGGCTCTTGTGATTATTCTTATGATGAAGGGAAAGTTATTTCATTAAGGTTATCAAGTGTAGGAGATTATCGTGGTTATGAAAGTTTGGTTATTCGCTTACTTTTTTCTGGACGTCACGATTTAAAATTCTGGTTTAACAGTATGGATTTGATTTTAAATGAAATCAAGGGGCGAGGGCTTTATCTTTTTTCAGGTCCAGTTGGAAGTGGCAAAACAAGTTTGATGTATCAATTGGTAAAACTAAGATTTGGGACCAAACAGGTAATTACCATTGAAGATCCTGTGGAAATTAAGCAAGATAATATGTTACAACTGCAGCTTAATGAAAGCATTGATATGACTTATGATAATTTAATTAAATTATCTCTGAGGCATCGTCCGGATATTTTAATTATTGGAGAAATTCGAGATAAAGAAACCGCCAGAGCTTTTATTAGAGCAAGTCTTACAGGGGCAATGGTATTCTCAACTATCCATGCTAAAAGCATTCCAGGTGTTTATGCTAGGATGTTAGAATTGGGTACTAGTTCAGAAGAATTACAAAATGCTTTGCGTGGTATTGTTTATCAACGTTTAATAGGGGGAGGAGGGATTATTGACTTTGCCAAAGGGGATTATCAAAACCACTCAGCAAAAAAGTGGAACAAACAAATTTATGACCTTTTTACAGCAGGATATATCACTGAAGGAGAAGCACAAGCAGAAGAAATTGAAGATTAAAAAGCAAAGAAAAGTTATCCAGCTTTTTAATAATCTCTTTACTAGTGGTTTTAATTTAACAGAAATTATAGATTTTTTAGAACGAAGTCACTTGTTAGCAGAAATATACACAAAGAAAATGCGACAAGGGTTGTTGAATGGTCTGCATTTGGCTGAAATAATGAGTTCTTTGGGATTCTCAGATGATGTTGTTACTCAATTAGCACTTTCTGAAGTTCATGGAAACACTCAAAAAAGTCTTTTAAAGATTGAATCTTATCTAAATAATCTGATACTTGTTAAAAAGAAATTAGTTGAGGTTATCACTTATCCGATCATTTTATTGATTTTTCTTGTCGTTATTATGTTGGGATTAAAGAATTATTTATTACCACAACTTGAAAGGGGAAATTTTGCGACTCGGTTGATTTCTAATTTCCCAATACTTTTCTTGCTGGGATGTTGCTTTTTTATTTTACTAGTTGGCATTTTTACTTTCTTTTCACGAAAGATCAGTCGTCTGCATTTAATTGGTTTTTGCAGCCATTTGCCTTTTGCTGGTAAGTATTTGCAACTTTATTTAACAGCTTATTATGCGCGTGAATGGGGTAATCTTATTGGGCAAGGAGTAGAAATGGCTCAGATAGTTAGATTGATGCAAGATCAAAAGTCACAACTTTTTAGAGAAATTGGCTATGATATGGAGAAGGCTCTGCTATCAGGTCAAGAGTTTCATCAAAAAGTTTTAGATTATCCTTTCTTTTTAAAAGAACTAAGCCTTATGATTGAATATGGAGAAGTAAAGTCAAAATTGGGAAATGAATTGGAAATTTATGCTGAGGAAACATGGGAACACTTTTTTGCAAAGTTAAAAAAAGCAACACAGTTTGTTCAGCCACTCATCTTTGTTTTTGTAGCTATTGTTATTGTTATGATTTATGCAGCCATGCTTTTGCCAATTTATCAGAATATGGAGGTTAATTTATAATGAAAAAGATCAAGAGAGTCAGTGTACGGGCTTTTACGCTTATAGAAATGTTAGTAGTTCTTCTCATTATTAGTATTCTTTTACTATTATTTGTTCCTAATTTAACTAAGCAAAAAGATAAGGTAAAAGATACTGGCGGTTCTGCCGTGGTTAAAGTTGTAGAAAGTCAGGCTGAGCTTTATGAGCTTAATAAAACCGATTCTGCTACTCTTTCTAAATTAGTAGCTAGTGGTGATATTACACAAGAACAGGCAAATTCATACAAGGATTACTATGCAAAACACCCAAGTAAAACACGGCATGTCGCGAATTAAAGCTTTTACGCTTATAGAAAGTTTAGTGACTTTGGCAATTACTAGTTTTTTGATTTTAAGCTTTTCAGGTAGTATAACTCAAACGTTTGCCAAAGTAGAAGAGCATCTCTTTTTTCTTTCTTTTGAACATCTTTACCGTGACACGCAAAAACTTAGTGTTTATCAAAGACAAGATATGACTTTAATATTAAAAAGCGAATATATCTCAAATGGTGTTGAAGTACTTAAAATCCCTAAGGATGTCAAACTAGAGAGGAATAAAACTTTGCACTTTGATCAGGCAGGAGGAAATTCTTCTTTAGAAAAACTTGTTTTTCAAACATCTGATGAAAAAAGAGTTACTTATCAATTATATATAGGAAGTGGTCAGTATAAAAAAACAGAAAGTTAAAGCTTATATTCTTCTAGAAAGTTTAGTTGCTTTGGGACTTTTCGTAACCATCACAACTTTAATTCTTACTCAGTTGAGTCATTATCAGGAAAGAACAGCTAAAAATTTACAAAAACAAGAAATATTGAATTTAGCAATAATGGCTCTTCAAACTCAGCAAGATCATTTAAGCTTCAACGGCGTCAGTGTTACGGTTGTTAAAAATCAAGGGGAAACTATAGTTTATCATGATCATGAGGAGGTTATCAATCTTGTTAAAAAGTAAATTGAAAGCTTTCACACTTTTAGAGTGTCTCCTTGCTTTGCTTGTCATTGCTGGTAGTGTATCTGTTTATAATGGTCTAACTAAAGCTATTAGTAGTAATATTCATTACTTATCAAAAAATCAAGAAGATGCTTGGTTACTTTTTTGTCAGCAATTTCGGTCTGAACTTGAAGGAACGACTTTGCAAAAATTGGATAGCAATAAGCTTTATGTTCAAAAAAATAATCAAAGTTTAGCCTTTGGTAAATCAAAAGCAAGTGATTTTAGAAAGACTAACAGTGATGGACGTGGTTATCAGCCTATGTTGACGGAGATCAAAGCTGCTAATTTTAGTCAATCAGGAAAAATTATTAAATTAGACCTTACTTTCAAAGATGGTTTAGAAAGGACTTTTGTTTATGCTTTTCATGAAAAAAATTAAAGCAGGCGTACTTCTATATGCTCTGTTTATGTCAGCAATCTTTAGTCTTTTCTTACAATTTTATCTTAATCGTGTTGTAGCAACAGAGAGACAAAATCAGGCACAATTATCGGCCAGTAAAGCTTATCTTATAGCAGATCTAACTCAAGATTTGGCTAAAGACAACTTTGGGCAGTTGACTTTTAATCACGGAAGGTCTAGTTATCATAAACAGGAGGGGGAACTTCTGATAAAAGTCCATTTGACAGATGGTCAGTCCTACCAATATCGTTTTAACTGTGTAACAGAAAATAAGGAAAAAGGAAAATTTAGTGTGGCTAATAAAACTTTTACTAAATCTATAGAAAAACGTCATTTTCAAAAATAGTTACTGCCTTTGCGACTTTAAGTCATTTTTGATATGATAATCGTGGAGGAAATCATGGATTTTGAAAAAATAGAAGCTGCCTATAACTTACTGTTAGATAATTGTCAAAGGCTGGAAACTCAACTTCATACTCACCTTTATGATGCCTTAATTGAGCAAAATGCTTGCTATCTAGGTGCTGAAGGTGCTGATGATTTTATTAAAGAAAATAATAAAAAACTGCGTCAGCTTAATCTAAGTAAAGAGGAGTGGCGTCGTAGTTTTCAATTTATTTTTATTAAGGCTACTCAAAGTCAGCAATTACAGTCAAATCACCAATTTACACCAGATAGTATTGGTTTTATTATTCTTTATTTATTGGAAGGTTTAACAAATAAGAGTCAGTTAGACATCATTGAAATTGGTTCTGGGACAGGAAATCTTGCAGAGACTATTGTGAATAACAGTTCAAAAAGCATTGATTATATGGGGATTGAGGTTGATGATCTGTTAATTGATTTATCAGCAAGTATTGCCGATGTATTGGATTCTTCTGTGCATTTTGTTCAAGAAGATGCAGTGCGGCCTCAGATTTTAAAAGAAAGTGATGTCATTATCAGTGATCTGCCAGTTGGCTTTTATCCCAATGATAAAATTGCTCAGCGTTATCAGGTTGCAGCCAAGTTAGGACATACTTATGCACATCATCTTTTGATGGAGCAATCGCTTAAGTATTTAAAAAAAGAGGGACTTGCTATTTTTTTAGCGCCAGTGGATCTTTTAACTAGTGAGCAGAGTCCTTTGCTTAAAAAGTGGTTACAGAACAATGTAACTATTTTAGCCGTTATTTCTTTACCTGAGGCAATTTTTAAACAGAAAAGTAATATAAAGTCAATCTTTGTCTTAAAGAAACAATCGCAACAAAGTTTGGAAAGTTTTGTCTATCCTTTGACAGATTTACAAGACCCCGAAGTTTTAAGACGATTTATGAAAAATTTTAAAAAGTGGAAGGAAGATAATGTCTTTTAAGAGATAATTTGTTATAATAACTTTGTATTATCGTAAACGATTTCATGAGAGGTATATTATGTCAAAAACTATTTCAATTAATGCAGGTTCTTCTAGCCTTAAATGGCAGCTATACTTGATGCCTGAAGAAAAAGTACTTGCAAAGGGGTTAATTGAGCGTATTGGCAAGGATGATGCTATTTCTACTGTAAAATTTAATGGTCAAGAAGCTTCAGAAACCTTAGCTATTAAAGACCATACTGCAGCAGTGAAAATTCTCTTAGATGATTTAATCCATTTGGATATTATTAAATCGTATGATGAAATCACAGGTGTAGGGCACCGTGTAGTTGCTGGTGGAACTTACTTTAATGAATCCGCTTTAGTTGATAGTGAAGAAGTCATTAAAAAGGTTGAAGAGTTAGCACTCTTAGCGCCCTTGCATAATAAAGCAAATGCTGCAGGAATTCGAGCATTTAAGAAAATTCTACCAGATATTACCAGTGTCGTTGTCTTTGATACTGCTTTCCACACTACGATGCCGGAGGTTGCCTACCGCTATCCATTGCCGAATAAGTATTTTACAGAAAATCAGGTTCGTAAATATGGAGCTCATGGAACTAGCCATTATTATGTTGCTCATGAAGCAGCCAAAATATTAGAAAAACCGATTGAAAAACTTAAATTGATTACGGTTCATATGGGAAACGGGGTTTCTCTTACGGCAGTTGATGGCGGAAAGTCAGTTGACACGTCAATGGGCTTTACACCACTGGGTGGTGTGATGATGGGAACACGAACGGGAGATCTTGATCCAGCCGTTATTCCTTATTTAATGGATAATACAGAAGATTTTAAAACACCAGAAGATATTCGCCGTATTTTCAATAATGAGTCAGGTTTGCTGGGGATTTCTGAGTTATCAAATGATATGCGTGAAATTGAGGCGGCTACAGCAGCTGGTAATAAGAATGCTACCTTGGCTTATAACATGTTCATTGACCGTATTATTAAGCATATTGGTGCTTACGCTGCTGTGATGAATGGAGTTGATGCTATTGTCTTTACGGCGGGTATTGGTGAAAATGATGCTCATATTCGAAGCGAAATTATGAAACACTTTGATTGGCTTGGAGCTGATATCGTTACCGAAAAGAACGAAAAGCGTCCAGTTTACGGGGTCATATCATCGAATGCCGCTAAAGTTAAAGTTTTGGTGATTCCCACTGATGAAGAGCTTGTTATTGCACGTGATGTCGAGCGTTTGAAAACTAAATAAGTTATCAATTTTAATATGATAAGACCAGAAAAGTTGGCTGAGCAATTGGTCAGCTTTTTTGATTGACGATTTTAGTTCATTTCGCTCTGTATGTGGTACAATAGTGAATACTCATCATTATCTAGAAGATCAAAAGGGCTTTTTGACAAGACTTAAAATAAATTTTATAAAAAATGTAAAATAAGCTTGACAAAATATGTAAAGTGAACTAGACTATAAATGTAAAAGAGATTTGACATCTCTCACTAAATAGTAATTATGGGGGATAAGATATGCTATGATCATTAAAAAGATATTTAGTCAAGAATATTTCAGTACAACTTTAGTCAAATAGTCAAATAGTTAAATTAACACTGCTATTAATTGGTTTATTTATTGTCATAACAGCTATACAAGTGCTATTTAGATTGTTGTACAAGCTTTTAGCAGGAGCGAGTATCAGTTTATCTCTTTTATGGGTCTATTCGATAGGACTCCTGAAAAATCAGACAAAGTTAGTCAAACTTTAAGTTAGATTTTATAATGCCCATTAAACTTTCTTGGAGGACAATGATGCAGACGAGAATTCAAGAATTACGAAAGATTAATAAGTTGAGTCAATCGGAATTAGCAGATGCCCTCAGTGTGACTCGGCAAACCATTATTTCCTTGGAAAAGGGGCGTTATAATGCCTCCTTGGAATTAGCATATAAAATTGCTAAATATTTTGGAACAACAATAGAAGATGTTTTTATCTTTGAGGATGAGAATAGAGGAGATGGTAACAATGTTTCAAAATTTAGGAAAGAAAAAAAGTAAGGAAGAATATAAAAAATCACAGCAGGCAATCGGCAGCTGTCTGATATGTATTGGTGGTTTACTACTGGTTTTATCTTTAAGTGTATCAATGTCAGATTTTGCAGCGGGATTTTTGATAGGAATTAGCATTGGTATGAACCTATTGGGAATCATAGCTTTTACAAAAACTACAACTGATAAGACATTGACACGCTACTACATAGCAGCTTATGATGAGCGTAATAAACGAATTCGTAGTTTGACAGCACAGTTAACTTTGGCTGTTTTAATATTGTTGATAGTAGCTTTAGTAGTTTTATATGCTTTTTGGCATATCGCTTTCAGCTATCTGATTACTCTGATGATTCTTCTTTATGGGACAATCATATGTGGCGTTTTACTTAGAGTGTTCTTCAATCACTTATTGTGATGTAAAAGATGCTAATTATTAGAATTAATTATATAAAGAAAAAAGGAGAAATATGAAAACAATTTTAAAGAAAACGGCAGCAGTTATTGCTATTGTTGGTTTGTTTATTGTTAGTCAACTGCCAAGTATTGTGATGGCACTTTGGCAGAGAAATCAACATCAGTTAGAATTATGGCAATCCATTGTTATTTTGATTTTGCAACTAATGGTTCTTATTGGCTTTTATATTTTGGCTAGAAAGAGAAAGTTAATTAGTTCGGGAATCAAGTATTGGTTGAGTTGGAAAACATTGGGAATTGCTTCTTTGGGTTTTGTTGCTCTCTTTATTGTCAAAATTATTGCTGGCATCATTTTGACTTATGAAGGAAAAACAACAACCAATAATCAAGAGACAATCACTCAAATGTTTAACAATTCATCGTTATTGCTGATGTTCATGTTTATTGTTATTATCGCTCCTTTAACAGAAGAAATTATCTTTAGGGGACTTATTCCTCAACTATTTTCCAAACGTTTTGAAGGACTTGGTTTTGGACTTGGAGCTTTGCTTTTTGGTTTACTTCATGGTCCAAGTGATATTGGTAGTTTTGTTCTTTATGTGGGAATGGGTACTATTTTAGCTTTTATTTGTTATAAACTTAAACATTTGGAATACAGTATTTGGACTCATGCACTTAACAATAGTCTCGGTTTTCTGCTATTATTATTTAAATAAAATGACAAAAAACTAGGAACTGAGTAGATTCTTAATAGTCAGAGATACATTTAACTATTAAGAATCTACTCAGTTCCTAGTTTTTTTACATGTTTTTTGATTTGTCAATTGTCGCATCAATGGCTGAAATGGTACTGACTGTAAAGCCGGTTTTTTCTAGATCAAGAAGTCCAGCGATAGTTGTCCCACCGGGACTGGATACCTTATCAATAAGATCGTTTGGCTTCTCTTGCCCTTGGATGAGATTGCTCGTAGTTGCTAGAACAGTTTGACTGACAATCTTAAAAGCTAAATCTTTGGGAAATCCGTGTTTCAATCCTGCTTTTGACATAGCTTCAATAAAGAGTGCAATATAAGCAGGACTGGACCCTGCAAGTGCGGTGAAAGTATCAAAATCTTTTTCAGCGATTTCAAAAGTTGTTCCAAATGAGTCCGTAATCTGTTTGGCAATTTCAAAAAGCTGATCAGAAACTTTATCATTTCGGCAGATAGCAGTGCTACTTTGAAGAATCTTAGCATTAAGATTAGGCATAATGCGGATAATCGGTAAATCAGCCTGACTTAATTTATCCAGATATTCTAATGAAGTACCGGCTGCCATGGATAAAATCGGTTTTGTTAATATTAAAGGATTCAAAACAGAAGCAAGAACTTGTGGTTTAACACCCAATACAAGTAAATCAACCTCGTCAACCAATTCTTGATGAGATTGAGCAACAGCAACTCCAAGTGCTTCTGCTTTGTCTTGACCGGCTTTCAAACTGCTATCTGATATGATTAATTCAAAATCGGTTTTTTTGAGTCCAGTAATAATAGCGCTGGCCATTTTACCAACACCAATAAATCCAATTTTCATAGTCAAATGTCACAGTCAGAGATAAATAGTATAGATCTGACTGTGTTTTTCCTTTCTAATAGTTTTTGATTAAATCAACTGTAGAGCGATTAAGTTTTTTCACAATAGTTTGCAGAAAAGCTTGAGCCTGTAAGAAATCATCCATTGCATAGAGTGTTTGGTGAGAGTGAATATAACGAGCACAAACGCCAATTGTTGTTGAAGGAATTCCGCCATTTTTGAGGTGAGCAGCACCAGCATCTGTACCCCCTTTAGCACAATAGTATTGGTATTTGACACCAGCTTCTTGGGCAGTAGTCAACAAAAAGTCACGCATGTCTTTAAGCATGACATGACCCGGATCGTAAAAGCGAATGAGAGTGCCCTCACCAATTTTACCTTGATTGTCATAGACATCACCAGCAGGTGAGCAGTCAACTGCCAGAAAAATATCTGGCTTGAATTTGGTTGTTGAAACCTGAGCACCACGAAGACCGACTTCTTCTTGAACATTAGCACCAGCAATGAGGGTATTGTCTAGCTGTTCATTTTTTAGGCTTTGAAGAAGTTCTGTAACCATGAGAACACCGTAACGATTATCCCAAGCCTTGGAAATGACATTCTTTTGATTAGCCGTCAGAATAGCTTCTGATTTAGGAATAATGATATCACCTGGGGTTATGCCAAAGCTTTCAGCTTCTGTTTTATCAGCAAAACCGCCATCAAAAACAATATCTTCGACCTTGGGTAAAGAAGCTCCGCCGTTATTACCACGTAGAAAATGTGGTGGGACAGAACCTGAAATAACAGGAATCGCCTGTTCAGTGCGTGTATAAAGGGTGAAGCGTTGTGAACTAATAACCAGAGGATTCCAGCCACCGATAGCCACCGCGCGCAAAGTGCCATCTTCTTTAATATCGCTGACCATAAAACCAACTTCATCCATGTGAGCAGCGACCATGACACGAGGAGCCCTTTCCAACTTACTATGTTTGATGCCAAAAAGGCCACCAAGACCGTCCGTTTCAACTTCATCAACGAAAGGCGTCATTTTTTGGCCTAAAAAGTCACGGATCTTGTGCTCATAACCGGCAATGCCATCAAGTTCGGTGATTTCTTTGATTTTGTCAAATAATTCCGTCATATTTAACCTCAATTCTATACGTTCTATTTTAGCATGTTTTATGATAAAATAAAGAGGTTATGGAAAGTAAAAACTTCAAACTTGCTTCAAGTGCTTGTCTTATAGGAATAGGCGGAGCAGTTTTGCTTGGAACGGTTGTAAAAAAACAATTGGAAGAAAGAAAGCGTGAACGTATTAAGGCAGAGCTTCGCCAGTTTTTTAATCAGTTGGGTGAGATTGCTGTCCTCTACGTCAATGAATTTGAATCTAACAAAGATACGATACGAGGTGGTCTTGTCATGAATGATGAGACTATCTATCTTTTTACTTATGAGAATGGTCAGATAAGTTATGAGGAGGATAAACGTGATTGTTCCAAAAACGTATGAAGAATTGGCCGCTTATCTTGAAAAGCCTGACAAGCTTGTCCTTTTCTTTACAGCAGATTGGTGCTCTGATTGTCAATTTATCTACCCAGCCATGCCTAAAATTGAGCTGGCAAATCCAGACTTTCTTTTTCTTCGTGTAGACCGTGATAATTTCATGGAAATCGCGCAACGCTGGCATATTTTTGGTATTCCAAGTTTTGTTGTCGTAGAAAATGGTAAAGAAATTGGCCGTTTAGTCAATAAATCACGTAAAACACAAGCAGAGATTAACAGCTTTTTGGCTGAATTAACAGAGGAGAAATTATGATTTTTACATATAGTAAAGAACACGTTGGAGATGTTCTTATGGTTATTGTTAAAGATAGTAAGGGCGCCAAGTTAAACTGTGAACGCAAGGGTAAGGTGACTCGTATTTTTCTTGAAAAAAATAAGGAGACAGTGGCTTGGAATATTTTTGCGGTATCAAATTTGCTTGATCTTAATGGCAATGGACAGGTATTTTTGACAGATGAAGAGCTGGCGGTTTTAAATGCTGAACTTGCCAAAGAAGGTTTTGAAGAAAAATTAGAAAATGATGCCGCAGCTAAGTTTGTTGTTGGTGAAATTGTAGAAATGGTTGCTCATCCAGATAGTGATCATCTTAATATTTGTCAAGTTAAGATTGCTGAGGACAAGACTGTCCAAATTGTTGCTGGTGCACCAAATGCCAGAGTAGGATTGAAAACCATTGTTGCTCTGCCAGGTGCCATGATGCCAAGCGGTGGTCTCATTTTTCCAGGCAACTTACGTGGCGAAAAGAGCTTTGGCATGTTGTGTTCTCCTCGCGAGTTAGCTTTGCCTAAAGCTCCTCAAAAGCGTGGAATTATTGAATTAAGTACAGATGCTGTTATAGGCCAAGCTTTTGATGCTGGGAAACATTGGAAAGGGTGAGAAAAAACTTCGTCATGAAATGACGAGGTTTTTTCTTGCAGGAATTCTTTTTTTGTTATATAATCAATTTAACTGACAATCAGAAAGGGTGATTATATTGAAATTAGAAGATTCTTGGGGATTTCAGATTAGTAAGATTGCTCAAGAGATGGACAGTCAATTTTCGAAGAAGCTAACAAAATATGATATCGGTTCCAGAGAATACGGTATTTTGTTGACAATTCATCAATATGCACTGTTAACACAGCTTAAGATTGGTGAACTGAACAAGGTTGATCGTACGACAATTGGGCAGCTTGTTGATTTATTAGAAAGAAAAGACTTTGTGGCGAGACAAAAGAATCCAAAAGATAGACGACAAAATTTACTAGTTTTAACTAAAACAGGGCGATCTTTGGTTGAAGAAATGTGGCAGGAAATGAAAGAGATAGAAAAAGACGTTCTTAAGCATTTGTCTGCTAAACAAAAAGAAACGCTTTTAACGATGGTAAAAGCAATTAGGAAAGGAGAGTTGAACTGATGGATAAACTTGCATTTTTAGAAATGTATCTTGATTTATATAGGAATTATTTTACAGTTTTGGAGGCCATGAAAGCAGAAAATCCGGAAATTGTGGTGTTAGATATTAGAAATGCTCCATCACAGATTAAGAAAGAGCAAATTAAAGGAGCAAAGGTTATGCCAGCTAAGGACTTAGCTAATCATTTGACAGAGCTTGATAAAAATAAAACCTATATTGTCTACGATTGGAATGGCGGCAGTGTTTTAGGTAAGCACGCCTTATTTATTCTTTTGAAGGCAGGATTTAAAGCATATGAATTAGCAGGAGCTTTTGAAGGATGGAAAGGCATGCATTTGCCAACAGAAAAATGCTGACATAAGATAATTGTAGATTTTTTTAATTTTAGCATTGTTTTTCTTTCTTTTTTGCGAATACTAAGATAGGAGGAAAAAGATGTATTATGTATAATAAAGTTATTTTGATTGGTCGTTTAGTTGCGACACCTGAAATGGTAAAAACACCAAAGGATAAGTCTGTTACGCGCGTGACACTGGCTGTCAATCGGCGATTTAAAAGTCAAGATGGGGAAAAGCAGGCTGATTTTGTCAATGTTGTTCTTTGGGGCAGATTGGCAGAAACAATAGCTTCCTATGGTAGTAAGGGAAGTCTCATCTCTCTTGATGGAGAATTGCGTACCCGTAAATATGAAAAAGATGGCGTCACTCATTTTGTGACTGAAGTTTTGGGACACTCCTTTCAATTACTGGAAAGTCGTGCTCAACGTGCTATGCGTGAAAATAATTCTGAAAATGATTTGGCCGATTTGGTTCTGGAAGAGGAGGAACTCCCTTTTTAAAATTTCAAGTCAAAAGTAGGGTTTAGGCTATGAATTTTCTAAGACTTACCATTGAAATAAGATAAAAACCTAATCTCTGCAAGTTATTCTATTGTTTTATTTTATTCCTAAATGATCAGGAGATATTATATTTTAGATTTTAAGAGTTTCTAAAACACAATAATTAAGCAGAAAAAGAAACTTGTGTAGTTACTAGCTAAAGTAAGAGAGTGATTATAGTTCAATCTTTATTTTTTGGACTGTAATCATTCTTTTTTAGTTCAAATAAATGATTTTATTTTCTAACTATTAAATAAATTGGTTAAGGCGAGAAGAGTTTTATTGACTTATAAGAGGGGCGTTTGCCAGGAAGTAATGAAAGTGTTAAACTAATGAAAAAGATTTGTTTGAAAGATAAAAGAATACGGAGGAAGTAATGAAAATACAGAGTTTAGTGAAGTCTCTAGCCTGCCTTTTTGTTGTGCTAATTATTTCAAGTCTGTTTTTTTATTATAAAGAGGAACCTGTTTTTCCAAGGCAAACTAAGATTGGTGCTACTTATATGACAATGAATAATGATTTTTATAAGTATCTCAATGCTGAAGTGGAAAAAAATGTTAATGAGCAACACGATTTACTTTATACGCGGGATCCGGCTCTTAGTATTAAAAAACAGGTTGAACAAATTCGGTTTTTTATTAAGGAGAGAGTTGATGTTATCATTATTAATCCAGTTGATGGTAATAGCAAACTCTTGATTAATAGTCTTAAAAGAGCTAGAAAGCAAGGTATTAAAGTTATTGCAGTAGATAGTCAGTTTAAAGATAATTCTGCTATTAACACGACCATTGTCTCAGATAATTATAAGGCGGGTGTACTGTGTGCTCAAGAAATGATACGAAAACAAAAAGGTGCTAAAATTCTTCTTTTAGAGCATCGTAATGCTTTATCTGCTACAAGTAGGATACAAGGCTTTCTTGATACCATTAAAACGCATAAGGACTATCAGGTTGTTGCACGAATTGATAGTTTAGGACAGACAGAAATTGCCATGCCTAAAGTAAAAAAACTTATTGAAAATGGTTTAACATTTGATACTGTCATGGCGCTCAATGATAGAGCAGCCATAGGTGCTTTAGCAGCAGTAAAAGGTGAAAAATTACCAACTAATCCTTATATTTATGGTATTGATGGTTCACCAGATATGAAAAATCTGCTTTCAGCCACTTCAGAAGTGCAAGCAACGGTAGCTCAATCACCTTATACTATGGGACAGGAAGTTACAAAGGCAAGTCTTAAATTATCTAAGAATCAGACTTATCCTAAGAGAATTGTTGTGCCCGTTGAATTAATAACAAAGAAAACAATCGGGAAGTATGATTTAACAGGGTGGCAGTGATGAATAGTTATAAGTATTTAAAATACAGTCAATATGCTAAGCAGGCTTTAATTTTTATTAATTTTTTGGCAGTTACTTATTATGTTTTTGTTTATCTTTTTGCTAGCAAATATATTGTGGCTAAAAATTTAAGTCATGTTCTTTTGGATAAACTAGATATTGTCCCTATAGCCCCTGAAAATATCTTTTTTACAACACTCTTCTTTTTTGCCATCTTTCTCATTGTCATGTTTTATAGAGAAAGTATTCTTAATAAAAAGGAAGAGATTAATGATTGGTTGATTGTTGCAGAAATTGTCTTAATGATTCTTACCTTTATTTCCTTGCAATTTTCTTACAATGGGCTGTTCCTCCTCGTTTTTGCAGATATTTTTTATAGTTATGCTAATTTTTATAATGTTAAGGAGCAAAAATATTGGCTTCTTTTCATCATTCTAGGCTTTAGTATGCTTTTGATCTCAAATTTCGATCTTTTATCTCTGGTGATGAGACTACCTTCTTTAGATGTTTACATTAGCTTTTTTCCTAGTGGCAGTCGTCTGATTGTTATGTTTATTAAAAACTTTCTTTACTCGCTCAATATCATTGTTTTTCTAATTTCTTTAGTGGCTTATATCATGTATTCAGTAGCTGAAAATCATAAGATAGAAGAAGAGCTGAGGATGGCTGCACGTGCTAATATTGAACTAAATGATTATGTTTCTTTGGCTGAGAAAATCGCTGAGGATAAAGAGCGTAAGAGGATTGCCAGAGAAATTCATGATACCTTGGGGCATGCCTTAACGGGTATTTCAGCAGGAATTGACGCAGTTACTGTGTTAGTTGATTTTGATCCTAATCATGCTAAGAGTCAACTAAAAAATGTGTCAGATGTTGTTAGAGAAGGTATTCAAGATGTTAGAAGGTCTTTAGAAAAAATGAGGCCAGGGGCCCTTGAAAAGGGAAGCCTTAAAGAGGCTTTATTAAAAATGATTGCAGATTATGAAAAATTATCCAAGCTACAGGTCAGTCTGCATTATGATTGGGATAACATTGATTTAGACATTACTAAGGAAGATATTATTTTCCGTGTTATTCAAGAGACTATTACCAATTCCCTTCGACATGGACATGCCCGTCATGTCAGTATCGATATGCTCAATGAGGATTTCTATATTATTAAGATTAAGGACGATGGTATTGGCTGTGAGGATTTTAAATTGGGGTATGGTTTAACACAAATGCAAGAACGGTTAGCTATTATTGGAGGCTATGCGGACTTTGAAAGTGATGATGGTTTTCAAACAATGGTAAGAATACCTAAGAAAAAAGGAGAAGAATAGTGATTAAAGTCTTGATTGCTGATGACCAAGAACTCATCAGAGAATCTTTAAAAATTGTTTTGTCATCCTATAAAGACATTGAAGTTGTTGATGCAGTCGATGACGGTTTTGCGGTTTTAGAGAGTATGAAAAAAGTTCAACCGGACCTTGTTTTGATGGATATCCGCATGCCTAAAATGGATGGCGTTTTATGTACCAAGGCCGTTAAGGAAAATTACCCTAATGTTAAAGTTATTATTTTAACAACCTTTGATGATGATGATTTTATTTTTAAAGCTCTTCAATATGGTGCTTCTGGTTACATTTTAAAGGGGATCTCTATGGAAGATTTATACCAGGCTATTGTGACAGTCAATAAAGGAAATGCCATGATTAATCCAGATGTTGCAACTAAGGTTGTTAAGCTGTTTTCACAAATGGCGCAGTCTAATTCTGCTATTCAAGTACAAGGAAATAGTGTCGAAAATATTTCAAAGGCTGAATGGAAAATTATTCAGCAAATTGGTTTTGGCTTATCAAATAAAGAAATTGCAGCTAAGCTCTTTTTGTCAGAAGGTACTATCCGTAATTACCTGTCGACCATTTTATCTAAATTGAATTTGCGTGATCGAACGCAATTAGCGATTTGGGCAGTCCAAACGGGTGTTACTACTAGACATTTTGGAGATGAAAATGATTAAAAAACGGCTTTACCAGTATAAATTTCACCTATTGGTCTTGTTGGTACTTTTAGGAGCCCTGTTAACCTTATTTCTTGTGCAATCGCGGCAAAAGAAAATCTTGAGATTAGGTGTTTATGCTGGCAGTAGCTGGGATGTACCCAGTGGGAAAGATTATCAATTTTTAGATAGTGTCATTAAACGGTTTGAAAAGGCTCATCCAAATGTTGATGTTCAATATGAGACTGGCATTTTAAAAGAAGATTATTCTTCTTGGCTGTCTAAAAAAATTGTTGAGGGAAAGCAACCAGATGTTTTTATGGTTCCTGAAAATGATTTTAATCTTTTAGCTTCAACAAAAACTTTAGCTAATTTAGATAGTTATATTAAAAAAGATTTGAAACCTTCGCTCTTTTATCATTCAGCCTATAATTCAGGTCAATTTGAAAGGAAACAATTTGCCCTTCCCTTTGAAAGCAATCCTGTTATGATGTGCATCAATAATGATCTCTTAAAAAAAGAGGGAATAGAGTTACCAAACTCTTCATGGACCTTAAACGATTTTTATAGTATTTGTAAAAAAGTTACTAAGGATACAGATGGTGATGGTGTTATTGATCAATATGGCAGTCTAGGTTATGGTTGGGAAGAAGCTTTAGCTGCCTACAATGTTAAATTATTTAATGAAACTGGTACAGAGGCTTACTTTAACACCAAAAGAGTTCGTTCGGCTTTAGCATTAGTCACAAAATTAAAGAGCTTAAATGGTAATTATAATGTTACTCTTAAAGATTTTGATGAGGGTAAGGTTGCTTTTTACCCTATGACTCTAGCTCAATATCGTACTTATAAACCCTATCCTTATCATGTTGCAAAATACTCTTCCTTTTCGTGGTCTTGTGTTGAAATGCCTTCACAAAAACCAAATACGGCGAAGATACAAATTAATACATCTTTATATGCTATGTCGTCCAAAACTTCACAGTCTAAATTAGCTTGGGAGTTTCTTAAACTTTTATGTGCCAATAAGAAATCACAACAGCAATTATTTGAAGAATCACAAGGAGCATCTGTTTTAAAATCAGTAATGAACAGTCAAGCAAGTAAGAATCTTTTGCAAAATGATAGCTTTGGTTCAAAAGCTTTGACTGTTAATACCTTGGACAATATGATGCGAAAAGCGAAAACGACTCCTAAATTTAAATCTTATAATACTATTTATGAAAAAGCAGGCTATCTTATTACCAAATCGTTGGAAGGAAATACTGTAGAAAATGATTTATCTGATATTCAAAAAGAAATTGAAGAAGAATTAAAGTAGGTGAAACAAATAAAAAAACTGGGAATTTAGATAAAAAAATCTAAAAGATACAAAGGCTGTTCTACTTGCTGTCAATAACATCAAAAAGTCTGGAAAAAATTCCCAGACTTTTTGAGCAGTTTCTTTATATTTTGGGTGTTTACAGTATTTTCTTTGATCAGTTTAAAAAATTTAAATCCCTGACAAATGTCATCTGTTGAATGACATTTGTCAGGGATATGAAAATGACAAATGACACTGCAAAAGCGTTTTCAAAAAATGTAAAATAAAAATGAAATAAAAAAGAAAGTAGGGTGTATTCATGAAATACCTATTGCTTGTAAGCCATGGCGGTTTTGCGCAGGGCTTGAAGACTTCTTTAGCTATGTTTGCTGAGGATAAAGTAAGTCAAGTTATAGCTGTCGGATTGGAAAATGGTAAATCAGTAGATGATTTTGCGGAAACTTTTAGACAAGCTCTTTCTAATCTAAAGGATGAGGATTCAGTTGTTGTTTTAGCTGATATTGTCGGGGGAAGCCCTTTGACAACAGCTTGCAATGTTTTGGCGGATTTGGGTAAGTTAGATGACGCCATTGTCTTAGGGGGGATGAACTTACCAATGGCAGTCAATGCTGTTGTTATGAAAGATATGCTTGAAGGTCAGGATTTTGTAACCACTGTTTTGGGTGAAGCTAAAAGTGCCTTACAAGAATTTAGGATAACTTCTGATGAAGAAGATGATGATGATATTTAATAAAAAAGGAGAAGAAAATGACTGTATCATTTGTAAGAATTGATGATCGTATGATTCATGGACAAACTGTAACACGTTGGGCGAAAGAATACCCATGCGATGGTTTAATCGCTGTTAATGATGCTGCAGCAAAAAATAAAGTTTTAATTCAGGCTTACAAAGGTGCTTCAGATAAAAAGACTTTTGTTTGGTCTAAAGAAGCCTTTGCTGCTAAATCACAAAAGGTATCGGATTCAGATAGTCGTTACTTTTTAATTACTAAAAATCCGATTGATATGAAAGAAATTTTGGTTGACCAAGGTTTTGTTCCGGGTGAAGTTAAGGAAATTATTGTTGGTCCTGCCAACGACCGCCCCGGAGCTGTTAAGCTTGGTAATAATCAATCTATAACTCAAGAAGAAGCGGATGCTATTGAAGCAATTGAAAAGGCTGGCTATAAAGTTAAATTCCAACTTCTTCCTGATGTTTCAATTGGTTATTGGTCAGATTTCAAAGGTAAATTTGGTTATTAAGTGTTGAAGTACTCTATCATTAAGTAGGATGGCAAACGGAGTGAGCTTGAGCGAAGGCTTTTCGCAATGATATTCCAAACAGGGTCACTCATGTCCGTACTGCTTTAAAAAAATATCAAAAAGTAAAAAAGAACATGAGCTATGACACTGTGCAAAAAGATAAAGACTGCCTAGATGCTGTCGCACCTTCGTCAGCTTTCCTATTTTGCGGTGTGTCGCTTTACACCTTTGTATCTTAATAAATTGAACACGAGCTACGAGCTGTGTCAAAAAGGTAGTTTCTTCTAGAGTCCTGTGACTCTTCGTCAAAACTCCTATTTTGCCTTTGCTCGTGAACGCTCTTTGTATCTTAAATAAAGGAGAATTATTATGACAATTTCTTGGTTTCAAGCAGCCTTGCTAGGATTGTTTGCCTGTTTGTCTTCAATGCCTGGTCTTGGCGGTACAACAATTGGTAACTATACTTTGGGACGCCCTTTAGTCGGCGGCTTGGTTTGTGGACTTATCCTAGGAGACATTAAGACAGGTATTGTTTGCGGTGTTGCTATGCAACTTGTTTACATCGCTCTTGTAACACCCGGTGGTACTGTTTCTGCTGATGTGCGTGCAGTATCTTATATCGGTATTCCATTAGCAATGGTTGCGATTCATTCTCAAGGTTTATCAGCAACTTCATCAGATGCAGCCAACCTTGCTAAATCAATGGGAACCCTTGTAGGTACTATTGGTACAGTGCTTTTCTATGGTACTGCAACAATGAATCTTGTTTGGCAACACATTGGATGGCAAGCTGTTGAAAAAAGAGAATTCAAGAGACTCTATGTTGTAGACTGGGGACTTCCATGGATCTCGCATATCATCTTTTCATTCATTCCTACATTGATTATGTGTAAATTAGGTGCAGATGCCGTTACTGCCCTTAAGAATGCCCTTCCAATGGATGGTATTCCAATGAAGACTCTCTTTACGGTGGGTTCACTTCTTCCATGTGTAGGGATTGCTATTTTATTAAAACAAATTGTTGAAAAAGCAGTTGACTTTATTCCATTCTTTGTTGGTTTCACTTTGGCAGCTTCACTTGGTTTAAACTTAGTATCATGTGCAGTCATTTCTTTAATTTTTGCAGTACTGTTCTATGAACTTGAAACAATAAAGAATATGAGAGCAACGGCTTCGGCTGAAGCTTCAGATTTCGATGACGATGATGAGGAGGATATTTAAAATGGCTCAAAAGAAAATTTCAAAGAAAACTTTAACGAAATCTTTCCATCATTGGTATTATGGTAATTTGACATGTTTTTCACAAGAACATATGCAAACATTTGGTTATTTGACTTCCATGTTACCAATTGTAGAAGAACTTTATGATAATAAAGATGATCAAGCACGTTCTATGCAAACTTATACAGCTTTCTTTAATACAGAACCACAGTTAGGTTCACTGGTAGTTGGTATTACAGCAGGTCTTGAAGAAGCGCGTTCTAATGGTGCTGATGGTGTAGATGATGAAACAATTAATGGCTTGCGTGCAGGTCTTATGGGACCAATTGCAGGTATTGGTGATTCACTTGTAGTTGGTACTTTAATTCCAATTATTTTGGGAATTGCTCTTGGACTTTCTACTGATGGCTCACCAATTGGTGCCATCTTCTATATCATTGTTTGGAACTTATTGGCCTACTTTGGTATGAGATTTGCCTATTTCAAAGGTTATGAACTTGGTGATAAAGCAGTTGAAGTCTTAGTTGGAACACAAGGACAAGCCATTCGTAAAGCCGTTGCTATTGTCGGTGGTATGGTTGTTGGGGCTGTTGCAGCTACTTGGGTGCCTATCAAAACTGCTCTGGAACTTAAAAATTCTTCTGGGAAGGCTTTCTTGGTTTTACAAAAACAACTTGATGGTGTTTATCCAGGACTTTTAACCGCTCTATTTACCGTCTTTTGTTGGTGGTTAATGGCTAAGAAAAATATGTCTCCAATTAAAGTTATGCTTCTTTTAGTTGTTATTGCTTTTGTTGGTGTTATTACAGGATTCTTTGATCCAGGCTTGAAATACTAAGATTAGAAATGGTTGGAGAGATTATGCTAACAGAAAAAGAATTCATCAAAGGATATGAAAATGAAATCGCTTATCAAAAACATATGATTGAAAACCTAGGACGTTGGTTTACTTTAATGTTTATCATTGCTAGTATCGGTGTCGTTTTGATTTACTTATTCTCAGCTAATCTCGTTGGGTTTACTATTGGAATTGTTTTGACGGCCTTAGGATTCTTAGCTATGTTAGTCTTTGGTTATGGTATTTACAAGGGTCGCCTCAATGTTCAAAAAGTCGTTGATGATTTTGAAGAAAAACTGCGACTTGCCAATTCTAAATAATCTGAAAAAACTTTACCGAAAGGTAAGGTTTTTTTCTTGACTATTTTTGACCAAGTGATACAATAATATATGTAATTAGCACTCAGTATATTGGAGTGCTAAAAATCTATGGAGGTATATTATGTTAAAACCCTTAGGAGACCGAGTGGTCGTACAGTTGAAAGAAGAAAAGGAACAAACAGTTGGTGGTTTTGTCCTTGCTGGTGCTAGTCAAGAAAAGACTAAAAAAGCTCAAGTAGTAGCTGTTGGTGAAGGTGTTCGTACTTTAACTGGGGAATTGGTTGCGTCCAGTTTAGCACAAGGCGATACTATTTTAATTGAAAATCATGTAGGAACGCCTGTTAAAGATGATGGTAAAGATTGCCTTATCATTCGTGAAGCAGATGTTTTAGCAGTTGTAAACGATTAATAAATAGCAGTTTAACTTTATAGTCATTTGAGATTATTTATACACTTTTAGTATTGTAGCGGCAGTACGAATGAAAGTGTTTCATATTATTTAGAAATAAGAGGATTAATTATGGCAAAAGATATTAAATTTTCAGCAGATGCAAGAAGCAGTATGGTGCGTGGTGTTGATATTTTAGCAGATACAGTTAAGGTAACCTTAGGCCCTAAAGGACGCAATGTTGTTCTTGAAAAGTCGTTTGGTTCACCGCTCATTACTAATGATGGTGTGACCATCGCTAAGGAAATTGAATTAGAAGATCACTTTGAAAATATGGGAGCTAAACTAGTTTCAGAAGTTGCTTCTAAAACTAATGATATTGCCGGTGATGGGACAACGACAGCGACTGTGTTAACTCAGGCTATTGTTCGTGAAGGTTTGAAAAATGTGACTGCTGGAGCTAACCCAATCGGTATTCGTCGAGGAATCGAAACAGCAGTTGCAACAGCAGTTGATGAGTTGAAAGCTATTGCACAGCCTGTTTCTGGCAAAGAAGCTATTGCACAGGTTGCAGCCGTTTCATCACGTTCTGAAAAAGTTGGGGAATACGTTTCTGAAGCTATGGAAAAAGTTGGTAACGATGGTGTTATCACTATTGAAGAATCTCGTGGTATGGAAACAGAGCTTGATGTTGTTGAAGGAATGCAATTTGATCGCGGCTACCTTTCTCAATATATGGTAACTGACAATGAAAAAATGGTGGCAGATCTTGAAAATCCTTATTTGTTAATTACAGATAAGAAAATTTCAAATATTCAAGATGTTCTTCCGCTTCTAGAAGAAGTTCTTAAGACAAACCGTCCTCTTTTAATTATTGCGGATGATGTAGATGGTGAAGCTCTCCCAACGCTTGTTTTGAATAAGATTCGTGGTACTTTCAATGTTGTCGCAGTCAAGGCTCCTGGTTTTGGTGATCGTCGCAAGGCTATGCTTGAAGATATTGCTGTTTTAACAGGGGGTACTGTTATTACTGAAGATCTTGGTCTAGAATTGAAAGATACGACTATTGATGCGTTGGGTCAAGCAGCTCGTGTGACTGTTGATAAAGATTCAACTGTTATTGTTGAAGGTTCTGGCGGTAAGGAAGCTGTTGCTAATCGTGTCAATCTCATTAAGTCTCAAATTGAAACAGCAACTTCAGACTTTGATCGTGAAAAATTACAAGAACGTCTGGCTAAATTATCTGGAGGTGTTGCCGTCATCAAAGTTGGCGCAGCAACAGAAACAGAATTGAAAGAAATGAAACTTCGCATTGAAGATGCGCTTAATGCTACTCGAGCAGCTGTAGAAGAAGGAATTGTTGCAGGTGGTGGAACGGCACTTATCAATGTTATTGAAAAAGTAGCAGCACTTGATTTAACAGATGATGCTGCAACAGGTCGCAATCTTGTTCTGCGTGCTCTTGAAGAGCCTGTCCGTCAAATTGCTAAAAATGCTGGTTATGAAGGATCTGTCATTATTGATAAATTGAAGAACAGTTCAGCAGGTACAGGTTTCAATGCTGCTAACGGGGAATGGGTTGACATGATTGATGCTGGTATTATTGATCCTGTCAAGGTAACTCGTTCAGCCCTTCAAAATGCAGCATCTGTAGCTAGTCTCATTTTAACAACAGAAGCCGTTGTGGCGGATCATCCAGCTCCAGAAGCACCAGCAGCAGCTCCCGCTATGGATCCAAGCATGATGGGTGGTATGATGTAATTTAGCTTCTTATCGTGGCAAGTCCGTGAAACGGCTTAATGCTGGTCATTAATATTTTTAAGAGAATCTGGTTAAAGGCTAGGTTCTCTTTGTGTTGTCTAAAATAGTGATAGCATATAGTTAAAAGTGAGTTCTTGCTGTTTGTTATTGCTATAGTTTTTATGGATATTTTATCTTGTAGTTAACCTTGTTACAGTAAAAGGTGCTGTTTCAAATTTTTAAGCGTGTTAATTGTTTAAAAACAGTTGATTTTGATAGTTTTGTTATTATTTTGTTATCATTTAAAAAAAGAAAAAAAGTATAATGCAAAAATACATTAATTTTGACCTATCAACAAAAGAAGTGATATACAGAAGGAGTTAAATTTAGAACCTGTATCACAAAAAAACTATTTTTATTATATGAGATAAGCGCCGTCTTAGTAAAAGAATAGCTTACGCCGTGGTAAAAAGTTATTGAGGTCAGAGACAATATTGAGGGGACTTTCGATATCCTAAGGCTCGAAAATATAGGCATAGGAACTCTTTGAGAAAGTTACTTGCGTACCAAATACTGAGAGCTGACTGACAAAAAAGAAGTCAATCAGATAAGAATAGATTTTCTAAAGTCTATTATAAAATTTTAATTGATTCAAGGAGTTCAAGATGGATAGATTAAAAGAAAAGTGGCAGAAATACTTTAAAGAAGCACAAGAAACAGTGGCTACTCTTGTGGGGAAATTAAAGCAGCAGCTGCAAGATCTTCTTAAGAGAAAACCTATACGTACGACTTTAATTATTATAGGGAGCTTCTTTGTTCTTTTTGGATTATGGGGAAGTATTCATTATTCAAAAGCAGCTACCCTTGATCGTTATTTAAAGGCTAGAAGTGCTTCTGGTCATACTTTTGAAAATATTAAAGAGTATATGGTTTGGGATGATACGAATGAATTGATAACCAACGATGAGGCTCAATATACAAAGTTTTCACGTCTGAAGACAAGTTTAAAAAAACGCAGTCTCCGACAGAAACTATTATCAGCAAAAGCTTCGGATAAACTCTATCTCAAAAGTATTGGCCATAAATTTTTCTTTTTTCCTGATTATCGTCTTGCCATGAAACCATTGAAATTAACATTAAAGACGAATATTCCAGGCTTAGATGTTCTTTTAAATGGTAAAGAAATTGCTACTAGTGATTCAGATAATTATCATGTTACGGTTGCGCACCTACCTATAGATAATTATACCTTTACTCTTGATGGTATCCATAATGGTAAAGAGGTGGAATTTAGTAAAAATTATGATGGTAAACATCAGACGGTTAATATGAACTTAGCCTTCAAAAACTTTACAGTTAAGAGCAATTTATCTGATGGAAATCTTTATTTTGGTAAAAAGAAAATTTCTTCCCTCTCAAATGGACAATATAATGTTGATAATTATCCTATTATGGGAAGCAAATCGGTTTATGTTAAGAAAAATTTTTCAGATGGGACAATCAAGTCTAACAAGCAATCTCTAAAGGATATTGCAGACGGCAGCACAGTTCAGCTTGATGTTCCTAATCAGTTGAATCAGGATACAGCTCAGCAACTATTAAATACTGCTTTTGAAAAATTTTCTGTTCATGCTAGTAATCAACAAGACCCAACAGATTTAAACACGGTTTTTGAAAAGGGTTCTAATAATGATGTTTACAAGGCTTTAAAAGAGAGTATCAAGCAAAAAATGATGGTAGATAGTCGTAAGCCATCTAGCTTTACCATTACTTCGGTCAGTCTCAATGACTTACATCAAACAGGTATGAAAACTTATACTTTATCTTATGCTCTCACTTATGATTATTACTACGATGAAGCGACTGATCAAGAAAAGAAAACGTCAGGTCATTTATTACAAAATATTACGGGACAGATTCAAGTTAAAAAAACAGAGACTGGCTATACCATTCGTAAATCTATTAGTGGTCCGACAGTTGTCAGTGAAGACAATCAGGTGAAAAGTCCGATGCCATTACCAGAAGAATTAATAGGAACTTGGGAAACGAAGCAGGATGATAAGACCATTACCATGACCTTCTCAGAAGATGGTACAGTAATCAAAAAAACGGATTACAAGGATGATAAAAAGGAAGATACGACTAAGACAGCAAAAGTTGAAAAAACAGAAAAGACTTCAGATGGTACTTATCGCTATTACTATCAATCAGGAGATCGTGCTGCTTTTACCGTTTTAGATGATATCGGTGCTAATGATCAATACACTTATGGTGTTAAGATTAATGGCTCCAGTATAACGACTGTCTATTGGGAATCAGGCGATACTAGTGGCAGTCCTAAAACAGGCATTAGCTTAACTAAGAAATAAGTCAGAAAAAAAGGATTTCCTATTTAGGAAGTCCCTTTTCAAATGTTGCAGATGGAGCTTCAACCTTAATTTTTTCAAGTGTAAGAGGATGAGTAAAGGTTAACTGGTGAGCATGCAGCATGAGTCTACCAGCTGTTTGCTGACTGTATAGGGGATCGCCAACAATGGCATGATCATGATAGGCTAGATGGACACGGATTTGGTGGGTTCGTCCTGTTTGAAGTTGGCATTTGATCAGGCTGGTATTATTGGGAAAATGCTTTAAGAGTGAAACCTGAGTGATAGCTGTCTGGCCATGCTTATGATCCACAACTCGTTTACGTCGATCATGACGATCGCGTCCAATTGGCTCTCTATAAATAATTGCACGTTCAGAAAATTGACCTTGTGCTAAAGCCCAGTATTCGCGTTTGATAGACTTATTTTCTAAAAGACGATTAAGGATCGGCAGGATAAATGGATTCTTAGCAAACATGACAGTACCGCTGGTTTTCATATCAAGTCGATGAACAACATAGCAGGTCTGTCCGACATAAGCAGAAACATGATTGAGAAGTGCGATTTCATTGGGGTCATTAGCATGTGTTTTCATGCCTTCTATTTTATTGACAATAATAAGATGTTCATCTTGGTAGAGACAGTCTATTAAAGTCTTGTTTCCCATAGGAATTTTCTTGATAGGATAGTCTGTGTTATCAAAGTTCAGCTGGATAATATCTCCCCGCCTGACAAGACTTTGCCAATTGACGGCTTGACTATTAACTGTGACATTCTTTTTTATTCTTAGAAAGTGCCTAATCTTTCTTGGGATTAAAAAATGCTCTTCTAATAGTTCCTTGACAGTCCCTATAGGATATGGGTTTATAATTTTTACAGTAAAAGTCATGATTTTATTATATCATTTTCTTTAAAATTGATATAATAAGGTCATGAGTATATTAGAACTGTTAAAAAAGAAATTTTTTCCAAATAAAAATATTGATCATCAAGACTCCAAAGAGGTTGAAAATGGGATGCCTCAAAATCTTGATAATCAAGCTAGCCAAGCCTCTGACAACCATTATCACCGTCGTTATGCACAGGAAGAGGCTAGTAAATTCAGCAACATTTTGAGCAAGATAGGTCTTTCTAAAAATGGTTTGGTTAGAAGATATTGGCGCCGTTATCATGTCGGTAAGATTTTGCTGATTGCGGTAGGTATTTTTGTGCTTTTGACAGGCTCTTACCTGTTTTATCTAGCTAAGACAACCAAAGTTTCTGATTTAAAACAGGCTTTGAAGGCAACAACGGTTATTTATGATAAAAATGAAAAACAAGCTGGAACTCTTTATGGGCAAAAGGGGACTTATGTTGAACTTGATGCTATTTCCGACGATTTAGAAAATGCAGTGATTTCAACAGAAGACAGAAGCTTCTATAAAAATAGTGGCATCAATTACAAGCGGATGCTTTTAGCGATAGTTACCTTAGGTTATTCGGGCGGAGGATCTACCATTACACAGCAATTGGCTAAAAATGCCTTTTTAACCCAAGAACAAACAGTTAAAAGAAAAGCACGCGAGTTTTTCCTCGCTCTGGAATTGACCAAAAAATATAGTAAAAAAGAAATTTTAACCATGTATCTTAACAATGCCTACTTTGGTAATGGTGTTTGGGGGGTCGAAGATGCTAGTCAAAAGTATTTTGGAACTTCTGCTAGTCGGCTGACACTTGATGAGGCAGCTACTTTGGCAGGTATGTTGAAGGGTCCGGGTATCTACAATCCACTGTATTCTATTGAGAATGCGACCAGTCGACGCGATACTGTCCTGCAAAATATGGTGGCTGCGGGGAAAATATCGCAGAAACAGGCCAATGAGGCTAAAAAAGTGGGAATGGGGAACCGTATAAGTGATACTTATGTTGCTAAGACAGATGATTATCAATATCCATCTTATTTTGATGCTGTTATTAGTGAGGCTAGCTCTGTCTATGGTATCAGTGAAAAAGACATTGTTAACAATGGTTATAGGATTTACACTGAATTAGACCAGAATTACCAAACTGGCATGCAGCAAACCTTTGATGAGGAAAGTCTCTTTCCTGTATCCACTTATGATAATACCAGTGCTCAAGCTGCTAGTGTGGCTTTGGATCCTAAAACAGGTGGTGTTAGAGGCTTAGTTGGACGTGTTAATAGCACAAAAAATGTTACTTTTAGAAATTATAACTATGCGACTCAGTCTAATAGAAGTCCGGGTTCAACGATTAAACCACTAGCTGTTTATACTCCCGCAATCGCTTCAGGCTGGTCTATGGATAAACTATTACCCAATACTTCCCGTGATTTTGATGGTTACAAACCCAATAACTATGGAAATATTGAAACAGAAGACATTCCTATGTATCAGGCACTAGCCAATTCCTATAACATTCCTGCTGTTTATACGCTTGATAAATTGGGTATCAATAAGGCGTTTTCTTATGGTAAAAGGTTTGGTCTTAATATGGATGCTGCTAAAAAAGAATTAGGTGTTGCTTTGGGAGGAAGCGTCACAACTAATCCACTTGAGATGGCTCAGGCTTATGCAACATTTGCTAATGGAGGCGTGATGCCAACTGCTCACTTGATTAGTCGCATTGAAACTGCCAGCGGTGAAATTTTGAAGAAATTCACACCCAATGATAAACGTGTTATCAGTAAATCTGTGGCAGACAAAATGACTAGTATGATGTTAGGAACTTTTTCTAACGGGACTGGTGTCAATGCCAATGCTTATGGTTATACTTTAGCCGGTAAGACAGGAACAACTGAAACGAATTTTGATTCTAATCTTGCCAGTGACCAGTGGGTGATTGGTTATACACCTGATGTTGTTATTAGTCAATGGTTAGGTTTTAATAAGACTGATGAAAATCACTATTTGAATGATTCTAGTTCAGGAACGGCTTCCAATATCTTTAGCACTCAGGCAAGTTACATTTTACCCTATACTAAAGGAACAGAATTTAAGGTTAAAAATGCTTATTTCCAAGACGGCATTAAATCTACCTATGATTCAGATGATACTTCGGATGAAACTAATTCTAATTCCCAAAATATCATTGATGGTATTCGTGAGAAAGCTCAAAATGCTACGGATTCTATTAAGAAAAAAGTGGATGATTCAAATATTATTGATAAGGCCAAGAAAGTTTGGGATAGTGTTGTGAATTATTTTGAATAACTTGCAAGAATAAGAAAACCATGTTAAAATAAAAAAGTTATGGAGGTATTATGGCGCAGAAAAAAGCAAGTCTAGCTTGTGTAGAATGCGGCTCACGGAATTATTCTATCGGCGTGAGTGGTAATCCTAAACCAAATCGACTAGAGGTTAATAAATTTTGTAAATATTGTAAAAAATATACCTTGCATAAGGAAACACGTTAGGAGAAAAAACAATGAAATTCATCGGTGGCGTTTTTTCAGTTCTAAAGCATACGACATGGCCAACACGTAAACAATCTTGGCATGATTTTATTTCAATTCTGGAGTATTCAGCATTCTTTGCTCTTGTCATCTTTATTTTTGATAAGCTGTTAACTCTGGGATTGGCTGAATTATTAAAACGTTTTTAAAAGTAAAAAACAGCTGGAAAAGGCTGTTTTTTATGAAGAAATTTGTTTATTTAATAAAAAAGACTAGGGGTTCTTAAGCTTTTATGATATAATAATGTACGAAAATTTCCAAAAGCCATCTAGGCTTTTTTATAATATACAAAATTGGAGGTAAATCATGGATTCATTTGATAAAGGATGGTTTGTGCTGCAAACTTATTCTGGCTATGAAAATAAAGTAAAGGAAAATCTGTTGCAACGGGCACAAACTTATAATATGTTGGATAATATTTTACGCGTAGAAATTCCAACACAGACTGTTAATGTCGAAAAAAACGGCAAGACTAAAGAAGTTGAAGAAAATCGCTTCCCAGGCTATGTTTTGGTCGAGATGGTTATGACAGATGAGGCTTGGTTTGTTGTGCGTAACACACCAAACGTTACTGGTTTTGTCGGCTCACACGGTAATCGCTCTAAACCAACTCCGCTTCTTGAAGAAGAAATTCGTTCTATTCTCTTGTCTATGGGACAAACAGTTGATATTATTGATACTAACATCAAAGAAGGAGATGTAGTGCAAATTATTGATGGTGCCTTTGTAGGTCAAGAGGGTCGTGTTGTTGAAATTGAAAATAATAAGGTTAAAATTATGATTAATATGTTTGGAGCAGAAACTCAAGCTGAACTTGAACTGTATCAAATTGCAGAACTATAAAAAACTTTTGGGGCTTGTATTCTGAACCCCATGTTACATGTCAGCGCCTAATCAACGAGAAAATGTGAAATAAAGGCAGAACAGCTGGTATTATCAGTCTGACAACCTATCGTTTTACTTGTTGAAGGATATAGGGTATAAAGAGTCAATTATCAATTGGAAGAAACAAAAAGGTCTCGGGATAGTGTTACCAAGAGACCTTTTTCATGTTATATGTCATAAAATTTTCTTTTTTTTGGCACTGGTATCAAGAGTGACTTCAATATCAGGGTTATAAGTCATGATACTATTGATAAGTCCTATGTCATTCATTTCTGGTTTTAAGTCTAAATGATATTCCATTTGAATGGTGTTGTTTTTGTTAATGTTTTTAACAGAAATGAGATTTATTTCACGGCAAGTTTTGTTTAGGATTTTTTCCAGAATAGGGATATAATCAATCTCATTATTAGGAACAATAAAAGTTGCCTGTCGCCTGCTTGTGCTGACCTGTGAAAATCCTGAATTCTCATAAAGCCAAAGCACAAGGGTCAAGGTCAAGGTAAACAGGATGGCTAGGACAAGAAAGCCCATACCTGTTGCAATACCAACAGCAGTTGCAAAGAAAATATAAAGAATTTCTTTAGCACCGCCTGCAGCTGAACGAAAACGAATCAGACCAAAAGTTCCTGCAACAGCGACACTGGTTCCTAAATTACCATTAACAAGAAAAATAATCATGGAAATGAGTACAGGCAAGGTAGCCAAGGTAATAATGAATTCTTTAGTATAGATAGTCTTGTATTTATAAATTTTAGCCAGTAACAATCCTAAAAGCAGGCTGATTAAGATAGATAAGGCGAACATGCTGGGACTAATAGTAATATCTCGATTTGAGAAAACACTGTTAAAAATCTGATTAAGCAATTGACGTAGGCTCCTCTCTGATATCTTCAGGTGTTAGTCCATAAGCCTTTAAATAAGCAGTGGTATACTTTGAAAAAGATTGTGGAATTAGCTGGTGTTTATGGAATATTTTTTCCATCCAAGCAGGAAGCCCATTTTTAACTTTGACTTCCATAACGATTTGATTGTTTTTTAGAAGTGGATAACCATTAAAACCCGAAGTGAGGTTAACATTTTTGTGGCGATAAATAACATTGCGGTCAAAAGTAACGCGAAGTTTAGGATTTTCAATTCCCCTTAGTGAAAAGCGTTCATAGTGAATGAACATTTTTGGTACTAGTTTTTTATAACGTTCTCGTAAAATAGCAAGCTCATGATTAGCTCTGTCATCTTGTTTTATGTTATTGTCAATTATTCCTTGCTGAACATAATTGCAAAGAGACAAAGGGGTGGATGTCAGACGGTATTTATAACCGATTTCTTGTTCACCCTGATATTCTTTTTTCTTGATTTCTAAAAAAGCTTGACTTTTTTGAGTAGGTTTTGGGTCATAGGTACGCATTCTAATTTTTTCACTGGCATGGCGGTGGTTGATTGAATCCTTAATCAATTGAAAGTCGGGATTATCAAAATAAATATTGGTAATGGAGGAATGAGTGAAGCGATCCGGAGTAAGATAATCTTTAAATTCTTTTTGTAATTGTTCAAAGGTGTCAGCTTCAATTAAATATTTGATTTCTTTTCTTTGGAATTCTTTTTGGATAGTTTCATTTAACATGATAGTCCTTCTTTCTGCATTGTCTTGTAGATTATACTTAAAATATGGCATTATTCTCTTATCTTAAGATTTTTGTAGAGGGATAGTCAGTAAAGAATTGGGATGCCGCATTATTAAGCATATAGATATTATTACGCTTGTAAAATATCTTTGTGATATTCTACACTTGTCTTTTTTTCTTGTCAATTCCTAAGTCTAAACTAAAGTATTTTTTCCAAAAAGTATGCCCTTTAAAATGTAGGCAGCTTGTAATTATCATTTGGAGTAGGTAAGCTTTTTTAGTGAGACTCAGTCAGCAGTCGCTAGATGCTGTTTCCTCTGCAAGTTTCTTATTTGACTCTGTTCATTCCTTATAAAAATGCTATAATAATAAAGACTATATTTTTATCGGAGAATATTATGGTTTACTACAATCACAAAGCAATTGAGAATAAATGGCAAAAATTCTGGGAAGATAACCATACTTTTAAGACTGGAACGGCTTCCTCAAAACCAAAATTTTATGCCCTTGATATGTTTCCTTATCCATCTGGAGCTGGCCTACACGTTGGACACCCTGAGGGCTATACAGCGACAGATATTCTCAGTCGTTTCAAACGTGCGCAAGGCTACAGTGTCCTTCACCCTATGGGCTGGGATGCTTTTGGTTTACCTGCTGAGCAATATGCTATGGACACGGGTCATGATCCTGCTGACTTTACAGCGCAAAATATTGCGACCTTTAAACGCCAAATTAAATCACTTGGTTTCTCTTATGATTGGGACCGTGAAATCAACACGACAGATCCTAACTACTATAAATGGACTCAGTGGATTTTTACCAAACTTTATGAAAAAGGTCTGGCTTATGAAGCTGAAGTGCCTGTCAACTGGGTTGAAGAACTAGGGACAGCTATTGCAAATGAAGAGGTGCTGCCAGACGGAACTTCTGAACGCGGTGGTTATCCTGTTGTCCGTAAACCTATGCGCCAATGGATGTTGAAAATCACAGCTTATGCTGAACGTCTCTTAGAAGATTTGGAAGATCTGGACTGGCCTGAGTCAATCAAAGATATGCAACGCAACTGGATTGGTAAATCAACTGGTGCCAATGTAACTTTCAAAGTCAAGGACACAGATGAGGAATTTACCGTTTTCACCACTCGTCCTGATACACTCTTTGGTGCTACTTATGCTGTTCTTGCTCCTGAGCATGATTTGGTAGATATTATTACTACTGCTGGCCAAGCGCAAGCAGTTGCTGATTATAAACATCAAGCTAGTCTCAAATCGGACTTAGCTCGTACAGACCTTGCCAAAGAAAAGACTGGTGTTTGGACGGGTGCCTATGCTATCAATCCTGTCAATGGCAAGGAGATTCCAATTTGGATAGCCGACTACGTGCTTGCTAGCTACGGAACAGGTGCTATCATGGCCGTTCCAGCTCATGACGAACGCGACTGGGAATTTGCTAAACAGTTTAATCTTGATATCATTCCCGTTCTTAAAGGTGGAAATGTAGCAGAAGCAGCTTATACAGATGACGGATTGCATATTAATTCTGGTTTCTTAAACGGCCTTGACAAGGCTGCCGCTATTGACAAGATGGTGACTTGGCTTGAAACTGAAGGTGTCGGTAATAAGAAAGTGACCTATCGCTTGCGTGACTGGCTCTTTAGCCGCCAACGATACTGGGGTGAGCCTATTCCAATTATTCATTGGGAAGATGGAACGAGTACAGCTCTTCCTGAAAATGAATTGCCACTTGTCTTACCAGTAACCAAGGACATCAAACCTTCAGGCACAGGTGAATCTCCACTTGCCAACTTGACAGACTGGTTGGAAGTGACGCGTGAAGACGGTGTTAAAGGTCGCCGAGAAACCAACACTATGCCGCAGTGGGCAGGTTCTAGCTGGTATTTCCTACGCTATATTGATCCGCATAATGACCAAAAATTGGCCGATGAGGATCTTTTGAAACAATGGTTGCCAGTTGATGTTTATGTTGGCGGCGCTGAACATGCCGTTCTCCACTTGCTTTATGCACGTTTTTGGCATAAGTTTCTCTATGATCTTAGTGTTGTACCAACCAAAGAACCTTTCCAAAAACTCTTTAACCAAGGGATGATTTTGGGAACCAGCTATCGCGATCATCGTGGTGCTTTAGTAGCAACAGATAAAGTTGAAAAACGTGATGGTTCTTTCTTCAACATCGAAACAGATGAAGAGTTGGAACAAGCACCGGCTAAGATGTCCAAATCACTCAAAAACGTTGTCAATCCTGACGATGTTGTCGAACAATATGGTGCTGATACCCTTCGTGTTTACGAAATGTTCATGGGGCCGCTTGATGCTTCTATTGCTTGGTCTGAAGAAGGTCTTGAAGGCAGCCGTAAATTCCTTGACCGTGTCTACCGTCTTATCACAACAAAAGAAATAGCTGCCAAAAACAATGGACACTTAGACAAGGTTTATAATGAAGTGGTTAAAACCGTAACAGAGCATCTTGAAGCTATGCGCTTTAACACAGCTATTTCTCAATTGATGATTTTTGTCAATGCCGCTAACAAGGAAGAACAACTCTTTCTTGATTATGCTAAGGGATTTATCCAATTATTGGCACCATTTGCACCGCATTTAGCTGAAGAGCTTTGGCAATTCTTAACGCAGTCTGGACAATCTATTACTTATGTTGCTTGGCCAAGTTATGATGAATCCAAATTGGTTGAAGACGAAATCGAGATTGTCCTTCAAATCAAAGGAAAAGTTCGTGCCAAGGTTGTTGTTTCTAAGGATTCCAGCCGTGAAGATCTTGAAAAAATTGCTCTTGCCAACGACAAAATCCAAGCAGAAATTGCAGGAAAAGATATTGTAAAAGTTATTGCAGTGCCTAACAAACTGGTTAATATTGTTGTGAAATAAAAATTGAAGACTGGACAATTCCAATCCTTGATCACATGGAAAATGGGACAACAATATTGGGGAAATTAGAGAATTTTATAGACAAGGTCAGAGAGTTAGCAGATCCACTCGTTCCCATGTTTTTAAGAGAAAATTTGAAGCAGTTACTAGAATCACAGTAGATGAGTCTGGGACAATGTCTTCCCTACTAACGTAAAAAGCAACGGTTTTGATGCCGTTGCTTTTTGTTGTTGTAGAGATAGTCTTAATAAAATAAAAAATATCGGAAGATTTGAGACCCTAGGCTCAAATCTTAGGTATGGAATTCTGAAGGCTGAAATAGTCATAAAGCTATTTCAGATTGGGACATAAGGAAACGAAAGTTTCCTCATCGCTACTGTCCGTATCACCTAAGAAAAGTCTCAAAAGAAGACTTTTTATACATTTTCAGTATACTATTTTTTTATGAAAAAATCATGGATTTTCTTGAAAAAGTAATCTTTTTCTTAGGATACATAATGTAAAAATAGCTGGTAATGATAGTTTCAGAACATCAAAAATGACCGTTTAAGACAAAATAGCTACCGTTTAGGATATTTCGCTCCATTTTGAAAATAAATTGTTATACTAAAGATGTTGGTTGCGCAGCCAGATAAAAAATTAATTTCATATTTAGGAATATCAGAAAAATATGATTTTAGATAGTAAAATGGTAAAAACTTGGTAAGGGGGAAGTTGTGGAAACAAGGACTGATAATATTTTTATTAAGTTAAGTGATAATTCAAATATTGAAAAATTGTACAAAAAATTTGGGATGAATCTATTAGAAGATATAAACGCTAGCATAGACGAGTTTGAGGTTTATGAGTCCTGGAATAGATTTCATCTTCTTGGCAGCAATACTTTTTCTAATTTGTATTTATCATTTCTTGAGCCGTATTTACTTGAGATAAGAAATCAATTACAGAAATATGATGACAATTTTCAAAGTGATACCATTGAACGAACTATAACAGAGAATATGTTAGAAAATATTTCTTCTCTATCTGAAGGTGTCTGGATAGCAGAGATGAGAAATATCAATAAAAATCAAACTGAATATTTAGTTTATTTAAATCAGGACTATAAAAATTTAGCAGAAGTTGTTAAGAAGTATCCTTACTGGTATTTTTCAATAATTTCATTTATAAGAGATACCACAAAGTATTTACTAGAGTTTCTTTCTCATTTGATTCAAGATAAAGCCTTGGTTGCTAATCAGTTTTTGGAAGCAGATGGAATGATAACGGATATTAAACTATCTATGGGAGACAGACATAGAGGAACATTTGTCATCAAGGTAGAATCAAAATTCGGTAATTATTTTTATAAACCGAGAAGAAGTAAGTTAGATACATTATTTAAAGAAGTTATAGATAAAATAGGGGAGCAAGATGGAATATTAAAAATGAAAGCTCCTAAAATTATTGATCAAGGAAGCTATTCTTGGGCTGAAGAAATTCGATATATCCCATTACAATCAAAGAATGAAAATGAGAGATATTATATTAGGCTGGGACAGTTATTAGCTATTACATATATACTTAATGGCAGCGATTTACATTATGAAAATATTATATCTTGTGGAGAATTTCCTGTAGCAATAGATGTTGAGACACTTTTGACTAGTAGATTGAGGTTCAAGAAGCAAACGACTCCAAAAATGTTACAAGAGGATAATATTAACTATTTGGAGGACTCTGTAAGTAATTTGATAATATTACCTACAATTGTAAAAAGTAATGGAGATTTTTATGATTTGAGCCCGCTGAAAATATATAGTGGAGAGTTACCAAATACTCTTGCAGAAACTTGGAAAAAATCTAACCATCTAATCCAAAAAAATGAATTGAAAGATGTCATAGGTTTTATACAGAGAGGTTTTATTAATATTTATAATGAGGTTCTCAAAGATAAAGAGCGCTATAAAGAATATTTCAATCGATTATTTAACAATGCTCCTATTCGCTATTTAAATAGAGAAACCCATGACTATTCGCAAATATTAAGACTATTAAAGAATCCGGTGTGCCTATTTCATTTTAAATACGCTTTTGCAGTATCAATGAAACTTTTAAGCGAGGAAATACAGGAAGAAGAAGTACTAGAATACAAAGAATTGTTAAAGTTTAACATCCCATATTTTGAATTAGACACTGATAGTACTGATTTACTTTTATTTGATGATAAGAGAATAAAAAACTACTTTATAGAAACGCCCCTAGAAAGCCTAGAGCATAAACTAAATATACTATGTGAGGAGGATCTTGAAAGACAATTAAGACTAATAACTCAAATGCTGACAGTAGTTTCTGCAGAATTTGACGTAAAAGAGATAAATGAAGTAACAATTCATGAGGGAGAGAGTCTACAAAAGCAAAGGGCGCAGACGGTTGAACAAATGATTGCAACTGTTTTTGAAAATAAACTGATAAATCCATTAACTAAACAATATTTTTGGATAACTCCTGAATTAGAAGGTGATAATAATAGAAGTTTTTACCAAATTCATGAAAATCCTGATAGTTATTATTCGGGTAGCGTTGGAATACTGAGATGTTTGCTACTGCTCGAAAAATCAGGCTATAAAGATTTACCTATTAATAAATTAATAAGTGATATTGAAATTGATATAGATGCAATTATTAATTATGGAACAGTGGACACCAGCATCGGTGCTTACAACGGAATAGCTCAGTATTTAAGATATTATGCTTATATATATAAGAATAACAACTTCAGTGTCTTATCTTTGAAACGCATCCATTACTTATTAGACTTAATAGAAAACGGCTTTAAAAATGATGAGAAATTGGACATCTTAGATGGAACGGCAGGTGTCATATTAACTTTAATAGAGATTTTTCAATTAGATTTGAGTGACTGTTTAAATAATCGTGTGATTAAATTAGTTGAGAAATGTCGCTTACATCTAATAGATTCGATTATTTATGATAAGGGGGAAGCCTATTTTCCTATTGCACAGGAAAAAAATCGTTATTTTACTGGTTTCGCACATGGATCATCTGGAATTACTTTAGCTATTTACAGAGCAAGCAAGCTATTAAATATAGATGACTATACCCTTATTCGATCGTTACTAAAAACAGAAAGACGCTTATTTGATAAGACAAATCAAATGTGGTTTAAGGACAATAATAGAAACAGCTATTCATGGGGATGGTGCCACGGAATTCCAGGTATTCTTTTATCGAGACTTGAGCTTATAAAACATGGCTATCAGGATGACTATATTATTGAAGAAGCTTATGAATTATATGAGATCGCTATAAAAAAATCCCTAGGTGTGAATTTAACTTTTTGTCATGGTGACCTAGGGAACATTGTTATTTGTAAATATGCTGAGGTGATGCTTGATATTGAAAATAGTAAGGTAGATAAATACATTCAAGAAATCTTTCCTTATTTAACAAATGCAACGAGGTATCACATTCGAGGAACTGAAACCATAGGAGTGATGCATGGTTTAGTTGGGGTAGCTACTTTTTTGGACAGTACGATTTGTGATAACTATCTTAGGTTTTTGGATATTTTAAAAATAACATCAGATTAAGGAGGCTGACATGAGAATTTTAGACATTCAAAATTTAAATTTTAAATATGGAAAAGATTATGTATTGAAAAACATTAATCTTACTTTAGAACAAGGAGATATCCTAGGCTTAGTTGGTGAAAATGGTGCTGGTAAGTCAACTTTGATGAAGCTTATTTCAGGTATCATTCCTAACTATGAAGGAGATATCAAGATTCAAGCTCATAATGTTGGTACTTTAATTGAACACCCCAGCCTCTATGCTGATATGACAGTGTTGAGTAATTTGAAGTTTTACTGTCGTCTATTTGGCAAGAGTTACGGCGTCATTGATGATTATAAATATGTTTTACAGGTGGATAGTTATTTACATAAAAAAGTTTCAAAACTATCTTTGGGGATGAAGCAGAGAGTTGGACTGTTTATTGCTCTCATTGCTTCTGAAGAGTTTATCTTATTAGATGAACCGACCAATGGTCTGGATCCTATTGGTATTAAAAATTTACTGGACTTAATAAAAAAATTATCATCTGAAAAAGGTATTACTTTTATTATTTCCAGCCACATCTTACAAAATTTGGAGCAAATCTGCAACAAAGCAGTTCTGCTGAGAAATCACACAATTAGCAGCTTGGATGCTAAGAAACATATGAAATATAAGATTTATCATCCTGATTTATCTCAATCTGAGCTAATCTGCTTATTAGAAGATAATGGTTTCGACTATGAACAAAATGGTAGGGATATTATTGTTCGTGATATTGATGCCATTGAAGAAATGTTACAAAGAGAGAAGAATATTACTATTCAGAAGGAAAAAATAAGTTTGAGTGAGGTATATTTTGATGAGCAATAAATGGGCAACGGTCTTGTTTGTAAGACCAATTATTATGAAATTTAGTGTATTTATTTTTCTGATGCTATCCCTATTGCTTGGTGGGGGAATCATCTATTCTATTGAGAATTTAAAAGGACCTTTTCAGGTTTATAATATCTACAGTGTATTTTCTACTGTTTCCAATTTCTTATTGATGTATGCAGCTATCAACGCCTTTGGTAGAGAGTTTCGCTATAAAACTATCAATCATCTTAGAATCAGTGGGCGATCAAGTATTGAAATTATTTTGAGAAAATTATTAGCAGTTGAGTTTTTAGCTATTTTGACTAGCTTAGTTTCCTTTGTAGAAGTTGCATTTTATAAAATTTATTTTAATCATCCGCAGATTGATTTATTTGAAATTTTTAATCATCTGGTACCGGCTTACTTAGTTTATGCGCTATTTCTCTTTTCATTAGGAAGCATTATCACATTAGTTTTAAAAAATTCATTATATTCATTCATCACTCTATTCCTTACATTAAGATTAGGGGTGACTATCATGAATGTTATGAATAATTTTGAATCTACAGCTGATTTGACTAAATATATTCCTTTATCATTTGTTGAAAATGCCTTTAGTTTTGCTAAATACACTCCGGAACAGTATGTTGTTACTATTGTTTGGAGTGTTGCATTGATGGCATTATTGCCTGTGATTTATCGTAAATGGGGTTATGCATAGTGGAAAACATAAGAAATTCGGCCTATCCCAGTATAGAGGGCAAATTTGAAAACTATTTTTCTCACTATATTTCAAAGATATATGAGCAATTATTATCTATTGATTCAAAAGGACTATTCAGCAGCCAAAATGACCAAGAAAAATGTTACTATGCACTTATTGAGGGTATTTTAAAGAATATATCATCAGTAGCAATTAGTTCTCTAATCGACTATTATCAGGAAGAAAGGGCTATAAATCCTAATTTATCATACAAAGATTATAATGAAAATCTTCAAAAAGATAGATATTTTCAAGAATTTCATCAGATTTATCCAACAGTGAAAGATAATTGTGAAGTTGTTATTTGTAATTATATTCAAAGGACTAAAGAAGTATTTAGCCTACTTCAAAATTACCAAGTAGAAATAAGAAACGTTGCTAGTTTAAAAGAAAGTGAGTCGCTGTCTCTTAGTAATCTTAATATCTTTGAAGGTGATTTCCATATTAATACATTTGTAGCTATACTTACACTAAATGAAAAAAGAATATTGATCAAGAAGCGTCCCAATTTAGGGGATCGTCTTTTGAGAATTTTTCAAAAATATTTTGACAAGGAAAATATCAAACTACCTATTGCAAATACAATTTTCTTAGACGATGACTTGTGCCTTCAAGAATACATCAAGTCAGACAGTGCAGTTTTAAATAGCATAGAACTCCAAAATTTTTATTATAAATTCGGAATTATGACAGCTATTTTTACAATTTTAGGAAGTAAGGACCTTCATAGTGAGAATATTATTTCTACAAAATATGGTCCCTATTTTATTGATTTAGAAGCTGCTATAACGGACACACTAAATAGAGAAAAATTAGACTCACTATTGACAGAAACTTATCTATTTAATTCTAAAGAAAAAAGACTTGTATATGGTTCACTAGATTTAAGTGCATTTAGTGGAGGTGATATAACCACTCGGCGGTATGGTGTCATTCATAAGGGGCAAGATGACATTAATATAGGAGTCTACAGTTATACTGAAAAGCATAGTAATATACCACAAGATATAAATGGTGCCAAGGTTAATCCTGAAGAGTATTCAGCAGATGTACTGAAAGGTTTCGATACAGGAATTAGAATTTTTCTAAAATATAAGGAGAGGTTAATTCAGAAACTAGAATTAATAGAGAGCTATGATTATAGGGTTGTACTTCGTAACACGGCTTTTTATGGCAAATATTTAGATGATTTAAACTTACCAATGTACACTAAGAGTAAGGAAAAATCAGAAAAATATATCCACCTATTGAGGAAGCACAGTAAGCGCGATAAAAAAATAGTTGACAAAGAAATGGCTTGTTTGAAACAACAAGCTATCCCTTATTTTTTAATCAGCGAAGTAACTGATAATAAAATAATTAAGGACAACCTCATAAAGAGAATTGAGGGGCTTAGCCTTAGTGATTTAAATAAAGAAAAATACTATTTGCAGCTAATTTTGGGATTAGATGTTCCAATAGAAGGACGATCTCATTATTTGGATAATGGAAACAAAGTGGATAATGAACTACAAGCATTTGAATCATTTTGCTCGAATGATGTGGGTTTTAAATTTGGAGTGATTGATCACACTGTTCAGAATACGCTATTACATTATTGTAATGATATATATACATTTGGCGCTTCTCTCTTGTTTTTAGCTAGATATTGCAAAAATAGTAAATTGAGAGAAAAAATAATAACTACAGTCAGAAATGGTGGCACAAGTGAAGGTCTTTCTGGACTAATAGGTAGACAATCGTCGTACTTACTCTATCATTATTTTAATTTAGAATCTGAGAAGCAAAACTACACATCCTCAAAAGACATAGTACATGAAAAAGATATTGTAGATTTTTCAACGTATGGAAGTGCCATTCTGGTTTTAAACTATCTCTACAAAGAAACTTCAAATAAGGCTTATCTAGATGATATAAAACTATTAGGAGAAATATATTTAAAGACGTACACTAAGCGTAATCTTACTGGTTTGTTTCATGGATATGCAGGCGATATTTTAGTGTTATCAGTTCTCCGCCAATATATAGAACATCAGACTATTGATAAAGATATTCTCGACCTTATTCAACTCGAGAATTCTAATTTTAATAAAGTTTCTAATAATTGGAATGATACTAGGCACAATATTTCTAATACTGAGGATCTATGTGCATTATCGTATGGAGCTGTGGGAATACTTTTTAGTAGGCACTTACTCTATCGTTCATCCAATCTTTACAAGAAATTAAAAGATATTGTTATGACTGATCTCTTTAAAGCTCTTAATTGTATTTTGGTCAGAAATAGGAGCGATTATGTAGATGATTCTCTAGTTAATGGCTATGCAAGTGCTCTTGTAGTTCTAAAAATAATTTTACAATCAGGCTTGTTGAATAACCATTATAGTAAATTGATAAAGGTCAAAACCTATATAGAAGAAGGAGAAAAATTATTAGAAAATACCCAATGGCGTTATGAGCAATTTAATAATCTTTTAAATCCTTCATTTTTTAGTGGAAGATTAGGCACAGCATTTACTTTATGGTTCATAAGCCAAAATGATTTTTATATTGAAAAGTTTTTGGGGGTGTAGGAAATTAAAAAGAAAAAAATTACACCACTTCTACAGATGAGCCAAACAGAATGTGGATTATGTGTTGCTGTAATGTTAATGGAATACTATGATGTTCGCATAACTTTGAATGATATTCCTAAAGAATTCTCTGCGGGAAGAGACGGGACGCGTATTAGGGGACTTAAGAAAATTTTTGACCACTTTGGTTTTTCCATGAATATGTTTAAGGTGACTGATAGACTCTCAGAAATAAAAAACTCCTCGTTACCAGGCATCGCTTATAGAATCGGAGGACATTTTGTCGTAGTAGAGTCAATCTCTTCTAATGAGGTTATTATATTGGATCCAGCTTTTGGGCGAACAAAAATTTCAAAAGATGAACTTGATAATGACTATAAAAATTTAATACTTAAGATAACGCCTAACGAAAATTTTAAAACCGTTAATACTAGAGGACAAGAATTTTCACTGATTAAAGAAGCAGTATTCTTTAACAAGAAACTCGTTGTACAGGTGCTTATTGCAGCGGTAATTGTCTATTCGTTGACACTAGTTGCTCCGTTACTATTAAAAGGACTTGTTGATAATTTTTTAGTTAGCAAACAGATAGATACTACAATTTGGGCGCTATCTATAGGTACAATCGCAAGCAGTTTGGTCTACTTTGTAGTGAATAGAGTCAAGCAAATTACTAGCATCCGTCTGTCTATCTCCGTTGATAAATTCTTATCAAAAAAGGTTGTTGATAAATTATTTAAAAATAAATTTGAATTTTATCTTAACCGTACTAGCTCGGATATCCAATATAGATTAGTACTATTAAAAAATTTAAAAACGATAATTAGTGATATTATCATTCAAACTTTTTTAGATATAGGTTCTATGGTTATTATCCTCATTTACATTATGAATTTACAACCTTTATATGCAGTCTTTTTAGCATTTATTACATTGCTAGTATTATCCATGAGCAGGTTTATGCGAGAGAAAATGTTGCTGTACAAAAACAAGGAGTTGGCAACGGATAGTAAATTGCAAGTTTTTCAGTATGATATTTTTCGTGCAATTTTTGATGTAAAAGTGTTAGGGCTAAGCTCAAAAAAGCATAGGTCGTGGCATAGATATTATGAGGATTATATCAAGTCTCATGAAAAAAATCAGCGATTTATCACTTTGTATCAAAATATACTAGCATATATTACACTTTATGTACCAATTTTCATTCCTATCTTAGGAATTTGGATTAGTGGATTGGCTCACAGTAACCAAGTTGGAACGATTATATCTTTACAATCGATTACAGGTACATACATTTCAGGTCTAATCTCCATAGCTCAATTATCAGACAATATTACAACAGCAAAGTCTTACCTCATACGTATAGATGACATCCTTTTGCAGGAGGACGAAGCAGTAAGAAATCGTACAATAGATTTTAAAGGGAATATAAGGGTAAACAACTTGTCATTTGTCTATCCCGGTGCCGAAGACAAAACATTAGATGATATTAGTTTTTCAATTAATGAAGGCGAGTCTGTAGCCATTGTTGGCGAAAGTGGTTCTGGTAAGTCTACGTTGTTTTATATATTGTTAGGTGCTTATGATAACTATGAAGGTGATATATACTTTGAAGGACTAGATTTAAAGATTTTAAACAAAGATGCTTTACGTGAGCAGATAGGAGTGGTTCCTCAGGATGCCTTATTGTTTAACGGAAGTATAAAAGAAAATTTAGTTGAAGATTTCGAGGTTGCTGATAATGATATATATGACGCTCTAAAAAAAGTTACTCTGCTTGATTTTGTTTATTCATTGCCTATGGGGATTAATACAGTAGTATCGGAAAATGGGTTCAACTTCTCAGGAGGACAGAGACAGAGACTAGCTTTGGCCAGAGCTATTTTAAATCAAAAATCAATGCTATTCTTAGATGAAGCAACGAGTGCTCTTGATAATATTACTGAACATCAAATTGTAGAATATTTATCTGAAGATTCTAAAACAAAGATTGTTATTGCTCATAGATTAAGCACTATAAAAAATAGTGACAAAATAATTGTTTTAAAAGACGGTCAAGTGTCTGAAGTTGGAGACCATCATAGCTTGATGGCTCAAAAGGGAGAATATTACCGAATGTATTCTGGTAAATAATATATTGAGCAATAACTTTTGGGTGGCCGGGTGGGACAAGGAGAAGATAGGAGCATTATGATGATAGGTAGTTTATAAAGAATAGGAAGGAATATAAAATGAAAAGTAATTTATTAAAAATAAATAATGTAACAGAGATGGAAAAAAATATGGTAACGCTCATCAAAGATGAAGATATGGAATTAGCTGGGGGCTCTACTCCGGCATGTGCAATTGGGGTTGTTGGTATTACTGTAGCAGTTACTGGTATATCAACTGCGTGCACATCTCGCTGTATTAACAAATAAGTAATTAGAAAATAGGAGTAAATTATAATGAAAGAGATTCAAAAAGCAGGCTTGCAAGAAGAGTTATCAATTCTCATGGATGATGCTAATAACTTAGAACAACTTACTGCTGGTATTGGTACAACAGTAGTAAATTCTACTTTTAGCATTGTATTGGGAAATAAAGGTTATATCTGTACGGTTACTGTTGAATGCATGAGAAATTGTAGTAAGTAATACGTATTAGTGAATATTAATTTTATAGACTACTTACATGATGATAAATATTCCTATCTAATAGTCTTATTTAATTATATTGATCAGTTAGTCAATGTGGTTAGTAAGACTTTTTTTGTCTCATTGTCAACTGTAGTGGGCGACTTATAGCTAAAGACAAAAGTTGTCTTCTCTTTTGTTATATTCAAAGCGAGGGAAGTGTGTTTCTTAAAGTTGTCAAAGTTTCTATACCCAAAAGCATTTTGCTTAATGTCCTTGATGAGTTCGTTTGTAGCTTCAAGTTTGGCATTAGAATAAGGCAGTTCAATGGCATTAGTGATATAGTTTTTATAGCGAATAAAGATGTTTAAAGCAGTTTTGAAGGTGTGATTAAGATGTGGAAGCGCCTCGTTTATTAAGCTAAATAAGCGTTCGGCATTCTTGTTTTGTAAATGAAAAAAGGAGTAACCCATAGAGGTCATAATAATCTTTTAGTTCCGGAACCAGTTTGAAGATCTTATTGAGAACACTCTCTAGGCGTCATGGTTTCTCTAAATGTTCTAGAGTAGAAAGTATTAAGAGAGAGTTTTCTGCTATCTTTTTGAATGATCTTCCAGTAGTATTTCAGTGCCCGATATTCCAGCGATTTCTTATCAAATAGCTTCATGATTTGAATACGGGTTTGCTTGAGTGCTCTATTCATGTGCTGAACAATATGAAAGCGGTCAAGAACGATTTTGGTATTCGGAAATAATAGCTTAATGAAGAGGGATATATCTACCAGACATATCGACAATGATAACTTTGTCCTTATTTCTAGCATCTTTGGAATACTTGAAGAAGAGATTTCGGATGGTTGCTTGTTTTCTGTTATCGAGGAGAGTGATGATTTTCTCGGAGTAGAAATTTTGAGCAATAAAAGCTAGCTAGCCTTTTTGATAAGAAAATTCGTCCCAAGACAGTATTTCAGGTAAGGTTGTGTCATCGTCTTTGAATTGGAACTGGTTTAGTTTTCAATAGATGGTAGAGGTAAAGATAGCGAGTTTAGAAGCGATAGGGTAAGAGCTTCTTCTGTTGAGTAGGAGCTGAGATACCTCAGAGATTTGGCAATTTTTCTTAACGAGAGTGGTTTCAGAGACAGTTAACTTTCGACAGGATTTACACTGAAACCTTCTCTTTTTCAAGCGGATAAGACTAGGAGAACCACCAATTTCGATGAAAGGAATTTTAGAAGGTTTCTGGAAGTCATACTTAATCTGTTTTCCCGTGCAGTGTTTCCATTAGGAGGATGATAATCTAGTGTAGCTATAATTTTGGTATGTGTATCCCGTTGAATTGCCTCATTCAAACTGATATGTTTGTCTTTAATTCCGATGAGTAAAGTGGTATTATTGATAGGTTCCATAAAATGCTTTCTAATGATAGGTTGGTTGCTTTTCATTATAAGTCTTATGGGATTTTTTTTTTGATAGAGTTAAGATAAAATTAAATTGTAAAAAAGCTGAGTTTTGGATAGACTGCTGACGTGCAGTTCACAGTTAACACCTTTATTTTTTTATAATTCCAAAAAATTTGTGGAAGTTCTGGAAGTAGAGTCTTCAGCAGGTGGTGAGGATTTTAGAGTCCATCAGAAAAAATTCCTGGCATCCTTGCGGGATCAAATGGCGATGAGAATGCAGCTGACTGGCACTATAATGATTTTATCGTGAAAGATGAAGCTCTACCAGTTGCTGTCAATTACCATATTGAAATTGCTCTCTTTTGGCTGGATTATTATCAGAAAAGCTAAGAGTACCTGATTTGAGCAGTGATAGAATTTTCTTATCGCCGTGATAGGAATTATATAATAGGCAAGCTTTTCAATTAGTGATAAGATAGGTATAATCATATTCTTGGAGGAAAATTATGAAATTGAAACATATTTTAAGAATTGGAGCGGTTGCTTTTGCCTCAATTCTTTTGTTAACTGCTTGCGGATCAAAATCATCTAAAAAAACGGTAACCCTTGCGACTGTTGGGACAACAAATCCATTTTCTTATGAGAAAAAGGGAAAATTGACGGGATATGATATTGAGGTTGCTAAGGAAGTTTTCAAAGCTTCTGATAAATACGATGTCAAATATCAAAAAACAGAGTGGACCAGCATTTTCTCTGGTCTAGATAGTGACAAATATCAAATCGGAGCTAACAATATCAGTTATACTAAAGAGCGTGCCAATAAATATCTTTATTCTAATCCAACGGCTTCCAATCCATTGGTATTAGTGGTTCCAAAAGATAGTGATATTAAGTCTTATAACGATATTGCTGGGCATAGCACTCAAGTTGTTCAAGGAAATACAACAGTGCCTATGCTGCAGAAATTCAATAAAAACCATGAAAACAATCAAGTTAAACTAAACTTTACCAGTGAAGATCTTGCGCATCAAATCCGTAATGTCAGTGATGGTAAGTATGATTTTAAAATTTTTGAAAAAATTTCAGCAGAAACGATCATCAAAGAGCAAGGACTTGATAATTTGAAAGTTATTGATCTTCCTTCAGACCAAAAACCATATGTTTACTTTATTTTTGCGCAAGACCAAAAAGACTTACAAAAGTTTGTCAATAAACGTCTCAAAAAACTTTACGAGAATGGTACACTTGAAAAATTATCGAAAAAATACCTTGGAGGAAGCTATCTTCCAGATAAAAAAGATATGAAATAATTCGTTAAAATCAGGTTTTCACCTGATTTTTTGGAATTGAGAAAACCAGTGTTTTAACGATATGGCTATAGTTTTTAGCTATAAGGAAATCTTTGAAATAACAATTTGATAGCTCTCATTAAATATGAGAGAATAGGTTTACTTTAATAGAAAAGGTGGATAACCGATGAAACTTAAAAAAATATTAGGTCTTTTAGGATTGGCTTTAGCTGCGGCATTTGTTTTAACGGCTTGCGGTCAAAAAAATGATAAAAATACGTTAACTGTTGGTGTGATGACTATGACTGATTCTGATAAAGAACGTTGGGATAAAATTGAGGAACTGCTTAAAAAAGAAAATATCAAACTTAAATTTAAAGAGTTTACAGATTATTCACAGCCGAATAAAGCTTTAAAAAACGGTGAAATTGATATCAATTCTTTCCAGCATTATAATTTCTTGAATAATTGGAACAAGGAAAACAAAGGTGATTTAGTTACTGTAGCTGAGACATATATCAGTCCGATTAATCTTTTCTCAGGCACAGAAAATGGTAAGGCAAAATACAGTAGTGCTAAGGAAATTCCAGATGGCGGTCAAATTGCTATTCCTAATGATGCTACTAACGAAAGCCGCGCTCTTTACGTTCTTCAAGATGCTGGCTTAATTAAATTAAATGTTTCTGGTGATGAATTGGCTACCGTTAAAAATATTAAGTCAAATCCCAAAAATCTTGATATTAAAGAAGTAGATGCCAGTCAAACAGCTCGTAATTTAGCATCCGTTGATGCTGCTGTTGTTAATAACAGTTACGCTGTTCCAGCAAAAATTGATTTCAAAACTTCTCTTTATAAAGAAAAAGTGAACGAAGGCTCTAAACAATGGATTAATATCATTGCAGCTCAAAAGAATTGGAAAAAATCAAAGAAGGCAGCAGCGATTAAGAAATTGATTAAGGCTTATCATACAGATGCTGTTAAAAAGGTTATTAAAAAGACTGCCAAAGGCGTTGATGAACCTGTTTGGTAAGAGTGGGTAAAGGCAAATAACAATGAGTCTGGGAGAAAAGCTACCCAGACTTATTTTAAGATAATGACAATTAAGTTCAGAGGTGGAAAAACTCATCAGTGAGTGGTTTTTTCCTTAGCTCTGCGATATGAGAGCGATAAAATTATATAAGATAATGATTTTGTCTCACCTCTTAGTCATATAAAAGGAGAAAAATGGCATTTTCAAGTGAACAAGAGCAAATTGCTAAATTTTGGCAGGATGAAGTTGCTCAGCATTATTTTGAGGTTTTACGGACCTTAATTTCCAAAAAATCTATTTTTGCACAACAGATAGGCCTGCAGGATGTTGCAGGCTATTTGGGCGAAATTTTTGCCAATGTCGGTGCTGAAGTGACAATTGATGAAACCTATACGGCTCCTTTTGTTATTGCTAAATTTAAAAGTTCCAAACCTCAGGCTAAAACCATTATTTTTTATAACCATTATGATACAGTACCTGCAGATAATGATCAGATTTGGACAGATAATCCCTTTAAACTGACCTTAAGAAGAGGTTATATGTATGGCCGTGGTGTTGATGATGACAAAGGGCATATTACAGCTCGTTTGACAGCTGTTCGAAAGTATATTCGTGAGGTTGGGGATCTTCCTGTTAATGTTACTTTTATAATAGAAGGAGCTGAAGAATCTGCTTCAACAGATCTTGACAAGTATTTAAAAAAATATACGGATAGTTTGCTTCCTGCAGATGTTTTGATTTGGGAACAAGGTGTTAAAAATAGTCAGGGTCAGTTAGAAATTACAGGTGGTAATAAAGGTATTATTACTTTTAATCTTTCTGTATCCAGTGCAGAGGTTGATATTCACTCAAAATATGGTGCGGTTATTGAATCGGCAGCATGGTATCTCTTAAATGCAATTTCCAGTATGCGAGCAGATGATGGTCAGATTTTAATCGATGGTATTTATGATCAGGTCTTGGAGCCCAATGAGCGTGAATTGGATTTAGTAGAGCGTTATGCTCTTGAAAATAGTGAAGGTTTGCGCAAAGTTTATGGTTTAAAATTACCAACTTTAAAAAAAGAGCGTCGTGATTTTCTTAAAACCTATTTTTTTGAACCCGCCTTATCCATAGAAGGACTTTCTTCTGGTTATCAAGGGCAAGGTGTGAAAACAATTCTGCCTTCTGCTGCCAGTGCTAAGATGGAAATGCGTTTAGTTCCCGGTCTCAGTCCCCAGTACGTTTTTGAAAAGATTAATAGTCATTTGAGAAAATTAGGCTTTGAACATGTTAAGGTAACCTATACCTTAGGCGAAGAATCTTATCGCAGTGATATGAGTGCTCCGGCTATTTTGACCATTATTGACTTGGCTAAGCAATTTTATGAAGCTGGCGTATCTGTTCTGCCCACTGCTGCTGGTACAGGTCCTATGCATACGGTTTATGATGCTTTGGGCATTCCTATGTTAGCTTTTGGACTTGGCAATCCCAATAGTCGCGATCACGGTGGTGATGAAAATGTTAATTTAGCAGACTATTATACCCATATTGAATTAATTAAGGAGTTAATTAGAAGTTATGAGTAAAGCGATTATAAAACTTGACCATATTGATATCACTTTTCACCAAAAGAAGCGAACTATTGAAGCGGTTAAAGGTGTCACAGTACATATTAATCAAGGTGATATTTATGGTATTGTTGGTTATTCTGGCGCCGGTAAGTCCACTCTTGTTCGTGTGATTAATCTTTTGCAGACCCCAACAAAAGGAAAAATTACAGTAGATCAAGATGTGATTTTTGAAAATGGTGAAAAGCGGTTATCCAGTCAGGAACTCAGAAAGAAGCGTCATGAAATTGGTATGATTTTCCAGCATTTTAATTTAATGGCTCAGAAGACTGCGCGCCAAAATGTTGCTTTTGCCTTGCGTCATTCCAATCTTAGTGCAGCGGAAAAAGAAAGCAAAGTAACAGAATTATTAGAATTGGTGGGCTTAACTGATCGTGCAGAGAACTACCCTTCACAGCTTTCTGGCGGTCAAAAACAACGTGTCGCGATTGCTCGAGCTCTTGCTAATGATCCTAAAATTCTGATTTCAGATGAAGCTACTTCGGCCTTAGATCCCAAAACAACCAAGCAAATTTTAGCACTTTTACAAGATTTAAATAAAAAATTGGGATTGACTGTTGTCATGATTACTCATGAGATGCAAATTGTTAAAGATATTTGCAATCGTGTGGCTGTCATGCAGGAAGGTTCTCTAATTGAAGAAGGATCTGTTTTAGATATTTTTTCAAATCCTAGAGAGGACTTAACCAAAGACTTCATCAAAACAGCAACGGGAATTGAAGAAGCTTTGATAAAGATTAAACAGCAAGAAATCGTTAAAAACTTGCCGGCTAATGCTGCTTTGGTGCAGTTAAAATACGCGGGTAAAACCACGGATGAGCCTATTTTAAATAACCTTTATAAAAAATATCAAGTCACTGCTAATATTCTGTATGGCAATATAGAAATTTTAGAAAAGACACCTGTTGGTGAGATGATTGTTATTTTAGAGGGCGCAGCTACTAATATTGAGCAAGCACTTAATGATTTAACACATTCAGATTTAACAGTAACGGTTTTGAAGAGAGGAGTTTAAAATGCATTTTATTCAAACCTATTTACCCAATGCTTATGAGCTTGGTTTGACAGGAGATGCTGGTTGGTTAACAGCAATTCTGAATACACTTTATATGACTATTGTTCCTTTTGTTATTGGAGGAGGCGTTGGTCTGGTTTTTGGTCTTCTCTTAGTATTGATGGGACCTGAAGGTGTTATTGAAAATAAGGTTGTTTGTTGGATCATTGATAAAGTAACATCTGTTTTCCGCGCTATTCCTTTTGTTATTTTGATTGCTGTCTTAGCACCATTAACCATGCTTTTGATGCAAACGAATTTAGGTGCGACAGCAGCCTTGGTTCCTTTATCTTTTGCGACTTTTCCTTTCTTTGCACGGCAAGTACAGGTTGTCTTTTCTGAATTGGATCGCGGTGTTATTGAGGCAGCACAAGCTTCTGGAGCTACCTTTTGGGATATTGTAAAGGTCTATCTCAGTGAAGGTTTTCCAGATCTTATTCGTGTCTCAACGGTAACCTTGATTTCTCTTGTTGGTGAAACGGCTATGGCCGGAGCAATCGGAGCTGGGGGACTTGGGAATGTTGCTATTTCTTACGGCTATAATCGTTTTAATAATGATGTCACTTGGGTTGCAACTTTACTTATTCTTTTGCTTATTTTTACAATCCAATTTATTGGAGATACGCTAACTCGAAAAGTAAGTCATCGTTAATACTTAAGGTAGGAAAAAATTGAGATTACGATTTTGTTTCTTGTGACCTTGCTTGAGGAGGTGTTTTTTTGAAAATTAGTCTTTTGCAATTAGATATAAAAGATGGTCAGTCTCATGTTAATCAGGCAAACGTCCAAAATCTTTTACAAGAAGCACTCTTAGAAGAGCCGGGTGTCATTGTTTTACCAGAATTATGGAACAGTGGTTATGCGTTGGATAAATTAGAAAGAATTGCTGATGAAGATGGGAAAGTCAGTCGTCCTTGGCTTAGTCAATTTGCTGAGAAACATGGAGTTACTTTAGTTGCTGGATCTGTAGCGACTAAACGAAAAGGCCAATTTTACAATACAGCTTACAGTTTTTCTTCGAAAGGACAGCTGATAAATACTTATGATAAGGTCCATCTTTTTGGTCTAATGGCTGAAGATAAATTTTTGACTGCTGGACAAAGAGAAAGTCATTTTCAAATTGGAACTGTTGGTGCCAGCCATGTTATTTGTTACGATATCCGCTTTCCTGAATGGATTCGTCATTTGATGAGTCAAGATGCTGCTCTTTTATTTGTTTCAGCCCAGTGGCCCAGCAGCCGCATTGAACAATGGAGGATCCTTTTACAAGCGCGTGCTATTGAAAATCAGGCCTTTGTCATTGCTGTTAATCGTGTCGGACAGGGGCTCAAGGACCAGTTCAACGGTCATTCTTTAATCATTGATCCTTTGGGAAAAATTCTTTTAGAGGCAAATGATTGTGAAGGAGTTTTTAGTGCTCAGATAGATCTAAACCAAGTTAAAAAGGTTCGTGGTCAGATTCCTGTTTTTAAAGATAGACGTTTGGAACTTTATTAAATGAAGAAACAGTTATAGGTAATAACTATAGCTGTTTCTACTCTTTTACAGTCTACAAAAAACAATAATCTTGTGATAAGATAAATAAGAAGTAAATAAGAAAGAAGGGCAAAATTATTAAAAATGAGTAATAATTTATTAGTCTTGCAGTCAGATTTTGGCTTGGTTGATGGTGCTGTATCTGCGATGATTGGTGTCGCTTTGCAAGAAGCCCCAACACTCGGTATTCACAATTTAACTCATGAAATAACTCCTTACAACATTTTTGAAGCTTCTTATCGTCTCTTTCAGACAGTTGAATATTGGCCTCAAGGAACTACCTTTGTCTCAGTGGTTGATCCGGGAGTTGGCTCAGACAGGAAAAGCGTTGTGGCCTTAACGTCAAGAAATCAGTATATTGTGACGCCTGATAATGGGACTTTATCTTATATCAAGAAGCATGTTGGTATCAAAGCTGTTCGTGAGATTTCAGAAATTGAGAATCGTCGTCGTAATACAGAATTATCCTACACTTTTCATGGACGTGATGTCTATGCCTTTACAGGAGCCAAATTGGCTAGTGATCATATTTCTTTTGAAGAAGTTGGTCCAGAATTAGCTATTGAGTCTATAGTAGAATTACCAGTGGTTGAAACCGTTATTGAAGATAATCTTGTTCGTGGTGCCGTTGATATTCTGGATGTTCGTTTTGGTTCTTTATGGACGTCTATTACACGTGAAGAATTTTACACGCTTAAGCCAGAATTCAATAATCGCTTTGAAGTAACTATCTACAATAATGATATGCTCGTTTATCAAAATCAAGTGACCTATGGCAAATCATTTGCAGCTGTTCGGATTGGTCAACCCATTATTTATATCAATTCTCTCTATCGTGTGGGCGTTGCTATTAACCAAGGTTCTTTTGCTAATGCCTACAATGTCGGTGTCGGACCTCAGTGGCGTATCGAAATCAAAAAATTAAATTAAGGAGAAAAAATGAAAAATAATTCAATTAAAGCAGTTGTCGCAACAGGGATTGGAGCAGCCTTATTTGTTATTATTGGTATGTTTATCAATATTCCACTCTTTGCTAATACAAGTATTCAGCTGCAATATGCTGTTCAAGCCTTTTTAGCTGTTATTTTTGGTCCAGTTGTCGGCTTCTTTACTGGTTTAATCGGTCATATGGTAAAAGATATGTTTGCCGGTTATGGTATTTGGTGGTCATGGGTTATTCCAAGCGGTCTTGTTGGTCTTGGAATTGGTTTTTTGAGAAATCGTCTTCGTGTTGAAAAGGGAATCTTTTCAACTAAAGATGTTGTTACCTTTAATATTGTTCAAGTGCTGGTAAACGTTCTTGCTTGGGGAGTTATCGCACCTCTTGGCGATATCATTATTTTTAAAGAGCCAGCAAGCAAGGTTTTTGTTCAAGGTTTGTTAGCTAGTGTTGCCAATGCTCTAACAGTTGGTGTTGGCGCTACCATTCTTTTGGCTATTTATGCAAAAAGTCGGACACAAGCAGGAAGTTTATCAAAAGATTAACCTCTAGAAGATTAGGAAAATCATTTTTATGAAACCATTTATTGAATTCAAGGATTTTTCTTTTAAATATGATGCTCAGGCAGAGCCAACCTTGAAAGAAATCACACTTTCTATTGAGAAAGGGGAAAAGGTACTGATTATTGGGCCTTCTGGAAGTGGAAAGTCAACCATAGGGCACTGTTTAAATGGCATTATTCCTAATATTTATAAAGGTCAGGCTGAAGGTTCTTTGACAATAGATGGCAAGGATGTCTTTGACCTATCTATTTATGAAAAATCTCATCTTGTTTCAACTGTTTTACAAGATCCAGACGGGCAATTTATTGGCTTAACAGTAGCAGAAGATCTTGCTTTTGCCTTGGAAAATGATTGTGTAGCCCATAAGACAATGTTTGAGAGGGTGGACACTTGGGCAGACAAATTAGATTTAAAAGAATTGCTCCAACATCGTCCGCAGGATTTATCAGGCGGACAAAAGCAAAGAGTCAGTTTGGCAGGTGTTATGATTGATGAAAGTCCTGTTTTATTATTTGACGAACCTTTAGCTAATCTAGATCCAAAATCTGGTCAGGACACCATAGATTTGATTGATCATCTTCATCAGACGGCAGAAACAACTACTATTATTATTGAACATCGCTTAGAAGATGTTCTTTATCGACCTGTTGATCGGGTTATACTGATTAATGAAGGTCAAGTTCTTTTTAATGGAAGTCCTAATGATCTTTTAAAGACTAGTCTTTTACAAGAAAATGGTATTCGTGAGCCCCTTTATGTGACTGTTTTACGTCATCTTGGTTTGGATATCAAAAATACTTCTCATTTAGCCAATCTTGAACAACTTGATCTCTCTGGTGTCAGTTTTGCAGGCGATATTTCCCTAAAAGAACCTCAAGAGCCACAAGTCTTGTTTGATATTCAACACCTTAATTTTGCCTATAGTTCAGAGCGTCCCATTTTGAAGAATCTCTCTTTTACCCTTAATAAGGGGGAACGTCTTGCTATTGTTGGCAAAAATGGTGCAGGTAAATCAACGCTGGCCAAAGCTCTTTGTCAGTTTATTTCCTACGCTGGCCAAATCTTTTATCAAGGCCAGGATATTGCATCTGATTCTATCAAGGAACGCTCCGAGCGTATTGGCTATGTTCTCCAAAATCCTAATCAAATGATTAGTCAAACGATGATTTTTGATGAAGTTGCTCTGGGACTCCGTTTACGCGGTGTTGATGACAGTCAGATCGAAAAGCGCGTTTTGAAGGTTTTAAAGACCTGCGGTCTTTATGAGTTTCGCAAGTGGCCCATTTCAGCCCTTTCCTTCGGGCAGAAAAAACGCGTGACCATTGCTTCTATTTTGGTATTGAATCCAGAGGTGATTCTTTTAGATGAACCGACAGCAGGACAAGATAAGAAGCATTATACAGAAATGATGTCTTTCTTAAATGATTTGCATGCTTTGGGGCATACTATTATTATGATTACACATGATATGCAACTCATGTTAGAATATTCTGATCGAGCCTTGGTTATTAGTGATGGTCAAATTCTAGCTGATCAAAGTCCCATTACTCTCTTTAATCAACCGGACATACTAAGAATAGCCAATCTTAAACAAACTAGCATTTTTGATTTGGCGCAAAGACTGAATTGTGACCCAATTGCTCTGACACATTACTATATTGATCAGCAAGGAGGAGAAGATGAATAAACCCTTAATTGGCTATCATGATGGTCAAGGTTTTCTCTACAAGCTATCAGGTGCTAGTAAACTACTTTTCTTTCTCCTTGTTTCTATTGCTTGTATGACAACCTATGATACGCGTTTAATTGCAGCAGTAGGTATCCTTTCAATCTTTCTCTTTAAAATGGCAGACATTCATTGGCGGGACATTTCTTTTGTCATGAAATTCATAACCGTATTTGCGGTTTTGAATGTTGTCATGGTTTATCTTTTTGCACCTGATTATGGAGAAAAAATTTATGGAGCAAAGACCTTATTATTTGAAGGATTTGGTGGATTTTACTTAAGCAGTCAGGAAATCTTTTATCTTTTAAATTTAGTTCTCAAGTATTTCTGTACAGTCCCTCTGGCTATTTTATTTTTGATGACGACTCATCCTAGTCAATTTGCTTCCAGTCTCAATCAAATTGGGGTTCCTTATAAAATAGCCTACGCTGTTAGTTTAACGTTGCGTTATATTCCTGATGTTCAGGAAGAATTTTATATGATTCGAACTTCACAGGAAGCGCGTGGATTGGAATTATCAAAAAAGGCCAGATTAATGAGTCGTATTAAAGGGAATGTTCAAATTATTGTTCCGCTCATTTTCAGCTCCTTGGATAGAATAGATACCATTTCCACTGCCATGGAACTTCGTCGTTTTGGCAAAAACAAGAAGAGAACTTGGTATACTTATCAGCCTTTTAGAAAAAATGACTTTCTTACTATATTTCTAGCCTGTTTGATTTTACTAATCAGTCTAAGTTTATTTGCTCTTAATAAAGGACGATTTTATAACCCATGGGCAGGTTAAGTGTGAGAAAACACTCTCCTTTCAATAGAAAAAACAAAAAAGATGATTCATGTGAGTGACTTTATCAAAGTTGATTTTTACGATCTAACTTTGGGAGGTCAGTCCATTAATCGTCTTTTTAAAAATTCTTTTATATAATCAAAAAGCTCTATAATTCCAAGTGGATTATCCCACTATAGACATTCTAGAGCCTTTTTATTTAAGAAATTCATTACAATAAGAACTACAAAGGTTTTTTGTTAGGCATTCCGGCCTTACGTGGATATTTATTCGGTGTTTCTTTCTTTTTAGTGATAATAGTGAGATTGCGTCCGTCTCCATTGGGAAGTTGATAGTTGTCACTGCTAGTTGTTTGGCTAAACAATAAGTTTAAAGCATTTTGAGCAGTTTTTAATTCTTCATCAGCAGCACTGGCTTTAAGAGCAAGCAATTGACCGCCGACTTTTAAAAAGGGAATAGTGAGTTCGGATAACACTTGTAAACGAGCGACAGCTCTGGCCGTAACAAGGTCAAAGTGAGCTCGAAAATTCTTGTCTTGTCCAAAATCTTCAGCCCTGCCATGGTAAAAATGAACCTTGTCAAGTTCTAAAGCATCAGCTAATAAATTAAGAAATTTAATACGCTTATTCAGTGAGTCAATGATAGTGACGTCTAACTGGGGATAAATAATTTTCATTGGTAGACTAGGAAAACCAGCTCCTGCCCCAATGTCCAAAAGTTTTAAAGACTCATTAGGAATATAGCCTGATAAAAGTGGTGCTATAGAGTCATAGAAATGTTTAAGATAGACTTCTTTTTCCTCAGTAATGGCAGTAAGATTGATTTTATCATTCCATTCCACCAATAATTTAAAATAAAGGTCAAATTGTTCTTTTTGTTTAGCAGATAAGTTGATGTGATGTTTGGCCAAAGCATGGTAAAATTCTTCAGGGGTCATGATTTCTCCTTTATATTATCACTTATTCTAACATAAATCTTCTTTTTCTGATATAATAGTAAGAAGAATTTTTAAGGAGAATAATACATGTTGATTTGGATTATTTTAGTTATTGTCATCCTTCTTGTGATTTGGGTGACTGTCGGTTATAACGGCCTTGTAAGAAGCCGTATGCAAACGCAAGAGGCTTGGAGTCAGATTGATGTTCAGTTGAAACGCCGCAATGATTTGATTCCTAATTTGCTTGAAACAGTCAAAGGTTATGCTAAGTATGAACAAAGCACTTTAGAAAAAGTAACCGAACTGCGTAGTAAGGTAGCCAATGCCAGTACGCCTAATGAAGCTATGAAAGCTAGTGATGCTCTCGGAAAACAAATGGCTAGTATTTTAGCAGTTGCAGAAAGTTATCCTGATCTTAAAGCAAACCAAAATTTTCTTAAGTTGCAAGAAGAACTGACAAATACAGAAAATAAAATTTCTTATTCACGTCAACTTTTCAATTCAACCACAGCTAACTACAATGTTAAGTTAGAAACCTTTCCAAGTAATCTTATTGCTGGTTTATTTGCTTTTAAGGCTAAGGAATTTTTAGAAACACCAGAAGAAGAAAAATCAGTGCCAAAAGTGGACTTTGGAGATATGGCTTAGGAGTGTATTATGCTATTTAATCAAATTGCTAGCAATAAAAGAAAAACAATCGTTCTTCTGATTGTTTTCTTTATGCTTTTAGCTGCTATTGGTGCGGCAGTCGGTTATCTCTGGTTGGATAGTTTGGTAGGCGGCATGGCTATTGCTTTGATTATCGGCTTTATTTATGCCTTTAGTATGATTTTTCAGTCAACCAATATTGTCATGGCCATGAATAATGCCAAAGAAATTACAGTAGATGAAATGCCAGACTATTATCATATTGTTGAGGATATGGCTATGGTGGCACAAATCCCTATGCCCCGTGTTTATGTGATTGACGATCCTTCGCTCAATGCTTTTGCTACAGGATCCAGTCCCCAAAATGCTGCAGTGGCTGCAACCACTGGACTCTTAGCTATTATGAATCGTGAAGAATTAGAAGGCGTTATTGGGCATGAGGTTAGTCATATCAGGAATTATGACATTCGAATTTCAACTATTGCTGTTGCTCTTGCTAGTGCTGTCACCTTGATTTCGAGTATAGGCGGTCGAATGATGTGGTTTGGTGGCGGCAGGAGCCGCCGTTCAAATGATAATGAAGGCGGCGGTTACCTACAAATTATCCTTCTTATTTTTTCTCTTCTGGCCATTATCTTAGCTCCTTTGGCAGCCAGTCTTGTTCAATTAGCTATTTCACGTCAGCGAGAATATTTGGCAGATGCCAGTTCTGTTGAACTAACACGCAATCCGCAAGGAATGATTAGGGCTCTGCAAAAATTAGAACAGTCTCAGCCCATGGCTCACTCTGTTGATAATGCCAGTGCTGCGCTATATATCAATGATCCTAAGAAAAAATCGGGTTTAAAGCACCTTTTTTATACTCATCCGCCAATTGCTGATAGAATTAGACGTTTAGAACAAGTGTAGAGAGAAATCGGTGTTCAAAATCGGGGACTCTATAAGTTTTTAACTTTAGATGCGAAGGTTTCTCATATTAGGGTTTTCACTAAAGCTTTATCGTTAAACAAACTGGAAACAATTGCTTCCAGTTTGTTTCTTCTTGTTAATCAACTGATTTTAAAGCCTCTAACATATCAATTTTTCTAATGTGTCGATTCATAATAATCATAACAATAAAAGTAAAGAAGAAAACAGCTCCAGATGATATAAGGATATTAGTCCAAGTGATACCGGGGATTGACATGACATATTCAGGAGGAATAACAGTCATAACGTATTTATGAATGAAGTAACCTAGAGCTAAACCAGATAAAATACCGATAGCTGTCAGAAGGAAGGTCTCTTTAAAGATATACATGAGAGCTTCTTTTTGATAAAAGCCCAAAACTTTGATGGTTGCTAATTCCTTTTCCCGCTCAGCGACATTGATACTTGTTAGAGTATAAAGAACGATAAAAGCTAGCATAATAGAAACAAAAATAATAATTAAGATAATGTTAGTTAAGCCATTTAGGAAATCACTGATTGTTTGACGAAGGACTTTGCTTTTAACGATAGTTAGACTCGCTTTGTTTTTATTGATTTTTTCTGCTAGGTTTTGGTTTTCAATATTCTTTTTGGTTCTAATCAAATAAGCATTGTTTTCGTACTTTTCATGAAAGACTTTTTCATGGTAACTTGGTTTCATGTAAATCATATGGCCAACATAATTTGTTGTAAAGCCTGCGACTTTAATATGATACGATTTTCCTTCACTATTTTTGACAGTCAGTTTGTCACCTACTTTTAAATGGAAGGCATGTGCTAATTTTTGTGACAAGATAGCACCGTCTGCAGTTGGCTCTTTATCTAACTTGATATAGTCTTTAAAGTTATTAGCAGTGAAAGCTTGGATAGATTGGCTATCAAGAAGCTCTTTGGATTTGGCGTAAAAGGTCTCATAGCCGATAGCAAGTTCATGATTGGCATCGTTCTTAATAATCTTTTGGTAAGAAGCCACATTAGAAGAACCAGGATTGTAAACTGCAATCATGTCATAAGCTGAAATATGCTCGTATTGGCTGGGGACAAGTTCTATCAAACTATCCCTGATGCCGATTCCTAAAATCAGTAGGGAAATAGACCCCATAACACCAAAAATAGTCATAAACATACGCGATTTATAACGAAAGGCATTACGAAGTGTCACTTTATTTGAGAAGGAAAGTTTTTTCCAAATAAAGGTAAGGCGTTCCAGAAAAATTTTGTTGGTGATTGCTGGTGGTTTAGCTAGCATAAGACTACTTGGTTTTTCCTTGAGTTCTTGTCTGGCTGCCCAGTAGGCTGCAAAGAGCGTACTCACAAGAGAAAGAGCCAGTGAAATTAGAAGAAGAGGGATGTTATAGACAAAGGTTATGTTACCTAGCTGATAAGAACCATCGGCAAAAATATTGTAGATCCTGCTTGGTAGGAAGAAGGTTCCTAATAAACTCCCAAAGAATGTACCCAAAATAGCTGTTGCTGTGCTATAGAGGATGTACTCCCGCATGACCTCTTTTCTAGTAAAACCAAGAGCTCGCAATGTCCCCAATTCAATACGTTTTTCTGTTACCATGCGTCTCATGGTGGTAAAGGATACCATAAGCGAAATAGCAAAGAAAATAACGGGAAGTACGAGTGCCAAGGCATCCATTCGTGTTGCCGAACTGCCGTAATCAGAGTAACCATGAACAAACTGAGAGCGTTCTTGAACAGTAATGCTTAAAAGGCTAACTTGTTTTTTTGCCTTCTTCAAGTTTATTTTTTTCTGAGCTAAATCTGTCTTAAGCTTTTTTAATTTATCCTTTTCTTGTTGAAGCTGAGCGTTTTGATTAGCTATTTGAAGTTGAGCTTGATAAGAAGTTGCAGTTTGGGCAGTTACATTGAGTTGAACCTCATTTTCTTTAAGCTGAAGTTCTTTTTGTTTGAGCGTTACCTCAGCCATTTTAAGGTTTTCTTCTTTTTTTGAAATATCTGCTAAAGCTTGTTCTTGATTCTTTTTAGTCAGCTTTTGCGTGACCCGTTCCAATTTTTCGATATTTTCAGAGACAGTATCTGAATAGTTTTTGGTATAGGCTTTTTTGTATTTGGTATTTTTAAAAGTAGCACGTGCAAGATTGTCTGAAATAGTAAAATTGGAGTCAGGCATAACAGCAAAGTAACTTAAGGTTCCATCGGCAACATTTGTTTGTCCTAACTTAGTTTTAGACATAAATTCAGATGTACGGACTATACCAACAATTTTCACTTTTTTTATCTTCAAATCGTTCGTTTTAAGCGTAATGTACTCACCAATGTTTTTATGGAACTGTTCGCCAATGGCGATCTCATCATTAGAGTTTGCTAGCCGTCCTTTGATAACTTTTAAAGTTGAGATATTTTTAGGATTGCTGATGATATGAATACCCTTGTCAGCCAGTTCAGCATCAGTTTGCTTGCCATAGGAAATTGCACGAATACCATGGATATGATTGAGTGTCTTTTTATCAGCATCGGTAAATTTATCACTGGCTATAACCTGAACATCAGCTAAATTTTCTTTTTTAAATTGCCTAATGACGGTTTGCCGCATATCAGGCCCAGCTGAGAAGAGTCCAACAAAAACAAAAATAGCAAGACCAATCAATAAGCTTACCGATAAAAAGCGTGCCCAAGTCCGTCTAAATGTACGGAAAATATTTTTTGTTAATGTTTTCATATTACCACTCCAAATCTTTAATAGGAATTGGCTTCTCATTGTAATAATCTGCCTTGATTTGCCCGTCAGATACTTCAAGAACATGATCAGCCATCGGCTTGATCATTGAATTATGAGTCACAATAATAACATTTTTCTCAGTTGTACGGACGTATTCTTGAAAGAGTTGTAAAATCTGCTTACCTGTTTTATAATCCAAGGCACCAGTTGGCTCATCTGCTAATAGTAATTTAGGATTCTTGGCCATTGCCCGAGCAATGGAAACACGCTGCTGTTCACCACCGGACAATTGTGCTGGAAAGTTGTTTGTTCGTTTGGCAAGGCCGACATTGTCTAAGACGTCCTTCGGATCAAGGACATCTTTAACAACTTCGCTGGCTAGTTCAACGTTTTCAAGAGCTGTTAAATTGGGAACTAAATTATAAAATTGAAATACAAAACCAACATCCAAGCGGCGATAAGTTGTAAGTTCTCTTTCTGATAAGTCTGTTAAATTTTTCTCTCCTATCTGAACTTGTCCGCGAGTCGCTTGATCCATACCGCCTAAAATGTTGAGCAGGGTTGATTTTCCAGCACCGCTGTTACCGACGATAATCGTTAATTCCCCCTTTTTAATAGTAAAGTTGATTTTATTATTGGCACGGACCTCGTCTTCTTTATTTTCATTGTATATTTTATAAACATCTTTTAAGCTAATAAGGTTTGACATTTCTTTCTCCTTTATGTTAATTTATTGATGCAGTAGATTATACTATACAGTATACCAATTTCAATGAACAAAAAATAAACATTCTGTTTATTTGGCAAGAGGTTAATATGTCTAGTTATGAAACCAAAAAAGAAAATACTAAATCCTATCTTCTGGAGGCCTTAGTGGATCTTTTAAAAGAGACGCCATTGAGTCAACTGACCGTGTCTGCTCTAACTCGAAAGGCAGGAGTTTCTAGAGGAACATTTTACCTGCATTATTTGGATATAAACGATTTTATTAAGACAATTGAAGAGAACTTATTTTTAGTCATTGAAGAAAATTTGCAAGATGACCTTTTTTATGACAGTGGTTTAAGTAAACTTCGTTATCTCATTGCTTATGTTGAAAAAAATTATGCTATCTTTCAAATTTTAATCGGAAAAAACGGAGACAAAAATTTTGAACAACGTTTGATTGATCTCATCAAACAATTTATTGTTGGGAATATTGATAAAAATAATCAACATTTCAATATTCCTAAAGATTATATTTTAGATTTGTTGACGATGAGTGTTGTTTCTATTATCTATACTTGGTTTGATGAAGAAACTCCACGGACAAGTCAAGAGATTATTGATATAATAATTAAAACGCGTTTTTTATCACCAGTAGAATTAATAGGAGAAAAAGTCAATGTTTAATGTTATTGATATAAAAAAGCAGGCACAAGGTATTTCCTTTAATGAAAAATTAGCCATTGAGAGGGCTGTGCAACAGCGAAATCCAGATGTATTGGCCCTCAGAGAAGTCTCTGCTAAAGGAAAAGTGACTTATGATGATGACTTTTATTTGTTAAACTACGAGTTAACCTACATCATCACGTTACCTTCTAGCCGTTCTATGAAACCTGTTGAACAAAAGAAAATTTTTTCCATTAATGAAGTTTTTGTCGAAAACAGTCAACTAGAAGCCAAAAAAGATTTTATGGATGAGGATCTTTTTTTAATCTTAGAAGATGATGGGATTGATCTTAAAGAAAGTGTTATTGATAATATTTTACTTAACATTCCTCTAAGAGTTTTGACAAAAGAAGAGGAACAGGAACAAAGTTTACCTTCTGGTCAAAATTGGAGTCTTCTTAGTGAAGAGCAATATCAAAATTTACAAAAAGGAAAGAAAGAAAAGAGCAGCCCTTTTGCAGCTTTGGAAGGTCTATTTGATGAGAAATAGACCTTCTTTTTATATGATATTAGAAAATAGCTTCAAAGCTTCAAATTGTTCGATAAATCAAATTTTTTTCTTAGAAAAAGTATAGAAAGATGTCCTCTACCCATTGAAAAATGGAACTAGAAATAGTATAATGAAAAAACTGATGGGTTATTTTGAAAAATAAAATACCTAAAAGATTTTAATAGATTTTGTTTTTTCCTTAGTAATGTAAGGAGTTTCCCATTATAATAATAAAAAAACAATGATGTTATAGAACTGTAATAAGTTTGTTGCTTAGAATTTATAGTTTGATTATAAAAGTTTTATTTAATTAAAGAAATATTATAGAAAATGTTAGAGTTTTGTTGAGGAGTATATGGCTAAGGACATTTTAATTATTGAAGATGAAAAAAAACTTGCAAAGTTTGTTTCTTTAGAATTACAACATGAAGGATATGAGGTTGAAGTGACATATGATGGGCGTTCTGGCCTGGAAAGAGCACTTGAAAAAGATTTCGATCTCATCCTTCTTGATTTAATGTTACCAGAGATGGACGGGTATGAAGTGATTCGTCGTTTACAATTGGAAAAGACAACTTATGTTATTATTATCACTGCTCGTGACTCCATTATGGATATTGTGACTGGTCTTGATCGTGGAGCAGATGGTTATATCGTTAAACCATTTGCTATTGAAGAATTACTAGCTCGTGTTCGTGCCATATTTCGTCGTCAAGATATTGAGAAAGCTAAGCATTCTTCTAAAAATGACACTACCTATCGTGATTTGAAATTAGATGTTCATAACCGAGCTGCCATTAGAAATGGTGAGACAATTCCTTTAACTAAACGTGAATTTGATTTATTAAATGCTCTTGTAGAAAATATCAATCAAGTCATGACTAGAGAAGAGCTTTTGGCCCGTGTTTGGAAGTATGATCAAGAAGCTGAAACTAATGTTGTCGATGTTTATATTCGCTATCTTCGTGGGAAGATTGATGTTCCCGGTAAAGAAAGCTATATTCAGACTGTCCGCGGCATGGGGTATATCATTCGCGAAAATAATTAAATGTCTAGGTCTGTTGAAGTGGTTCAACTGCTATTTTAAATAGGGGTTAACTTTTGTTTCAGTCTTAAAAATAGTTCAACAAGTTAAGTTTGCTCTGAATGGCTTGAGTAAAACAGTTATAACCATGACAGGCGATAAGATTAGAAATTGAACCTCATAGGTATCATTTAAAATGAATGATTAAGCAACGGTTTAAACCGTTGCTTAAGTTTTTAATTCCAATAGGGCATAGAAGACTATATGAATTCACGATTAGCTACGTTTTCTCACCTCGGTCAAAATATAAAGGCTCATTCCATTTTCTTTTGTTATAATGAAAAATATGGTAAAATAAAGTATTAATTGAGTCTTAGAACTGAGGTGTTTTCATGCGTTGTCCAAAATGTAATTATCTAAAATCCAGTGTTGTTGATAGCCGTCAAGCTGAGGAAGGAAACACCATTAGACGCCGTCGGGAATGTGAAAATTGTCATACACGCTTTACAACTTTTGAAAGAATTGAGGAATTACCGCTTTTAGTTGTTAAAAAAGATGGTACCAGAGAGCAATTTTCTCGTGACAAAATTTTCAATGGTATTATTAGAAGTGCTCAAAAACGTCCAGTATCTAGCAGTGCTATTGAAAAAGTTGTCAATGATATTGAACAAAAAATTCGCAGTGATTATGATAGTGAAGTATCTAGCGTTGTTATTGGGAATTTAGTTATGGATGAGTTGGCAGAACTTGATGAAATTACCTATGTTCGTTTTGCCAGTGTTTACCGTAGTTTCAAAGATGTTGATGAGATTGAAGCTCTTTTGCAGCAAATCACAAATCGTGTAAGAAGTAAGAAAAAGAGAAAAGCAGATGAAACCAATTGATGAATTTCTCTATGTCAAGCAAAATTATTTGACTTCTGATACAAATAGTTTGATGCGCCTTTATTTTCCGATTATTGGCAGTGATGCTGCTGGGCTTTATCAATATTTTGTCAGTTTTTTTGATAACGGTGAAAAGAAGCACAAATTTAGTGAGATTCTCAATCATACTCAATTTGGAATGGCTTGTTTTGAGAATGCCTTATCTGTACTGACGGCTATGGACTTGTTAGTTTTTTATCGACAAGAAAATCTTTATTATATTAAACTAAAAGCTCCTTTAAATGCAGAAACTTTTCTAAAAAATGCTGTCTATCGCCATCTTTTAGAACAAAAAATTGGACAAGTTGCAGTTGAACATTTGGATTTACATCTTCCCCGAGAAGCCCAAGACCTTTCTAAACAATTTTCTGAAGTTTTTACTGCTGCAGGTCAACTCGATTTAAAAACACCCAAGAGTAAGACGGATTTTGACTTAGATCATTTTAAAGATTTAATGATACGAGATAACTTGCAATTTACTGATGAACAAACAGATGTTATTGCGCTGTACATCCTTTCTGAGAAATATCAGCTTACTTGGTATGAGACCTATCTTTTAGCTAAAGAGACTGCTAGCAATTATAGAATTTCTCTGAAACGTATGCAAGCTAAACAAGAACAAAGGGATCATGTTGATGCAGATAACTCTTTTTCTAAAAAGGAACAAATTATTATAGAAGAGGCTAAAGCTGACAAAGTAGAAGTTTTCCTTGCTAAAATAAAAAAAACAAGGCATGCTGCTATTACAAAGGATGAACGCAGCTTGTTAGCAGAGCTTGCAGAGATGGGCTTTTTGGATGAGGTTATCAATATTATGCTGCTGTATACTCTTGATAAAACAAATACAGCTAATATTAACAAGACTTATATCATGAAAATTGCGAATGATTTTGCTTTTCAAAAGATAGACAGTGCAGAAAAGGCAGTACTTAAACTACGTAGCTTTGCCGAACGTAAAACAAAGCAAAATCAAAAAAAAATAAAAGAAAGCTCAAAAAACAATGTTCCTGAATGGAGCAATCAAGACTATCAAAATAATACAACTGCAGATGAGCAGGCTCGTTTAGACGAGATTAAACGCAAAACTTTAGCAAGATTGAGAAGGGATGGTGAGTAAGTGGAAACAATTGGACAGACATTGGCTAAAAAAGATAACCATAAGTATGATACAGAAAAAATGACTCAAGCCATTTTATCAGATCAGGAAATTGCTAATTTCATTGCTGCTCACCATCTGTCGAAAGAACAAATTAAAATTAGTTTACCTAAATTCAATCAATATCGTTTAGAGCGTACTCGCTTTGAAAATCATGATCAGGCCTATATTGCCAAGGGCTATCAGCCGCTTCTTGTAATGAATGAAGGTTATGCAGATGTCGCCTATAAAGAGACAAAAGAACTGATTGCTGCAAAGAAGACTCAAGCGATTTCTGACCGGATTAATGTGGTTAGTTTACCAAGATCTTATAAGAACATCTCCTTTGATGATATTAATCTTGATGATGTCAAGCGACTAGATGTTTTTAAAAGGGTAGCTGATTTTGTGGAGCAGTATCCGAATCCTGAGCAAAAAGGACTTTATCTTTATGGTGATATGGGAATTGGTAAGTCTTACCTCATGGCAGCCATGGCTCATGAATTGTCAGAACAAAGAGGAGCTGCAACGACACTGCTGCATTTTCCGAGTTTTACGATTGATGTCAAGAATGCCATCAACACAGGAACGGTTAAGGAAGAAATTGATGCTGTCAAGACGGCTGATATTCTGATTCTTGACGATATTGGTGCTGAACAAAGCACTTCTTGGATTCGTGATGAAGTTCTGCAGGTTATTTTACAATATCGGATGTTAGAAGAATTGCCAACCTTTTTTACCTCTAATTATAGTTTTAAGGATTTAGAGGCGAAATTAGCGAATATAAAAGGGAGCGATGAAACTTGGCAGGCTAAGCGTGTGATGGAGCGTATTCGTTATTTAGCAAAAGAAATTCACCTTGAAGGCGAAAATAGAAGATAAGAAGGAGAAATAATGGCTTTACCAACAGTTGCTATTGTCGGACGCCCAAATGTCGGCAAATCAGCGCTTTTTAATCGTATAGCTGGTGAGCGTATTTCCATCGTTGAGGATGTTGAAGGAGTAACAAGAGACCGCATTTATACAAAGGCGGAATGGCTTAATCGCCAATTTTCAATCATTGATACAGGCGGTATTGACGATGTTGATGCCCCCTTTATGGAACAAATTAAGCATCAAGCTGATATTGCTATGACAGAGGCTGATGTGATTGTTTTTGTGGTATCTGCTAAGGAAGGTATCACAGATGCCGATGAATATGTAGCAAAGATTCTTTATCGGACACACAAGCCGGTTATTTTAGCTGTTAATAAAGTTGATAATCCTGAGATGCGCAGTGCTATTTATGATTTCTATGCCTTGGGACTAGGGGATCCTTACCCTGTTTCTTCTGCTCATGGTATTGGTACAGGAGATGTTCTTGATGCTATCGTTGACAATTTACCGACAGAAGCGCAAGAAGAGAATTCAGACATTATTAAGTTTAGTTTGATCGGACGTCCCAATGTTGGTAAATCCAGTTTAATCAATGCTATCTTAGGAGAAGATCGTGTTATAGCATCACCAGTAGCTGGTACGACCCGTGATGCGATTGATACAACCTTCACGGATGAAGAAGGCCAAGAATTTACCATGATTGACACAGCTGGGATGCGTAAGTCAGGTAAAGTTTATGAAAATACAGAGAAATATTCTGTTATGCGTGCTATGCGTGCGATTGATCGCTCAGATATTGTTTTGATGGTGTTGAATGCTGAGGAAGGTATTCGTGAATACGACAAGCGCATTGCTGGTTTTGCTCATGAGGCTGGTAAAGGGATTGTTGTCGTTGTGAATAAGTGGGATGCGATTAAGAAAGATAATCGTACTGTTGCACAATGGGAAGCAGATATTCGTGACAATTTTCAATATATCCCTTATGCTCCCATTGTTTTTGTATCAGCAGTTACCAAACAACGACTGCATAAACTGCCAGACGTGATTAAACAAGTAAGCCAAAGTCAAAATACCCGTATTCCATCAGCTGTTTTAAATGATGTTGTCATGGATGCTGTGGCAATCAATCCCACACCAACAGATAAAGGAAAGCGCCTCAAAATTTTTTATGCGACACAAGTTTCGGTCAAACCGCCAACCTTTGTTATTTTTGTTAATGAAGAAGAGCTGATGCATTTTTCTTATTTGCGTTTTTTGGAAAATCAAATTCGCCAAGCTTTTGTTTTTGAGGGAACCCCTATCCGCTTGATTGCAAGGAAACGGAAATAAGGTAATCTTTGCTTTCTTACTTTTAGGCTTTTAACAATAAAGCAAGCATAGATAGGTTGTATAGAAAGGAAAAAATGTTTGAAAATCTAAAAGCTTATTTGACACAGCAAGGTTTTAAGTATATTAAACCAGAAAAGGCTGGTTCCTTGGCTGAAGAAATGATAGCTTTGAAAACCTTAGGACAATCTGCGCGTGCTGAATTTACAGAGATAGCTAAGGTGCTTGCTCTTAAAGTTTCTCCTTTTGAGATGATGCGTGTCAGTAATTGGGCTAATCAGGCACAAGTTGCCAGACCGCATTTTTGGTGCTATTATAAACAACCTGAAGATAATCAGGACGATGTTGGACTTGCCATCAGGCTTTATGGGAATTCAGCTAATTTTGGTATTTCAGTAGAGGTCAGTTTTATTGAACGCAAAAAATCAAAGGCGACTCTAGCTAAACAGCATAAAGTTTTAGACATACCGATTGCTGAACCGCTTTATTATTTTGCTCAAGAGAAAAGTGAAAGTCATCGGGTTTCAGGAACAGAAGCTTATCGTCAGATGTTACGGCAAAAAGTTGCTGACGGTCAAGTTCGAAAAGTTTTGGTCAAGTATGACATACCTATATCAGAGGGATCAGATCTAGTTATACTAACTGATCAATTGGCTCAAGGCTTTGATAAATTGATGCCATATTATCAAGCAACTAAATCATAGGTATTAAACAGCAGTCTAAAGGGATTTCGGATTATTAGAAAAAATTATGTTTTTTATTGATTTTATTTTACATATTGATAACTATATTTATAGTATTGCCAATACCGTTGGCTTGTGGACTTACCTAATTCTATTTTTAGTAATCTTTGTGGAAACAGGTGTAGTCATTCTTCCTTTTCTGCCGGGAGACAGCCTCTTATTTGCAGCAGGTGCCTTAGCAGCCAATCCTAAGATGCACTTTAGTGTTTTAGTTTTTGGTATTTTATTTTTCATAGCTGCTTTTGTTGGAGATACCTGTAATTTCTTTATCGGTCGTACGGCTGGTTATCGTTTGGTGCATCACAAATTTTTCAGCCAATTTATTAAAGAAGATAATATCAAAGATGCTGAGCTTTATTTTGAAAAATACGGTTCAACTTCTATCATTTTAGGACGTTATATCCCGATTATCAGAACTTTTGTTCCTTTTGTAGCTGGTCTTAGTCAATTCCCTGTGCCTTCTTTTATTAAACGCAGTTTTATAGCTGCTTTGTCTTGGACAGTGATTGCTACAGGAGCTGGCTATCTTTTTGGTAATATTCCTTTTGTTAAAACACATTTTTCTGCTATTATCTTGGCCATTGTTTTTGTGACTTTACTACCAAGTGCTATTACTGTCGTCAAAACCAGCAAAAAGAAAAAATAATTATATAATCAATTGACAACGGCTAATTAACAGAAAAAAAGCAGTAATGCTAATGCTGTTAATCAGTCGTTTTTTGCCGTATAGAATATGTAGGAAGAGTTGAACATGATCAAAGAAATCTTCTTTAAGATTGATTTGTTATCTTCAAGGGATTAAGGCTATATCTATTGCTTATCACTTTTTTGAAAATAGCATAGGTGAGTCAAAGTGGTTAACAGTTTTAGAGAACTGTGATATAATCGAACATAATTTACAGCGGTTCATACTTATAGAAGAAACTTTTCTTTTTTTGCGGTTAGCAAAATGTTTATTATCACTAGAATGAACAAAAAATGCTTAATCATCTGATTATATTGCGAATAGATAAGTAGGGTTATTAAGTTAGTAGATTTTATTGAGTGATATCGTTTTATACCTTTTCTGTGTATAGTGTTAATCAGCTAACCTAAACAGAAGATTAAAGGAGAAATAATGATTTCTATTTTTGTATTGGAAGATGATTTTTTACAACAAGGACGTCTTGAAACCACCATTGCAGCTATCATGAAAGAAAAAAATTGGTCTTATAAAGAATTGACTATTTTTGGAAAACCACAACAACTTATTGATACTATCCCTGAAAAGGGCAGTCACCAGATTTTCTTTTTGGATATTGAAATCAAAAAAGAGGAAAAGAAAGGAATGGAAGTAGCCAATCAGATTAGACAGCATAATCCTAGTGCGGTTATTGTCTTTGTCACGACACATTCTGAGTTTATGCCCCTCACTTTTCAGTATCAGGTATCTGCTTTGGATTTTATTGATAAATCTTTGAATCCTGAGGAGTTCTCCCACCGCATTGAATTAGCGCTGTATTATGCTATGGAAAACAGCCAGAAGAATGGTCAATCAGAGGAACTTTTTATTTTCCATTCATCTGAAACTCAGTTTCAGGTCCCTTTTGCTGAGATTCTGTATTTTGAAACATCTTCAACAGCCCATAAGCTCTGCCTTTATACTTATGATGAACGGATTGAATTCTACGGCAGTATGACTGACATTGTTAAAATGGATAAGAGACTTTTTCAGTGCCATCGCTCTTTTATTGTCAATCCTGCCAATATTACCCGTATTGATCGGAAAAAACGTTTGGCCTATTTTCGAAATAATAAGTCTTGTCTTATTTCACGAACTAAGTTAACAAAACTGAGAGCTGTGATTGCTGATCAAAGGAGAGCAAAATGAATGAAGCCTTAATGATACTTTCAAATGGTTTATTAACTTATCTAACCGTTCTATTTCTCTTGTTTCTATTTTCTAAGGTAAGTAATGTCACTTTATCGAAAAAGGAATTAACTCTTTTTTCGATAAGCAATTTTCTGATAATGATTGCTGTTACGATGGTGAACGTAAACCTGTTTTATCCTGCAGAGCCTCTTTATTTTATAGCTTTATCAATTTATCTTAATAGACAGAATAGTCTTTCTCTAAATATATTTTATGGTCTGCTGCCTGTTGCCAGTTCTGACTTGTTTAGGCGGGCAATCATATTCTTTATCTTGGATGGAACTCAAGGAATTGTAATGGGCAGTAGCATTATAACCACCTATATGATCGAGTTTGCAGGAATAGCGCTAAGTTACCTCTTTCTCAGTGTGTTCAATGTTGATATTGGTCGACTTAAAGATAGTTTGACCAAGATGAAGGTCAAAAAACGCTTGATTCCAATGAATATTACTATGCTTCTATACTACCTTTTAATACAGGTATTGTATGTTATAGAGAGTTATAATGTGATACCGACTTTAAAATTTCGTAAATTTGTCGTTATTGTCTATCTTATTTTATTTTTGATTCTGATCTCATTTTTAAGCCAATATACCAAACAAAAGGTTCAAAATGAGATAATGGCACAAAAGGAAGCTCAGATTCGAAATATCACCCAGTATAGTCAGCAAATAGAATCTCTTTACAAGGATATTCGAAGTTTCCGCCATGATTATCTGAATATTTTAACTAGCCTCAGATTAGGCATTGAAAATAAAGATTTAGCTAGTATTGAAAAGATTTACCATCAAATCTTAGAAAAAACAGGACATCAATTGCAGGATACCCGTTATAATATCGGCCATCTAGCTAATATTCAAAACGATGCTGTCAAGGGTATCTTGTCAGCAAAAATCTTAGAAGCTCAGAATAAAAAGATTGCTGTCAATGTAGAAGTCTCAAGTAAAATACAACTGCCTGGGATGGAGTTGCTTGATTTCATTACTATACTTTCTATCTTGTGTGATAATGCCATTGAGGCTGCTTTCGAATCATTAAATCCTGAAATTCAGTTAGCCTTTTTTAAGAAAAATGGCAGCATAGTCTTTATCATTCAGAATTCCACCAAAGAAAAACAAATAGATGTGAGTAAAATTTTTAAAGAAAACTATTCCACTAAAGGCTCCAATCGCGGTATTGGTTTAGCAAAGGTGAATCATATTCTTGAACATTATCCCAAAACCAGTTTACAAACAAGCAGTCATCATCATTTATTCAAGCAACTCCTAATAATAAAATAGAGGAGGCCTATTCTCTAAGAGATAGTTTTATCTTCTCATCCACGACAGCACACTTGATTATTTAACCCTGTATTTTTATTTTACATTTAAAAAGGCTGGAATAATAAATCCAGCCTTGTTTTATTCCAATGTTAGCCTATCTTATTTTCCCAAAGCTTGTGTAAAACTTCTGTTAAACAGCCGGAAAAATGTTGATAGGCTTCCGCTTCCGCCAATGATAATCTCTAATTCATCAGTCTTAATTTCTTTAAAGTCATTTTTTAATGATGGTGTTTTTTTCATTTTATATCTCCTTTTTTTGATTATAATTAGTATACTATTTTTTATGAAAAAATCATGGATTTTCTTGAAAAAGTAATATTTTCCTTAGGACACATAATGTAAAATTAGCTGGTAATGATAGTTTCAGAACATCAAAAATGACCGTTTAAGACAAAATAGC
>OLOB01000073.1_pt1 | contig 87838 bp, 66 predicted proteins | sample 1671911 | NCBI WGS metagenome assembly OLOB01 (sample SAMEA3136625, study PRJEB25190) | human gut metagenome | biome: human gut; feature: human-associated habitat; material: faeces | place: Austria | collected 2013
GTGAGGTAGAAGAACGGAGAGTCCTCGGCTACGTTGTCGTCCTCGAGCACGTAGATGAGCTTGGGGAACGCCGGAGTGATCCATACGCCCGCCTCGTTCTTCACGCCCTCATAACGCTGGCGCAAGGTCTCCTCGACAATCATGGCGAGGTCATGCTTCTCGGACTCGGAACGAGCCTCGTTAAGATACATGAACACGGTGACAAACGGGGCCTGACCGTTGGTGGTCATAAGGGTTACAACCTGGTACTGGATGGTCTGAACGCCACGACGAATCTCGTCGCGCAGACGCTCCTCCACGACCTCATGCACCTTCTCCTCGGGAGCGCTCACGCCAAGCTCTTCGAGCTCGCGAGCCACCTCACGACGGATCTTTTGGCGGCTCACCTCGACGAAAGGCGCCAGATGCGTCAGCGAGATGGACTGACCGCCATACTGAGAAGACGCAACCTGGGCGATGATCTGCGTGGCGATGTTGCACGCCGTCGAGAAACTATGCGGCTTTTCGATAAGCGTACCCGAGATAACCGTGCCGTTCTGCAGCATGTCCTCAAGGTTCACCAGGTCGCAGTTGTGCATATGCTGAGCAAAGTAATCCGAGTCGTGGAAGTGGATGATGCCCTCGTTATGAGCGGCCACGACATCGGCAGGCAGCAAGACGCGCTGGGCCAGATCCTTGGAAACCTCGCCAGCCATGTAGTCGCGCTGCCCGGAATTGAAGGAGGGGTTCTTGTTGGAGTTCTCCTGCTTGACCTCTTCGTTGTTGCACTCGATGAGCGAGAGAATCTTGTCGTCGGTAGTGTTCTTGGTGCGCTTGAGACTCTGCACATAGCGATAGATGATGTAGTGGCGAGCCACCTCGTAGCGGTCGAGACGCATAATCTCGTCCTCGACCATATCCTGGATCTCTTCAACGGAAACGGTATGGCCGGCGTTCTCACAGGCATCGGCAACGTTTTGCGCGGCATAGACAACCTGGCGCTCGGTCAAGCGATCGGCCTCCTTGACCTCACGGTTCGCCGCTCGAATCGCGCTGCTGATCTTCTCGATGTCAAACGTAACTTCCACTCCGCTGCGCTTGATGATCTTCATGAAGCTCGTACCTCTCGTCCTCTTCTACAAGGCGCACGAACGTCGCGGGTCTCTCCCGCCTTCCTGCGTCTTCTCTATTCGTTGAAAGACTTTACGCTCGCGTGTGGACAGATCCTGGCCTTGCCCATAGGGCGCAGGGGAAGTGTCGCAGCGTGCTTGGCAAGCGCGAAGTCATATCTTACGGTGCGTCGATACCTATCATACGACAAGTTACTCACCCTATATAATGTTTTCTTATTTATGGTCAACACTATATATTGTGTTTTAGCAGGTCAACGGCGTAAGAAAGATACCGTAAACATTTGCATTGCTTCCACGGGCCGATTTATTCCACGCTCCGCCAACACGTGACCTGCAGTTTGGCCCTCAAGCATATTGGACATATTCCTTTTGGAAATCTTTCAAAACCTCACGAGTCCCGCGATGAACGGCGTTAAAAAAGCACTTGACCTATATGTTGTGCGTTCAGCGAGAAAAGGGCGCGTCAAACCGCATTGATTCGACGCGCCCTCCAAAACGAAGGTTATGGATGCGAAAACCCGCGGCTACTTCACCGCATGACGGCGACGAGCAGCCTCGCCCGCAGCGATGGCAGCAGCGCCGGCGCCGGCAATGACGACGATGCCCTCAAGAGTCGCATCGCCCGTCTGCGGCAGTGTAGCGATTGCGGCGTGCGAGGTGACAGCAGCGCCGCTCGAAGCCTGCTGGGACGTAGCAGATGCGCCGCCCTTGCCCTCAGTCGGAGCCTCCGTCGAAGAGGTGCCGGATGCAGAGCCCGAGCCCGCGGCGGCACCAGAACCTGCAGCCTGCGAACACTTGTTGTAGCACTCGAGTGCAGCGTCGTAGTTTGCCTGCGCAGCATCGAGCTCATCTTTAGCTTGCTGTTCCGCGGACACAGCGCTGTCGTATGCAGCCTGTTTCGCCAACGTGTTCGCATGGGCGGCATCAAACGCCGCCTTGGCGGAGGCAAGCGGTTTCTCCTTCATCTGCAAGCCGATCTTAGCCTTGATGGCGTTCACCTCGGCCTGGGCAACCTGTGCGCTCAGCTCGGCCAGCTCCTTGTTTGCGCGCTCGGCGTGCTGCTTCGCCGCATCCAGGTCGGTACGGGACTGGTCGACCTTCTGCTTTGCAGCCGCCTGCGCCGCACGAGCCTCCTCGAGCTTTTGCGCTGCCTGCTGGGCCGCCTGCTCGGCGTTCTCGGCAAGTTTAGAGGCGGACTCCGCCACCTTGCGCGCAGCCTCCATAACGGTATAGGCGGCAGCCTCGGCGTCCTTTGCAACCTGCAGCTGGACACCCGCTGCGTCCATGGCGAGCTTCGTTGCCTTCTCGGCAACCTCAGCACCCACCATGAGCACACGGGCGGCATCCAGGTTCTTGGCAGCCACCGCAAGCTGGGCATTCACGATATCGAGCTCTGCCTTCGCCTCTTCGTACTTTCGAGTAAGCCCGCCTGGAATCTTCACGCCAAGCACGGTCTTGCCGTCAATTTGCTCATTAAGCTTCTTGAGCTCGGCAGCATGCTGCGTGTCATAGGAAGAAACGGCGGAGTTTGCAGCATCGACGGCAGTTTGCGCTTTCTGTTGGGCAGCCGTTTTCTGATCGAGAGCCTGCTGGGCCTCGTTCTTTTTCGTCTCGGCCTGCTTGGTCTCCTGCTTCGCCTGCTCGAGAGCCTTCTCGGCATCGTCGAGTTTGCGCTTGTACTCATCCAAATGGTCGATAGCGTCCAGCCGAGTGTTCACATTATCGAGCTCGGCCTGATCGGCATTGAGCGCCGCCTTCGCCGCATCGAGGGCATCGCTTGCGGCCTGTTTTGCCGCCTGTGCATCGGCCACACTTTGCTTTGCCTGAGCCAGAGCCTCATCAAACGGCGCCTTCGCGGTGTTTGCGCTGTCGAGCGCAGCCTGGGCGGCGGCGACCTCCTCTGCCTTGGCATCCTGCTTCGCCTTCCAGCTGTTCAGGTCGGCTTCGGCAGAGTCAAGCTTCTTCTTGGCCTCGTTTTTCCACGACGGAAGAGCCAATTTGTAATTGATCTTTGCGAGGTCATATGCGGTCCGGGAAGCGCGGACCTCGGAGTCAATATCCGACTTCTCCTTCTGCCTAGCGGAAAGAGCAGCCTGGGCATCCTCCACCGCCTGCGTCGGGGCGACCAGATTGTCCTCGGCGGTCTTTTGAGCCGTCTGCGCCGTATCGAGCGCCGCGGTAGCGCCATCGAGCGCCGCCTGATCGTTTTCGACCTGCTGCTTCTCGTCCGCAACTTTACCCTCGAGCTCGCTCTTGCGAGCACGCAGCGCCTTGACCTGCGACGCATCGCCCTCTGCCTTTGAGGCTTCTTCATAGAGCGCACGGGCATCATCGGCTGTCTGCTGTTTTGCCTGTTGATTTGCCACCGCATCGTTATACGAACTCGTTGCGGCGTCGAGCGCGGCCTGCGCCGAGGCAACATCAGCCTTTGCCGCGTCGAGCGCCGTATTTTCCTCGTCGACCTTCTTCTCAAGGTCGGCGTGTCCCTGGTTAATCTCGTCGCGACGCGCGTTGGCATCGTCCAAAGCTTTCTTGGCCTTGTCGTATTTGGCCTGTGCGTCCTTCTGACGATCGACCATGCCGTTGTACCAATTCTCGGCGTTTTCGAGATTCTTCTTAGCGGTCTCGAGCGCACTTACCGCGGCATCGTGCTTGGTTCGCGCATCGTCAAACTTGTCCTGCGCCCTTTTACTTTGAGCGCTCGCCGTCTCCCAGAGTTTCTGAGCAGCTTCGTAATTCTTCTGAGCAAGACCGGCCGCCGCCTTAAGACTGTCAACGGAATCGCTCGAAAGACCGGCGAGGGCCTGAAGGCGCTGCACCTCAAGCGTCGCCTTGGCGTGCTTGGCTTTAGCGGCTTCGAGCGCGGCGGTCTTCTTCACGACCGCGCAGTCGGCCTCCTTGACCTCATCGCTCTTCTCAGTCCACTCCCCCTCGACATCCTTGAGATGCTGCTGAGCGGCCTCGTTGGCAGCCGCAGCCTCGTCATAGGCAGTTTGGGCAGCCTCGAGATTCGCCGCAGCCTCCTTCTCCGCCGCTTGCGCAACCTCAAGATCGGTTGCGGCATTGCCGGTCGCATCGCGCTTGGCCTGATAATTCGCTTTCGCTTCATCGAGCTTGCCCTTGGCATCATCGAGATTCTTCTTGCAGGCAGAAAGCGACATGGTGCCACCCTGGCACTCCCCGTAGCAGCCGGCAAGTACCAAGTCGTTATTGGTCTGCGCCATTGCGGCGGTGGAAAGCATGGGAGAAAGTGCAAATCCGGCCGTTATCACCGCGGCAACCGTCGGCTTGAAGTAATTCTTCTTGGAAGAGGCCATGATGCACCTTTTTTCTCCGCTGCACTGCCGCCGCTGAAGCGACACGTGTCCATTAAATTCACAGCGAAAGAATACCTCTCAAGCTTTTCTTCAACAATGGATAAGCAGACCTAATATGTAGATAAACGTACAATTGATGCATAATCGACAAATAATGATTTTATCGAAAGCAGAGTGTCGAGGGATCTTCCGAGAACATGCCCGCCCCCGCTCGATCCCAAATGGAGCAGAAAGTTCCATTTGGACCGTCTTTCGCCCGTGCCAAAAGGGATTTCTTGCTTCATTTGGAAAAGCGCCCGGATCCGGGAGCCGCAGCGGGACACCGGCCGCCGGCGCCGGCGGATTCCGCAGCCGAAGAGGCCGGAGGGGCACACCGACGGAGTCTCCGCCGTCCGGGGTCCGCGCCCCCGCACCGCCCGAATCTGGGTGCCCGCGAACGAAAAGGGGCCCTCCTTTCGGAGGGCCCCCTGGGCGATCTGGAGGCGAAGCCCGGATTCGAACCGGGGGTAAAGGCTTTGCAGGCCTCTGCCTTACCACTTGGCCACTTCGCCGAAAAAGGACCGCCTAAACGATCCGGAAATGCAATGGAGCGGACAACGGGGCTCGAACCCGCGACCCCAACCTTGGCAAGGTTGTGCTCTACCAACTGAGCCATGTCCGCTTGCGGGTTATTAATTTACGCGAGTTGTCCAAAAGACGCAAGTACTTTTTTCAAAAAAGTTGCCCGCTGCATGTTCTTGATAGCCAAACGCACTAAAGCGATTGGCTAGGCACACGATTCCAGTGCTCCGCTAAACAGCTTCACCATCTGCACGCGCGTGCCGGCGCCGTCTGTACGACGAGCAACCTCCACGTTATCGACGAGCATACGCATAAGCTTGATACCACGGCCGCGCTCCTCGGATGCGACGGGTTCGCTCGTTTTATCGATGGAATAGCCGGCACCTCGATCAAGCACCTCAACCACAACGCGATCGCCATAGGCCTGAACCGTCAGGACGCACCCGATACCGCCCGCATGGTCATAGGCATTACCCAGCGCCTCCCCCGACGCCAATGCGACGTCGTAGCGCTCGTCGCGGCGCAACGGAAGCGATTCAAGGAGTTCGGCGATGTGATGTCGATAGTATGGAAGATTCTCGATACCCTGACGGACCTCGACGCTCTTACTCCAGCGAGGCAGCTCCCCCACCGGAATGGCGGGAATAGACTCCCGCGCCGGACCCGCGACATGAAGGATATCGACAAGACGAGCAATTTCCAAAAAGCGAACAACTTCGCCTGATGCATTGACGAGCGAAAGCAGGCCTTCTCGCCTCATGAGCTCACGAGCGCGCGTAAGCAGGAATGCCAAGCCCGTCGAATCGATAAAGCTAACAGCCTGACAGTTGATGACGACACGACGCACGCCGCGGTCAACCAAAGCATCCAACCGCCGACGCAGTGCAGGCACCGTGGCGATGTCGATATCGCCTGGTGGCGTCAAAACCGCTATGTCATTCCACTCATTCATACGACCATGGTTCCCCAAAAAAGCCCGCTCGATGCATTCGTTTCCCCAACCGTGCGGATTCAGCCCGCCCAGCGTCGTCTATGAACGACCCCGTAAAAACTCAAGGGACACCAATGCAATGTCATCGTCCAGTGCCGATTCGGTAAATCGGTCAAGCTCGCCCAAGACCTTGCCGCAAATACCCGACACGCCCTCCCCCGAAACAGAAAGCAGAAGATCGCGCAAGCGCTGCTCGCCAAAGAATGCTCCGGTGCGGTCACGGGCCTCAATCGTTCCATCCGTATACATAAAGAGCATGTCGCCGGGAGCGAACGTAAAGGCACCCGTCTCGTACACCATGCCTTCGAATGCGCCGATTACGCCCGATTGGCATCCAAGCAGCTCGACCTCTCCCCCACGTGTCTCGCCGCCGCCCAGCGGCATCGACTCTGGCCTGATGACCATGGTCGGAGGATGGCCCGCCGAACAATACGTTGCGCGTCCGGCTTTAAGGTCAATCTTGGCGATAAAGGCCGTCACGAATGTCTCGACCCTCGAAAAGCCCATGAGCATGCTGTTAAGGGAGCGTGCCATGCGGGCCGGGCCAGCGCCCTCCCAGGCATATGCCGTCAGGGCCGTCTTGACGAGCGCGGACATCGATGCGGCCTCAATGCCTTTGCCAGACACATCACCCAAAATCATGACGGCGCAGTCGTCGGGAAGTCGGATGAGCGTATAGAAATCGCCGCCGACCAACGCCGAGTTCGTGGCCGACAGGTACACCGAATCGGTTGCGATACCCGGAACATCCCCCAGGGAATTTCTCATGCCGATCTGGAGGGTCTGAGCGATATGGCGCTCCTCGCGCTTTTGAGATTCGCCTTCGTAGATCAGTTCAAAGTCATGCGCCAAGTGCACCAAGTAGTCATATTCAAGGTCATCAATCGGCTCTTGGCTACCATCACGAAGCAGCAGCGCGCGCGTCGTCGGGCTCTTCGCAACAGAAGCAGGAACAATCGCGTCGTTACTGTGCTTGCCATCACCCTCAGAGCGCGGGCGCCCCGCCTCGATGCCGGAGTCGACGTAGAGACCTTGACAAGGCAGACCATGCGCCCTAAGCCAGCCTCCCATAGGCATCGATTCGTCAACGCGAGTTATACGAACGTGTTTAAGGTCCTCGGCACTCGTACCGCCCAAAACAGATGCCTCAAAGCCATCAGGGCCAGCCCCCAGACGTGCCGCTGGCGCCGTCGTGGAAAAGAAAAGCTTCTCAGGGTCGTCCGGCAAGGCAACGCGACTGCCGCCTTCAAAATCTATGACGTAGGAATCCAGACCGGCGTCATACTCAACAGGGCAAAAATGGCAGTTAAGCATATTGCAGATCTCGGACGATACCGCCTGGGTAGCCGCGGCAGAATCGTCTAGAAAGGTAAACAACTCATCACGCAAGACATTGAGCGAGCGGCCAAGCTCGGCCGTGCGACGGGAGCGAAGGCTCGATGCCATGCCGACCAGCTGGATAGACAGGTAATCGCAAATGACCTCGAGCACATTAACGTCATAGGCAAGCGGTGCCTGAGGGCGTTTCCAACCAACTTCCAGCACGCCAAGGATCTGCGTACCGTAAAAAACGGGAAGACAGATCTCGCTGCGGTACGGAGGCATATCCTGCATACGCAACAGGTGCTTAGAACGATTGTCCAGGTCCATAAACATACCGGAGGCGGCCTTATCACCCTTAAGGTCCTGTTGAATCGACAAGCGACAGGCACGCGACTCACGAAGAACATACGTCGGAATGCCAGCGCCATACGGCAAAAACTCAGGCAGGTAGCTGTCGTACAGCTCCTTGGAAACACCGCGAAGTTTAAAACCGCCGCTCTCAGAAAAATAGATAGCAGCACCCGAAGCATCGAGCGTTCCTACAAGCTGGTTCAAAACGGTATCAAGTAGGCTGGGCAGCTCATCGGAGCCCACGGTACTCATAATGACCGAGAGCGTGCCAGAGAGGCGCTTGTTAGCCACTCTAAGCTCCGAAAGAGCACGCTTGAGCTGACGGTCGTGCGAATACTGTTCTTCGATGCTATGGAGCGCCACCAGGACACGTGGCGCGCGGCGCCCAAAGATGCGTGGAGGCGTTACGGAGCCCGCACGAACCAAGACGGGGATAAAGGAGCCGTCACTCAGCTTGAGCATCAGTTCGTTCTCGGAGCCATCAGTTTCAAATGGCAGACGATGTTCCGTCGCACGTTCAAAAGCGGACGAGTACAGGACGTCTTTAACATCTCCACCAATGACGTCGGCGCGTTCCTCGCACATCAAACCAAGTAAGCGATTATTCATATGCAGAATGGTTCCGTCGAGCTCGCAGATGATGACAGCATCGCTCGTGATCTCGACTAGTTGGGCAACGTCTGCCCACTCGTTGTGTTCAAGCGTTTCCATCGTGGACCCCGCCGTCTATCGGTAACAAAAAAGCCTCCGAAGAGGCTTCTCAAATGCGATGGTGTCGGAGGCGGGACTTGAACCCGCATGACCAAAAAGCGGTCACTAGCACCTCAAGCTAGCGCGTCTGCCAATTCCGCCACTCCGACATGCTATCTTGTTGATTTGCGGTTCCTTTTGTTGGACCCGCGCGTTCAACGAAGAAAATAATAACCTATGATTCGAGAACTGTGCAAGCACTTTTTTCAAAAAAATCATATTTTTTTACAGACTCTTTTCATAGCACAAAAACGGCTGCCCAAACAGGCTGCATTCACCCACTGTATCAAATCCAAACACTGCATACGAGCGCAGAGCCTTCACATTGAGCTTGTTGACTAAAAAATGCACACTTTTGTATCCTCTCCTTGCGAGCTCTTCCATCCCAAATACCAGCATTTGTCTCGCAATTTTCTGATTCTGAAAATCCGGATGAACCGCAAGTCTTGAAAGCTCAGCCCCGGGTGCCAGCTTATGGCTCCAGCAATCAAGCCTCTCCACCTGTGGATCATCATCAATTGAAATCGCTGCGATAATTCTGTCCTCTTTTCTTACGGCATCAGCATTAATCTCCTGCCCATCAATCATTACAAACAAAGATTCTCTACCAAGATCAAACTCAATCTCCTTCATTCCCGGATAAGAATCGTCCCATGGACAAAACTCCCTGCCTAGCTGTATCTTATACAATTTTAAAATTTCTTCTTTATTTTCTTCTGTAGCTGCTACTATTTTTCTCATTCTGTTTCTCATTTCCAACTAAATATAATGGACAAAAGGATTCAACCTTGCAAGCTTGAAGTTTGTACTCTAATAAACATGAAACTACCTTCTTATAAATGAAAAATCATATACATTTCTGAACTTTTGCGTTACTCTCTGATTGTGTGTATAACAATTATAATCACTAAAACCATCCAATACACATCCGAAAAACATCCAAAAAAGAATAACAATCCCCATACAAGAATAATTATGCCAAACATCAAATTATGCCATAATAAAAGAATTCTACTGCATGTAATGTTATAAAAAACGGACAGATAATCTACTGCCCATTTCTATGCTCATTTAGCAACAATATATTCCATTTCTTCGTTTTTAGAAAGAATATCTAAAAGCCTGAACACCGGTCCTGTTGGATGTGTTCTACCGCCTTCCCATGCTTCCACTGTTTTAATCGAAACTCCCATATATGAAGCAAATACACTTTGAGTCATCCCCGCCTTTGTCCTAATATCACGTATTTCTTTTCCACTATACTCTTTGACCGGCAAAATCATATATGTTTTTACTCTACCCGCTCCATATCCTTTCTCATAAGCTATAGCTTCCTCGAGTCCTTCTTTTAAATCCTCAAATAATGAACTCATAGAAAAATCACCTCCTATTTTTAGCAGCTTCCTCTCTCAACGATTTAACTAATTTCTTTAAAACGCTTTTTTCTTCCTCTGTAAGATTTTCCTGACTCTTTTTTTTGAATGCTGTAATCAGATATATTACTTCATACTCCGCAAAATCAGTATAACAAACTCGTACGCTACCACTTTTACCTCTATTTTGGAGAGGAAATCTGACCTTGCGAATTCCACCAGTTCCTTCCATTATAGGTCCTGACACAGGATCTTTAAGTAACATTATCTGAAGTGCTCGTAATTCATCCTCACCTAATCCAATCTCTTTCCATCTTTTTGAAAACAACGGAACCTCTATAAAAGTTCTTGTCATTTGTAATTTTCCCTTCTCTTTTTAACCATATTACACCCTATATTATAGGGTGTCAACACAATTCATCTTTATAAAACATAATTTTATCAATTTTCTTTATTGTCTGACATATACTTCTTCCAAAAAAACATCCATCCTTGTTTTCCTTATGACATTTTTCTAAATCTGATCTTGTTTGAAATGCTACATCTCCGATCAGAATACAACCACCCTCTTTTAATAATGTTTTTAATAATTGAATAAATTGAATTTTCACATCATCTGTCAGGTGATGTAAGGAATACGTTGCAATAATAAAATCATATGCATTGTAGCATTTTTGTAAATGGAGATTGATTCATCTATAATTATTTTATTGTCGACTGTATTTTACTGCTTTCACGACTGTCTCAATGCAATTAATTGTTAATGCCAAAATGATGATTGATAGAAATACCTTATTAAAGTGTATAAAAACATGTGAAATACCTTCTGCATCCGTTCCAAGTAACTGCTCAATACCATCAAAAAATCCACTATTCATAATCCTATCATTTAACAGCCAAATGATTGTTAATACTCCATCAATAATATTGGTGATAATGGTAACAAGCATCACCCTTTTGGTATAGCTGCCATCAATAAGTCTCACACTGTCCCTTGTAACACCCAAAATTCCAAATACAAGAATGAAATACCATGTTTGTCTGATATATTCTAAATTAAAAAGTGGTTCATACACAACTACCCCATTTTTTACAAATGCAATGCATAAAATCTGTGGGCATACAAGAAATACAAGAGTGAAGATAACCGAAAAAACAATTCCTACAATCGCATCTACTTTTGAAATCCTATTAGACTTTTGTGGAACAGGAGGCAAATTATCTATTCCATCATTTAACCCATCCACCTTAATTCCTTTTTTATAAAAGAATGCAAATAATAATGTCACAAATGCAAATCCTGTCAATATACCGCCAAAAATCCCACCGATGGTTCTATAGATAGCTATATACCAGATTGTATGCGATGTTAATGCTGCCATAATTTGGGCAAGTAACATTCCTCCACTGATGCACACTGTCACAATTTTCAATACATACACATATAAACTGTAATACGGCTGTCCAATCAAACAATCCTGTGTTTCACCTTTATATTTCGAAGCTAACTCATTCGGGGTTCCCAGTTCCGTTAGAACAACTTTGATATCACGCTCCGTTGGAGTAACATCCTCACATCGTTCCTCCAACATATCTTGTATGATCGTCTCTAATTCCGCCGCCACGTCTTTTTTCATGGCGGATTTCATATGTTTTGTAACTGCATAAATGTATCTGTCGATCAAATTATTTTTTACCATTTATTCTTCCTCCATTAAAACATTGATTGACTGTGAAAATTTTTTCCAGTGTTCTTTAATTTTTTTATAAACCAGCTTCCCATCTTCTGTGATGATATAATATTTTCTTGGCTTCGTTGCCTCAGTTTCCCATTCACTTTTTAGCAGACCTTGACTCTCTAGTCTTCTCAGCAGAGGATATAATGTATTGCCTTCTATTGAAATACCTTTTCCTTCTAATTCCTTTACCAATGAATATCCATACATTGGTTTATTTAGTTGTGCTAACACTACCATGATGAGTGTGCCCCGTCTGAATTCTAAAATTAATCCTGAAACAATTTCATCACAATTCATCCAATCTCCTCCCTAGTATCCTTTATTTAAATTCACTGTGTTTATTGCACTGTATTGTGTGTCGCACACTATGTGTTTAACATAGTATACTGTGTATCACACATCATGTCAACAAGTTTATCCTTTGCGTTTTAAGTTTTGCATATTATGCCCTATATTATAGGGTGTCATCACAATTCATGTCCTCCTTACATTTAATACAATAACGCTGAAAAAATGTGGTGTCAGTGATGGGAATAGCCAAGGATTTTGATATGGGATTAGCGATAGTGTAGATAATACAAAAAGGACAGTGTCCTCTCAACACTGTCCTCCCTAATTTACATGATTGAATTTTCATAATCTTGTAATTCGTGATATATACCTTCTATGATGACCCTATTTCCAGCCACTCTATAAACCAATAAATATCTATGCTTTGCAAAACTTATTTTTCGCAACCCCAATTCTCTTAATCTATCACTTTTACAATAATTAAATGTATCAGCCATTTTTTCTAATTTTCCAACTGTATCATCAAAGTCATCCATAACATTTTCTAAAGCCTGCGGATTTTTTAATACATTGGATATATATGACAGAATAATATCATATTGCTTTTCTGCCAACTCTGAAAGTTCTACATTAAACTGCATACTTCTCCCTCATGCTCTTTGAAACTGCTCTTGCTGACTTCGTTGCTCCAGTGTCACTTTTTCTGATTGATGCGGAAAGTTCTTCTACTAACTCGTTCTCGCTTAATCTTTTCAGTCCATTGTTTTCTGGCTTTTCAGATAATTTGTTAACAAGCATAATTACCATATTATAGTCTTCTGCTGACAGACTTTCTATCTTTGCTGTTAATTCTGCAATACCCATGTATATCAACTCCTTTCCCATTTCTCTTTCCTTTATTATATCTCGTACCTACTGCAAAATCTACTCCAATTTCTTCCAAAATTTACTTTCCTAACCGCATACTGACCTCTGTTTTTATTTCAGGTGTTCAAAAAGAACACTGTCTTGCAGGTTTGTATTTACTTCTTTATCACCAGTAACCCCGTACAATAAGATACCTGAGTAAATTCAAATTTAGGAAATGCTTTCTTTAACTCATCTACCACAAAATAGATTTCATCCTCATCCTATCCATCCTTGTTTTCCTTATGACATTTTTCTAAATCTGATCTTGTTTGAAATGCTACATCTCCGATCAGAATACAACCACCCTCTTTTAATAATGTTTTTAATAATTGAATAAATTGAATTTTCGCATCATCTGTTAGGTGATGTAAGGAATACGTTGCTATAATAAAATCATATGTATGCTGTAAAAGCGATTCTACCAGCCCTTTGGAAAAATCACCCTGATATAAATGTGCATCTGGCATTTTCTTTTGAGCTAACTCTATCATTCTTTCCGAAAAATCCTGTCCATATTTCTCATTTTCTTATTTCACCAGCATCTCATAAGTAACCCCATACTTCTGCGCAATCTCGCTTGCATAAGATTTTCCTTCCGGAGGCGCCACTTCAATCTGATAGGAGCGCTCTGTCCCCTTCATGTGCACGATCATGGAAAACGCTTTCCCCTCTGTGTGCTCTGCCTTCTGCTGCTCTTCATTCATTTCCTCCACATCAAATGCCAGCTTATGCATATGTGTATTATAAATGGTCCTCATTCCCTTATGTAAAATTGCCCTGACACTGTCCTTGGCAATGTAGTATCCTTCTTCAAACGAAGTGGTAGAAAATGATTCATTCATCAAAAGCAGACTCCTGCTGTCAGCCTCCTCATAGATTGCCTTAAAACGCTTACATTCTTCCCCAAGCCTTCCTAAATCCAATGTCTTGTCCTCATCTGCCGGGAAATGGGTGTAAATACCTGTAACAGGGGAAAATGTAAATGCTTTTCCCGGAATATATATGCCACCCTGCGCCAACACAAACAACTGCCCAACAGCCTGTGTAATTGTCGTCTTTCCACCTCGGTTGGCACCTGTTAAGATATACACTCTCCTATTCCGGTCGAAATCCATATCATTCGGTACAATATTCCCGGACTCCTCTGTCTCAAAAACAGCAAGCTTTAAATTGTAAATTCCACGTGCCTGCATCATATACGGATCAGATTCATTTTCTCCCGCTTTATATACAGAAGCTTTAGCAAAGGTAAAGCCCTGTTCCTGCAATTTTTGAATGTACTCCGCCCATTTGATATAGTAGAGCAGCTCCGGAATCAAGTCTGTCATGTCGGTAATGGTAATAGAAACATATTTGTTCAGTACTTCTCTGACTCTTTTCACCATATGGGAAATCATATGGTTGACGATTCGGTCTGTATAACGAGTCACATCCTTTGCCTGATCTCCCTCGGGAAGCTTCACAATACCACCCCGGCTTTCCGACCGCATAACAGCTGTATCCATCACCTTCTGCATAGGAGTGCTGATCACCGCGTCTGCATTCACATCAAATGGCTGAAATTTGAAATTCTTTTTCCATATGGTATCCTCATTGATCCGATCCTTTGACGCAATATGGTCATAAAAATTGCCCAGGATTCCGGACTTGGTAAAATATTTGCTGTTTACAGCTATCAGACCGATTCCGTCCGCTTCAAAGCGGTCATTCAAGTTAATACCTACCGTAATGCTCTTAAGCTGTGAAGTGTCCATTTTCAGTTCTGAGATATCTTTTTTCAGTTCCGCAAATCCGTTGTCCGCATAGATTTTCTCCACATAAGCTTTTAAACCCAGAAAGCCTGCGGAATGAATGTCCGAAGCTGCCAGACATGTATGAAGCGCATCCACACACTTGATATAATCATTAAGCTCGTCCAGCCGATGCAACAGATCCCAGATGCAGGCACTCTCATCATATTCCCGGTTAAAGCTACCGTACTCCCTCAGAAAGCTGATGCGCTCGAGTATTTCCATAAGATCATCACGCATTTTTTTCTGTTGAAGGACATCCTCGAAAATATCGCAGCGGTACTGTGTCACCGCCGGATCTGCATACAAACGCGCCATCACGTTTTGGATGTAGTTCTGCTCCCGCTCCTTTGCTGACAGCTTTTTGCAGATTTGATCCATCCCCAGATCATGCATAGTCACATCACTCAAGGTCCGGTATTGTGCATTTGTATCCGGGTATAATAAACTGTATTTTTTCTGGCTCATAAGCTTGTCCTCTCCTTCTGATCTAATATGCAATTTTAAACGAAATCCGTATAATTTAGCTTCCCCCATTTTAACGCGGAAGATGGAGTGCAGAGGCGAGACCTTGAACCCACGGGCGCCTGCCACGCAACAACCGAAGCCATGCGGAAGATGGGTTGCAAGACGTCCGGTGGACGTCTGTTCTGCAACGACCGAAGCGGAGCGGAGACCTTGGACCCATGGGGACAAGGGCCGCTTCCGCTTCTAAAATCAAAAAGGGCTAAGCCCTAAGGCTTAACCCTTTTTAATTTTATAATGCGGAAGATGGGACTTGAACCCACACGATTGCAATAATCACAAGATCCTTAGTCTTGCTCGTCTGCCAGTTCCGACACTTCCGCATATATTTGATTTTCTGTCGCTTGTCTCACGCGACTTTGATATAATATCAAATCAAACCAAATATGTCAACACTTAATTTCTATTTTTACATATATTTTTTCATTTATTATGCATTTAAGCTAGTCCAGCCCCGCCTTTATCCGGTCCTGTATATTGACCAGACACTGTAGGAGAACAGGAATATCATCAATCCAGTGTTTCTTGTTCATGTATTCAAGCTCCATCACGTAGTTCTTGCCTTCTATATTGTAATACCTTGATATGACCTGGTACGAATCAGTGCCCGAAAACTCTATCTTGACACGCTGCCTTTTATCTTTTATGGTCTTGGCCGTGATACAGTTCGTGCACTGTTTATTTTTCTTCCAAAATGAATAGCATGGGCTTTTTCTATATCTTCTTCTTGCATGTTACACCTTCTTCGTCAGATATATTTCTCCTCAAAGCTTTCTATGCACATTGGCTTATCGAAGAAATACCCTTGTATGTAATATATTCCCATCTTCTTAATAATAGCATATTGCCTGTCAGTCTCAACTCCCTCCACGCAGACATGTACTCCTATTGTGTTGGCAAGCTCTGTAACCATCTTGACAAATGCATCAGAAAAATCATCCTCCCCAAGATGCTCAATGAAGCATTTATCTATTTTAATGATATCAAGAGGCATCTCCCTGATATGGTTGAGTGATGAATATCCTGTACCAAAATCATCCAGTGCAACCTTAACACCAAGCGCCTTTATCTCACTGAGTATCCGCTTCATGCGCACCATGTCATTGATTGCCAGACTCTCTGTCACCTCAAGACACAGATTTCCCGGTTCTATGCCCACCTCGTCAATTATGCCTTTGATTTTCTTAACTATGTCATTCTGCAGCAGCTGCACCACAGACAGATTTACGTTGACCTTGTAGTCAGGATGTCCCATGTCATTCCAGTACCTGCAGTGCTTCGCCGCCTCTCTTAATACATGCTCCCCGATTGGGTTTATAAGCCCAAGATACTCAGCAAGCGGTATAAAGTCAACCGGATTTATAAAGCCCATGGTTGCTGAATTCCATCTGACAAGAGCCTCTGCACCTGCACAGACATCCTCCCCCTTCACGTTTATAATCGGCTGAAAATACACGGTGAACTCATCGCACTCATTCATCGTGGCTTTTCTCATGTGCTTTTCCAGGTCAAGACGCTTTGTGCTTGTGCCATCAATACCCTCGTTGTAGAACTCTATACGGTTTTTTCCTTCTTTCTTAGCATTGAAAAGAGCTATATCAGCTCTTCTTATGACATCCTCCACAGTTCTTGCATCTGTCGGGAAAAATGCCACTCCGGCACTTATTGTACAGTAATAGTCCTCTCCCTTCAAGAACCACGGTCTGACAAATATCTGCTGTATATCATTAATGATACTCTCCAGCCTGTCAACAGAGCTGCCTGTCACTATGACGATAAACTCATCGCCACCCATCCTGTAGCAGTGGTTCTCAATTCCCTTCACCTGTGTCAGGCTATGCGATATAGCTTTTAAAAGCACATCTCCGTACTGATGGCCAAGCCCGTCATTTATATGCTTGAAATCATCCAGATCTATATAAATCATCGCACCTCTGGTGTCGTTTTTCACTGAATCATCTATAAACTTAGCCAGATCCTGCTCACATCTCATCCTGTTATATAGCCCTGTCAGGAAATCATTATTGGCCTGGTTCTCAATACGCTGCTGATAACGCTTTTTCTGTGTGATGTCATACAGTGTAACAAGCTGCACCTTGCGGCCATCCACCCACGCTATGCCTGTGCGATGAATATCAAACCACTTGTCCTCCTCCGTCACGTAGACCTCTGTAAAGCTCCGGCTCTCTGCAGTATGGGAAAAAATATATTTTTCCAGCTTGTTCTGTTCGATTATATTTGAAAGCAGCTGCTTACAGTAATTATTCATGTAAAGTATCTCTGACTTAGACATATCAGCCACGTATATACCGCAGCCGGAGTTTTCCAGTATCGCTTCGAGCGAAGCATAGGAGCCTGCAAGCGAGTTGGTTGTTATCTTTTTTGTGAGAATACTTTGAATGACGCGCTTCGTATCATTTAAAAACTTCACATCATATTTTTCCCAGCTTCTGTCATCCTTCTCATCAAAAAAGCACACATACATCTGAGTCCTGTTATCTATATTTACAGGCTGGAATATGGCTGCCCTCATAGCCTGCTTCTCCATGAAAAGGCGGAATTTCTCCGGCATCACAGAGTCTGATGATATAATGTAAGGCTTTCCGGTGAAAAAAGGCACCTCGGTAATTGATATTGTATCAAACGGCTTTCTGCCATAGCTTACAATCACATCCAAATGCATGCCGTCCACGTTTTTGCGGATGATAAAAGCACCGGTAAGCTTTATGGTAGTAACTGCACTCTCCAGTGCTTTTTGAGCCATATCAGTAAAGCTTCCATCCATCTCAAGCAGTTTTATAACAGAATTGATAGCCTCAAGCATATGAAACTGTTTCTTGATTTCCTCATCTGACTTCCTGATAAGCGAAAGTGCCTCATTCGCAGCATCCTCATCTCTCTTTGTGATCAAAAGCTGTCTGGTCATAGTCTCCAGGAACTCAATTGTTCTGTTAAGACGCGCTTCACCGGTAATAATTATGCCATCAGGAAGCATGTTTCTCTCATCATTAGACATCTGCTCATCAATTACCGCAGCTATAATCCAATATATATCGTGGGTATTGTCCACTCTTACAATCAGACCATACAGCCTGATATAGTCCTTATCCAGAGGTTCATCTATGAGATTCTCAACCCTGCAGTCCGACAGTCTCAAAAGAAGGTTTTCGTATTTTTCCTCACCAATAAAGGTAAGCATACTCTTCCATTTATCGTTACATTGACACACCTCTGTCATGACTCCATCCTTTTTTGTCAGACACGACAAATATATTCCGTTGACCATGCAGAAATAATCCTGTATTTTTTGAAAAAGCTTGGAATCTGACATATTTTCCTCCTAAAAACTCACGCAAATCAATCCTCATATCTGATAACAAACAAATAAAAGTCATTCTTATCGAGAATACATGTCTCCTGAAGCAGACGGTATTCGACACGCAGCCTGATTTGTTTCTTCACAAACCCAATCTCATTTGAATACATTACTATGATTCCGCCGGATACCAGATGCTCTGCGGCCTTGTCGAAAAACCTCTCGTAAAAAAGCTCCATCTCCGCCTTGGTCTGTCGGTTACGAACCGGCATATCCGTAATCAGCTCATCAAATTTGTAGTCATGTCTGAAATCAAAGAAATCCCTGTGTATAAAATTAATTCTTGTTTTGGCAAACTCAGCATTCTCTCTGCCCATAGTGATTGCATCTCCATAGGTATCTGTAGCATATATCTCGCGTGCCGGAACTAAATGTGCGCGCTCTATAAGCAGTGTACCAACTCCGCAGAACGGATCCATGATTTGTGCCGTTTCCTTAAGATACGGCTTTGCAAGTGAAACAATAAGTGCCGCTTGTGACGGATGCATCGACGTAGGAAGCACATTCTTTCTGTATGCAAATCTATTATCCTGTATAGAACATAATCTCATGCAGACAAAATAATTGTCATTTTTTGTCGGTATGAGCTTAATCACCACGTCGTAATCATTTGGCGAATTGATCATCCTGCCCGCAAAATGCATATCGATAGCTTTCGCAAGCCTGCTCTGGTACGCCGCATCTGCCGTGCTCTCAATACGATAGTAAAACGGACCACCCTCTAGGTGCATGCGTCTTAATATATCATACATATCTGACTCTGCAAGAAGTCCGGCTGCTTTCTGTGCATCCTTTGGCAGAAGCGATGCTGCATGTATGGTAAAGTACATTTTTCTGAATGTGCGCACCTGCATGATAAGAGGTATATTGTCAGTCTTTACAAGCACTCCAAGCGGATGCAGCTTTGTATCCTTAACCGGTATCTGACGTCGTACCACCTCTCTGTGAAGGCGGTTTGTCATCAGAAGTAGCTCAGCCTTTACTCCCTCGAGCACAGGTGTATGGTGCTTTATCCCATTATATTTAATCAGGATTTTATTTATCTCGTTTAATTCTTCCTCAATATGCTTCCTATTTTCAGCTGTGACCGTCATATGCTCAAGCTCTTTTGCACGCTCCATAAGCTGTGGCAAAAGCTCTTTGCAGTCCAGCTGTGACAGCGCCGCCAGATATGAGCCCTTTACAAAGCGCATCTGTTCAGCCTCGTATGCTTTAAAAACCTCATCAGAAAGCTGTGACATATGAAGATCTCCTATCAGAAGCGCTGCGTTCTTTCTGGTTTTTGCATCTTCTGCTCCCATAAACGACACAAGCAGCTCATCTTCTCCTGCAAGCAGCTTTAGAGCCTCTGCTAATGCATTTTCATCTTTAATCTCCTGTCTGAGGCTGCTCAGATTCTGACGTACATTCTCTTTTTTTAACAGATTTCCGATAATTTCCTTCATTTTTTAAATCATCCTTTAATTTATTGTATATTGTCAGTTTTGGCTTGCCTCTTCCTTTGGCACACCATTTTCTTCGATGTATGTATCCAGATCCTTGTGAAACTGCTCCCACGCATCCTCATGCTCCACGAAATATAGCGGACACTTCTTGCCTGTCACATCGTAGTGCCTTATTACATCATCAGCACTCAGATCATACCGCCCCATAAGCCATGTGGTGAGCTCTATGAGCGACTGGTATGTGCTGTCGTTGAACTTTCCTGTCTCATCCTCTATACAGCACTCTATCGATATTGTGTCACTGTTTCTGTTATTAGATGCATACGATATCTCATTGCAAGGTATGCACTGCACTATCTCACCCTCTAATCCTATAACAAAGTGTGAGCTTGCTTTGGTCTTTTTGGTCTCTGCCAGGCCATTGAAATAGTCTCTGTTTTGTCTGGCTGACGTACCCGGATTTGCTGTATAATGGACAACTATGCCATTTACCTTCTCAAGTGCCTTCTGTGGTCTGGAATACGGATTGGGTGTCAGCAACTGTACATCAAGCTTTGGCTGTATAGGATTGTAAAGAGTACTGGTCACCTCTGCCTTTACTTCTTCCTGCTTTGCCTTTTTGCCCCTTAAAGCTCCCACAATGATTATCGTTGCAATTATAAGTATTATCATGCCTATAACAATGCCATTGCCAATAAGCTGCTTTCTTCTAACCTGGGCGCGGTGTCTCTTTCCATATTCTTCGCGCTTTCTCTGTCTTATCTTTTCATACTCGTCCATTTAATTATCCCCGGTTATCTCTTTTGTTTGCTTTTATATATCTATTCCAAACTTTTATAAACATTTGCATACATATAAGAGTATATTAGCACAAATCGGCTTATTATGCCACATAAAATAATACAAAAGCACCAGATATTACGACGTATCATAATACCCGGTGCTTTATTATAAATGTATATTCTTATTATTAATCACACTTAATCTCGTGAACCCATCCATCCGGTCCATCAATATGGCCCATCTGAATGCCTGTAAGTGTGTCACGAAGCTTCTTTGTGACAGGTCCCATCTCATCCATACCGCTTGGGAAGCAGATTTCCTTGCCGTGGTCTACAATCTTTCCTACCGGTGAGATTACTGCTGCTGTTCCGCAAAGTCCACACTCAGCAAAATCCTTTACCTCATCAAAGAGCACCTCTCTGTGCTCAACCTTGAGTCCTAAGTACTTCTCTGCAACTACCATCAGTGAACGGCGTGTGATTGATGGCAGGATGCTGTCTGATTTAGGTGTAACAAATGTGCCATCCTTTGTGATAAAGATGAAGTTTGCACCACCTGTCTCCTCTACCTTTGTACGTGTTGCAGGATCGAGGTACATATTCTCTGCAAAGCCCTGTGCATGTGCATCTACAATAGCATGAAGACTCATTGCATAGTTGAGTCCGGCCTTGATATGTCCTGTTCCGTGAGGTGCTGCTCTATCAAAGTCTGACACACGGATTGTGATTGGCTTTGCGCCACCCTTGAAGTATGGTCCTACAGGTGTTACAAGGATTCTGAACTGATACTCATCAGCCGGCTTTACACCGATTACTGCATTTGTTCCCATAATGTATGGTCTGATATAGAGTGTAGCACCTGAGCCGTATGGTGGAACCCATGCAGCATTTGCCTTTACTACTTCCTCAACTGCCTTTACAAATCTATCCTCCGGGAATACAGGCATCTCAAGTCTCTCACATGAATCCTTAAGACGCTGTGCGTTTAAGTCAGGTCTGAAGCAGACAATTCTGCCATCCTCTGTTGTGTATGCCTTAAGTCCCTCGAAGCATGTCTGTGCATACTGGAATACTCCCGCACACTCATTAAGTGTCACTGTATGATCCTTTGTGAGCTGTCCATCGTCCCACTTTCCATCTTTATAATTAGAAACATAGCTGTAATCTGTTTCCTGGTAGCCAAAACTAAGGTTTGACCAATCGATATCCTTCTTTTCCATCTTTATATCCTCCGTTTCTTTACGGATCCGATATAACCTAGCGTTATCATATATCGGGTCTACTATCATTTATGCTCATTCTAGTACAATAGAAAAAAAATGTCTAGTACTATTTTTTTATAATAACCATAACTTAAGTTTCTATATAGCTTTTTTTACTATTATAAGATAAGGCCTGACTTTTTCTTACTTTTTTCAATAGCGGTATTAAGCTTTCCAAACGGACGCCCAAGCAGCAGTCCGATCACAAGCGATATTGCTATAAATATAAGAAGAATCGCAAGATCCTTACAATAATCAAAGCGGTACATGCCTCCCACGCACTCTCTTAGGGCATTCATGGCATAGTTAAACGGCATGAACTTATACAGTGCTCTGTACACCTGTGGCAGCACCTCAACCGGGAATGTGCCACCTGCGCCTGCCACCTGAATGACCATGATGACTACTGCTACAGCCTGTCCCACATTGCCCAAGGCTGCTGTGAGTGAGTACATAAGAAGCGTGAATACAAGGCTTGTCAGCGCGCTTGCGCACCAGAAAAGGAACGGATGCCTGCACTGTATTCCGACAAAGAACAAATCACCGAGCACTGTCACAAGTGTCTGTAGCTGTCCTATCACGAAAAATGTGATATATCTGCCAAAAAACTTATGTACGCTGTTTACTTTGCCAAGTGATTTTATATCGTCAGTGTCCTTTACCTTTGTTTTCACAAGTGCAACAGTTATAAGACCTCCCACCCACAGAGCCAGCACTGTGTAAAACGGTGCCATGGCTGAGCCATATGTGGATATCTCATATATCTTCTGCTCATCCATAGACAACGGTGATGTCACAAACTGCGCAATGAGTGTCGGATCTGTCCGAAGCAGCTTTACAATCTCATTAAACTGCTCATCGTTTGATAAATTATCAAATCCTGATATAACATTCTGCAAACCATCTCTGATCTGCTGTACATACTGTCTGGTATTTACAATATCTGCATTTCCTGATTTAAGAACTGCCGAATAATCATCGAGTGCTTTTTGTATATCCGGGAAGCTGTTGTCCAGAGAACCAAGCATGGACTGTGTCTCAATAAGTGCATATTCTATATCATATACCGCTCCTGTGAGATTCGGTGACACGCTGTGGTCAAATGTATTTTTAAGTGTATCTATTGCAGACTTGGCACTTGACACATCCGCTTTTATCGACTCCTTAAGAAGCTTTAGCTTATCTGCCGTCAATTCAGTATCAGACTTAAGGTCTTTTATCTGTGTTTTAATGCTTTGGATATTATTTCTGACAGCCTCTATCTGCGAGCTATCAACTCCCTTTAAGCCTTGAATGGCGACAAGAGTATTCTCAGCAAGCTGCTCTACCGTATCAAAGCTAGCCACGGAAACAGATATATCCGCAGTATCGGCATCAGCTAATCCCGACGCATTTAAGAGCTGTATGGAGTTTTCCAGCACATCGAGCTGACTGTTTATGTTTGATAAGCTTATGTCGACCATCTGTGTGATGGTTTGTGCTGTCTGCGCCCCCGAAAGCACCGATGACTGCATGCCGCTTACCGATGATTGTCCCCCGTCAATCAGCCCCTGCACACTCGGAAGCAGTGACTGTGTCGAGCCTATCAGGCTGTCTGCTGAATCCGTGAGCATGGCAAATGTATCAAGCATGCCTGCATATGTAGAAAGAGTCGTGTCCATATCCTTTAGCTTATCAACAACTGTTCCGGCCAGGTTATCACCTGATTTGCCGTCTCCCACTATGAGCTCTCCCGACTTTGACGCTATCTTTGTAATCGTGCTCACCATTGAAGAGTTTACAGACTGCTGCACCGTGGTCTTTACTTTTGATGTTATCTTTGTTGCTATGGCATTTTTCTTGCTGTTTTCATAGTATTCTATCTGCGGATTGACCGGCTCACCGCTTAGGAAGCTAAGCATATCAGCTGAAAAATCCTTCGGCACTATAAATGCTGCATAGCACTTTCCGCTATAAACATACTCCAGTGTCTCTTTACTGCTATCTGTGAAAATCCAGCCAATTGCATCGTTTTCCTTCAGCCCCTTTATGACACTGTCTCCCATACATAGCTTTAAATCACCGACGCTCATTCCCTCATCCTCAGAATATACTGCTATGTGCATCTGTGATGTAGCTTCCTCTCCGTAAGGATCCCAGTTGGACATAATATTAAACCATGCATATAAAGCCGGGATGATGCCAAGTCCCATAATAATGACTATGGCAACCACATTTGTGGATATACGTTTCAGGTCAGCCAGATATATTTGAAATATTTTTTTCATTGCTCGGCATCCTCCCCTGTACTTTGCTGCATCGTATCAAATCTCTGCTCCACTCTTTCGGCTATTTCCTGCACCCTGTCCTCAATCTGCACGACAGGACTCACACTCTGTACATCACAGCCGCTTATCTCATTCATCTTCTCCTGCAGCTTATAGTCCACATACTCGACTCCAATTAAATACACTGCGATAGCAAACAGACTCACTATCCACAGTACAAGAAAAATGATTTTTGAACTGTCCGGCACAATCATCAGCAGCACAAGAAAAAAGAGCGGAATGATGTATATGCACCTTAATCCTATTTTTATCCGCTTTTGATTCTGCTCATGGATGGTCTTTTCATATCCGACCAGCTTATCGTACATCTCGCGCAATCTCTTATCATCGGATAGCGGCTGCTCATTCACATTATTATTTGCATTATTATTCATATCATTATCCATATTGGAATCTTTATTACTGTTTCTACCTATATCCTGCATACTTTCCTTCCCGCTTTATAGCTTACGGCACATCAGAAGTACCATATTAATATGCCAATTATCAATTTATTAATTGTACATTTAACTATAGCATCTCAGTATCTTCCATACGCTTCTCTATAAAATGATTGAGTCTGATAAACGGCTTTCGTATCACAAGTCCTATCACCAAAGAGGCTGCGCCAAAAAGTAAAAGCGTGATATAACATTTGCCGAGTGTATTTTCGTACATACCTCCTATACACTCCCTCATCGCATTTATCGCATATGGGAATGGGAAGAAAATATACACTGCCCTGAAAAATGACGGCAGCGCCTCTATCGGATATGTGCCGCTGCTTCCTGCAATCTGAAGCACCATGACAACCACCGCCAGTGCCTTTCCTATATCACCAAAGGATATGGTCAGAGAATATATGAGCAGTGAAAATGTAAGGCTTGTCACTGCACCTGTCACAATAAATGAAACCGGATGCACACACTGTATTTTAAGCAGGTATAAATCACCTAGCACAATGATAAAAGTCTGTACCTGTGACAGTAAAAAGAATGTCAGATATCTGCCAAAATAAAGCTGTGAAGGCTTTAGTTTCCCAAGCCCCTTAACATCCGCGTGAACCTTTACCAGCGAAACAAGTATAGTCATGCCCACCCATATGGCTAGTGTGGTGTAAAAAGGTGCTACTCCGGAGCCATAATTGGCTATCTCGTAGATATAATTATCTGATACCTGCACCGGCTCTGAAAAGAAGCTGCCAAGCTTTTCAGGATTCCCCGAAAGCAGATTCACTATGATATCAGCTTTTTCATCCTCAGAGGCTGCTTCAAGCTTGTCGAGTGTCGTATTTATCTTGTCAGATGCTGATTCTATGACCCCCTTAAGCTGTGTCATGCTCATATTGAGTGTATCAAGCGTACTGTCCACTCCGTCAAACACCTGCGCCATGGAGCCTGATGTCTGACTTAGATTGCCAAGTGTGGTCTGCATTGAATCAAGAACAGACGACATACTGCTTATCATGCCGTCCACCTGTGGCACTATCTGTGAGGTATATGTATCATTCACTGCTGACGCGGTCGATGAAAGAGCCGACATTACACTCTTAAGTGTTTCTGCAGAATTCTGTGTTTTTCCCGATAAATCCACAGACTGTGTGCTTTCTATCATGCTCTTTGTCTGTTCCTTAACAAGCTCTATATTGGAAATAAGTGTGCCAACATGGGTATCGTCCATATCCGGCTTTATTTTGTTGATTTTGTCCTCAAGAATGTCAATATTACCTTTCAAAGCATCCGCTGACTGTTTAATATTTTGCACATCACTTTGAATCGTATTTACATCCTGTGACAGATCTGCATCTGAAATCTGCTTTGATATATCATCAATCGAGTTCTTCACCTTTGCTAATGCCGATGTGATATCTGCGCTAAAGCTGTCGAAGGATTGTCTGGTGGAGTGCAGATCATTTTTACTCTCTTCAAGCCTGTCTGTGCCCTTTGCAAGCTTATCCTGTCCATCTTTGAGTGCTTCGCCCGTTTCTTTAGACACCTGTGATAATGCCTTATTTCCGTCAATAAACGTATCTATCATGGCATCGTACTGCGCAAGACTCTCAGATACCGCTTCAAGCTTACCGGTCATCTGCCCCACAGCATCCTTTTCCTTCATGTCATCGGATATTACGTTGGTCTCCTTAAATACCTGCTCTGCAAGCACCTTTATAAACTGCTTATTAATACTTGATTTAACAGCACTTGCTGCACTGTCCGTTATCTTTGTCGCAACAGCATTTTTCTTGTCGTTGAGATAGTAGGTAATCCTTGGATTTTCAATATTGTCAGCTACACCATGATACATGCTGTAGGTAAACTGCTCATCTATGACAAGTGCAGAATAATATCTGCCTGACTTAACACCCTCAACAGCCTTTTCCTCTGATTTAACAAATTTCCAGCCTATAGTATCCTTTTGCTTTAATGACTCTACCACACCATCGCCCATATTGACAGTTTCGCTGTCATTCTTCGTCCAGCCCTTGTCCAGATTGACTACTGCAATTGCTATATTTCCGGTGTTGCCATACGGGTCCCAGTTGGCATAGATATTAAACCATGCATACAGTGCCGGCAGCACGCACAGTCCAATAACTATAATGAGTACAAGCACATTTCGGAATATGCCGCACATATCTCTTTTAAAAATTCTTAAAATATCAGCCATGAATCATCCTCTTATATCCGGTGTTTATATCCGGTGCTGTTTAAGCTCCCCAATAAAATACAATGAGCCAAATGCAACATTTTTCGTATCTCTTTTCAGGTGCTTACTTATCTCATCAACTCCTGAAAGCTCTGTTGCCTCAACTCCCTCTTTTCTGATAAAATCAGCAAGGTGCGATGCCTGCAGTGCCCTGTCTGAATCCGGTGTCACTGTATAAAACTCCTCAGCAAGCGGCAAAATCTCACGTATCATGGCATCGTAGTCCTTATCAGCCATGACTCCCATGAAAAAGCAAAATTTCTCACCCGGATACATCTGCATGAGGCTTTCCTTGAGCGCATCAACTCCATTGCTGTTGTGTGCTCCGTCCACTAGCAGAAACGGCTCCTTTGATACTATCTCCATGCGTCCCGGCCACACAGCCTCTTCAAGTGCACTCTTTATCCTGTCATTCAGGTTTGTTTTCTCGCTCTTGGGTCCTGTCTTATCATATTCCGGCCCGCCATAGTGCTTTCCCAGCACATACCGCGCCGCAAGCTCTGCCGCTGCTGCATTCTCCCACTGAAATGTGCCACAAAGCCTCAGTGCGTAGCCGCTGCAGCGTGCTATATCGCTTTGCTCCACAGTGATTATCCTTGCATGCTTTTTTTGCGCTTCCTGCTCAATCACCTGCATAGCACGTTTATCCTGCTGTTCCACCACCACTGTGCCGTTTTCCTTTATGATACCGGCCTTCTCAGCCGCTATATCCGCTATATCACTGCCAAGGATAACCATATGGTCATAGCCTATCTTTGTAATAACGGCACATTGCGGTGTGCCGATTGCATTTGTTGAGTCAAGCCTGCCTCCGAGCCCGGTCTCAATGACCATATAATCGCACTGCTGCTCCTCAAAGTACAAAAGAGCCATGGCAAGGCAGTAGTCAAACATCGTAAGCCCTATACCAAAATCTATATCAAGCAGATAGTTTCCAAGCCGTGTGACATCCTCCTTAGGTATCATACGCCCATCAACCGTGATGCGCTCCTCAAAATCTACCAGATGCGGTGATACAAACGTGCCTACCCTCATATGCTCTTTTTTTAATATACTAGAAAAAAAAGCGCACACCGAGCCCTTTCCATTGGTGCCTGCCACATGGATATACGGTATTATGCGCTTTTGCTTTCCTTTTTCTCTCAGCACCTTTATGACCTGTGCCGTCACCACCACTCCCGGCTCATTGCCGAAACGGCGTGTGTTTTCTATTTTGTTTAAAACCTGTGTGTAATCTAAATTTCCCATGCCATCATTATAATATATCCGGCCGATAAAATAAAGACCATATCCTTATACTGCTATAATAATGCCCCCGTCATTTGCATACATGCTTGAGATGCCGGCAGTATCCACAATGACAATCTTCTTAAATACGGCAAGCTTCTCAAGGCATGCCTTCACATACTGTGCACGCTCCGGGCAGTTGCAGTGTGAAATTGCAAGAATCCTGTGCTCACAGTCCTTTGTGGCAGCCACAACATCCTCTACCATCTTGGCAAGTGCCCTCTTAATGCCTCTGGCCTGGCCAAGCTGCTGGATTGAACCCTCATCGGTTGAGCCCATGACAGGCTTTATATTTAAAGTGCTGGCCACAAAAGCCTTCAGGTTGCTTAATCGTCCTGCCTTTCTTAATGTATCAAGTGTCTCAAGCACAAAGAAGGTATTCATGGAAGAAATATACTCCTCGGTCTGCTTTACAACCTCATCAAATGAAAGTCCACTCTCTTCAAACTCCTGTACCTTCATGCCGATTAGTGTCTCGCCTATAGATGCTGAGCGGGAATTGAATACATAGATTTGCTTGCCACAGTCCTCATGCTCCTCGTTGTACAGATTGACTGCTAAAACAGCGCTGTTGTATGAGCCGCTGAGCTTGCCCGAAAGTGTAACAACATATACATGATCAGCCTCTCCCTCAAAGGCCTGCATATATTCCTCAGGAGACGGGCATGACGACTTTGGCCCCTTTACGCTCTCCTTTACTCTTCTTAAGAAATCATGCTGGTCAAAGCTCTCATCATCGCGGATTCTGTATCCGTCAACATCAAGCTCGAGTGCCACATTGCAAAAATGTCCATCCTTCTTAAGGCTATCTGTGAGCTCACCACAGCTATCTATTATAATCTTATACATATCTATTCCTCCTGCACTATATGATAATAAAAGTTTAAATTACTTTTTTAAAAGTTATTTCATTCCGTAACAAGTAGTTTTCATTACTACGTCATATTAACACGAAAACTAAACTTATGCAAGAGGTTTCTGTATTTATTTTCCCATAATGGTTATCTGCCCTTTAATGGTACCCGAAAAAGGCCGTCACACAGTCGCTTAAGGCTTTCATGTCGCGTACTCCCATAAGCTCACAGGCTGAGTGCATTGCAAGAATAGGTATACCTATATCCACAGTCTTTACCGGCAGAAGCGTACCTGCAATCGAGCCCAGTGTGCTGCCGCCACGGCTGTCCGAACGATTCACAAAACGCTGGTAAGGTATGCCCTTTTCATCACACAGCTGACAGAGAATGGCGATAGCCTGTGCATCCGTAGCATACGACTGCGAGCACGCCTGCTTGATACAAAAGCCTTTACCCATGACAGGCTTATTTGTGATATCCATCTTTTCCTTTTTATTAGGATGAAGCGCATGAGCCACATCAACAGACAAAAGCATGGCATCATATATGCTCTCATCTATTTCATTTTCTGAAAGGTCCATATTTCTTAAAATACGTCTGAGCATATCGTGAAGCATTATAGAGGCCGCGCCCTGCTTACTGTTACTTCCAATCTCCTCATGGTCAAAAAGCGCTATGATGTTTATTCCATCAGCTCTGTTTCCATCCTCTATCGCATCAAGAAGAGCCCTGCAGGATGACTGGTTGTCGATTCTCGGTGATGAAATCATGGTGTCATTCACACCGACAAAGCAAGGCTCCTCCACACAAAATGTATTGAGCTCAAAGTCTATGATATCGCTCTTTTCCACAGACAGCTCTCTAGCCAGAAAACTAAGGAAATAATCCGTGGTCATTTCATCCTCAGGTATTGAATCAAGCACCGGCATCAGATCCACCTGATTATTTATCCCGACTCCCTTATTCACATCCCTGTTCATATGGATGGCAAGATTTGGAATAATCATGACAGGCTTTTTAGACCTATATAGCACCATACGCGGATTGAACACATCCTCACTCTTTATAGCCACGCGCCCTGCCACTCCGAGAGGTCTGTCAAACCATGTGTTTAAAATTGGTCCTCCATACACCTCTACATTAACCTGTGCATATGAGTTTGTCATAAAATCCGGATTTGGCTTTATGCGAAGATATGGATAGTCTGTGTGAGCTGCCGCTATTCGCACCATATCCTTTTTGTTGTAGCCGCTTCCTACAGTAAACGCAAACATGGTCGTATCATGGTGATTTAAGACATACCTGCCACCGCGCACAAGCTTCCAGTCGCCTGTATAATCTATCTCCTCAAATCCGTTTTCCAAAAGCTCCTGCTTTGCAGCCTTCACACACTCGCATGGTGAAACAGCCGCTTTTAGTAAATCAAATAATTTTTCCTGTTTCATGGATTGCCTCCTGTTTTCATTGCATAACGCATATATTCTACCACGGACTTTACAATTATTCCAGTTGAACAGGCTTTATTTTTAAGGCTATTTTTATATCTATTTTTATGGCATAATCCGCGAATCTGATGTATGATATAATAATCGATAACTATTCAAAACCACTTGAAACAATCATTCGCTGTCACATACAATGTGGAAAATGAGGAGAAATTATGATATCAATTGAACTGACAGACACAAAGGACTTTATGAACAAGCTGCTTCGCACAGAAATCTTTGACAACTTCCTGCTCCAGGAGGCCGTTATCACAAAGGCAGCCTCATATGTCATAGATGGTCACCTGCAAAAGGGCTTTTACAGCTCCACAGAGCTTGAGGAAAATGGTATAGTGGGCTATAGCATACTCCCCTTTAGGATGCTTCGCACAAACTGCTTTGACCTGATAAAGGGCAGACAGACTCCATCGTCATTCAAGTTTGTCTTTCTGCTTTCACCTGAAAACATGGAGCACACCCTAAGCAGTCTGCACTCTGCTTTCACCGTGTCCGATATCAGTGGTTTTTTCATAAATATCAGGTATCAAAGCCAGCTTTTAACTCTGACAACCGGAATATCCTACAATATTTTTTCAGCGGATAAGACCTTAGACAGTGAATGGGATAAGCTTGTAATGAAATTTTTAGCAAATAATGACATAAACTTTAAAGAACTTTGACTTTATTGCTTTACATCTTAAACCTGTTATGCTATTCTAACGTTAGTTGCGTAAGCAGCATTATTATTATTTGGAGGTACTTTCGATGAGCAAAGGTACAGTAAAATGGTTCAATAACCAAAAAGGTTACGGATTCATCACAGCCGAGGACGGAAAGGATGTATTCGTACATTTCTCAGGACTTAACATGGAGGGCTTCAAAACTCTCGAGGAAGGTGCAGCAGTAGAGTTCGATATCACTGATGGCGCTAAAGGTCCACAGGCAGTTAACGTTGAGGTAGTTAAATAATTTTGACCACTCAGGCAATCTAGTTTCTATGTACCTTTTTCTTTATTATATATTTAGGTAAAATTATAGTTACAAAAATGTTAATTGGGGAATAAGATATAAGAATCATGATTAAAAAAGAAGAGTTCATTTTGAACTCTTCTTTTTTGCGCTTTTTTATTTGAATGATTTTAGTTGTTTACACGATGATGAGACATCGGTGAGCTTGTGGTGAGTGGTAAAAACGTGTAACCATTCGCCTGTCCCCACTGGATGATCTGCTCGACCGCATTGACACTGAAATCCTTTATGTCGTGCTGCAATACAACTGATACGTTGTGGCTCTGTACTCCTGAAATGACATTATGCACTACCTGTTCCGTGCTGATTGGCTTGCTGTTTGCATCTCCGCTCGATACATTCCAGTCACAGTATAAAAGCCCTCTTGCTGTCACATCATTTACGAGCTGTGTCATAATGCCCGGACAATAATCCTTACTTACAGTATTTGATGAGCCACCCGGGAATCTGATGATTGACGCATCATTTCCTGTCTGTGCCTTTATGATACTGTTCATCTGCTCAAGGTCATCAAAAAATGCCTGCTCACTTGTATATATCTGGTTGTATTTGTGGCTGGCAGAGTGGATAGCCACTGTATGTCCTCTCTTTGCCTCCTCTGCTATCATGTTCTGATAGTCAGGATGTGTATTTGTAACAAAGAAGGTGGCCTTTACATTGTATTTATCAAGCACATCTAATAGCCCCTGTGTATACTTTCCGGGACCATCGTCAAAGGTCAGATAAATAATCTTGTTGCCCGGATTTACCGTGTCTGCCGTGGCAGCCGGATCATACACACTTACCACTCTTGTAGCAGTAGCCTTATTTCCTGATGAATCTGAGACCTCATAGGTCACAGTATACTTTCCTGCCTTATCCTTATCTACCTTATCTCCTGATACCTTGACACTGTCTGTGATGTCTCCGTCACAATTGTCTGTTGCTGTGTATCCCGGATCACTGTACTTATCCCCCTTTTTAACTGACATAAAATCATCACCCGAAAGCTTTATCTGCGGTGCAGTGGTATCTGTGACATGCACAGTCCTTTTGACCTCGCTCTCATTCTTTGACGAGTCAGCGACACTGTACTTTATCTCATAGTCTCCCGGCTTTGAAGTATCAACAGCTCCTGTGACAGATACCTTGTCTGTCAGATCCCCATCATAGTTGTCTGTTGCCGTATATCCCGGGTCGCTGAACTCGCTGCCTGCCTCTAAAGTCATCTCTGCATCGCCATTTAATGTAATCTCCGGAGCCTTCTTATCCCTCACCTCAACCTTGATGGTCTGTGTCGCAGTTTTTTTACCGTATTGAGCAGTTACCTTTATCTCGTATGAACCTGTCTTTGTCGCATCGACATTACTGTCTATAGTGCATTTTATCTCTTTTCCCTTTCGGTTTATAAGCCTGCCTCTGACATACGCCTTGATTTTTGGTACCTCAAACTTTTTGCCATACTCAACAGTAATACCGTTTTTGAACTTGCTGCTGAACTCAATATGTGAATCAAAGCATGTGATATACACTATAAACGCCACCACCAGAACTATTGCAGCCGTAAGTATGCCGATAATCATCTTTTTATTTTTGTCCATTTTTCCAATCCTCTTTAGCATTTTATAATTATTCTCTCTATATTATTACTCAAACCTGATAATATTATTTCAAGCAGTATCTATTATAGCGTTAAACAATCTTTTTTGCTACTGCAAATTCCTTGAGAATTTCTTAATGTTGGCTTCATATATTTCAGTTATGTTACAATTGTTTCTTTATCATGAATACCTCCGGTGCAGTCTTAATAAGTAATTAATTTATTTAATATCTTTGTTACTATTCAGTTCTCAATATGACTAACCACATATCTTTTTGCAGATATTCGCAATCACAAAAATCCCCCGAACTAGTCGGGGGATTTAAAAAGCTTATGCTGTAACAATCATTTTATTACTGCTCCTTACGGTGCATCTCAAATGTCTCCATATGGTAGTTGGCGATGTTGTCACGAATCTTTCTGTCATCTGCTCTGCTTAAGAGATCATCACGGAACTTCTTGGTAGTCACCATGTCATTGTATGAGCTTGGTCCGCCTACGCAGCCGCCCTCACATGCCATTCCCTCAATGAAGTTCTCAGGAAGCTTGCCTGCCTTCATGAGGAGAAGTGCCTTCTTACACTCTGCTGCTCCGTTTGCCTTGCAAACCTTACAATCAACATCCTCGCCTTTTTCCTTCATGCTCTCGATTACGGCTGCTGTAACTCCGCCTGAGTTTGCGAAACGCTTACCGAATACTGAGCCCTCCTGATATGAGGTATCATCAGCCTCAAGCTGTACTCCCTTTGCCTTCATAATAGCACGAATCTCGCTGAAGGTAAGTACATAGTCTGCATTGCCCTCTATCTTCTGATCATGTACCTCTGACTTCTTGGCAACACATGGTCCGATGAATACTGTAACTGCATCAGGGTCCTTTGCCTTTATCATTCTTGAAACTGCACACATAGGTGAAACAGTTGTAGAAATCTTGTCAGCAAGCTCAGGATAGTGCTTTCTAACCATATTTACAAATCCAGGACAGCATGATGTAACCTTCTTCTCTCCTGCCTCGTATGCCTCAAGCCACTCGTCAGCCTCGTATGCTGCTGTCATATCTCCACCGAGCGCTACCTCAACAAAACCGTTGAAGCCAACTGCCTGCATAGCTTTCTTCCAGCTGTTCATAGTGATGTTTACACCAAACTGTCCCTCTGCTGCTGGTGCAACCATAGCGTATACATGCTTGTTCTCTGACTTGATTGCATCGATTACATCTACGATGTATGTTTTTGATCCGATAGCTCCGAATGGACAGCTGTGGATACACTTACCACATCTGATACATTTGCTCTCATCAATCACTGAAATGCCGTACTCATTGTATGTAATGGCATTTACAGGGCAAGAGAACTTACATGGTCTCTTTAAATGAGCGATAGCGTTGTAAGGACATGCCTGTGCACAGCGTCCACACTCCTTACACTTCTGTGGGTCTATATGTGAGCGGAGACGTCCTGCCTCAATTGCTCCAAACTTACATGCATTGATACAAGCCTTGCCAAGACAGTTCTGACAGTTCTCAGTAACTGTGTAGCTTGAAATCGGACAATCCTCACATGCTGAGCTGATTACCTGGATGATATTGCCGTCATCGTTTGCGCTTGGTGCTTTACCCTCTGCAAGTCTGACACGTTGACGGATGATTTCTCTCTCCTTGTAAATACAGCAACGGAACTGAGGTGTCGGTCCCGGAATCAGTGTAAATGGGATGTCATCTCTGATCTCATCGAGATTACCTGCAAATGCAGCCTTTGCGACCTCAAGCAAAACTGCATGTTTGATTTTGATTACGTTTTCGTCAGCGTACATATTATCTCCTTTTCCTTAAAATAATGTATATTTTGTTACCTAATTAATTACATACTTAGAAGAATCATTATACCATATGACACTTCCCATATCACATGACCTGATTCCTCTAAAAAAATGCTCCTAGTACAGTATTTATCTACTAGGAACATTCTACAAAATTTTTTAAACTTTTTCTACCCTTGTATTCATCAAAATACAAAGAATTGTTATTTTTTTCACAATAGCAGCGATTTCAATAAGAATTACTCATGGCGCAGTGCATCAATAGGGTTTAGGTTCGCTGCCTTGTATGATGGAAGCATACCGAATATGATTCCGATTGCCATGGAAAAAAGCACCGCAAGTATAGCTGCTGCCGGACTTATCGCTGTCGGCGTGCCGTTTAGCATTGAGATGATCTTAGAGAGTATCACTCCGACCAGCACTCCGACCAGACCTCCAAGACTTGTGAGAACAACTGCCTCTGTGAGGAACTGTCCAAGTATTGCTCCCTTTCCCGCTCCGATTGCCTTTTTAAGTCCTATCTCTGAGGTACGCTCTGTGACTGACACAAGCATGATATTCATTACACCGATACCACCGACTAGCAGTGATATTCCGGCTATCCATATGAGCATCATATTGGTTGACTGGCTGAGCTGCTGTATCTGCTTTGCCTGCTCCTGTAAATCCTGTGCCTTGTAGGTCACATCAGAGCCGTCTGTAACATTTAAATTGCTGTTAAGTATCTCCTCAGCAGCCTTTCCCACTGTAGCCATGGTATCCGTGCTGTCTGCCTTAAGCAAAAGGTTCTGCGGCTCATCATAACCAAATATAACCGGCCATGTTCCGCTTGGCACAAATACATTGCCCTGGCTGTCATCATAGGCATACATATAGTAATCATCAATTGAGTTTATTACCAGGTCATAGCTGTCCTTTTCCGTGACTACACCGACTACTGTAAACGGATATCCCTGTATCTCTACTGTCTTGCCGAGCGCGCTCTCTCCTGAAAACAGGCTGCTCTCCACGCTCTCATCGATGAGTGCCACCCTGCGGGCCTTTGCATAGTCATTCTTTGAGAAGCCTCTGCCCTTCATGACTACATAGCTTGCAGTATCGAAATATCCGTCATCTACACCTGTTATATTGCCGCCCGAAAGTGCCGTGTTCAGATAATAGACTGCATTGGAAGCCTGTCTTGTACGGTAAAGAGCTGCATTTTGCACATGGTCGAGCTCCTTTATGCTGTCAAGTGTGGCAGCCGATACCTCAGTCACTCCCGCCGGCGCCGTATCATATGATAGATCCATATCATAGCCATCCTTCTGCAGTGTGACCTTTACGTTATTACTTCCCGAACCTATGAGGTTCTTTTCTATCTGTTCGTTTGTGCCCTGAATTGTGGAAACAATCGCAATAATTGCTGCAATTCCGATGATGATTCCAAGCATGGTCAGAAACGAACGCATCTTATGTGACCAGATTCCCCTAAAGGACAATCTAATATTTTCAAGCATCTTTAATCCTCCCTGCTAAACTAATACATACCATCTTCGGATACCTTGGTTTTCTCGCCCTCCCTGACTCCATACGGGAATGCGATATAGTCATCATTTGTCAGACCTGACTTTATCTCCACATATGAGCCCCAGAGTGACTTGCCTGTTTTGACAGACTGCTTTTTGAGCTTTCCGTTGTCATCCTTGTATATATATGACTGTCCGTTCTCGGTTCTGACATATGACTTGTCGATATATAGTCCGCTGTCAGAGCCCTCCGATGATGTATCTATGGTCAACTCAAGTGAATCGCCCTTTTTGAGATTCTGCGGATTCTCAATGTATGCAGTGTACTCATAAAATGAGGAGTTTGGATTACTGTCTCCATAATAGTTTACGCTGTCTGACGGCACATTGCTTATCTCGGATATCGTGCCCTCATAGGTATCACCTGTCATGTAGTTGACTGCTGATACGCTCTGTCCTACCTTTACCGTATCCAGATCCAGCTCACCGATTGTTCCGCTGATATACAGTCCCGATGCTCCCGAAAGCTGCAGGAAAGGTGTACCGTCCTGCGGTGGATTGGCAGGATCACAGACTGTTGTCACGATTCCATCCTTCTTTGCATATACCACGCCATCCTCAAGCTCGCTCTGCAGTTCCTTTAAATCAGCCTGTGCAATTCTCTTTTGTAAATCAACATCGGCAACACTTCTGGTCTGCTCCTTTATGGCATCCTTAAGCTCATCTGCAGTGTATGTCTTTTCTTCTGCCGCGGTATCAGCTTCTGTCTGTGCGGTCTGTTCTGTGGCACTGTCTGTTTTGGTATCTGACGGCTCACTTCCTTCCGTATCATCAGAAGCATCGCCTGCTGTAGTTGTGCCTGCAAGGAAAAGCTTTATCTCATCGCTTTCATCATAGCCGCCAAGCCTATCTCCTCTTACGGTAAGCTCCATATCAGGTGCATCCGCATCTCCTATTACAAACCGTGCTACAGCGCTCTTATCAGCGAGTGTATTCAAAAGTGCTCCCGATACATATGAAGCCTCTGTGCATGTAAATACATAAGGATCGTCCTCTGTACCGCTTCCTTTGGCCTCTGACAAATCAGATATCACATCATGCTGTTCATCAGGCGCAGACGGCTGTGTGTCAGGCTGTGGCTCAGGTGTAACAGGAGTCTCGGGCTGCTTTTCAACCGGTTTAGTGTTCTTTAGCTTGTCAAGCTTCTGCTTTTCCGATGCAAGCTGGTTCTCAAGACTCTGTATCTCAAGCTGCTTCATCTCAACCGAGAGCGAAAGACTCGTCACATCATATGCAAGGAGCTTATCTCCGGCCTTTACCTGCTGATCCTTTGTGACATAAACCTCTGTCACCTTCTGTCCATCCTTTAAATTGATTGTCTGACATGCATCATCACACACCATTCCCCCACTGGTCATGGATGTGTAGTCGTTTGTCGTGCTGATCATTGAAACACTCATGACGGAAGCAAGCCCCTTGGAGTTCCTGTAATAAACAACTCCTGTGATGCTTCCCGCTGCAACTGCAACTACAAGGACAGCTATTATAATGATCTTAATTCTCTTTTTCTTTTTCATTACCTGCCTCCTGTCCTTCCTCTGTTATCTCGCCGTCTATGATGTGGACGATGCGCTTTGCCTGCTCGGCTACCTTTCTGTCATGTGTAATCACGACAACCGTCACACCGGACTCATTAAGGCTCTCAAAGAGCTCAAGCACCTGCTTGCCTGACTTTGAATCAAGTGCTCCCGTAGGCTCATCCGCAAGCAGAAGCTTTGGATGATTGACCATAGCTCTCGCTATCGCCACTCTCTGCTTCTGTCCTCCTGAAAGCTGTGTTGGCTTGAAATCAGCCCTGTCTGAAAGACCTACACGCTCTAATGCCTCCATACCCATCTGCTTTCTGTCCTTTTTGCTCACACCGGCATATATGAGTGGCAGGCATACATTGTCCAGTGCACTCTCTCTCGGCATGAGCTGGAAATTCTGAAATACAAATCCAATTGTATCCCGTCTTACTCTCGTAAGCTCCTTTTCCTTAAGCTCACTGACAGGTCTGCCGTCAAGTATATATGTGCCCGATGTTGGCAGATCAAGACATCCCACTATATTCATGAGAGTGGTCTTGCCGGAACCCGACGGCCCCATGATTGCCACGTACTCTCCCTCATCAATCTGAAGTGAGACATCCTTTAAAACCGGCACCACGAGCTTATCCTGGTCATAGTTTTTATAAATATGCTGGAGTTCTAGAATCATCTACTGTACCTCCGCGCCACCTGAACCGGTGGCATCTGCTGCACCTTCGTCCATTGTGCCATCATCCATGGTGCCATCATCAACAGGACCGCCCTCAGTGCCCTCAAGCATCTGGTCATCAAGAGCTTCTGTACCCATATCGTCATAGACTGAATCTTCACCGCCGCCATTTTCAACATACTCTTCCCATGTCTGTGCCGGCTCACCCTCATAAAGGTCATCAGATGCCCATACTATATAGTCATCCTTTGTAAGCCCTGACTTGATTTCATACATCATGAGATTCTCGTCATAGTCTCCAAGCTCAACCTTTGTCTTCTCAAGCTTATCCTTTTTATTAAGTGTCCATACATATGCATCATCGCCATCCTTTACGACATAGCTCTCATCAATCCATATACCATCCTTCACCTCTGTCTGTCCGAAATCCGGCTCCACATATACATGCTGTCCTAAAAGCATGTCGCCTGTACCTGTAAGCTGCACATAGAAGTTGTACTTTGATGCCTTCTGCTCGCTGCTTCCATCATCATACATGCCGGAATTGCTATTATCAGTCTGAGGATTCTCAGTATCAACCTTGCTGATGGTACCCTGCCATGTCTTTGACTCATCAACTCTCGAGCGCACTATAACTGCCTGCCCCTCTGCGAGTCCACTGTTTAAAAAGCTCTGCTCATCAATTGTGCCCTTTACCCTGTAATCACCGGTGGCAACGATTGTCATAAATGCAGTATCTGCTGTGTCTGCACTCTGATTCTCATTGATTTTCTTTACAACACCAATCATTGTGCTGTTTACAGTGGCATTTTTGATGCTATCATCATACTTTTCTATATCTGCCTTCTTCGTGGCAATATCGTACTGAGTCTGCTTCTGCTGTGTCTGCGCCTGCTGAATCTGCAGTGTATAGTCAAGCTGCTGATCCTTTGGCGCTTCCTTCTTTTCCTTGGTGAGCTGCTCTATCTGTGCATCATAGCCGGAAAGCGTATTGTTTAAGCTCTCAAGCTCAAGCGTGGCGCTTTCCTTTTTCGCAGCAAGAGCCTTTGTATCATAGGTAAAAAGAGGTGTGCCCACCTGTACCTCATCCCCTTCTGACACAAGAATATCCTTTACCGTTTTTTCACTGTCAGCCTTGATATCCATGGTATCGGCTGCTTCCACGACACCGCTGTACTTGTCAGTACTTCCCGCCTGATACATGACATCAGCGACCTTGTTTGCATAGACTCCCGATGCCTTTGCTGCATTCTTTCCCTTTGTCATTGCAATGACAACAGCTGACACAATCACTGCTATGATAAGCACAGCTGCAATCACTGAAATGATTATCTTTTTCTTTTTACTCATTTCGACCTCCCTGTTTCTTATAATTAATTGATTATAAGTAACTATTCAGAACCACTGAGAACAAAAAAGCTGATGCGTCATGCTTGCATGTAAGCAGCAGGTTTTCTTGTTCTCAAGGTGGCTCGAATAGAGCCACCCCCACACATATGAGTAAAATTAGCTGCGTAGCAGCGGGAAAGCACGAGTATCGTGCGATTTTGCGAATGTGCGTGGGGTGATTCTGAATAATTACTATTATGACATAATCATACCAAATATATATTGCATCTGTCTTTTAAGATTTTTTTAATATTTTACTAATAAAAAATGGAGGTTAGTATGGAAATAGCATTTAGTGAGAAAATTTCTCCACAGCTGTCCGCCGCCCTGTTGTCCACCCCTTATGAGCTTGGAAAAGAGAGCGGGCTTTCAAGCGGCTATCTGCCGGAGAGTGATAGCTGGGAAGTGATAGTAAAATATATCGGTGACATCGAAAAAATAAAAGAAAAGTATCCTTCTGTACTCATCACGAGGCTGCTCGGAAACTATGCGGTGCTCGTAATTGAGAAATCACTTGTAAATACCGTTGCCCTGTGCGATGAAATCATATATATGGAAAAGCCAAAGCAGTTTAACTACGATGTGTACGAGGGCTCGCAGGCCTCATGTATCACTCCCGTACACATCAATCCATATAATCTGACCGGAAAAGGTGTGCTCGTAGGCATTATCGACTCCGGAATTTACTATGCCCATCCGGCTTTTATACAGGATGGTGTAAGCAGAATCGCCTATCTGTGGGACCAGACTGTTTCCGATGATTCCTCACACAGTGATATCATCCCTTTCGGCACCTTATATGACCGCGATACGATCACCAAAGCCATAAATGCAGAAAACAGCTTAGAAATGCAGCGCATCTGCCCAAGCATCGACATATCCGGGCACGGCACTCATGTGGCAGGAATCGCTGCCGGAAACGGAAATGGTAATGAACAAAACACAAAATACCGCGGTGTTGCTTATGAAAGCACTCTTATAATCGTAAAACTCAAAACCTCAGGCGGCGCCAGCTTTCCCACAACCACGCAGATTATGCTGGCAGTGGACTTTTGCATAAGAAAATCAATCGATATGAACATGCCTATCGCCATAAACCTAAGCTTTGGCACAAGTAACGGCTCACACAGCGGCACCTCACTGCTTGAATCATACCTGAACTATATAGCAGAAAATTACCGCTGTGCTGTCTCGGTCGGCTCAGGTAACGATGGAGCCGGCTTTGGTCATGCAAACGGCAGCTCATACCCTGCCGATGCAGAGCTTGCGATAGGCTATCCTGAGCCGTCTCTTTCCATTGATTTATGGAAAAAATACTGGGATGAGATACAGCTGCGCATTAGTGCACCAAATAATGATATGCTGGAGATTCCCGATACAATTACCAATCAGGCAAAGGGCTTTACATACAGATACAATCTCGATGGGACAGACATATATATAACAGGCGGCGGTCCCTCTCCCTACTCTCCCTTTCAGGAAATATTCATTGAACTCATGGGATCGGAATACATCTCACCCGGCATCTGGAAAATATCACTTGAACCCATATCTGTAAAGGACGGCTCATGGGATATATGGCTGCCGTCAGGTGCTCTACGCAACGCACAGACCTCATTTATCCATGCATCGCCTGATATCACCCTAACCATCCCCTCAACCGCTCAAAATGTCATATCTGTCGGAGCCTATGACAGCCGAACAAACCGCACAGCCGCCTTTTCCGGCCGAGGCTATACCTGGGCCTTTGACAGCATAAAGCCTGATATCATTGCGCCCGGTGTAGACATTATTTCATGCTCAAACACCGGAGGCTACACTTCAAAAACAGGGACATCTATGGCTGCACCGTTTGTGACCGGTGCGGCTGCGCTTCTGATGGAATGGGGAATTGTGCGTGGAAATGACCTCTATATGTATGGCGACAAGCTTAAAGCTTCTCTCATAAAAGGTTCCGGTGAAAATGTATTTACAACTGCCTCACGGGCTGTCTCTGAAAACACTTCCAAAAACACAAAATACCCCAACCCTGTGACGGGCTGGGGTACATTGTGCTTACTGGATAGTATTCCTTAGTGGAAGCGCTATTCGTATACATGCTTCTGATGCTTCTTTGCATCTGCCTTATTCTTTTTCTTCAATGGATGCTTTGGGTTTTTATCCATTATAATCGCTTCCTTCCGTTCGTTCTGACTACGTTATACACCTGTAATCAGCACTTGTCAAGCAAGAGTGCTATTTTTAATTAATTATTTATATTTAGCGCGAAATCTCAATCATTTTAATGTTAAAGTGTCGATTTGTGTGCACAATTATTGACGGTTTGCTAAATTTAATTATTATCTCTTCATCATACTCTTTTAAACACAGTCATCGCAATTCAAAAAATACATCATTACATAGCTGCCAAATATACAAAATATGCCGCATAGCAAAGCAGCATCACCACTCCACATGGCTTTCTAAGCTCTTTATGTCTTATCGTACCGCCCCACAGGAGCACACCGCACAGGATTGCCACAACTGTATCAATCACAAACCTGCTCTCAAACGGTACCGGACAAATGAGAGCTACTGTTCCGATTACAAAGAGTATATTGAAAATATTGCTGCCGACTATATTTCCAATCGCTATACCGGCATTACCCTTGCGTGCTGCTGAAACAGATGTAACAAGCTCCGGAAGAGATGTGCCGAATGCAACGATTGTCAGTCCGATAAAGCGCTCACTCATGCCGCAGGCTCTTGCTATGGTCGTGGCACCGTTTACGACAAACTGGCTTCCAATTACGACGCACACACCGCCCAGCACAATAAAGAGCAGACATTTCCATACCGGATATAGCTTTACCGACTGCTCATCACTGCTGTCATTGCCCTTTTTTGCCAGAATATACAAATAAAGCAGATATGCAATAAATAAAATCCACAGTATAACACCCTCAATGAATGTGATTTCATTGCCTGTCATTCCCATCACGAGAAGCACCGCTGTGATAAGAAGCATGTACGGTATCTCGTATTTGAAGGTGGTTTTTTGTATGGCTACATTTGTGATGAGTGCCGTCACTCCCAGGATTATAAGGATATTTAGTATATTGCTGCCGACAATATTGCCGACTGTAATCCCCGCATTACCCTTTATTCCCGCTGTGATGCTGACTGCCGCCTCCGGCAGCGACGTACCCATCGCCACAATCGTCAGTCCAATCACAAGCTGCGGAATACCAAATTTCCCGGCGAGCGCTGCTGCTCCATCCACAAACACATCCGCGCCCTTGACCAGTGCTACAAAGCCTGCTATAAGCAGTAAAATTGCTACAAAAATCATAATTTTCCTCCTTCTGCTGTCCTTTTTAAGGATGCATGATTAATTGATAGATACATCTATGTCTTATCAGCAGAAGGCTTTTGTATACAAAAAAGGCGACACTTCTGCTGTATAAAACAACAAAAGTCTCGCCATTTAATCACTCTCCGGATTGCTGTCATATATGTATGATATGTATGAGCAATCGTACTGACGGATAAGTAAGCACTCTCGTGCCGGCTACTCCCTTTCACTTATATACTATGATATGTCAACGCAGGGTATTCGTCAATAGGGAAGTTTAAATTATTTTCGGTTTGGCTTTTTCGCAAAAAGTGCTGCTCCCACAAGACTTATCGATGCAAACGCCAAAGCGAGCATGCCCATAAGAGGGTTTGTATCACCTGTCTTTGAAGCCTTCTTTACTGTAGCTTTTTTAGCTGCAGTACCTGTTGTGTCAGTAGTCGTAGAATTTGACTTGCTGCCTGTTGCTACAGTTGCATTCGTACCAGTTCCATTAGAGCTTCCTGCACCACTTCCCGGTGTTCCCGGATTTACAGCTTCTTTTTTCTTTAGGCCTTCAATAGCCTTATTGAGTGATGTAACTGCATTGTCAATCTTTGTCTGGTCATCCTTCTGCTTTAGTACTGCTTTTGCACTTGAAAGCACCTGTGAGAATGTCTTCCAGCTGTCTGCTGTGTAATCTGCCTCTTTGAGTGTATCTGCTTTTTCAATTACACTCTCAAGCGCTTTGGTTTCAATAACTGCTGGCTTCTCATATGTAAATGAAAGCTCATCCTTATATCCTGTTGCTGATACCTTGATTTCAAAGCTTGAACCCTCAGCAAACGGAGCCTGAGTAGTATCAATTGTACCATCTTCCTTGATAAGCTTTACTGCCCCCTTGCCTGTTGCCGGATAATCCTTACCATTTACATTTACAGACTTGATTTTTCCAATAAAATCTGCAAACTGTGCTGCTGATGCACCATCTGCCACTACAAGCTTAGGTGCTGTTGCATCATTATTGTATGCCGCAGAAACTGCATCTGCATAGAGCTCGAATGTGGTAGTGATTGGGGCATATTTATTGCTCTTATCGGATACTGTCAGCGTATACTCTGTATTCTCTGCATCCTTCGGATATGTAATTACAAGCTTATTAGTCTGACTATAGCTTGCTGCATATGTTGACACTGCCGATGCTAAGTTTTCCTCTGTAACCTTAAATCCCTTTACTTCATTTCCTTTTGCATCTGTAACTGCATATTCTGCGTTAAAATCATCCGGAAGTGTAACGTCAAGATTAGCCTTTCCTGCTGATACAGCTGCATTTTCTGCTTCAACTGCTGCATCCTTAGCGTGCTCAAGCACCTTGTAATCTACAGGTAAAGTGAAGATTCCCTTACTTGTATAGTATGTTACATTTTTGATTGTCTTTCCAACCATAGACTTATAATGCTCAGATGAAAGCGGACATCCATGGCTATCTGTAATAATTCCCACACTCCATGCAAGCTCCTCTGTTTTCCAGATATTCTCCACATGACGCATAGCATAATCTGTGTTGTCATCAGTGCTTACAATAACACCGTAAACCACATCATCATCTTCAAAGCCCATAGCATCCTTTATGCCATCAAGATTGAGCTGATAGTCTCCGTACTTTGTTTTTGTCTTGAACTTTGTAGTCACCTTGTCAGCAGCTATCTGCGTCTTAGTTCCATTTACAGCGCCAAATGACAGTTTATTATCTGTGCCTACTGTTGCAGTCTTGTAGTACGAAGGGATCTCCCTAAGTACATAGTATGAGTAGTCAGCACTCTCAAAAAGAGCCTTCTTTCCCTCATATGTTGTTGTAGAAACCTTGCCCTTGATATTTGTTGTGATATCTACCTTACTGTCATCTGTAATCTGTGTATAATCCTTATTATTATCATAGAAATCATCTGTGACCTTTACCGGGAATGTTACACCGTTTATATGCTCTCCTTCTGAATCAGCATGATATGAGCCTGCTGCCAGAGTATTTCTGGTCTTCTGCTTTGTGGCAGATGTGGTGGCATCTACTGCGACTGAATTGTTATTAAGATCAGCCTTGTAAAACTCATCATATGGAATGTTCATGAGTACATACTGTGATTTCAGTTTATTTACAGCGTCTGTGAGGTGTGATAATGCTTCCTTTGCTTCCGATTGCATGAGGTCAGTCTTTGCTAAAGCATCCTTTGCTTCCTTAAGTTCAATCTGCATATTTGACCATGTTTTGTCAGTATAAAGCTCCTGGTTCAGCTTATCAGCCTCAGAAACCTTATCAGAAAGAGCTTTCTTTGAAGTCTCATCTGCCGGTACCTGTGGTGTAACTATATTTGCAGCTGTTGCCTCAAAATTATATGTATAGTCCTCATATCCCAATGCATAAATTGTAACAGACCAGTATCCTGTTCCATCATATCCACTTGGCAGGCTGCATCTGAGCGAATCGGTGAGACCAAGCTGGATTCCCATAGACTTATGCATCCAGTTATCTGATGCAAACTTTGTTCCATATGTGGCAAGCGCTTTGGTTCTTGTGCTGTCATTACCATAATATGTCCACTTAACCGCCTGCATATTGGCTCCAAGATCACCATAGTTACCGTTAAAATCAACTCTTAAAAACTCTCCGTATGATCCGCTTGCATCCTTAACTGTACCTGTAACATCAGCTTTTTTAAGAGAAGTATCTTTAACACCGGAGTCGGTTCCGGTTGCTCTGGCAGAAAAGCTGAAGCTTCCGTCAGCGTTCTTTGTAACAATCTTAAGACCGTTTGTATTTTCTGTAACGTCCGCTATCTCGTCTATTGTATTAAGATTGCCCTCTCCGAAACCGCCTTTTAAGTCAGAACCATTCTCGTAAACGGTATATTTTGCCTTAAATGCCTCGTAGTCTGACTCTTTTACCTTTACCGGTACAAACTTAAGTCCTGTTACTTTGTAGTCCTTTAGCTTGAGAGTTGTTCCATCTTTGGTAAATACTCCCTTATTGTAATTATATTCAGTACCATCTGTCATGACAGCAATTTGCTGATTATTTTCGCCTGTCTTCCAATATGAAAGATTGAGTGTCGTACCTTCTTCTGTCTCGACAATAGCATTACACTGGAAGCTTCCTCTGTGAAGGCCATGATTTGCAGTAGCACGGGTTACCGTATCAAAAGCTCCTTTATCCGATTCATTATGTGAATCCTTTTCGCTTGAAGATGCTGTGCTTCCGGCGGCCTGAACTCCCTCAGCAGCCCAGTACTCTGCCCATGTAAGCCCTGCATAGCAGTATACATATTTTTCTTCTGCCGGCTTTGACTCCTCCTTAGCTGAAGCTGACTGAATTGCTTCAAGAGCTGCTTTTTTTACCGCAGTTGATGTACGTGTTGCTCCTGAAACAGTATCCCAGCTGTTTATTGTCTCTTCTGTTGCAGCCTGACCTTCCAGCTTTGTCTTTATACCTTTTGATTTGTTATATGCCTTATTGAAATACGAGTCATTGTCAGAATCATATCCATTTTCAGGTGAGACAGTTATATCCGAAAACTTTCCGTCCTTTACCGTCAGCTTTACATTTACATCATATTCATCCCACTCATCATCTGTATCTTCCTCTGTTCTTGTCACATGAGCCGTGCTGCTATACGTCCCGTCAGCCGCCACCTGGCTGCCTGTCACTGCAAATGCACTTGTCGGAAACATGGTGGCTGTCACCGATGCTGTCAGTGCAAATGTAAGAAATTTCTGTGCTAAAATCTTTCTCTTCATTTTTTCCTCCTTAAGATTTTAATGCTTTATAGTTAATGTGGCTGCCTTCTATTTTGCAATCCACAATTGCTACCGATTTCAATATTAAGCATATATACTTAATTGATATCTTTTCTCAATAAGTTAGTATTCTCTAACCTGCGTTTAAAAAATTTTTCCCGCTTATTCCTACTGCGGGAAAGACCTTTTGTGCGACAATTCCTATCAAAAGTCCTGTCAGTGTGCCAGCCACAAGAAGTGGTGGCAGATAATACCCAACTGCAGTGCTTTTAAGCACTATCGCAGCGGCCAAAAGCTGTCCTATGTTGTGGCTGATTCCACCAGCTACGCTAACACTGACCATCGAAAATTTGTCTGTTTTCTTTATAATAAGCATTACCGTAAGACTCAGCAGACCACCTGCCAGACTGTATATGATGGAAACACCATTTCCAAACATAAAGCCCACGAGAAATATCCTCATTATCACTACAGTAAGTACCTCACAAGGCCTAAGGAAAAATATTCCAAGAACAGTGACCAGATTTGCCACTCCTAGCTTAATACCCGGAATACCTATAGTTATCGGAATAAGGCTCTCCACATAACTGAATATCATCGCAAGCGCCACAAGCATGGCGCCGTATGCTATTTTTCCTGATTTAGTCATATTTCTTTTCATTTAGTTTTGTTCTCCATAATACCTGCGTGCTACACACCAAGCCATATACATATAGCTATAAGTATCGCAGCTCTTATACCAGTAAACCAAAGCTCATTTCCTCGGAGCCGCTTTATACCTGTATGAATATTGCTCTTCGGACATATTCCGTTACATTTCTGGCACTGGAAGCAGTCACCTGATATCCTGCCTGAGCCATCATCCGGCAAGCCTATGTCACACGGACATATCTTCTCACAGGCTCCACAGCCCTTTATGCAGCCTGCTCTATCTCTGTGCAAGGTAAAGGCATCTGCTATAGGGAGTATTGAAAAAACAGCTCCCATCGGACACATAAAGCGGCAGAAAAACCTCTCCTGCACACACATACCGATGATTATAAGCACAAACACTACTGCTCCTGTGATATATGAAGCAAGACCTAAATTTCCTGCCCGAAGCATTGAGAAAACATCCCACGGACTTGTGCCCTTCAATGAGCTATACACTCCCAGATAGCATAATATCAATATGATTGTAAGTATCACATATTTCATATATGTAAGCTTTTTTGCAGCCTTCGCCGGTATACTCACCGGCTTTTTATTAAGCTTACGGCAGCATGACACATATAGTGCATGCATCGCGTCGCCAAAGCTTCCGAATGCACAGGCAAAACCACAGAAGAATCTGCCGAATATCATTGTGTACACGCAAAGCATCAGAAGAACCGCTACAAATGATGTAAGTTCAATTCTGTTTCCTGAGCCAATCTGTGTAAAAATGTACTTGACGCCATTGAACGCTGCCGTGAACATTGACGGAAAAAGTATGAAAAATAAAAGCTGTACTCCTGCACGAAACCAGGTCTGTATTTTTCTCTTTCGAAGCTTTGGATTCATATCTTTTATTCTCATCTATTTCACCGCCTTATCAAGTGCCTGCTTAGTGGCATTTTTTATTGCAGTTGAGCTGAACGTCGCACCGCTTACCGTGTCCACATCCGCAGACTGTGCCGAAATTATGGACGGTATGATATCCTCTGCCATCGCCAGGTATGCGCCATCTTCCTTCTCTGCCGCTGTAATGTCAACCGATGATATTTTCCCTGCCTCGATTGTCACCTTGACATCTACATTTCCACCAAAGCCCTCTGCACTGCCTGTGTATGTGCCATCCTTATAAACTCCTTGACTGTCTGTGCTTTCAGTTTCTGCAGCAATATGCTGCGTATTTTTATTTTCCTGTTCTCTTTTATCTATTGTCATGTTGTATCCCCAAAGCGACGATACAACTATAAACAGGCTCACCAGTCTGATCCAAAATTCCTGCATGTTATCTCCATCCTGTAAATGTCCTTGCGGTTTTATTTCTTTTTAGCAGCTTCAAGTGCGCTCTTACAGCCATCAATTATAGCCTTTGATGTGCATGTGGCATGGGAAACAGTATCAATACTGCTAAAGTCGATGCTGTCTGCATTTGTCTGTGATGTAAGAACAGAAACCATACCGGGCTGATTTTTTGTACCATCTACCGCTTTCTTTATATAAGGAGCATTTTGTGAATCTCCATCTCCCTTTACATCAGTAATGGAAACTATCCTGTCATTTGCTATAGTCACCTTCATGCTCAGATTATATGCACTAAAGTCCATGTCATCATCCGGTATACACAGTGTAGATACATCATATGTGCCATCCTCGTATACATTTGTGGATGTATCATTTTTCTGAAGTGCATTTATTGCAGCCTGAAGCTTCTCCTGTGCGCAGCTTACATCCTTCTTAGTTGACTCCGCGGATTCCAATACCTCCTGTGCATCCCCCAGACGTATCTGAAGCAGATACCAGCTAAGCTGTGTGTACTGTGCGCCGTCAAGCGATGCTTGCGACTGCACAAGCTTCAACAGGACTGCCTTGTCCTCTTCTCCCGCAATATTGCTATTATTATCATTGCTGTTATTGCTATCTGAATTGCTGCCACCGGTATTCTCACCTGCAGTTGTCTTTCGTGCTTCCTCAAATGCAGCCTTTACGGCTCCTATGAGTCCCTTTGAGCTGTAGGTGGCTCCTGATACCGTATCCACATCCGCACTCTGCTTTTTCATCATATTTTTTAACACATCCATTGCATTAGTGATAAAAGGCTCATCATCTTGTTTTTCAGTGACAAGAATCGCTTTAAGCGTCTTGTCCTGGATAACAACCGCTACCCTTATGTCACCCTTGTAGCCCTCTGCTGTGCCGTAGTATATACCGTCAACATACGGAAGTGTACCTTCTGTGCCCTGTTCAGATGCACTGCCGGATGAATTTTTATCAGTCTGTCCATTTCCCGATGCCTCTGCAGCACCCTGTTTATCTGTATTATTGCCCGTTGTCTTATCACTCACAGCTGCCTGGCTCAGTGCACTTCTTACAGCAGCTATGATTCCACGCGAGCTGAATGTAGCACCTGAGACTGTATCCACGTTAGTGCTCTGCTTTTCGACTATTGTATCAAGCAGCGATGATGCGCTCTTTACATAGCTATCACCATCCTTTGTGCTGACTATGCTTATAGAGGCTATTTTACCGCCTGATATATCAACCTTTACCTTCATAGTGCCCGCAAAGCCTTTTCCGGTGCCGTAATATGTGCCATCCTTGTAAGCGGATGCGTCCTGTACAGCCGCTATATCTGCCAAAGAGCTGTCAGATTCTGACTCTGATGTGCTTTCCTGTTTTGATTTTCCTGTAACACCATTATCCTTCTCACCTGTCAGGGCATTTTTCACTGCTCCGATTATTCCGTTTGAACTGTATGTAGCTCCGGATACAACATCCACATCAAAAGATTGCGACGCTATAATCCTGTCTATTACCCCCTTTGCCCTATTGAAAAATACCTCATCATCCGTAGATGAAAGGATATCAATGGAAATAATCTTCTTATCCATGATAGTTACAGCCACTGTCACAGGTCCGCTAAAGCCTGTCGCAGAGCCCTTGTACACACCATCTGCAAGTTCGAACGAGCCTGTGGCTGTTTGTGTATCCTCTGCCGCATTCTCTGTTTCAGCATCAGTCACCCTCTCTGAAACCTGCTGCTTTTTATCCTTCGAAGGTTCACTCGCCTTTGTCTGATATCCACTCAATGAAATCACCACACATGCTGCAATCACAAGTGACACTCCGAGTGGTGCATATACCTTTATTTTTTCCAAAACTTCCTTGAACTTCATATATACCTCTTATATTTCCGATAGCACCGCTATCTGTACAATATTACTTTTGCTCTGCTCTATTTTGCATTTATTACCTCATACTCATAGTCAGATGAATAGTCATCCGCTATCCCCTCTGAAATATACATGCTGTCATCATCTGTAAGCAGTACGAAATCAAATTCATCACTGTGTGCCTTCCAGAACTCACACGCCTTATCCTTTCCCATGATAAACAGCGATGTTGACAATCCATCTGCGAGTGTTCCATCATCACTCACGATAGTGACTGATTTAAGTCCGCTCTCTGCAGGATAGCCTGTAGCAGGATCTATGATGTGGTGGTAGATTTTTCCATCCTGCTCAAAATAACGCTCATATCCACCGGAGGTGATAACCGCCTTGTCGCTCACATCAACCACTCCTATATACTGACTTTCATCCTCCGGGCTTTGCACAGCAACTCTCCACTTGCTGCCATCAGTCTTGGTTCGGTAAGTCTGGACATTGCCTCCCAGATTCACAAGACCGCTATCCACGTCATACTCCTTGAAAATATCCATAATCCTTGATGAAGTATATCCCTTTGCAATACCACCAAGGTCTATCTCCATACCTGCATCCTCAAAGGAAATCTCTCTGCTTTTATTGTCGTAATCTATTTTTGAAACATCCGCAAGCTTTAGCAGCTCTTTTAGAGTTGCATCATCCGGCACCTTAAAGTCCTTCGTCGGAAATCCCCACTCCTGCATAACAGGATATATCGCTATGTCAAAGGCTCCATCAGTCATCGTACTAAGCTCAATTCCTCTCTGCACGAGATATCCCCCATCCTCTGACAAAGTGGCTGACTTATTCACATTCAGCTTTGCTATTTCACTGTCTTCATCTCCTGTTGAAAGCAATGCATCAAGCCGCTTTATCTCTTCTATAGATGCATCCACCGCTTTTTTCGCATTTTTACCATATGCAGTCACTGTCATATATGTATCCATTGCAAATACTTCCTGTGAGGACTCTTTTGCGGATTTTAAATCACTATTTATTCCTTCCTGCGAAGCTGTTGTATTCTCTGTCGCATCACTTCCACCTGAGCCACAACCGGTCACTGCCAATGCGACTGTCAGTAATATCGCAGCTGCTATCTTATTTTTCACCTTATTACCTCTTATCTAAAAAAAATATATTGTTAACTTACGTACATCGCACTAACTTATGTATCACTTTTCTATCTTCGATTAGCTTTTGCTAACTTCGACATTTTATTTTAAATCACGTTTTATGTCAATAACAGTCCACGAAAAAAATACCTATCGATTTTTTTTATCATTAATTTTTTCTTGCCTTTATCACGCTAACGTGGTAGCATGGTTACTAAATAAACTATTAAAGAGGTACTACAAATGAAAACATCAGAAATTATTGTATTTATCGTCTATCTGCTGTGCATGCTGGGTATCGGTATCTTCTTCTTCGTGAAGAACAGAAACGGCGGAGAAAAGACCTACTTCCTCGGCGGACGTGAGATGGGACCATGGGTTGCGGCGCTGTCAGCCGGAGCCTCAGACATGAGTGCATGGGTACTCATGGGACTTCCTACTTCTATCTATGCACTGGGCTTAGGTCAGGTATGGATTCCTGTAGGACTTGCAATCGGCTACACTATAAGCTGGCTGCTTGAAGCACCGAGACTGAGAAAATTCTCGATTGTAGCCAATGACTCAATCACCATTCCGCAGTATCTGACCAACAGATTCCTGTCCAAATCACTTGCACTGCAGGTGATTTGTGCAATTGTGTTTTTGGTTGCATACACTATTTATGCGGCATCAAGCGTAAAGGCATGCGGTACTCTTTTCCACACTGTAATAGGAATGGATCCACAGATTGCCATGTATCTTGCAGCAGTTGTCATCGTAGGCTATACCTTCCTCGGCGGCTTCTCGGCTGTATGCTGGACCGATTTTTTCCAGGGCATGCTCGTGCTTGGTTCTATGTTTATAGCACCGATTTTTGCAGCATTTATGCTTGATACATCATCTACGTCAGCACTCCCGGGCGGTTACTTAAATCCATTCTCAAGCTGGCAGGATATCGTGTCAGGACTGGCATGGGGACTTGGTTACTTTGGTATGCCACATATCATTATCAGATTCATGTCCATAAAATCACAGAAGGATTTGAAAAAATCAGCAAAAATCGGAATCACATGGACCTTACTTATTGTATTTTTTGCGACTTTAATCGGAGTAATCGGAAGACTTTTCCTTGGCTTTGACGAATCAATCAATGAAAACTCTCTTGTTTTCATCCAGATTGTAAGAAAGATTTTCCCGGGTGTTATCTCAGGTATACTGCTCTCAGCAGTGCTTGCCGCTTCCATGAGTACCGCAGACAGCCAGCTGCTTGCTGCTTCATCAGCATTCTCGAGTGATGTGTACAAGCCTGTCATCAGAAAAGGTAAGGCAAGTGACAAAGAAATGATGTGGACTGGCCGTATTGTCGTTCTTGGAATCGCTGTTGCAGCACTCATCATCGCTTCAAACCCTAATGCCGGCTCTATCATGGCACTAGTTTCCAATGCATGGGGTATCTTTGGAGCTGCCTTTGGACCAGCAATCATGCTCAGCCTCTTCTGGAAGCGCTTTAACTTCAAGGGTGCTGTTGCAGGAATCATAACAGGTGCTGCCGTTGATATATTGTGGTATGCATTCCTCACATCAACCGGAATCTACGAGCTGTTGCCGGGATTTGTTTTCGGACTTATCGCAGCCGTAGTTGTGACACTTTGCACAAATGAACCTTCAAAAGAAGTTTATGAGCTCTTCGATAAGGCTCAAAAATTTGATGAGTAATTAAAATAATTAATCATTTAAGAACATAAGTAAAACCGTCATACCCTGCCATTTACGGCCCGGTACGACGGTTTTATTTTTCTTATGCTTTATGTTGTGCTTTTAGAATGGTCTGTCTCAAATACAATTCCTTTAACTTCTACAGATGAAGCACTCGCTCTTTAATCTCCTGGGTTCTTCCCTGATTCCAGAACTGTGTGCCGATATAGCCGCATGTACGGCGGGCTACACTCATCTTGTTCTGGTCACGGTTGCCACAATGTGGGCACTCCCAGATAAGCTTGCCTGAGCCCTCTTCCTCTACGATTTTGATTTCTCCGTCGTAGCCGCATACCTGGCAATAGTCGCTCTTTGTATTCAGCTCTGCGTACATGATATTGTCGTAAATGTACTGCATTACTGAAAGCACTGCCGGGATATTGTCCTGCATGTTTGGTACCTCCACGTAGCTGATAGCGCCACCCGGAGACAGCTTCTGGAACTGGGACTCAAACTTTAGCTTGTCAAATGCATTAATCTGCTCTGTTACATGCACATGGTAGCTGTTTGTAATATAGTTCTTGTCGGTAACACCCTTGATGATACCAAAGCGCTTCTGTAAGCACTTAGCAAACTTATAGGTGGTAGACTCAAGCGGTGTGCCATATATACTGAAATCGATGTTTGACTCCTTTTTCCACTGCTCACATGCATCGTTTAAGCGCTGCATTACCTTAAGTGCAAACGGTGTGCCTTCCTTTGGCTCTGTGTGTGATACTCCCTTCATATAGCGCACACACTCACAAAGTCCTGCATAGCCGAGTGAGATTGTTGAGTATCCGTTAAATAATAATGGGTCTATAACCTCTCCCTTTTTCAGACGTGCAAGTGCTCCGTTCTGCCAGAGAATCGGTGCTACATCGGATTTGGTACCAAGAAGCCTCTTATGTCTGCACATAAGTGCTCTGTGACACAGCTCAAGTCTCTCATCAAGTATCTTCCAGAATTTTTCCTCATCCTTTTCTGATGAGCATGCCACATCAACGAGATTTAAGGTGACAACACCCTGGTTGAAACGTCCATAGTATTTACGCTTGTTTGGATCAAAGTTCTTGGCATGTGCCACATTGCCTGCTGTCTGTGAGCATCTGTCCACTGTGAGGAATGAACGGCAGCCCATGCATGTATACACATCTCCGTCCTTAAGCTCCTTCATGACCTTCTCTGAAATATAGTCAGGCACCATTCTCTTTGCAGAGCACTGTGCCGCAAGCACTGTGAGATTCCAGTACTTTGAATCCTCTGTGATATTATCATCCTCAAGCACATATATGAGCTTAGGGAATGCCGGTGTGATATATACACCCTTTTCGTTCTTTACACCCTTTATTCTCTGGTGCAGCATCTCCTCAATGATTGCGGCAAGATCTGCCTTTGTCTGCGGATCGGATACCTCATTCAGGTACATGAATACTGTGATAAACGGTGCCTGTCCGTTTGTAGTCATGAGTGTGATGACCTGATACTGAATCATCTGCACACCACGGTTGATTTCCTCCTTGACACGGAGCTCTGCTACCTCGTTGATTTTTTCTTCATCTAAATCAAGGCCTACGCTCTCGAATTCCTTTTGCACCTGCTTTCTGAACTTCTCACGACTGACCTGTACAAATGGTGCCAGATGTGCAAGCGAGATACTCTGTCCACCATACTGTGAGCTGGCAATCTGTGCGATAGCCTGTGTAGCAATGTTGCAGGCTGTTGAAAAGCTCTTTGGTGTGTCAATCATAGTCTCACTGATTACTGTGCCGTTCTGAAGCATGTCCTCAAGGTTTACAAGACAGCAGTTGTGCATATGCTGTGCAAAATAATCTGCATCGTGGAAATGGATAAGCCCCTTCTCATGAGCCTCCACTATATCCTCAGGAAGCAGGAAACGGCGTGTGATATCCTTGCTCACCTCACCTGCCATGTAGTCACGCTGCACGCTGTTTACAGTAGGATTCTTGTTGGAGTTTTCCTGCTTTACCTCCTCGTTATTGCACTCAAGAAGGCTAAGAATCTGCTGGTCCGTAGAGTTTGACTTACGGACGATGGCTCTCTTATATCTGTAAGTAATGTAGTTTCTGGCTACGGTAAAGGCACGCTTGTTCATGAGCTGGTTCTCCACCATATCCTGTATCTCCTCAACGCTTGGAGAGCGCTTCATGTTCTCACATGCAGTCTCCACGTTGCTTGCAATTTCCTCAATCTGATCAGCAGTAAGCTTCTCATAGTCTAGCACTGAATCGTTTGCCTTTCTAATGGCAGCTACAATTTTGGCTGCATCAAATATATCCTCACTGCCGCTTCGCTTGATGATTTTCATGTAAATTTCTCCTCTCTGTATACTATATTCCATATAATGTAGTGTACTATATATAGTATTGTCATTCAATGCACATACTATATATATACATTTTATCATGTGTAATGGCACAAAATATGCAGCTATAAATGAGATGTAATCATTAATTCATGTCACTGCCCTGCAATGTAAAGCGGGCTTTTCACCAAACAATTACGATATAGCTACATATAAAATGCCATATTATTTAATACAAATCTGTGCATCTGTCTTTTGATGACAATCTAAATTATACAAGATATTGTTGCTATGTCAATACGCTCAACAATATTTTGTAGCATTTTGACTTATTGCACAAAAAAAGCCACAATATTTATGCTACTTTTTCAACTCTGTAATTATTTTGTTACTTATTAAGCTTTTCCATATTGTCAATCACTCTGTCCAAAAAGCCAAGCATCATGTTAAACTCCTCCTTAGAAAAGCCTTCGTGCATGGCTTCCTCTATTACCATTATATTTTCCCTCACCCTGTTTTCGTGGTCCAGTGCTTTTTGCGTCAACTCAATCCTCTTAAGCCTTGCATCATTTTCCATAGGTGTGCGCACAATATAGCCGTTTTTCTCAAGACTTTTAAGCATATTTGTCACTGTGGCTCCTGACAGATGAAACTTTGCTTCGATATCCTTTTGAAATATATTTTGGTCCTGATTATCCATTATATATCCAATCATCATACCCTGGCTTCGCGGTATACATTCTGTTTTACTGCACCTTTTTCTGTCAAAATATCTGTCTATGCTCCTGCTGATGCGGTTTATCTTGTGTCCTAAGTATTTATCCGGTGTAAACTCCTTCATATCTGAAGTCCTTTCATAGATTTTTCTTGACAATAAAAAAAGTATATCTATAATATAGTTAGCACACTAACTAATTAAATGCAAGTATTTTTTTAGTTAACCACATTACCATAAATGTGGGAAGTTTGTTTTAATCAAATATGAAATATAAAAAGAAAGGACAAAACATATGTTAAAAACACTAGGTGCCCAAATAAAGGAATACAAATGGGCTTCGATTGCGACACCTGTTTTCATGCTGCTTGAGGTGGCTGTGGATACCATAATCCCTCTTCTCATGGCATCAATCATCGACAACGGTGTCAATATGGGCGACACAAGGCATATCTATATCATGGGTGTGTGGATGATTGTCGCAGCACTGTTTGGTCTTTTGACAGGATGTCTCGGTGCAAAATATGGTGCAAAGGCCGCCATGGGCTTTGGAAAGAATCTGCGTGCTGCAATGTTTCGCAATATCCAGACCTTTTCCTTTGCAAATATCGACAGATTCTCATCCGCGAGTCTTGTCACACGTATGACAACCGATGTGACCAACATCCAGAATGCTTACATGATGCTGCTTCGCATGGCTATGAGAGCCCCTGCGTCCATAATATGTGCGATGGCTATGACATTTTTCATCAGCCCTCGCCTTGCGACAATATACTTAATCGCTGTCATTGTGCTTGGAGCTTTACTGCTTTTCATCAGTAAGGCGGCCATGAAATACTTCGACAGAGCCTTCAGGCGCTATGATGACCTGAATGAAAGCGTACAGGAAAACGTATCCGCTATCCGCGTTGTAAAGGCATACGTCCGTGAGGATTATGAGAAGAAACGTTTTTCAAAGGCAGCACAGAATATCTACGACGTATTTGTGAAGGCAGAAAGCCTTGTGGTATACAACTCTCCGCTCATGCAGTTTACAGTGTATGCCTGCATCCTGTTAATAAGCTGGCTCGGAGCTCATATGGTGGTAAGCAGCTCTCTCACTACAGGTGATCTGATGGCTCTTCTCACCTATTGCATGAATATTCTGATGAACCTCATGATGCTCTCCATGGTTTTTGTAATGATTTCACTCTCACTCGCATCTGCAAGACGAATCAGCGAGGTATTAAATGAGCAGAGCACACTGCACAATCCAAAGGAACCGCTTTACGATGTGCCTGACGGAAGCATAAGCTTTAAGCATGTATCCTTCAGATATTCAGACACCGCTGAAACTCCGGTTCTGTCAGATATAAATCTAGACATAAAATCCGGTGAGACCATCGGCATCATAGGAGGAACCGGAAGCTCGAAATCTTCCCTTGTAAACCTGATAAGCCGTCTCTATGACACAGACACTGGCTCTGTAATCGTCGGAGGCCACGATGTGCGTGAGTACGACATGGACACTCTCAGAAACAAGGTAGCTGTCGTGCTCCAGCAGAACGTGCTTTTCTCGGGCACCATACTCGAAAATCTGCGCTGGGGTGACAAAAATGCTACCACAGATGAGTGTATTGAGGCCTGCAAAATGGCATGCGCCGATGACTTTATCGAGTCCTTCCCTGACAAGTACAACACCTACATAGAGCAGGGCGGAACCAACGTATCCGGTGGCCAGAAGCAGCGTCTGTGTATCGCAAGGGCTCTGCTTAAAAAGCCAAGGATACTCATACTCGATGACAGTACCTCGGCTGTAGATACAGCAACAGATTCAAAAATCCGTGCTGCCCTCGCAAAAACAATACCGGGAACCACTAAGCTCATCATCGCACAGCGTATCTCATCAGTCATGGATGCTGACCGTATCATCGTGATGAATGACGGAAAAGTGGACGGCTTTGACACTCACGAAAATCTGCTTAAAAATAATGAAATCTACCGCGATGTTTACGATTCCCAGACAAACGGCGGAGGAGACTTTGATGAAGGAGGTGCTGCCTGATGCCAGGACCAAGAGGACCACGAGGTCCAAAACCCAAAATTAAAAATCCCGGTAAGCTTTTTGCGCGCCTCATGGGATTTATTTTCAAGAAATATTTACCGGCCTGCATAATTGTTGTGATATGTATCTTTGTCAGTGTACTTGCAAATGTGCAGGGAACCATGTTTACCAAAAATTTGATTGATGACTATATAGTACCACTGCTTAAGACAGGAAGTCCCGACTACGGACCACTCCTTGCAGCAATGGGAAGGGTCGCCGTATTCTACGGCATCGGCGTCATCAGTACGTTTGCATACAGCAAAATAATGATCTACGTATCACAGGGCACCATTAAGAACCTGCGTGTTGAGCTCTTTTCCCATATGCAGGATCTGCCAATCCGATACTTTGACTCACATGCGCACGGCGATATCATGTCAATTTATACAAACGATATCGATACACTCCGCCAGCTCATCAGCCAGAGTCTTCCGCAGATACTTAACAGCGCTATCACTGTTGTGAGCGTTTTTGTTTCAATGGTCATATTAAATATTCCGCTCACCGTACTAACTATCGTGATGGTAATTGTAACAACAGTCGTGACAAAGAAATTTGCAGGCTTCTCCAGCCGCTATTTCCTTGCACAGCAGCGCGACCTCGGCAAGGTTAACGGCTTCATCGAGGAAATGCTCAACGGCCAGAAGGTAGTCAAGGTATTTACCCACGAGCAGGAAAATATTGAAGCCTTCGACAAAATAAACGATGAGCTCTTTGAAAGCGCTTACAATGCCAACATGTACTCCAACATGCTCGGTCCTGTAAACGCACAGATTGGAAATCTAAGCTACGTGCTCTGCGCTCTTGCCGGCGGTGTTATGGCTCTTTCAGGCTTTGGCGGTCTGACCCTTGGTAAGCTTGCGAGCTTTCTGACCTTTAACAAGAGCTTTAACATGCCTATCTCGCAGGTCAGCCAGCAGTTCAACAGTATCATCATGGCGCTTGCCGGATGTGACCGTATCTTCTCACTGCTCGATGAAGCGCCTGAGACTGACGAGGGCTATGTCACACTGGTAAATGCTAAGGAAGAAAACGGAAAACTCACTGAAACACCTGAGCACACCGGCTTATGGGCATGGAAGCATACTCATCAGGCTGACGGCTCTGTGGACTACAAAAAGCTTGAGGGCGATGTAGTATTTGACGATGTGGATTTCGGATATGTGCCTGAGAAAATTGTACTGCACGATGTGGATCTTTTTGCAACACCCGGTCAGAAGATTGCCTTTGTCGGCACCACCGGAGCTGGAAAGACTACCATCACTAACCTTATCAACCGCTTCTACGATATAGCAGACGGCAAGATAAGATATGACGGCATCAATATAAACAAGATTAAAAAGGCTGATCTGCGCCACTCTCTCGGCATTGTTTTGCAGGATACCCACCTTTTCACAGCTACTGTCATGGAAAACATCCGCTACGGCAAGCTTGATGCCACAGATGATGAAGTATACGCAGCTGCCCGCCTGGCAAACGCCGATACTTTTATCCGCCAGCTTCCTGACGGCTACAATACCGTACTGACAGGTGACGGTGCAAACCTAAGCCAGGGCCAGCGCCAGCTTCTAGCCATTGCGCGTGCCGCTATCGCCGATCCGCCTGTGCTCATCCTCGATGAGGCTACAAGCTCAATTGATACACGTACCGAACGTATTGTTCAGGACGGCATGGATAAGCTCATGCATGGCCGTACTACATTTGTTATCGCACACAGGCTTTCTACTGTCAGAAACAGCGACTGCATTATGGTTTTGGAGCAGGGACGCATTATTGAAAGGGGAAGTCATGATGAGCTGATTTCAAAGAAGGGAAAGTATTATCAGCTTTATACAGGAAAGACTGCGTAATTCAGTGTCATGGCATGACTACGAAAACCGGGAGACCGGGAACGCAGCAGGGGGCACACCCTCATGTGCGCTAACATGAGGGTGTGCCCTTAATGCCTACCTGGATCATCTTCATTGCTTCTATTGCTGTCTTATGACTTTCAGGCGTTACGCAGGCGCAGGCATTTTCTATTACAAACACCTCTGCATCTTTACAGAACGTCTTTGCAATCGCCACGTTGCTTATTACGCATATTCCTGTGCAGAATCCGCAGAAATAAATCTCTGTATCGCTGTTGTCATATTCCGCAAGAAGTCTACCAAGCTCTTTGCTGCCAAACGTTGGCTTGTCAATATAAGTAATATCGTCACAATTAACTCCACGCTCCTTCATTGCATCTTTAAGACGAGCGTCTACTTCCCATCCGTTTGTCCATTTAATACAGTGCGTTACCGGAAGTTTCTTTCCTTCCTGAGTATTCAGATAGTTTTCATCATGCGTATCCCTTGTGAATATCACATCATCATATTTTCCTGACCTGATTTCCTCTGCAATAACATTTGTTGCCACATCACACTCTTTGTTTCCAAGAGCTCCTGTAATAAAATCATTCTGTGCGTCCACTACTACTAAAATTTTCTTTGCCATAATTATTTTCTCCTACATAATAATTCCTTCGAAGTTACGCTTTATCCGGTTCACTATCTCCATTATATCCTTCTACAAGCACTTTACATCTTTTTCTGCAAAATGTAATTCCATAATACATGATATTCTGTCGATCATCATTTAACAGATATTCCTGATATCTTCTATCCTTTATCTGTTTCAGAGCCTTTTCACAGGATTTTTCCATAGCTTTAAAATCTTTTGTGTATTTAAGCTCTGCAATAATTCCTTCATCCGGATCATCTGTCTCCACAATAATATCTGCAAAGCCCTCTCCTGCCTCAACATTTGACTTTACCAGCCAGTCCTCATTGCCACTCAAAATTCCAATAAGCAGATTATGATAGGAGCTTTCCTTTTCATCATTTCTCGCTTTTGTGTCAAAAACGCTCACCGAATTACTCAGCACCTTGTTTAAATACATTTCCATTATCTGTGTATTTCCATCTTTGAAAGCCTTCCAAAAGTCCTGCAACTGCTCGGTATTGGAAAATATTTTATTCCTGAACCACTCCTGTATCTGCAGCTTAAATACTTCTTTAATCTCCTTGTTCGGAATTACAAGGTTATATTTTTTGTCCTCACTTATCTTTGTATATGTCAGATAACCTGTTGTAAACAGAACACTCCATAGATTATCAATATTATTGTCTATTTCGTCATAGGTCATATCCAGACGGATTTGCTTGTCTATAGCTTCTCCCGCGATTAAACGCTCAATTTCATCTCTGGTTGTCTTACCAGCCTTATCTATAAACCTCTTAACAAGCTCATTTCCGCTTGTATTAATCCAATACGCTTCCGGTCCTGCCATTGGATCATCTTTTATCCGGTCAACATGATTGATTACATCCCACGGACAGTATACATCGACATTTCCGAAATGATAACCATCATACCATTCCTTTGTCTCCGCAAACCTGTTTTCCACATGATAAAATGCCAGCAAACGCTCTACTTCATCATCCGTAAATCCAAAGTGTTCATCAAATCTTGTATCAGTAATAGATAAAATCTTGAAATTATTCAATCCTGTAAAAATACTTTCTTTTGAAACACGAAGACAACCTGTTAAGACAGCAAAATCCAATGCCTCATTTGTCTTTAATGCTTTTCCGAATATGGCACGTATCAAAGAAACCATCTCTTTATAATAGCCATTTTGAAATGCCTTATCCAGTGGAACATCATATTCATCTATTAAAATAACCGTTTTTCTGCCATGATGCTTATATAACAGCTCAGATAAAGTTTGAAGCGAAGCATACAGTGCCTCATCTCTCATTTCATATCTGCCATCCTCTAATCGAATTAAAGAAGCATACGCCGACTTATCGTCAATGTCCAGCCTGTCACTATTCTTCAAATATACAAATCTCTTAGCTTCCTTTGCAATTATCTCTATCATCTGATACTTTGCAGCTTGAAAATCTAGTCCTTCCACATTCTTTAAAGACAGAAATATCACAGGATATTTACCCATATTATCATCACACAGTTTTTTGTTGTGCGATATATAAAGACCATCAAATAATTCATAAGCTGCTCCAATTTCAAAGAAAGATTTGAGCATACTCATGTTTAGAGTCTTGCCAAAACGACGCGGTCTGGTAAAAAGGTTGACTTTTCCCCGGCTGTCAACCAACTGTTCAATAAGCTTTGTCTTATCGACATAGTAATATCCATCTGAACGGATTTCCTCAAAGCTCTCTATTCCCACCGGTAGTTTAAGTGATTCAGTCATGCTTGCTCATCTCCTTTCGAAATACCAATATCCTTCTCAAATTTTTTGATATAGCACTACTCCCTCTCTTTTTATAGATTCCAACAATTCTTTTCTTACAGGCTTATCCAAGTCCACTATATCAAATTCCAACAACGTCGAAGTTGTTTCGTCTACATCCAAAATAAAATGACTACTGCTACCACCGCAAAATGCCAAATCTATATCACTTCGCTCTTTATAATCACCTCGCGCTCTTGAACCAAAAAGAATTACTTTTTCAACACAATTCTTCTTCGCCAGCTGGATAATCTCCTGTAATACTTTACATTTTATTCCTGTTTTTTCAAAGGTACTATTTACATCCATAAATGCTCCTATATTACTTCATTTATTCTTCCTCTTTAATCACCTTTAGGAAACGCTTGACCTCCGCCCATGCACGCTTGGACTCCGGGAAATTGAGATATCCCATCTGGAACACATGAAACATCCCCTCATACACTGACAGTCGCACCTTAACGCCCTGGTTTCTTGCCTTTGCAGCGGCATCGACCGAGTCAGATAAGAGCATCTCTATCGAGCCCGCCTGTATGAGCATTGGAGGAAAGCCTCTGAAATCGCCAAACAGCGGCGATATGTATGGATCCATTTTATCGTGGTCACCGGGATAGTCATTCACGTAGATGAGACTGTCCCTTGTGTTTCCAAACAGTGGGTCCCTTTCATAGTTCGTCTCGTAGGATTCTCCGCCTGCTGTGAGGTCGGTCCATGGTGACATGGCTACTATTCCTGCCGGAAGCGGCATGTCGTGATCACGAAGATACATGGTAAGGCACATTGCAAGGCCTCCGCCCGCTGAGTCTCCTGCCAGCACAATCTGCGAGCCAAACCAGCCCTGTGACAAAAGCCATTTATAGCAGGCTATGGCATCCTCAAGTGCTGCCGGATACGGGTGTTCCGGCGCCACGCGATAGTCAGGCGTGAGCACTGAGCAGCCTTCACTTACCTCATTATAAAGGCCTGCAAATACATAGTATGCATTGCGCACTGCCCCCATATATCCACCACCATGCAGCTGCAGTATCACACGCTCTGTATTTGGGTTTTCCTTTGAGGATAAAAGCTTCATAGTGAAACCGCCCATATCTATATCCTCTGTTACAAAGCAGTCCGGAACAAGCCATGCAGGTTCCTTCATGCGCTTCCTGAGCTCTCCGGATTTTATTTTTTTGCCGATTGCAAGGTCATTTGTGATATGTCCCATCAGATTAGCAAGTATTTTTCCCTGCATACTGACTTCTTCATCTGCCACAGCTGCATTGCTATGGACTTTTTCCGCATGCTCACTTTTCATGGCAGATAATGAGTTCTTAAATGTCTTTTCAAGCTTATTACCCAAAGCTCCTATTATTCCAGTTTCATTATCACCATTACTATCGCCGTTTTCAATTTCCGGATGGTAGTTTCCCATCTCCTCATCCTCAAACATATGCGAATTTCCTATTCCATGAAAGCCTATCATATATGAAATCTCCGTTTCAGCTCTGTTCTGGCTCTTTTGTCACCGATAATCAGTGTTCCGAGGAACAAAAACAAAGATGCTCCCATCGCTCCCATTGCCAGATATGGGAACCATATGACCTTGACTGCCACAAGTATCATCGCAATCACGCTCATCAGCACAAGAAAAAGCTGCATCATCATGTAGCTCTGCCAGTTTCTTATGTTTACTATCATAAGTATAATTGTTGCAAGAACCATCGCCAGTATGGCACTTGGGAAAACAAATGTAAGTGCCCAGCCACTGGCTCCTGTGAGCAGGTCTATGCCCTCGAGAAACAGCACCGTGAACACAAATGTGCTTATAATTTTAAAAATATATCCGTTTCTTCCAACTATTGCCAGACGCAGCGTCACATTCGCATAGATTACAACAAGAAGCACTATAAAGCTCCAGTTTATCTCATGGTCTGTCATGTAATCAACAGTTGTCAACACAATCTGTCCTACTATAGACAGAAACAATATGATATTTTCCAATAATCTGTATTTTCTTGATGCGCCCTTGACGTCTGGGTATCTCGTACCGTTGTCATGGCTTGCTGTACTATCTGCCCTCTTTGCTGCAATATCTGTATCGTTTACGCACTTATCCGGCACATCATTATGCTGTTCAAAAACCCCTTCAGTGCCCTGATGATTGTCTGATGACAGTTCAACCGGTGCCACAACCTGCTGGCAGAGCGGGCATTTATCTGTATTGTCTACAATATACACACCGCATTTCATGCATTTAGTCATAATACTCTCCATTTGTCTCAATTGTCACTTCCACTCCGTCATTTACAAGCTTCTTAAAAAAGCTTCTCTGAATCATCGTATCGGCCAGAATAGATGAAAAAGTAAACACCAGCGTGTCCTTGTAGGAGCATATGGTGCCCTTCATAGGCTGTCCCTTGGACATTGGTATAAAGGAATAAAAGCCTGTTATATACGGCTCGTATTCCGGCTCCACCTTTATATTTCCAATATTGGTGATAGTGGTGGTGTTTGCCAGTGCCGACTGCGTATAGACCGCCTTCATTGCCAGATTTTTTATAAAAAGAGGCACCGGTCTCATCAGGATATTTTTCTGATTTGACACACTGTATGAGAAAAGATCTTCCAGATGCTCCTTCGAAATCTGTGAATTGATGGAATCCGTCACTATTCTAAGCACCTCCTCAAATGTGTAGGAGCTGTTTTGCGGTCTGAACTCAGCAGATATCATAACAAAAAAGTTCTTTGTGGTCACGGAGTCAAAATAAGGACGAAGATTCACAGGAACCGCAACCCTGACAGGCATATCGTTTGGCATGCCGTGAAAACACTCCTGATACACACTCCACACAAAGCACGCTACCAGATAATCATTTATGGAAACTCCATAGCGGTGGCAGACCTGCTTCAGCTGTGATACAGGCATCATGCCATGTATCAGCCCAAACTCTCCATCAGGTACCTTTTCCAGCTTTAAAAGATACGCCTTCTGCCTGTTAAAGCCACTTGGCTTACTTGATTTGTAGTTCTTTACAAAGCTGTCCTCTCTATTTAAGGATGTGCCCTGCGTCAATGAATCACCCTTTAGCTTTGCAATCTCCAGATGTGTGAGACGCAGATACTGGTAGGTGAGCTCCCTAAGAAAATTGATGCCGCCCATGCCATCTGTCAACACATGAAATACCTCAAGATTTATTCTGTTCTTATAATATGTCACCCTGAAAAGATAGCTGTGATTCTTGTTCGGTCTTATAAATCTGCACGGAAATGTATTTTCCTCATGCACCTTTGGTGCCTTTTTGCCATTTTCCTCAAAATAGTTCCAGAATACTCCCATCCTGAGTCTCACATTAAACAGACCAAACTTCGGAAGCACTATATCCAGTGCCTCCTGCAGCTTTTCACTGTCAATCTCATCAGTTAAGGTGACTGAGATCCTATATACATTTGTCATGCTCTCCCCCGCTATACTAGGGAACAGATTTGCTGTGTTGTCCAGCTTGTCCCAGCGGATTGAACGCGTTTTCGACATTTTAAATTCCTCGCTTATTATAATGATATAGCGAAGCAGCACCCTAATCGAGCCTGCCGTACACCTCCATCGGCACATATGCCTTTATCTGTATCCCATCAGCCACATATTCCTCCGACACAAGCTCGCCCTGTTTTCTGATGAGCTGTATCACGCCAGCCTTATCATATGGGATAATTCTCTCAATATATACCTTATTCTCTCTTAATATCTCCTCTAAAAGAGATTTTACCTCATCTAATCCCAGATCCTTTGCCGCTGAAATGTTAAGAGTATAATCTGCCCTGAAATCATGCAGCGGTTCGTTGTCTGTGCGGGCATCCTGCTTATTAAAAAGTGTGACAAATTTCTTGTCTTTTACACCAAGATCATCCAATGTCTGGTAGGTTATGAACATCTGCTTTTCCCGCTGCATATTTGATGCGTCCACCACATGGAAAATGATGTCAGCGTACTTTGCCTCCTCAAGGGTGCTCTTGAATGCCTCTATCAGATGATGCGGCAGCTTTCTGATAAACCCGACCGTATCAGTTAAAAGCACCTGCTGCTTGCCATCAAGCGCAAGAATACGCGTTGTAGGATCAAGCGTTGCAAAGAGCTTATCCTCCTCAAGCACATCTGCCTCTGTCAGGTGATTTAACAGCGTGGACTTACCTGCGTTAGTATATCCTACTATCGCAACAACCGGTACTTTATTTTTTTCACGCTTTGCCCTTGTGATATCTCTGTGCTTCTGCACCTCTTTCAGCTCTCTTCGAAGCTGTGCTATCCTGTCATTTATAAGACGGCGGTCCACCTCAAGCTTTTTCTCTCCGGGACCTCTTGTTCCTATTCCACCGCCAAGCCTTGACATGGACTTTCCCAGTCCCGATAAACGGCTTAATCTGTACTTGAGCTGAGCAAGCTCAACCTGTATCTTACCCTCACTTGTTGTAGCTCTTGATGCAAAAATATCAAGAATAACAAGTGTCCTGTCCATAACCTTTGTGTCAAGATACATCTCCAGATTTTTCTGTTGTGCAGGACTCAGCTCATCATCGCACACAATGCCTGTTGCCCCTGTACTCTCCACAAGCTCAGCAATCTCCGCCACCTTGCCGGTGCCGACATACGTGCCCGGATGAATTTTTTCTCTTCTTTGGATAAGTGTGCCTACAACTGTCGCACCTGCTGTCTTTACCAGCTCCGCAAGCTCTGAAAGTGAATCATCTGCATCATCACCGTCCTGCTCGCTTACTCCGACGAGCACTACTCTCTCCTCAATATCCTCTATCTTAATAGTATCTGCCATAATCTATCTGGTCTCCAAAAACTGATATTCTCTTGCTGCATCCTCGTCATCGGGATAATCCTTCATGTATTCCTCCATTTTGCTCTTTGCTGTGGCAAAATCGCCGGAATACTCATATGCTATAATCATAGCCTTTGTTATCTGCTGCTTGTTCGGCACACTTTCAAGTTCAAGTGCGTTCTGAAAATAAGTAATCGCAGTGTCATAGTTACCATTGTCCATCTGCGCCTGTCCCATATTCATCAGCTCATACGAATCCGCCTCACCGCTGTCCAGATAGTTCTTAAAATACTTCTGCGAGCTGTCATTATCGCCCTTCTTCTGATATACCTCACCCATATAGTAGTTTGCCTTGACAAGCTTCTCATCAATAGCCTTTTGCAGACTCTTTATTGCTGAATCATAATCACCGAGCATGGTGTATATACGGCCTCTCTGCATATAGTCATCAGCAGTTTTTGCCTTAAGCTTTAAGGCATTATCCAGGTATTCCTTTCCCTGGTCATTCATGCCATACTTTGACAAGGTCTCATAAACGCCAAGATAGAGATCATAATTATCATCATTCTCACTGAGCGCCGTCTTAAAATCCTTCAAGCCCTTGTCTGAATCATTCTTGGCAAAATATATACAGCCTCTCAGATAGTATGCGTCAGAATCCTTATTATAGTCGATAATAGCCGTATATGTATCAATCGCTCCATCCACGTCACCGCTTAAATACTGTGCCTTTGCCTTATAATAACATATGTCAAGCTCCTCTGCGCCTACTGAGCCCACCGACTGGTCCAGTGCCTTCTGAAAAGCATCGACCGCATCATCATAGCTGCCGTTTTCTATACAGTTGATGCCATACTGTCTGTACGCATCCTTGTCCTTTACCTTGTCGCCGGAGCCACAGCCGGTAAGCATGCCTGCTGTGAGCACTACGGTAAGCGTGAGTGCCATAAATTTATTCTTTATCATAATAGTTCTCCATGTGTATATTCTTCCCCTTATTATATATGTATTTGCCAAACTTGTAAATCCCGCCCTTACATTTCTGCTAAGGGGCCCGCAGTTCACGGTGAGGCAGGGCCGGTGACGTATACACTCTCGTGAGTGCTACGCTGCACTGCCAAGATACTGTAGGAATTATGCTTTGCAGGCTGTTTATGCTCGACGAAACCGTCGAAACTCGCCTTCCATGGCTCGATTTCTCCTTGCCCCGGCGTCCATGCCGGGCCATTTCTGTGTTGCATGGGCATAATTCAACAGTATCTAGACAGCTTCGCTATTCGCTCTCACGAGACTGTGTATCCCCCACCACGCCCACAAACCTCACTTTCCCATAAAAAATATAAGTATCGGTAAGTAGTGCAACACATCATCTCACATCTCTTCACAACATAGTAAGACGTAAGCACCGGCCACCGGTGCGCACACGTCACCACAATCTCACCACAACGCAGCAAGACGTAAGCACCGGCCACCGGTGCGCACACGTCACCACAATCTCACCACAGCGTAGCAAGACGTAAGCACCGGCCACCGGTGCGCACACGTCACCCCACACATTTTGCCACAGCGTAAGGGATGTAAGCGCAGGGAACGGCGTGCATACGTACTCTTGCGAGAGCGCATAGCGAAGCTGCTTAGCGTCTGTAGGATTATGCTTAAAACCACAGAAATGCCCCGCCATGGACGGCGGGGCAAGGCGTTATGCGCCACGGACGGCGCATAAAAGCCGGTTTCGTCAGACTGCGAAACACTCCGGGCATAATCCGTACAGACACTTGGCAGCGTAGCGTAGCGAACGCAAGAGTATGTGTGCACGCCGTCCCCTGCGCTTACGTCCCGTACTCTATCAAAAAAAGAACCCCCGCGGGATGCACCCGCAGGAGTTCTTAAGCCCAATTTGTATTTAAAGGAGGAAGAAAAATTCTAAGCCTCTAAATGCCAGATTTCATCATTGTACTGCTTGATTGTTCTGTCAGAAGAGAAGAAACCAGCCTTGCTGATGTTGACAAGCATCTTCTTAGCCCAAGCCTTCTTATCCTCATAATCAGCGTAAGCCTTCTCTTTTGTCTTGCAGTAATCCTCAAAGTCAGGGAATGTCATGAACCAGTCTTTGTTGAGGAGCTCGTTGTAAAGTCTCTCTAAGTTCTCCTTAGAACCAACCTTCATCATCTCATCACTTACAAGGAAGTCAACAGCCTTCTTTAATTCTGCATCCTTGTCATAGTAATCCTTAGAGCAGTAGTCACCTCTCTCATATCTGTCGATAACAGTCTGTGAATCCTCACCGAATACATAGATGTTCTCATCGCCGACAAGCTCAGCTATCTCTACGTTTGCTCCGTCACTTGTTCCAAGTGTAATAGCACCGTTAAGCATGAACTTCATGTTTCCTGTTCCTGATGCCTCCTTAGAAGCAAGAGAAATCTGCTCTGAAATATTTGCAGCCGGGAATAATTTCTCAGCTAATGTTACGTTGTAGTTCTCAACCATGAATACCTTAAGATATGGACTTACCTCAGGATCATTGTTGATAATCTGCTGTAAGCAGAGGATTGCATGGATGATATCCTTTGCAATGATATATGCAGGAGCTGCCTTTGCACCGAAGAAGCATGTGATTGGTGTAGATGGCTTCTTGCCTGCCTTGATCTCAAAGTACTTACGGATGATGTAAAGCACGTTGAGCTGCTGTCTCTTGTACTCGTGAAGTCTCTTAACCTGGATATCAAAGATTGAATTGTCAGGTACGTCGAGATTCTGAGTCTTCTTTAAGTAAGAAGCAAGCTCTGTCTTCTTTGCGTTCTTGATGTCAACAAGCTTTGTGAGAACAGCGTCATCATTGATGAAATTGCCAAGCTTCTCTAACTCGTTTGCATCCTTCTTCCAGCCGTCACCGATAAGCTCTGTGATGTATGCTGAAAGCTCCGGGTTACAAGACATTAACCAACGACGGAATGTGATACCGTTTGTCTTGTTGTTGAACTTCTCAGGATATAACTTGTAGAAGTTATTGAGCTCTGTATTCTTTAAAATCTCTGTGTGAAGGTATGCAACACCGTTTACAGAATATCCGAAATGAATATCCATGTGTGCCATGTGTACAAGACCATCCTTGATGATGTATGTGCTCTCGTCAGCTACCTTTGCGCGAACCTTGTTGTCAAGCTCACGGATGATTGGCATAAGCTGTGGAACTGCCTTCTCCAAGAAGCTGATTGGCCATTTCTCAAGAGCCTCTGCAAGGATTGTGTGGTTAGTGTATGCACAAACCTTTGATACAATCTCAATAGCCTCATCCATCAGGATGCCCTTCTCCTGAAGGAGACGGATAAGCTCTGGAATAACCATTGATGGATGTGTATCGTTAATCTGAACTGCTGCATAATCAGCAAGGTCATGTAAATTAGAGCCCTTTGCCTCTGCCTCTGCAAGGATAAGTCTTGCTGCGTTTGATACCATGAAATACTGCTGGTATACACGAAGAAGACGTCCCTTATCATCTGAATCATCAGGATATAAGAATAATGTAAGGTTCTTCTTGATATCATCCTTGTCGAAATCAATTGTGTCGCCTACGATTGACTCATCAACTGACTCGATGTCGAATAAGTGAAGCTTTGTTGTACGGTTGTTGTATCCAACTACGTCGATATCGTAAAGTCTTGACTGTACTGTGAATCCGCCAAAGCTTACAGGATATGTGATATCTGTCTTTGTAAGCCAGCTCTCCTTTGTAATCCATGGATTTGGAGTCTCCTTCTGGAGATTGTTCTCAAATACCTGCTTGAATAATCCGTAGTGGTAGTTGAGGCCTACACCGTCTCCGTTGAGCCCGAGTGTTGCGATTGAATCTATGAAGCATGCTGCAAGACGTCCAAGTCCGCCATTTCCAAGTGAAGGCTCAAGCTCGATTTCCTCGATTTCAGCAAGTGACTTTCCGTTCTTCTCAAGAGTCTCTTTAACTTCATCGTAGATGCCTAAGTTGATAAGGTTGTTTGATAAAAGCTTTCCGATAAGGAACTCTGCTGAGATGTAGTAGAGCTTTTTCTTTCCTTTGTTTGAAACCTTTTTCTCTGCCTTGTCTTTTACAAGCTCAAGTAATGCGTAGTATACTTCCTCGTCTGTACTAACGCTGATTCCCTTCTGAAGCTTTGTTTCGATTTCCTGCATGATTGCCATTTTGATTTCCTCCCAAATCTGTTATCATGTGTACACGCCAATGTGTCAAATTAACTAATTTTCATTTAGCGTGCTTAACTTCCTTGTGTCATTTGATGAATCAAGTATAATCCATTACACTGCACAATTCTTGCAGTATACAGTCGAAAACTTGCACAATCCTATCATTTTTCGGTATTTTTAGTGGCTTTTCAAGAAATAATATGCTAAAATATCATCATGAATATATTAGAATATGAAAATTATCACGAAGACAAAACACATGTGGAGCTTACGTTCCCATACAATACCTACCTGTGCTCGATTCCCCTTGATTTTTCCGGAGTTCCGCTGCACTGGCATGATGACATGGAGCTTATCTATATAAAGAAGGGCTGCGGTCATATATCTGTGGATTTTAAGGAGTACCATGTCACAGCGCCAAGCCTTGTGCTGATTCTGCCGGGACAGCTTCACTCTATAGACCAATATATGGATGAATCGATGGAGTACGAAAATATCATATTTTCCCTGTCGATGCTGCTTCCCGGAAAGTACGATTACACCAAGGAGGATTTTCTTACACCTCTCTTAACCGGCAGATTCACAGTTCCGACGGTTTTTACACCGGTGTATCCATACTACGAGGATGTCGTGGCTCCAATAGATGCATGCGATGAGATTTGCAAGACGATGCCGCAGGGCTATCAGCTTTATATAAAGAGCAAGCTCTACGAATTCTTTTTTGTGCTTGATAACCGCTGCCGTAATCTGACAAAGCCAATAAAAAGCAAAAAGACTCTTGATAAGATGAAGGTTGTGCTCAAATATGTGGAAAATAATTATGCCGACAAAATCTCTATTGCCGATATCGCTGATGTAGCCGGGTTTTCCGAGTCTCATTTTATGAGATATTTTAAAGAGACCATGGGCACATCGTTTGTTGACTATTTAAATGACTACCGCCTGACCATGGCTGCGAGACTTTTGCAAAGCTCAGACAGCTCGGTGCTTTCTATTTCCGGTGAAGTGGGGTTTGAAAGCCTGTCATATTTTAACAGAGCCTTCAAAAAGCACTATGGCATGACACCTCTGCAGTACCGCAAGGGCAGTTGACACCGCTCTAGATACTTACAATACAATATTTCTTAAATAAACGATGGAAAATAATCATGAAAAAAAATACATACATAAAAATGACTGCCCCATTCCGTGAAAATAACAGGGCAGCCCGAAAGCTTGAATTAATCAATAAAATATGCACCTATTTAGTTTTTATCACATACCCTGTATACGTGCTGTATCTGTGCTTTACAGCCGGTCATATGCTTGCACTCTCAATCATTGCTCCGCTTGTCGGCTTTATTGCAGTATCGGTTTTCAGATATATCGTAAACAGACCACGCCCATACGAAAAATTTGATATGCCGCCTGTCATTCCAAAGGATACCCACGGCAGGTCTTTTCCAAGCAGGCACGTTTTTTCTGCATTTATAATTGCATTTACCGTTTTAATATGCTCACCTGCTGCCTCGCCTTTATGGTTCACCGGCATTTTGCTTTCAGTCCTTGCAGCTATCATTGCCTGTGTCCGTGTGATATCAGGTGTGCACTTTATCAGCGATGTTGTCGGTGCTTTTGTTTTTGCAGCCATTGAAGCATATATAGTGACTGTTTTCTTTTTATAAATAGCTGTTAGTTGTTGTTTCCACCATCAACACTCTTTTTTACAGCGTTTCCGGCATCATCTACGGCATCCTTTGCGCCGTCTATTACATCCTTGCCGGCATTGCCTGCTCCGTCTATCACATCTTTTCCTGCATCGCCTGCGCCGTCTATCACATCTTTTCCGGCATCACCTGCGCCGTCTATCACATCTTTTCCGGCATCGCCTGCTCCGTCTATCACATCCTTGCCGGCATTTCCGGCGCCATCTATGATATCCTTGCCGGCATTCCCGGCATCGTCGGCGGCAGAGCCACCTCTTTGTGTATTTTCAACCATTGAAGTGTCTGCCACATTACTATTGTTTCCACAGGCTGCAAAAGCGCTTGCAGCAGCGAGTATCAGGCAAAGTGCCAATAAATATTTCATTTTCTTCATTGTATCAGTCTCCTTTTCGTTTTGGAGATAGTATGAGCAATTTACTGTTAATTATGCATTATTCTGAAATTAATCAGCTTTTTAACTTAGGTTTCGTGATGAGTGCCGCGATATATGAAAAGATTAGTGCTGCCGACACTCCGACCGCACAAGCCTTAAAGCCGCCCTTAAACAAGCCAATAAAACCCTCGCTGTCCACTGCCTCCTTCACACCCTTCCACAGTACATTGCCAAAGCCCAAAAGCGGTACGTTGGCACCGGCGCCTGCCCACTTTGAAAATGGCTCGTATATGCCGACGGCGCCAAGAAGCGCTCCCGTGCACACGAGCATTACCATAATTCTGCCCGGCATGAGCTTTGTTTTTTCCATTAAAATCTGTACGATGGCGCAGATTATACCACCCACCACAAATGCTTTTACATAATCCATTATATCCTTATGCCTTTCTTCTATTTTTTGAACGTGCAGCCCATCCCCCAAAAACGGCACGTTAACACTATTATATATGTGAAGCCTCCAGCTTCAAATTGCAGCTTCAAGCACTACACCATGTGCAATTCCCGGTACTGACTCGCCCTCGTTGAAGCTGACAGGCGAAAGAAGTGCTCCTGTCGGCACAAATAGTATACGCTTCAATTCACCGCTTCTAAGCTTTGGCAGATAATATGCTGACAAAACAGTTGCCGAGCATGCACAGCCCGAACCACCTGAGCCTGTGTTCTGATTCGTTGCATCAAACATCTTCATGCCACAGTCCTCATGATTTTTGCTTATGTCCACGCCTTTTTGCCTGCACAGGTCAATCAGTATCTTCTGTCCGACGCTTCCAAGATCTCCTGTCACTATCCTATCGTAATATGATGCCTCTCTTCCAAAATCACTCAGGTGATTTACTATCAGCTCACAGGCCGCAGGGGCCATTGCAGCGCCCATGTTCATGGCGTCCTTTATGCCATAATCCACCACAACTCCTGTCGTGATTCCCTCAATCTGCACCTTCTTTGATATACTATCTGCATTGTCACACCCGGCCTGTATCTCATCACCACCTGCTCCACTGCCCACAATAAATGCAGCACTTCCTGTGACAGTCCACGTCGCTGACACAGGTCTTTGATTGGCATACTGGTTAGGGAAGCGAAACTGCTTTTCGGCACTGCCGAAGTGACTCGATGTCACTGCCACCGCATGCCTTGCATACCCTGCTGCCACAAATGCCGCGGCAAGCGAGAGCGACTCCCCGCATGTGGAGCATGCTCCATACACTCCAAACCACGGAATACGGAAGTTTTCCACACCAAATGTTGTGGCCATAGACTGTCCGAGCAGATCTCCTGCAAATACATAGTCCATGTCGGACGCATCCAGATGTGCTTTTCCAAGGGCCATTGTGAGTGCATCTCGCTGCATGGAGCTCTCTGCCTTTTCCCACGTGTTCTGCCCAAACCTGTCATCTTTTCCTACAATATCAAACAGACCTCCAAGCGGTCCGTCAGCCTCCTTTGTGCCTACAACAGAACTGCTTTCCAATATAAAAGGAGCCTCCGTAAAACGGAGACTCAACTTTCCCAATTTTTGCTGCATACCGACTCTCCTTACTCTTAATCTCATCAAATCATAGATTTAATTAATGTCAGTATGCACAAACATATAAAATATATTCATTCAGATATAACAGCTCTACTTGCCATCATATGACACAACTGCGTCCACATCATACTTGCTAAGAAGCTTTCTGCCATTAAGACCTGCAAGCTCAATAAGGAAAAGCATCTTCACAACCTCTCCTCCAAGCTCCTCAACAAGCTCTGCTGCTGCCTGCATTGTGCCTCCTGTAGCGATAAGATCATCCACGAGAACCACCTTCTGACCGGGCTTTATTGAGTCCTTGTGCATCTCAATTGTTGCTGTGCCATACTCAAGGTCATATGTCTTTGATACAGTCTCACATGGCAGCTTGCCTGCTTTTCTCACCATGACAAACGGTTTATGAAGCGCATATGCTATCGGCATGCCAAAAACAAAGCCCCTTGATTCTGCTCCTGCTATCACATCAAAATCAAGTCCGTCAAGCCTCTTTATCATCTCGTCAATTGCAAGCTTTAATCCATCTGCATCCTGGATAACACTTGTCACATCGCGGAACATGATGCCCTTCTCCGGGAAATCCGGGATAGTTCTGATATAGTCCTTTACTGTTTTCATTGTATGTACCTTCCTTATATGTATTTAATATGTATTTACAAATATATTCATGACTCATTTGTCATTTTGTATGTATTACCATTTTACTCTCTTGTGGCGCCTTATGCAAATCAAAATCACTTCACCTTATGATACCCGTCTATACACTCCACGACATCCACTATCTCTATCGTGCCGGCGTAAGAGTCGGCCACAAAGCGTATATCAAATCTGCCGTATCGCATGCCATAGATATAATCCTTGGCCTTGTTGTATGCAGCTCTTGGATCCTGTGCCAGAATATGCTCCACAGTAATGCGGGTATCTTCATCCATACAGCTTTTGAGTGCCTCATCGCGCCAGATAACATGCACCGTATCCCATCTGTGCTCTGCGGCAAAGCCATCTGATGCCTTAGGATGTGAGTCTGCATATGCCAGATACGGCTTTATATCATAGATTGGTGTGCCATCAAGCATATCTACACCTGACACATGAATTATGGGGCCCTTGCTGCTTTTAAACTCAACCTTATCAAGCCTTACAGAGGATAGTCCCATGCCGTTTGGGCGAAACGGCGAACGTGTGGCAAAAACGCCTCTCTTTTCCCGGCCTCCAAGCCTGGGTGGTGTGACGAGCGGTGTAAATTTTTCCACCCTGTTTTCAGAAAAGCCCCATATAATCCACAAATGTGTGAACTCCTCTATTCCACGAAGCGCATCGGGATTTCTGTATTCGGGTTCAAATATTATCTGCCCTGCCGCCTCAGGTACGAGGCCACTCTGCCTCGGAATGCCAAATTTCTCTCCAAATCCGGTGTGCATAATCGCAACCGGCTCTATAGTCTTCTCATACATATCTCTATACCAGTATTTTATTCAGTATATCATCCTCGAGCACAAGCTTCTTTGCCGCGTCGCGGTACTCCTTCTCATGCAGATATGTGTGCCTGAACGGCTTCATGGATGGCGCCATATCTATCGCATCCAGAAAATCCTGCTTTCTCATGCCAAGAGTGGCCGCATAGTCGAAAAAGCCTGTCCTTTTGAGCACAGTGCACACCCTTACATATCTGTGGTTCTGCACCACACTCATGATATAGGTTGCTATGCCGACCTGTATGCCATGAAGCTGTGGATGCTCAAGAATTTTGTCAAGCGCATGTGAAATGAGATGCTCACTGCCGCTGGTCGGCGCACTGCTTCCCGCTATCTCGTTTGCTATGCCGCTCATGGCAAGCGAATCCACAAGCTCCTTTAGGAAAAGCTCATCCTTTATGCTCTCATAAGGTGTACGCACAAAGCTGTTGACCGCCTTTTTAGCGACCATCACGGCGAAGTCATTGACCACACCTGCACCGTGCTTTTCCTCAAAAATCCAATCATATAGCGCTGTAATTTTTGACACCATATCACCGATGCCTGAATATATAAACTTCTCAGGAGCTGTGCGGATGACCTGTGTATCAACTATAATACCATGCGCAAGCTTTGCAGGAACCGACGTACGCTTACCGTGCACCAAAAGTGATGCACTGGCGCTGGAAAAACCATCACTTGAGCTTGAGGTCGGCACACTGATAAATGGCAGATTTCTTAGAAAAGCTGCGTATTTTCCTGCATCTATCACCTTTCCGCCGCCCACTGACACGACTGCCTTTGCCTTGTTTGGTATATCAAAGGCAAGGGTGATGATATCGTCTATCTCAACTGTATCAAGCTCACTGTACTCAAGCACGGTAATATCTGCATCCGAAAGTGACTTCATTATAGCATCTCCAAACATATCTATGAGACCGTTTCCCATAAAAATGACTACGCTCGTCAGCTCCTCACTCTTTAAATACTCTCCGATTTTGTTTAATGTTCCATTTCCCACCTTGAGGATTGATGGGATGGATATTGCTTTTCCTGTCTGCATTTTCATTCTCCTCTTTTTATTTAATATGCCGGACTATCATTGCTTTGCATCAAAAATTGTCGCACTGTAGCCCTGTTTTTTCTTGCTGTCATACATGGCGGTGTCTGCCCTTCTGTAGAGCTGGTCAAACGTGATACAATCCATTCCGTCATAAAAGCATGCGCCAAGACTGAGCAGTATATGCTTTCCATTCATCTCTGCTATATCAATATGCTCTATGTTTGAAAAAAGCCTGTCAAAAAAAGTTTCTGCCCGCTCTTTATCAAGCATCCCCGGTATAAATACCGCAAACTCATCCCCGCCCAGGCGAAGCACGACATCATCATCACGACATGATTTGCGCAGAGTATCAGCAATTGCTATTATCACCTTGTCACCTACCACATGTCCATAGGTATCGTTTATTGACTTAAACTTGTCACAGTCTAAAAGGCATAACAGACCGCACTGTTTGCGGACGAGATACTCTGTTATCTTATTCTCTCCGCTTCCGCGGTTGCGTATACCTGTCATGAGATCTGTCTGAGCCAGATACATGAGTCTGTTTTCACGCCGTTTTTCCTCGTCAATATTCTCCACGCAGTAAAGCACATGCCAAAGCCTGCCATCATCGTCATAGTCTACAGGAATAAACCTTTCACGGCACCAGCCCGATACCTTCCCGATAAGCTCATGTACTATGGTATTTTTTCCACGAAGTCTGTCCTCTACTGTAGTGATATCCACAAATTCAAGTGCCTCCTTGCGATGTGCCTTAGTACAGAACTCATTCATCACACTGTTTATATGCCCCGGGAAATCCTCATCTATCTTATACTCTCCCTCTTTCTGTGGCTTCACGCCCAAAAAGTGTGTAACCTCATCCAAAGTCTTTACTATATGGTATCTGTGTGTCTGCACATTTACCACTGCCATGGATATATAGATGCTTGAAAGCGATGAATAGCTGCTAAGCTTCGCTTCCTTATTCGACTTTGTGAAGGAATTGCGCAGCTTAAGCAATGATATAAGCAAGGTTCCTATCATATCCAAGAACGTGGTCAGTCCGAGAGTATCACTTTCCGGTGGATTATCCAAACCGAAAAAGCCCTTTATCTCATCCTTGTAGCGGATTGGACATACCACCAGGTTTTTTACATTTTGTGCCTTTAACAGATTATAGGATTCCCTGTGCTCATCCTTTATCTGCTCTATATCTGTGATAATTATATTCTTCTCACTGCCAAAGGCCTGATACCACCAGCCTATTATGTCCATATCGACATTCTGCAATTCATGTATCTCCGGCACTATTCCATCCGCACACCACTCATATGTATTGTTGGTGACATGCTTCTCATCACAATCCTCAAATATATATATGCGGTCAGAACCGATATGTTTTCCGAAAAATCTGATAAACTCATTAATCTGCTCATCCGGTGTATCATAATTGAGTGCAGATCTGAGTGCCTTATTTATGACAAGCTCGTATTTTATGATTGTCTTCATACCTGCTGTATCCTTGTATTGTTACTTGTAGAATAGTTATATTTCTTTTAAATAATATGATATGATGGTCAAAAGGTATTTTGCTCCCTTTAAATATAATATTATACCAAATTTTTTCAAAAATGCACATAAATCATGGTATTCTTACCATTATTTTTTTCTCTTTATTTTCAATCATCGTAAGCACAGGAATGTGCTTCTTTCTGAGTGCACGTATAACAGGATATGTCTCAAATGAGTTTCCTTCCACATACACAGCCTCCGGTCTGTACTTCAAAATTCGTTTCACCTGCTCCTTTACATATGCCTTCCACTGTGGCTTCTCCATCAGTACCTCTGCATATGCTGTCTCACTGTCAATCTCTGTTAATTCAAGCTGCGGAACAGGCATTGCATCAACATGACAGATATGCACACCCTTTATTCCTCGTGCTTTTGCAACATTTATAAGCAGCTCGTCTGTCTGACTGTCACATGCCATGGCTGCAGTATCTACTTTACTGCCATACCATACTATCACAGAGCTGTCTTTATGAAGAGAAAGCGCCTTTTCGCATGCCTTTACAGCTTCGTCCTGCTCCTTAACAGTCATGATAAAGCCTCCCTTGTGACAGAATATCGCACCGGAAATTCCTGTAGCATTTACCAGCTCCTCACCTTCAAGCCCAAGCCACTCTGCCGGAAAAGAACACTTGTAATTCATCGAATATTCTCTTTTCTGCGGCTGTATACAAAAGCCGCCTCTGTTTGACGGAAAAATAACAAACGCGATATCCGTCTCACTCAGAGCCTTCTGACACGGGATAAACTCAGGAAGCACCAGTATTCTGCTTGCCGGATCGTGCTTTGCAAGCACCTCCTCCACTCTCTTATCGGCTCTCTCATTGCCACGGTATCTCTCAAATTTGTTTTCCAGTATCATGCCTGCCACACTTACCGCCTGAAAGAAAGCCTCATCGCTGCCTCCCTCATAATCCCATGACGGATTGAAATTGCCTATAAGTGTTGCAAGCTCGTTTTTCTCACCTGTATTGTCATTGTTGTCGAGAGGCTGGACAAATGACTCATCGAATTTTACCGCAAGCTCCTCACCTAGAATATCCGCTCCAACAGCCTCCCACAGCAGGCCAAATGCCGCATACGGCACACCGTTTTCCCTGATTCTGCTGTCCTTCTGATGATGGTCAAACTCACCACGCCCTATATCAAAAACTATTCCTGTAAAATCATCAGGCACACTATTGCCCCTTGTTATGCTGATCTCAGGGTTTATATACAAAAGCAGGGCTGATGAGAACACATCATCTGCATGAAATTTGCCACCATGTGTGAAGGCACAGGCATCCTTTTGTTTTATCTGCTCTATTAATCTGCTCATTTTATAACCTCATATATATTCTTTTACGTTGTGATACCTTATAACTCTTTAATCATAATTGTAATATTCCAAATGTCAATATAGTTGATGCTAAAACATCCGTTGACAGAATGTCTTTTCTGTATTACTGTATATAATACAAATAATACATTTATATCACTTACAAGTTTTGTCAGATTACAGCCTGCTCATAAAAATCGATACATTTCAAACAGGCTATGATATATAAACGGTAAGATTAAGGAGGTTCACATGATAATAGAACTCGACATGTCAAGCAGCACCCCGATATACGTACAGCTTAGAAACCAGATTGTAAAGGGAATAGGCAAAGGTGAGCTAAAGACCGGTGAAAAGCTTCCGACCGTACGCCAGCTTGCAAGCGATGCCGGTGTAAACACAATGACGGTCAATAAAGCCTATCAGATTTTGAAAAATGAGGGATTTATCCGTACAGACAGACGGCTCGGCGCTTTTGTGTCAGAATCCATCGCAGATGATACAGATTTCACTGAAAAGCTGGAATCAGAGCTTGAGCTTTTAAGTGCTGAGGCCTGTCTCACCGGAATAAGCCGTGAGGAATTTTTATCAATGTGTGATAAAATGTATTCACAAATGAAACCATGTACCGCTTAGCAGAGGAGGCAGACTATGGAAATTATCATGTTTATTATCTTTATAGTTACAAACCTTTTTATCATACTATGTATGCAATTTGCGTACACACACGCCTATAAATATGAAAATGGCATGTATCTCAATGTACATATTCCATCATCTCACAAAGAAGATGCCGAAGTAACCGAAATCGTCACCACCGGAAAACGCAAAATGAAACACTTTCAAATTGCCAATGTGATTATCTCCATTGCGATATGCTTTATTGTTTTTTTTAACATTGCTGTTTTTGTTCTGGTATATATTATCTGGATGTTCGCATATATCTTTGGAATTATTCATATTCCAAACAGCTCCCACCGGAAAATGTATGCTCTGAAAATACAAAACGGATGGATAATAGAAACCCAACGTAAAAAGGTTTATATCGACACCCGCGTTTCAGCAGAAGCCGGTGCCACGACAGTCAGCTATAAATGGCACGCTCTCTTTTTAATTACTGAGCTTGCAGCATATATACCATACTTTATGCTTGGTGACACCCATTACAATATCCTTATGATTTCGCTGTTTTTGTGCTCTGTTTTAGTATCAACACTTTCGCTGGTATTTCATGCTTTTATAAACAAAAGCGAGCGCCACGTATACAGCATGGATTCAAAGCTCAACCTTATTGTCAACAATACTATGAAAAAATATAAAAGCATCGCAATGCTTCTCCTAAGCGGATTAAACGCTGTCGCATGGATTTATGTAGCATTATACACAGGTATCACCGGAATATTTCCGGCATCATCCTATTATGTGTATATTTTCATTCAGTTAATAGCCGTTTTGGGATTTATTGTTCCAATTTATATGGGCTTAAACAGAAAGAAGGAACTGCTGTCTGCCAACACCTCACCAATAGATGTGGACGATGATGAATACTGGAAAACCGGCTACTACTATAATCCCGACGACAAACATATACTCATTGAAAACCGCATGCAGTCCGGCAATTACACGTTTAATTATGCTAAAAAAGGCGCGTGGATTTTCACAGGAATCACCTGTGCAATAACAGCCGGCTGTATCATCCTGGTGTTTGTCTGCATGCTTCCTTTGATTAATATACAGGAAAAAATCACTCTGACAAACAATAACCTTACTATTTCTGCCGGGGGCTATACAAGCGAGATTGATGTAAATGACATCACAGAGCTTAAGCTTCTGGACGAGCTGCCGGATGACAGTTTCCTGCGTACAAACGGAGCCTCTGCAGACAGCTATGATATCGGCAGGTATGAAGGACGCACCCTTGGAAAATGCAGCCTGTATGTATTCGATGGATACGCTCCTATTCTCATGATAAAATCGGATGATACACTGGTGTTTGTAAATTCTAAGGAAGATGGAGAGATAGAGAAATTATATGTTGAATTAAGTCAATAAATTGTCATTTCGCAATTAAACATTTGTTCTTTCTATGTTATACTGTAATCATGTAATTAAAAGAAAGCAGGCAAAATCTATGAAAACACGACAAGAAGCATTAGACTACGGCTTATCATTTCCAAATACATATCAGGAAGCACCATTCCACGACCCAAACTGGCAGCTCATCCGCGTAAAGGACAGCAAAAAGGTTTTCCTGTGGACCTACGAGCGCAATGGTTTTATCAACTTAAATGTCAAGGTATCTCCTGCCTGGCGAGACTTCTGGAGGGATGCCTTCCCATCGGTCATCCCCGGCTGGCACCAGAACAAGGACAACTGGAATACCATCATTCTCGATGGCAGCATACCGGATGATGCTATAAAAAACATGATTGCAGACAGCTATGACCTTGTCACCTATAATCCGACCCGGCTCATATATGAGGCTGTAAAAAGAATCCCAAAGGGTTGTGTTGCCACATATGCACAGGTTGCTGAGCTTGCAGGCAATAAAAAAATGTGCCGGGCTGTCGGCAATGCCCTGCACAAGAATCCCAATCCTGATGAAATTCCATGCTACAGAGTGGTAAATGCAAAGGGTGAGCTGTCAGGGGCATTTGCCTTCGGCGGAGCCGATGAACAGGCTAAACGTCTAAGAGCGGATGGCATTGACGTCATAGACGGCAGGGTTGACCTTGATAAATATGGAATACGGATTGCAGATGATATTATACATACAAAGACAACAGTTGAACCATTTACTTAAATAATGGTTCCACTGTTGTTTTGACAGTTTAGTGTTGTACAGGTGTAAGCTTACCTTTCTCCATTTCAAAAACTTCATCACATAACACTTCTATATCTTCTTTATTATGGCTTGCAATTATAATCATTGTTCCTTCTTCTCGTAAGTTAATAAAGAGTTTTCTCATTTCCATAACTCCATCGTTATCCAAACCGTTCATTGGTTCATCCAAAATTAAAATTTCTGGTTTTTCCATAATTGCCTGTGCTATTCCCAGTCTTTGTTTCATTCCCATAGAATATTTACCAACATGTAATTTACTGTATGGATCAAGTCTTACGCTCTTTAACGTTTGTATAATTTCTTCTTTCCCTATTTTATTTTTAATCATAGATAAAAACTGTAAATTCTTATATGCACTATAGTTTTCCAAAAATCCCGGTTCTTCTATAATTCCTGCTAAATTTTCCGGCAAATCAATATCTGTACCTAATTTTTTATTATCTATTATTATTTCACCTGAAGTAGGTACAACCAATCCACATATACATTTCATTAACATAGATTTTCCTGAACCATTTCTACCAATGATTCCGTAAATATGTCCTCTATCGAAATTCACATTTATCTTATCTAATACCTTCGTCTCTCCAAAACATTTTGTCAGATTCTTTATCTGTATCAGCTTCTCCATGTTTATACCTCCCGTATCATTACTCCGACATCCTTTTTTTCGATTACTTTTATAATCCATACACTTAAAATAATAATCGCTGTCATATAAACAACCATCACATAAGTAAATGTAGGATATTGTGTCAATTTTCCCACATCTAATTTATTTAATGTTGTCCACGAGACTGGCGAAAACCACTGTGCCATTTCATTTCCTGAAACTGCCGCACTCAAGATAACCAAAAATCCTGAAGCTACTATTCCAACAACTTTTGACTTTGAAATAACATTGCACCCATATATAATTAAGCCTAAAATTCCTCCGCACAAAACAGATAATAACCAAGTGAAGAACATCGCTTGAGTAGGTGTAAAATATGTTAAAATATAAGTACTTATTGTTACTGCAGTCCCTTTTACCAACGGAACATTTGAAAAAGCCAATGTACCTAATACCTTTCCCCAGTCATTCATGTACTCTATGTTTCTTATATTTAGCACAATCGTCATAGCTGCTATTAAAGAAAAATACATTGCTGATGTCATAAAAATATAAATAATTTGACCAATGCTCCATAATTTTCTCTTACATCTCATTAATATATATATCTGATTCTTATCTATAAAAGGAGCGTCACAATATATAAATATCAACGGCAACATAAAAAGGATTCGTATATAGCGATCTGTATACAAAAATGGATATAGCCAAGGTGAGCTTTTCATCCCCATAGCCAATGCATTTGTTGAAATCTCCTTTGTATAACATTGAACAAATATCATAGTTAATATCACTAATATCCAAATCCGATAATTTGTTCTCCATTTTCTAATATTTTGTATTGCAACAATCAAAGAAATTTTAACTGATTTCATTCCCTAACCTCCTTTTTACCCGTTTTGCGAAAATCAAACCCTGGCCTAATATAAGTACTGTAAATATGAATATCGTATACAAATAGCTATACGTTGCATTTTTCCCCAATACATTACTTGCTTTCGCCAACAGATACATATTAAAATATGGCGGTAAAAGACCCGTTATCTCTTCTAATAAATAACTAAAAATGAGCGGTGAACATATTGCAACAAAACTATTAGGAATATATGATGAAATCATTAATCCACTCATTACCCAAACTGCCATTGATGCTGCATAAATACTGACGATACAACATACATATAAAAATGGCTTTTGATATAGAAAAATGCCATATGGCATATTCTCATCTAAACCCATTCCGTTTATTCCGCTATAATCGAATCCCATACCAATTAATAGACCTATGAAAATCAAAATTCCCAAGAAAACTACCAGAAAAGAAATTGATACGCACACCACGATTTTGGATATAATATAATTTCTTCTTCCCGTTCGAATGACTATATTTTTTATATATTGATGTTTCCAATCGTCATAAAAACCTGTCACACAAGGCAGCGCCGAAAAAATAATTATCAATTTTTTGAAAACGCTCAACCCAATTAAAATATCCAATATGTAATATATATCTACACTGCCATGTATATATTTTTCTGTACTTATATAACACAAAAGCACAACTCCTAATATTGATAAATACATTTTAGGTGAACTGAATATTCTTTTGTAATCTGCTTTCAATTGTTGTAGAATCAATATGTACCTCCTATCTGAATTTCCATTCCGGTTTGAGCGTCAAAAATTATTGGAAAAATACTGCTGTCTCCTATCAGACCATTGTCTTCCTTATCTGTCGAATGTTCAATATTTTGCCTTGCCATACATACAAACATAGGTTTTAACTCATACTCCCCTTTTTCAACATTTTTTAATACCGGAACATACTCTAAATTAATTTTTTCGATTTCAACTTTATCAGTAATCATAATATTTCTGAACTTTTGTTGGATATTTTCCAAAACTGTTTGTGTGGTCAATATTTCATCTGAAAGTTCATTTTCTGTTTCGAGTTCATATATATTAAGTGCATGAAAAGCTATGAGTCCTTGTTTTCCCACAATTCCCACAATCCTTTCTCCTGCAGCCGGTCCACTTCTATATCCAACTTCCGTTATCGGCAGCGTATCTATTGTGCCTTTAAAGACTATGGCATACGCCGCATCTTCCTTTGTCCACTGATGAGGTGCATTTCCATTTGGATCAGTTTGTGAATAATCAGTATTTTCTTCCAACTTCTCATATGTCAGAGAATACACTCTGGGTTTAGAAACTTCTACACCAATTTCATCCAGAATACTTTTCACCTGTTCAATAGCCGCTTCTTTATCAATACCTGAAATCTCTGTTTCAGGAAATTTTTCTGTAGTTTCATCTGTAAGATATGGCATGGTTCCATATAAATATCCTAAATATGAGTACTCTAATTCTGTTTTCGTATTATATTGTAAATTGCCGTTCTGTATAACAATCGAACTTCCGTCATCCCAATATATATAATTATCATTCAAATTATCATTATGCATATTAGGCATGGTTTTATTTTCAGAAATATTTCTTCCATTTCCAAAAACATTACTCACTTTGTCTACATCCCAGCTTTTTAAAATCACATTATTATCATGCCAATCCGCATCAGATTTTATGTCTGTTTGGGCATTCACAAATAATCCCTCATCCAATTTGCCTTCAATATGCGAAGCATTTTCATCAATATTAATCTGGTTACTATCTGTTTCTTTTTTTTCTTCCAATGATACTTTTCCGTCCGGATAACATCCGGTTACCCCCAAACATACCATCAATGCTATACTACTTAACATCCCAATTTTTCTTATTTTCTTTTTCACTAATCATCTTCTCCTTTTCTTTGTTTGCGATTTACTTAATCTAATTTCATTTTCTTTGTTTTAGACATTATTTCAACCCATTTTGCACCAAACGACATTTTCAGTCCATTTTTGGTCGATTTTCGTCTTTTCATACGCATTTTTTGCATTCAGAAATTCTATATGATAAGATGTATATAAATATACATTCATTAGAAAGCCAGGTGC
>OLOB01000074.1_pt1 | contig 85720 bp, 94 predicted proteins | sample 1671911 | NCBI WGS metagenome assembly OLOB01 (sample SAMEA3136625, study PRJEB25190) | human gut metagenome | biome: human gut; feature: human-associated habitat; material: faeces | place: Austria | collected 2013
TATCAAACCTACCTAATCTTGTCAAGAATTAACTGTGGCTTTTACGACTTTTTTTTATCTTACGTTCGCTTTTTCCCTCCCCTGTATTCGCTTTATTTCATGCCACCACTAGCTTTGGCAAATTAAAAAAATAAGTCAAAATTGACTTATTTTTTTATTAATGTACCCAGATACTCATCAACATGACCATTCCTAAACCTACAACTGCGATAATCGTTTCTAGTACTGTCCAAGTTTTTAATGTTTGTTTGACATCTAAATCAAAGTATTCTTTAAACATCCAGAATCCTGCATCGTTAACATGAGATGCGGCAATTGAACCTGCCCCTATTGCCAAAACCATTAGTGCGGCTGTATTTGGAGAAGCTGATGCAAGCATTGGTTGAACTAAACCTGCTGCTGTTAAAGCGGCCACGGTTGCAGAACCTAGGGCTACACGTAGAATGACGGTAATAATCCAAGCAAGCAACAATGGCGAAAGTGGTGAATCTTTAAACATATTGGCGATTTGGACTGATATCCCTCCATCAATAAGAATTTGTTTAAGGGCTGCTCCACCACCGATAACTAACAAAAGCATCGCAATTGACTTAACTGAATCTGCAATTGATACTGCAATTTCTGAATTTTTCTTACGTTGCATCCAACCCATAGTAACTAAGGCAAAGAGTAGTGAAATAATCATCGCCGATACGGGATTACCAATAAACATCATCACATTTTCAACAAAACTTGATGGGTAAGTAGTGGTCGTTACTACCTTCCCTGCTTTCATTGCACTTGTTGTTACTGCGGCAAAGGGTTTCCCATCATTAGTCGCGATAGAATAAATGGTGCTGATTGCCATTAAGATTACTGGCATTAATGCTGTCAAGATAGAAATTCCAAATCCTGGAGTTTCTTCTAATTTCCATTCTTTGATTTCACCAAAGGCGGATAGTTTATTTTTTACAACAAAGGCCTCTGGGACCCATTTTTTAGCAATTTTTGTGAAAACTGGGCCTGCGATAATGACTGTTGGAATTGCTGCAATAATTCCGTAAAGGAGAACAGTTCCAGGATTTGCGCCTAGTACACCGGCAATTGCAATTGGTGCTGGATGGGGAGGTAAGAATCCGTGAGTTACTGAAAGTCCTGCTGCCATTGGAATTCCGAGGTAAATCAAGGGAACACTTGCTTCTAAGGCGACGGCAAAGACAATCGGAATCAAGAGAACCATCCCAACTTCAAAGAAGAGGGCAATCCCAATAATAAAGCTGGCAACCATAATTGCCCATTGAATTCTTTTTTTACCAAAACTGTTAATAAGCGTTTTTGAGATACGATAGGCTCCACCAGCATCAGCAATTAGTCTTCCAAGCATTGCTCCAAAACCAAAAACAATTGCTAACTCTCCTAATGAGCCTCCAACTCCGTTTTGGATTGAAACAGGGATTTGACCGAGCGGCATTCCAAGTCCTAACCCAACTAAAACCGCTACGACAATCAAGGACACAAAAGTGTTAATTTTAAATTTGATAATCATCAGGAGGAGGATTAAGACCCCAATTAAAAGTACAAGTAAATCAATCATATATTTTTTCCTTTCAAAAAATATTGAATATACTGTGTAAGCACGATTGCTGGCGCTTACAATTTGCTTTTAAAAATTAACTCAATACTTTTTTGTGATATGTGGAAGTATTGAGTCTTTAAAGAATATAAGTTTATTTTTCTTCTTCAAATTTTCTTTGGAAATTGGCAATATTTTCATATTCTGCCAAGAGAGAGCGAGAAAGTCGGATAAATATTGGACTAATTTCTCGGTAAATTTCGAAATTTTTTGGATTGGGTTGGTAGGTCTCGTTTGTTCCTACCATCGTTTCGATTTCGCTGATATCTTCAATTAGGCCGAGGGCTTTTTCAGCCATAATAATGGCGGCTAAACAGCCAGCTTCTCGGCTCTCTGGCACATTGATTGGTTGTTCAAAAATATCTGCTAGAATTTGTGTCCAGAGTTCAGAGCTTGTAAACCCTCCTGTCGCTTGAATCATATTTAGGTCACCTACTACTTCAACAAGGCTAAGCGCAACCATATAAATATTGAAGATAACCCCTTCAAGAACAGATCTGGCCATATGACTACGATTATGTCCGTAGTTTAGGCCAAAAAATGAACCTCTGGCATTGGCATCCCAAATCGGTGCTCGCTCGCCTCCAAGATAGGGGTGGAAAAGCAATCCATCAGCGCCCGGGGAAATGTTTGCTGCAAGTTCCGTGACTTCATCAAAAGAAATTTTTCCATCAAAAATTTGGTCACGAGCCCAACGGAAAACATCTCCACCAGAGTTTACGGGACCACCGACTACCCAATGCTCTTTGTCTAATGCATAGGTAAATGTGCGTCCTTTTTCATCTGTTTTAGGTTTGTCAGTAACTACTCGAATCGCACCAGATGTTCCAATTGTGATGGCTGCAACACCCGGTTTAATCGCATTTACTCCTAAATTTGACAACGGACCATCGGCTGCACCCCAAATAAATTTGGTGCTGCTTTGAATTCCCATTTTCTTGGCATATTCGTGAGGAAGGTTTTCTTCTATCTCATAGGGTTCTACTACTTTAGGCAATTGACTTTCTTTGATTCCAGTCATCTCTAGTGCTTCTTTATCCCAATGAAGTTCAAATATATTGAAGATACCTGTACCTGTTGCGGTTGATAAATCCATTTTATTTGTTCCAAAAAGTCGTTGGAAAATGTATCCTTTAAGTTCCAAATAGTGGGCTGCTTTTTGATAAATGTCTGGATGTTCAGCTTCTAACCAGATAAATTTAGATAAAGGAGCCATTGGATGAAGAGGCGTTCCGGTTCTTCGATAAATATCAAAACCATTTTTAGAGGCTTTAATTTGTTCGGTGTATTTTACTGCTCTTGTATCAGCCCAAGTGATTAATCTTGTAAGTGGCTGCCAATTTTCGTCAAAAGCAATTAGTGAGTGCATTTGTGTACTAAATGAAACGGCTAAAAGTTCGTCTTCATCTTCTAAGTTAATTGAAACTTCCCTGATTGTCACTAAAACTGCTTCAAAAATTTCTTCAAGAGATTCTTCTGCCATCCCACTAGCATCACGATAGAGGGGATAGGCTTGGCTACTACTTGCAACTATTTTTCCATTTTTCTCAAAAAGCACTGCCTTAGTCGCTGTGGTTCCTAAATCGACGCCTATTAAATATTGCATTTAGGCTCCTTTTCTTCTATATATTTACTGACAGACTTTAAAATTCTTTCATCATCAGTAGTTTTTTACTGACAGAAGTTTTTTATCCTAGTTAGCTTACGCTTCTCATCTGTCAGTAAATTATTTTTGTTCTACGTCATGTCCGCCAAAGCCATTGCGCAAAGCGGCAACTACTTTTCCAGTCATGGTATCTTCTTGTAATGAGCGTTGACGCATCATTAGTGACAAGGCAATGACCGGGGCAGGAACGCCCAAGTCCAAGCTTTCTTCAACGGTCCATTTTCCTTCTCCTGAAGATTGAACATGTCCGATAATTTGGTCTAGTTTAGGGTCTTTTGAAAATTGTTCTTGAGCAAGCTCCATCAACCAGCTTCGGATTACTGAGCCGTGATTCCATAATTTTGCAACGGCTTCATAGTCATAATCAAATGGTGACTCTTCCAAAATTTCAAATCCTTCAGCAATCGCTTGCATCATCCCATATTCAATTCCATTATGAATCATTTTCAAGTAATGACCACTGCCAAGTTTCCCTGTATAGAGGTAGCCATCTTCCATTGAGATTGCTTTGAAGATTGGTTCTATGATTGTCCAAGATTTTTCATCATCTCCACCAATCATAAAATTCCCGCCTTGACGAGCTCCAGCCATTCCACCAGAAGTTCCAACATCAAAAAATTTAATTCCTTTTTCTGTCAGTAATTTATTTTGTTCTAAATTATCTTTGTAATTAGAATTTCCACCGTCTATCAGAATATCTCCAGCTGACAACTTTTCAGAGAGCATTTCAATCGTTGAATTTGTAGGAGTTCCTGCTGGAAGCATCAACCAAACAATTTTGGTTGCTGGCAATTCTGTCAGTAAATTTTCAATTGTGCTGACAGCGGTAATTTTGTCTGAGTAATCCTTAGCTTCCTCTACCGCTTTTGTATTTAGGTCGTAAGCAACAACTTCAATCTCATGGTCAACGGCATTTTTCACAAGATTCATTCCCATTTTCCCTAAACCAATCATACCAAATTTCATCATTTTTTCCTCCGTGGCATCGCTTTCATTTTATAACTTTAGTATAAGTAATTTTTTTTCATTTGTCAACAATATTTTTTGTAAAATATTTTCTGATTTGTCAAAACAATTTCAAGTTAGGAGTTTGGAATTTTTGAGAAATCGAGAAATCTTGAGTATCACTACTTATAACACGCTATAGCGAACTCCCTAGATACCTTATTACTCCGCTCTAGGTGTAACAACTAGCATATCTGTAAGTCAGTAAACTGACAACAGCTATCCTACGCATCGTTCGGTCCTAATAAAATGATAGCCAGTACATGAAACATTGTTTCGTGTTACTGGCTATGATATAATGTAGTCAATTAGAAGGAGGCTTGATATGTCGCGTACTTTAATCAGCCGAATCCGAAGTTATTATGATAACCTCAGTAAATCAGATCAGGCAATTTCTGACTATTTAATTGCGAATATTGATAGTGCAGCGAGGCTTTCAATTCAGGAATTTGCTCAAAAAACTCATGTCTCTACGGCTACAATTTCTAGATTTTCTAAAAAAATCGGCTTTAATTCCTTCCAAGAATTAAAACTCGCCATTCATGCCACTGACTCGACACGAAATGATGAATTTTTTAGCGAACTTTCACCAACTGACGATTACAAAGAAATACTGACAAAAAACTTCAACGGCAATATTTCATCATTAAATTCTACATTAAACCTTATCACTAACAGACAACTTGACCAAACCATGGAAATTTTGCTCAATGCCAGCACTTGCGGTTTTTTTGGTTTGGGTGGTTCAAACGCTGTTGCATTGATTGCTTTTCATAAATTTTTGAGAATGCCTTTGCACTGCGTTTATCATCAGGATTTTCATTTTCAACAAATGCAGGCTGCAAAATTAACGAGCGACGATTGTGCTTTTGTTATTTCACATACAGGAAAAAACAGAGATACAATGCACTTGGTTGAAATTTTGAAGAGTCGCGGGGTTCCAATTATTGCATTGACTTCTTTTGCGAGTTCACCTTTAGCTAAAGCGGCCGATGTTGCGCTAATTTCAATTTCCGAAGAAATTTCATTTCGACCTGAAGCCGTTGCTTCCACAGTTTCTCAAATTAGTTTGCTTGATGCCTTGTTTATGATGTACGGAATGAAAATGAAAAATGTTTCTGAAGGGACTTTATCTGAAATCCGAAAAGTCATTCGAGATTCCCGTATTTCCTAGAATTTATCCATTTATCTTATAGAAAGGATGTGATTTTATGGCATTTTCTAACACTAGACGACGCTACGCAAGTTTTGATACCGTTGCGTCAATTCCTGGAGAAGTCATTGATGCCTTTTGGTTTATTATTGACCATCACCTCAAGGGCGTTTTTCCACTAGAAACAATTATCAATTTCGACTTGGTTAATTCAGATAATTTACTTTCTATTCGTTTTTCTCAAGACAACAGCCCAACAACCATCCTCGTTGATTTTGACTACCCTTTTAATCCTGAATGGCCTCTACACTACCGAGCCGTTGATAATATGGGACGCGAAACGATCATGACTGCAAGAGAAATGTAATGACAGAATTTTTAACAAAGCTGTCAGTAAATTTTAAAATAAAAAAATAAAAAAATCTGTCAAAATTACTGACAGATTTTTTTAGATGTAGTAATACACAATTTCTGGAGGCACCCCAAAACGAATAGGTAAGAAAGTCAAACCAATTCCACGATTAACATACAATTTTGTTCGGTCATTGAGCTGATACAAACCAGCATCAGCACTACTTGAGCCCTTATTACGTAAACGCCAATTTCCTATCCGAATTTGCCCTCCGTGACTATGACCAGAAAGAATTAAATCAAATTCCTTAATTGTCTCCATGTCTAAAATAGTATCCGGTTCGTGAAGGGCTAAAAGCGAAAATGTTGCATCAATGGGCTCAAGTTCAAAATCAGGCCGTCCCTCACGCCAGTCATCAACCCCAGAAATAGATAAATTATCTTTGACAACTGATGAATTTTTCAACAGAACAAAACCAGCTTTTTCTAGAAACTCTTCAACAAACTTTGACGATTTTTCATCATCAAAATCATGATTACCAAGTATCGCAAATTTTCCAAGAGGAGCTTTAAGTTCTGACAATATCGTCAGCAAATCAGTCCAATCTCGATTTTTTGCCCAAGCAACCTTATCAAATAAATCTCCAGAAAAAATAATTAAATCTGGCTGTTCATTAGCAATATTTCGAGCAAATTTTTTAAAACGACGACTAGTCGTGTGCCAAGCAAAGTGGGTATCGGTAAAATGAGCAATTTTTAAATTTTGTTTTTGAGCGATTTTTACATGTCTCACTTTCATCAAATGAGGCTCTATAAAAATTCCATAAATTAACAAACTTAAGAGCACTGCTCCTATTATCAATTCAATCATTTGTCCATTTTATCATAAATTCACTGACAAAAACATAGTATTAATCAAAAATACTTGATGAAGTTATCAATCTATTCTCTTTTTCTGACAAATTTCTGGTCAGTAAATTCGGACGGAACCGAGCATTCTGTCAGTAAATATCAACTCTATTTGTCAAATTTTTATACAAAAAAAGACTACCGAAGCAGCCTTTCATTTATTAGTTTTGGTCTTCAGCTACGAATGGAAGCAAAGCCATTACGCGCGCGCGTTTGATTGCGTTAACCACTTTACGTTGGTTTTTAGCAGATGTACCAGTCACGCGACGTGGCAAGATTTTACCACGTTCTGAGATGAAACGTTTCAAAAGTTCAGTGTCTTTGTAGTCAACGACTTCGATTTTGTTTGCAGCGATGAAGTCAACTTTTTTACGGCGTTTGAAGCCGCCACGACGTTGTTGTGCCATTTTATTTCTCCTTATATTATTTTTAGATGTCTGTTTAAAGTTTTCTTAGGATTACGACGTTATTATGAAAAGCCGATTCTGCTTTTCATAATAACTAGTAAGAGGGTTAGGAAATCCGCCATAGCGGTTTCCGTGAAATAATTAGGCGCTTTAGCGTCAATTATTTCACCCTATTAGAATGGAAGGTCATCATCCGAAATTTCCATCGGCGAGCTACCAAACGGATCAGCATCACGACCGAAATTCGGTGTTGCATTATTGTTATTCGTTTGTGGACGTGGAGTATTATTTGTAGATTGGCTAGGTGCAGAATATGAACCAGCAGAAGTTCCGCCTCCCATACCTTCACGAGCAGATCTACTTTCCAACATTTGGAAACTATCAGCCACAACCTCAGTCACATAAACGCGTTGACCTTGTTGATTTTCATAGTTACGTGTTTGAATTCGACCAGTTACCCCAATCAAAGCTCCTTTTTTAGCCCAATTCGCCAAATTCTCAGCTTGTTGGCGCCAAATAACGCAGTTAATGAAATCAGCCTCACGTTCGCCATTCGCATTTTTAAATTGACGATTTACAGCCAATGAAAATGTTGCGACAGCTTGATTTTGAGGGGTGTATCGAAGTTCAGGATCGCGAGTAATGCGTCCTACTAATACAACATTGTTAATCATGATGAACTTCTCCTTAGAAATGAAAGCTCTTAAGCTTCAACTTTAACGATCATATGACGAAGAATGTCAAGGTTGATCTTAGCAAGACGGTCAAATTCGCTCAAAGCTTCTGAAGTTGTTTCAGCTTCAAAAGTTGCGATGTGGTAGATACCTTCGCGGAAATCATTGATTTCGTAAGCAAGTTTACGTTTTTCCCAGTCTTTAGACTCAAGATTTGCAGCACCGTTGTCAGTCAAGATTCCATCGAAACGTTCAACGAGGGCAGCTTTTGCTTCTTCATCAATGTTTGGGCGAATAATATAAAGAATTTCGTATTTAGTCATTGATTTTTCCTCCTTTTGGACTAATGACGCAGGTTGAGTCCTGCGTAAGTTGTGAGTTTTTCCCACAGAGTTATATTCTATCACTTTTTTCTATTTTTAGCAAGAATACATTTAAACTTTCCCTCAGCAAAGAGAACTATTTTAAAATAAAAAATACCAACTAAAGAGAGTTGGCATAATTTATCTCATTCTCAGCCCAAAAAGGCTTTAAACATTGCATAAATAAGAAGGATAATCCCTAACACAATCCGATATTTCCCAAAGAAAGTAAAATCGTGTTTTTTCACATAATCGGTCAAGAACTTGATGGCAACCATTGATACCCCAAAGGCAACTATACAAGCTACTAACAAGACCCCAAATTGTTCAAAACTTAAAGAATTCCCATTTTTGAAAAAGTGAAGTATTTTGATGAAACTAGCCCCAAACATAACTGGAATACCCAAGAAAAAGGTAAATTCTGCGGCAACTTCACGACTTACACCAATTAATAAAGCACCGACAATTGTCGCACCTGAACGTGATGTCCCTGGAAGTAAAGAAAGCACTTGGAATAATCCAATATAAAGAGCGGCACGATAAGGCAAACGGTCAATATTCATTACGGAAAATTCATGGTTTGGTACCCACCGACGCTCAATGACAATAAATGCTACCCCATAAATAATTAACATGAAGGCAACAGGAACAAAGTGGTAAAAATGTTTGTCCAACCAGTCATTAAGCGGTAAACCAATAATCGCTGCTGGTAAAGCCGCAATCAAAACTTTCAACCACAAACGCCAAGTTAATTGAATCTCACGTGGTGTTTTTTGTTTGTCAGCTGGATTTAACTTATTAAATGGATTCAGTTTATGAAAATAAAGAACAACAACTGACAAAATTGCTCCTAGCTGAATCACAACATCAAACATTTCTTTAAAAGCTGCTGATTGATTAAGACGAATAAATTCATCAGCAATAATCAAATGTCCTGTTGAGGAAATAGGTAACCACTCAGTGATTCCTTCAATAATACCTAAAATAATGGCACGAATAAAATCCATATTTTGCTCCTAGAAAATTTCAGTAAAAAGACTGATTTTTATTGACTGACATAGCAGTCCTATCCTCATAAGTATAACATAAACATCACTGCTTGTAACAGGCCAAGGCGTAAATGTGCTGGCTAGAACGAATGAACTGTCTAATCAAAGGCGAAGATAGATATCTACTCTTTCTGATGAAACAACTAGCTCATTCATAAGTCAGCAATCTGACAACGACTATCCCAAGCAAAAAATTATTGTCCCCATTTCATTCGACCATAATGAGTAAAAATAAAAAAGAATCGATTATAAAAAATTTATTTAATTTTAAAAAAACCTTGACAAAACAAATGTAAGCGCTTATGATCGATGAAGATAATAGAAAAAGGAGGATTTACAAATGAAAAATCCAAATAATTTTGAAATTATTTCTGACGAAGAATTGTCAGAGATAACTGGCAGAATGACTTGGTGGCAAGGTATTGACGGAGTACTTAGTTCTTTTCAAAGCACTCCTAGTTGGGTACAAAAAAAGGTAGCATCAAGCGGGTATGTTCCCTATATACCTGGTGGCGGTTCATGGGTTGGTGGTCCTGGAATGAAACCAGGAAGATAAGGAGAATATTGAAATATTTTGTAACGTCTCTGTCTGCTTCAAAAAATATGGGGACATTAAATTGGCAGACAATGATATTGGACGAGCATCGTGTTACCGAGTCGTACTGGGAAAACGCAAAATTAGAATTGTCAAAAGAGATAAAATGGGTCACACAAAGTGAACTTTACCAAAAACTAAAACGCAATGATGGTTCAGGCAATGATATTATATTATCAAAACCAGTTAGTATAATTTTAGATACGGTAAAGTCTGACTTTACCAACGCAAATGTCTGGGTTTATCAATGAAGGGAGTAGAAAAAATCATCAATCTCCCTGAGTTACAAAATCTTTATGACTTTCTTTACATGACATATTGACAAAAAACTCCTTTGTAAAGGAGTTTTTTGTCACCTAATATTTATATCCTTATTTACTCTTGCCACTCCGCTTGTACACCTTATTTAAACAAATGACCATCACTTACCCAAAAAATGATTACTTATAACTTATCTAATCTCCTCTTCCTTGACATCATCTTAAAATTGCGCTAGAATTACAAATAACACATCGATAGAGGTCGCAACTGATATGAATCTACGCCGAGTTGGAGCACAACAAAGACGCGTATTTAGAGGAGGAGAGGTTGCCGAAAGAATTTTGTTGCTCAGCAAGGTTCTTGGGCTAGTGAGGAAAACTCACTAGACTGTCGCAAATGGTTAATAACCATGCGGAGGGCTATTCGTTCAAGAAAATTTTTAAAATTTTGTCGGACCTTTAGCAATCTATTCTATCTAGTAGGATTGCTTTTTTTGTTTTTCTCAGACTTTTCTAAACTAAACAGGAGTAAGGTTGAGTCTGAGTCAAACAAGTCGGTGTAGAATAAATTTTATTAGGGAGAGAATTTTGGAAAATTCTTCAAACTCAACTACTGAGACGCAAGTAAAACGCGGCTTAAAATCACGTCATGTTTCCATGATTGCCCTTGGCGGAACAATCGGAACTGGATTGTTTCTGACTTCAGGCGATGTCATTCACACGGCAGGACCATTTGGTGCACTGACTGCCTATGTTCTTATCGGAGCAATGGTTTACTTCCTCATGACATCACTTGGTGAAATGGCCACTTATTTACCCACTTCTGGTTCTTTTTCAGACTATGGAACACGTTATGTTGACCCAGCTTTTGGTTTTGCTCTAGGTTGGAATTATTGGTTAAACTGGGCAATTACCGTAGCGGTTGATTTAACAGCCGTTGCCCTTTGTATCAAATTCTGGTTACCAGATGTTCCAAGTTGGATTTTTTCACTGATTGCCTTAATTATTGTCTTTGCAATCAATGCCTTATCAGTTAAAACTTTTGGCGAAACTGAATATTGGTTGTCAGCCATTAAAATTACTGTTGTTGTTTTATTCTTGATTATTGGTTTCTTATCTATTTTTGGAATTATGGGCGGTCATATTGACGTCGCTAAAAATCTTTCAGTTGGTAATCATGGTTTTGTCGGAGGACTTGGTAGTTTCACTACTGGTGGAGGGATTCTCGGCGTACTCTTAGTCGCTGGTTTCTCTTTCCAAGGAACAGAATTGCTCGGAATTACAGCTGGTGAAGCTGAAAATCCTGAAAAATCAATTCCTAAAGCTATGAACTCTATCTTCTGGCGTATTCTTGTCTTTTATATCTTATCTATCTTCGTGATGGCGGCTATCATTCCATTTACCGACCCACACTTAGTTGGAGGAGATTCAGCTGCTCAAAGCCCTTTCACAATTGTATTTGAACGTGTTGGTCTCTCTATTGCAGCTTCTATCATGAACGCCGTTGTTTTAACTTCTGTCGTTTCAGCAGCAAATTCTGGAATGTATGCCTCTACTCGGATGCTTTATTCGCTAGCTAAAGATGGTGGCGCACCAAAGATTTTCTCAAAAACTTCAAAAAACGGGATTCCTTTCATTGCTTTATTAGCTACAACTGCTGTTGCTTTACTCACATTCTTGACATCAATTTACGGAGTTAGCTTCTTTACATTCCTTGTCTCAGCCTCTGGTTTAACAGGATTTATTGCTTGGATTGGGATTGCAATTAGCCACTTCCGTTTCCGCCGCGCCTATGTCGCTCAAGGAAAAGATGTTAAAAAATTACCTTATCATGCAAAACTATTCCCATTCGGTCCAATCTTAGCCTTAATTATGACCGTTTTAGTCACACTCGGCCAAGACCCAATGCTTCTTTTTGGTAAAACTTGGGTGCAAGGCGTCATCATGTATGCCGCAATTCCACTCTTCTTCATCCTTTACTTGGGTTATAAATTTAAAAACAAAACGAAACTTATCCCCCTTAAAGAGGTTGATTTAAGTCGTCATAAAGATTAAAAAAGTCGCTCAATGAGCGGCTTTTTTATTAGTTTAATCATTAATTTCAACTACTTTTTCACCAAAGAGTTCTTTAGCTAAATTTACCGTTTCATCCGGCTCTTTTTCATCTTCTTCATCTTCTTGAACATTTTCAGATTTTAAATTAGAAACATATTCTGCTCGAACTTCTTGCCAGTCTTGTTCAGCAAGAGAAATAATTTCTGGCGCAAATCCAACAATTGAACTCAAGAGATTCCCACAAAAAAGTTGCAATTCTTCATTTTCACTGACTCTTTTAGCAAGATTCTCATGAGGAAAAGTCACCACAAGGAAATTTTCTGACGCAGCGACAGGGGCTGTATTATTAAGTAAAGCTCGGTCTGCCGGTTTAGTTACCGAAGCAACAAGTTCTGGCCACGCACTTAGAGCAGCTTTTCTAGCTTCATTTGTCGCCTCAGCCAAAGCTTTATAAATTAAATCTTTGTTAATTTGGCGTTTTTTAGATGCTATTGGTTTCGGACTGGCTTTAACTTTTTCTGTCAGTAAATTATTTTGTGAATCTGAATTTACCCGAATTTGACCAGCTGAAATTTGAGCTTTCAATTGATTAATTTCGGTTTTTAAAGTAGCAATTTCGGCTGTCAGCTGATTAGGGATTTCTCCTTGCGGAGCTGTCAGTAAATTATTTTGTCCAATTTCAGCCAAACGCATGGTCATGACATCTGCCGCAATTTTTGTTTGAGTCGTTTCCTTTATCGTTTTCAAACTTTCAATTGCAATATCAATCCATGAAAAAATTTGACCCCGGTCATACTGAGAATTTTTATCCAAGAGTAAATCCCGAAGGTATGCTAATAAATCTTCCGTAAATCGAAGCATATTTTTTCCTTCAGCAAAAATCTTATCAAGTTCCATCAGCGCTTTTGCTTCATCGTGCTCAAAAAGTGCTGCAACATATGTTACTAAAGCATCTGCAGCAATCGACCCTGTGACAAGTAGTGCATCATTTTCTTCTAATTTTCCTGATGAAAACGATAAGGCTTGGTCTAATAAAGAGAGGGCATCACGCATTCCACCTTCAGCTGCTTTAGCAATAACATCGAGTGCTCTACCGTCGAATTCAAGTCCTTCATCAGCCATTATTTTTGCTAAATAAGTCCGAATGTCTCCTGTTGTGATTGATTTAAAAGCAAAACGTTGAACACGCGAGATAATGGTTGCTGGAATTTTTTGTAATTCAGTAGTAGCCAAGACGAAAACAACATTTTCTGTAGGTTCTTCAAGTGTTTTCAAAAGTGCATTAAAAGCCCCTGTTGAAAGCATATGCACTTCATCAATAATATAAACCTTGTAAGTGGCTTGACTAGCTGCATAAGTTGATTTATCTCGAATTTCTCGAATTTCATCAACCCCATTATTTGATGCCGCATCAAGTTCAATGACATCATCTAAGCTTCCTTTAGTGATTGAGTCGCAAATAAAGCAATTATTGCAGGGCTCTCCATCCACTTGATTAGGACAATTTATTGCCTTAGCAAAAATTTTAGCTGCTGAGGTTTTCCCTGTCCCTCTTGGACCAGAAAAAAGATAAGCATGTGAAATTTGATGATTGACAATCGCATTTTTTAATGTTGTTGCTACAACTTCTTGCCCCACCATTTCATCAAATCTTTGACTTCGATATTTTCTATATAATGCTTGATATGCCATTTTTCTCTTCCAATTTTTTACTTAGTATTCTTTTCATATCCGCTTGTTTCAATAGAAATCTTGCCCAAGACTATAGTTTAAGTCTTTTAAAATTTCAGTTGAAGCATCACGTGATTGAATCAATTCATCAATATCTTGTGATTGATAATTTCTGAGAGCCTGTCTGAGGGCGAACATTCTTGCTCGATTAATCGTTGCCTCATCTGCTTCGGTTGCCGCAAAAAATATTTTACGTGCTTTTTCATCAAAAATCGTCCAAGCGATTGCTAAATCAAAAGCTGGATCACCAATAACAGCTTTGTCAGAAATTTTGACATTAACTAACTTTCCGTCAGTAACTTTTAAATTTTGCGTAAGCAATTCTCCCAAAACCCAAACAGGTTTCTTGGACCATTTTGTTTTTGCTGCAAAATCAAATTTTTCTTGCAAAAGGTCAGCAGGAACAACTTTTTGATAGACTTTCAAAAGTTCTATCATCTCAGCTTCAAAGAAAATCAAATCAGAACCAGCAAAAGCATTTTCAAAACTAGGTGACTTTGCATCTGTTGTTGGTAGCCGATGTAATTGATAGAGAAAACTTCCTAATTCTTGCGCAAATTCACGAACATCTCCAATATTACCTGGATTTACAGATGTTCCTTCTTTTTCCCCAAAACGGTCAGCAATAAATTTTTTTACTATTTCACTCATTTTTTTCTCCGATACCCTTTAAAATTTTGATTTAACCTACTTCAAAAAATTTAAAATCAGTCATTTCACATAAAATGTTAGCTAATTCTTCAAGATATTTTTGGTCGATTTCATCGTAAAAACCAATTTCTGAACTGTCTAAGTCAAGAACCCCAACTAATTTATCGTCTTTAACCATTGGAACAACAATTTCAGACATTGCTCGACCGTCACAAGAAATATAATTTTTGTGTTTCTTTACATTTTCAACAATAATGGTTTGGCGATTTTGAGCTGATTCCCCACAAACCCCTTTGCCCATTATAATTTCAACGCAAGACACAGACCCTTGAAATGGCCCTAAAATTAATTTTTCACCGTTGTAGAGGTAGAAACCTGTATAAACTTGCTCAGGCAAAAAGCTCCAAAGTAAACTACTTGCATTGGCTAAGTTTGAAAGTGTATAATTTTGTTCACTAAGAAGCGCTTTTAGTTGCAAATTAAGCAACTCATAACCTTCGATTTTTTCTTCTTTATTCATCTTGTTGCTCCTCAAAAATAATATAATCCATTATATCATTTTTTAAAGGCAAATTTTAGATTAGTTTTGATATAAGCATCACTGCTTCTACTACGCCGTCCTTCCTGCCATTTCGCCTTGCCAGCTTGCTGGCTTAGAGTGAGCCCTTTTGTCCGTTGCTTTAGCAATGCTGACAAAAGGGACACCTGTGATATGGACAACGAAGTGAAACGAAGTTTACTTCTCTACGCTACGTTGTCCGCTCTCGTTATGTTGCTAAAGCAACATAGCGAGCCGCACTCACTTGGTGGGAAATTATCGTTCTCGCTGAGTTCGGTCATAAATGAGAGAAAGAAGTCAGCAACATGAAACGTTGTTTCGTGTTGCTAGCTATGATATAATAAAAACCATGAATAAACTAGAAGAACTCCGGAACAACATTGACCAAGTGGACCAAGAAATCGTTCAACTTCTTGAAAAACGTATGACAATTGTTCAAGAAATTAGCCAAGAAAAACAAGCACAAAAAATTACTATTTTAGATAACTCTCGCGAACAAGCCGTATTAGATTTGGCTCGCCAAAATATTAAAAATTCTGCTTATCAAGAAACAATCATTAATACTTTTAAAGATATTATGAAAAATTCTCGCCTTTATCAAAGAGAAAACCGTGAACAATAAGAAAAAGTTACTGACAAAATTCTATCACTCCTATCTGCTTGCTTACGCAACTTACAGACTGAGCGATAATTTTGTCAGTAACTTTTTTTATAATTTAAATTGTCCAGCTAAACTGTCTCGCAACATCATGTATTCTAATTGCGGCAAATCAAGCAGAACCAATTTACTATTTTCTAAAAGATTACTTTCTTTCAAGCTGTTAAGAAAACCTTTAATTTCTGTTGTTCCCAAATAGAGACACTCAACAAAAATAATATGTTTTTCCTTGGTCATTTGACCGATAAATCGCGAAAAATCTTCTGGAGTCAGTGCTTGATCAATATCTGAACGACCAACTACCACTAAATCCTCGTTTTCATCTTTAACTGTAGCAGCAAGCTCTTTAAAGATTCCAGAATTTATCTTTTGATCTTTACTTTCCGCTTCAATAGACTCTTCAATTTCAGCATATGCGCCTCGGTCAATCATCGCGACAGTTGCAATTTCACCATATTTTAAAGCAGTCAGTGAATCTTTCAAATCATTGAGTTCCATATTTTCCTATGCAAATCTACTTTTAGTAAAAAGTATTAAGATTCGCTTCCTTTCTCGCATTAAATTCATAAAACCTATCTCAAGTTTACACTGACTTTGTGAATTTTTCAAAAAATATGGCTCTTTTTGTGATTTCAACTTTGATTTAAAGTTTTACCAGTAAAAAATAAGTGCCATTTGCTATAATAAAACTATATAACAAGAGAGAGCTATAAAGCCCTTTGTAACAAGCATTCCACTGAATAAAACTATCTTTTTTTACGCTTTTTACTACGTTCGACTAAAAAAATCACAATGCTTTTAAGATATTGCTGAACTTTTCGGCAGTCTCTTTTTTCTTGTCCTTGGCAAGGTGGCTATATGTATCTAAGGTTGTTGTTATTTTAGAATGTCCTAACCGCTCTTGTATCTCTTTGGGGTTCACATCATTATTCATCAACAAACTAGCGTGAGTGTGTCTGAAACCGTGCAATCCAATATTTGGAAGTCTTGCTGATTCCAAGTGAGAAGAAAGACGCGCTCTTTCGCTCTCATAAATCAATCTTTGACCATCATAAGAGAATACTACACTATCAGACAAACCTATAACTTTATTATGGTTATTTTGGTATTTACGCCAATTTGCTAAAATTTGTAAAGTAGTATTATCAAGAGAAATAATTCTATTACTTCCTTTAGTTTTAGGACTATCTTGCACTTCTCTGCTCTGTAAAGTTGTCTTTGTTACATTAACAATTTTTTCAGAGAAGTCAATGTCAGACCAATTCAAAGCCAAAGCCTCACCAATACGTAAACCAGTAGCCAATAATAGACGATATAAGGCATTGTGTAGCTGGTTCTCGATACTTGGCTCTAATGATTCAAGGTATTCTAAGAACATTTTCAGCTCTTTATCATCAAAATATTTAATCTTATTTACAATTCTTATCTTCAATTTAGGAGGGAAAACTTTAGTAGCTGGGTTGCTCTTTATTGCTCCTAATTGCATGCCATAATCAAGAATACGTTTGATGATATTGAGCATTATATTAAAATTTTTACCTTTACCTTTTTCACGTTTACCGCTAGTAATCTCAGCAGTATTTGCATTTTTAGACCAATCATTAACAATACTTTGTAACAACATTGGAGTTATTTTTGGTAAAACGTATGTCCCAAGAGCTGGTAAAATGTATACTTTTAGATAATTTTTCACTGAACGTATACTGTTAGCTTTAACCGTCAACTTATAACTTTCAAACCAACTCAAAGCCAAAGCCTCAAAATTATCAAAGACGACTTTTTCCCTTGCAATTGTTGACCCATTATTGATAAAATCATTTATAGCTTGATGTGCTTTAGTTTCACACATCTTTTTACTTTTAGCAGTTACACTCGAACGTACTTGCTTACCTGTGAGATTATCCACACCCAAATAAACGTTTGTGCGGTACACTTTTGTACCGTCTTTTTTTGTATATTCTTTAATATTCATATTATTTCTTCCTTTCCATTTTGTACTAGTGTCAGGCAAGGCATGTACGAGGATTGAGAAATATTATTATTAGAGCTTATACGATTAATTAGTTAACTGGTTTATTTGTTTGTAGACTTATCAAATTCTCAACTGATATAGTATATTTTACGGTATCAACGGTAACAAAGTATAATAAATGTAGTTATATCAAGGATTTATACTGTTACCTTTCTCTAAAAGAAGAGTAACAGTAAGGTATCAACGGTAACAAGATAATTAGAGAGGAATCCCTAAACTAGAGCCAGTACCTGGAAATGCTGGTAGAATCTCTGCAAGAGTTTTGGGCAATGTACTATAAAATTTACTCACACTTGAAGAGAGATTACTATTTATGGCATCTAACGTAAAATTTGTCTGCATACGCCTGATGACATTGGGGATATACTCTCCTTTTTCTATTAGATTCTTAGCTTTAGTCAGCACTCTACGTTCTTCTTCTGTTATACTTTCACTCAGTATAAGATCATAAAGTTCATTTAAAAATTGAGTCTTAATCCGAGAAGATTTTTCATTTTCTACCATATTATGCTCCTATCGTATCTTAATAGTCTTTACTATGGTTTTATTTATTCCGTTTTAGAATGATGTAACCCTTGTGCTAAAGCCTCACCTTCAGTCATCGAAATAACAGGATTTTTTGGTATAGGATGAATTGCAGTTTGACTGTACCAGTAAACATTAGTTGTCCCATTATTAACAACATAAACCGTTCTGCTATTTGGATCGCTCGCTGTGGTAGTCTCAGTATCTTGAGAGTTTCGTTCAAGAGCTATAGCTGCTTCTTGAGAGGATGAGGCCAACTCATTTGATTTAGAAATACTATCAGCCACACTAGCTGAACTTTCAGCAATTGATTTAGATTCTGACTCACTTTTAGCAATTGATATTGATGCAGATTGTTTCTCTATACTTTCTGACTCTGAAATAGAGTAACTTTTACTGAGATATTCTGATTCTGATTCTGATTGTAATGAAACTGATTCTTTAAAAGATTTGTCACTACTTGAGTTATCCTTTGTGGGTGATGTGGAACAAGCAGATAAAGAAACAACTGCTAATATAGTAATCATACACAACCAAATTTTTTTCATAAATACCTCCTATCGGCTTTTAACGTGGTTCAGGTTTGCACGTATTGGGGTTAAGTAAAAAATCATGGAAAATTTACTTATGGAATTGGTGGAAAAAGCTGGAATTTCTTATAAAAGACTATTATTTTAATGATTCCGCAAGCGTTAGAGTTTTTCTATCAACTACTCTTATATCTTCATTTTCTAGCCGTACAATATAGCAATTATTCAAACTCGTTGATTCGTCGCCAGTAACAATTGTGGCTGTTTGTCCGTCTGAGAGTTTGATAACGTCATCTTTTTTCATGTAGCACCTCCTTTCTATAATTTATTTTATACCTGTCATCACAGACGATATGAACTTTCGTAAATTTACGATAATCGAGGATACGGGAAAAGTTCCTAGTCCTAATGAGTTACTTGCTGCAGTCGTAAAATGCGACCTTAGATAGTTTTGTACAAAAATGTTTAAAACCTATTATTGGTTTCCGAAAAAACTGAAAGCAAAAAACCTATAAATTATAGTGAGACTTTGGGTAGGTGAAACTAGCAAGGTTTAGACAAGGTTAATCACAGAATTGTGAGAAAGTATCCTTCATTATCTTAGCCCCTAAAAAAAGGGTGGCACGAAGCGTTACTCCCTTAGCAAGTCGTGAATCACGACTCCCTTGTGACCTAATGCAGATATTCACGACATCAGGTCAATAACGAAAATTTCTGTTTTGCCACTTGTGGCAGAAAGCTATAACAACATCAAGTAGGGTTAGAACAACATACAAAATCTACATACTGTTATGACCTAATGCAAGGATTGGTTGCGTCAGCTCCATTGCTAATTGTTGGCAAATGTTGGCACGAAATTGACTTGCTAAGTCATTCCTTATTTTTATAGCAAAGGTTCAGGAATTTTCAAAGCTTCTTGTAGCAAAAAAGTAACATCGGCGAGTTTTTTTGGTTTTTTTGTAAATATCACTCTTCGACAAATATAAAAGATAAGTATGGCAAGAAGTGAAATTGTGAAATAAGCAACCATTTTGTTAGACTTTGAACTTAGCTCTAACGTTCCTAAAAGAGTTATTAATCGAGTTGTTTTTACATCTTGAATTGATGAAAGGAATGAATTAATAAATACTGCTAAAGCTATAAACAACGTTAAAAATTTAATAATGCTGTCATTGCTATACAATCCGCTTTCTTTTTCGTATTCTTTCTTTAAGTTATTGATTTCGACATCATTATAACTATTTCTGACTTCTCTCACTAAAATTTTATAATCTTTTTTATTGTTTATCAATTTAATCTTTTTTGAAAGCTGTGACAATATTTTCTTTCTACTTTTTTTATTAAAGTAATATTCTTCTAATTTTTGATTGTTCGTATTCATTATTTGTGTACCCTTCACGCGCTCCAGCGCTTTTTATTCTTATCAAAATAATAAGCAGTACGAATTATTTTAATTGCATTATCTTTATCTTTTTTATTTCTTATCACATAAGTTTGATTCCACTTATCGAATTCATCAATCTTTTCGCTTAAACTGATTTTATTTCTTTTAGGCGAGTGCCAAACATAATTCAAAAACTCTAACCATTCTTTGTCAAACTTTTCAGTAAAGTCTTCCGGTATATCTGGCTTCCTTTTACCCAGTCGCCGTTTAATTGAACGTATTATAACACGATAAAGTGCCTTTAATGGATAAATTTGTAACCATAAAACAAAGTCAGCTTGCGGTAGTTTTAGTTCTATTGAGTCACGATAGTTTCCGTCAATAATCCAACTTCCTTTATTTTGGGATAAAAAAGATTGTGTACTTTCTCTAACAGCCTCTTTGGATAAAGTTTTCAACCAAACTGTATCCTGATGAAATACGGGTATACCATTTTTTTCAGATATCTTCCTAGCCAAAGTTGATTTTCCAGCTCCTGGATCTCCAATAATAACAATTTTCATTTTATATTCATGGTCTCCTTGACTATCAAAAGTTTTTTATTTTGCATTCCTAAAGTTTAGGGTTACTAATTCTAAACTAACGAGAATACCCATAAAATAAAATTTACAGGGTTAAGAGTTTTTATAAAAGTGATATGTAAATCCTTTTTGAATTCATGTTTAAATGAATCGCTAAATAATGACTTACTATTTATTGTTGCGTAAACTGCCTTGCAAATATCTAGAAATAACACTAATAAAAAGACTACAACATATAATAGTAGAACTGCTTTTAGAATTATTAAGATAAAATTAAACACATTACTCATACTGAACTCCTCTTTTATTTTAAATTTTTTTGCGTTCCTAAAATTTAGGACTTGCTATATAGATTTGAACCTTAGCATTTGTTAGCATGAGCTTACCTGAAAAAATGACAAAAACTAACAAACACGGCAATTTTATACCACCTCAATATCTCCGTCAGTTGTTGGTGTTGATGACTTTGCGCGTGGCTTATGATTTTGGTAGTGACATCTTTTACATTACCAGCACTAAATAATACTAAAGTTTGAGCTTTTGCTAGATTGGCAAAAACCTTGTAACGCAGGCGAATTTCCCTTGGTTACTTTTTGAACCTTTAGAGCTATGTTAATAAATGTTAAGGTTCAGAGCTATATAGCATTATTAGACTTCTAATCTCCTGGATTTTCAGGAGACCTATAAAATACACTTATCTAAAAAAGCCAAACCTACCGCAATCAAAGCAACAGAAATTTTAATATATTTTGGAGGATTTAAAAATACGATTCCAACGAGTATATTAGCAGCACAAATTGTTATAAGTTTAAAATCTAAAATAACTCCAAATATTAAGTCCAAAAATATTAACGTTACAACAAATATTAATAAATCCTGTTTTTTATCACTCACACTTCTCTCCTTTACCCCACCAACTCAAACCAGCACAGCTCATACAGCAACGCACGCGCCTCGTCGTAAGCATTGTGATGGTGGGCATAAAGCCATATTCTATTAATCTTATAGTCAGTTTATTTTAAATAACTCATCATTAAATTTTTGTAAATCGCTGTCTGAAAGTAAACTTTCCATTTTTTCTGAATAAAACATTAGTTGTCTTTCTTTAGATTTAGCCTCTTTAGATTCTGCTTTAGCTTTCAAAACGTAATAGTTGGTATTTAGTAAGTGAAGCACTTCACGTTCAGATAATTCAAAATTAGCTCTATAAAAATTATCGAGTTCGTTTAGTTTCCACAGAAGAGCTACAGGAAGCTCCTTAAATTCATCAAAGTATGCTTTATCTTTTATATCTTTCCACATTTTTGATTGATATTCTGATTCATCTTTTACCCAACTCGCATAATCTTGTATTGTAGCACCGTTTCCTTCAAGCATCTCTAAGATACGCTTTAGCTCACTTTCAGCGAACATTACGCCACCAATTAAAACACCATTCGCTTCGTGTACTGTATTATCTTGAGTCAATCCTAGCAGGTAGTCAACGCTAACATTAAAATACTTAGAAAGTTTTATAAGTTTATCAGCCGCTGGCGTTTGTCTTTTGAGCTGATATAGATAATTTGAGCTAAAACCAAGCTCTTCAGAAACTTTTTGCAGAGATTTCCCTTGCTTATCAGCAAGTTCTTTTATTCGTTCAAATATAGTCATATCAACCCTTTCAGAGTAAACACGAAAAATATTTTATTTTATTAAATAAAAACCATTGACAATTATTTGTGAATAAAGTAAAATAGACTTCGTTAAGAGATTTTGATTTAAAACGCATCTATAAATTTTTAACTAGCTCCCCAGCAAGTTTATAAAATTGTAATTTGCGGTTTTAATTATGCTTACATTTTACTTTATTAAATAATAATTGTCAAACTTTATTTATGAATAATGTAAAATTATTAAATAAAAGAAAGAGGTAAAAATGCCACAACTAACTCCAGAAATGAAAAAAGCCTTACGACGAGTTCAGGCTGATAAGTTAATGACTAAAAAAGACCTTGCTAAGGTCCTGTCAGTAACCGAAAAGACAGCTCAAAGCATTGCCAAAGACAACGAACCGCAAAACGTAAAGAATAAAGTGTTTAATGCCGTTGTATATGTTATTGCTGAAAATTGCTAGCCTATGAATAAATTAGACACTGCAATATCAAAAAGCAAGCAGTCAAAACCGTACTATCATAAAATTATTATTGATTTACTGGTACAGCTTACGACAAGCGGAAAATACCGCAGTCTGACGAGCTTTAAGCAGTCAGGCGATAAAATTAACCGCAGAACAAAAAGAAACGCTGAAAAGCTATACTGACAGCATTATCTTACTGTTAGAGCTAGGCATGGCGTTTCATGAAATTAAACAATTTTTAGTAAATTAAAAAGCCCAATTGGGCTAGGAGGTGAAAAATGGAAAATGAACTCCATGAATGCATACGTTGCAAAGAAATAACTGACACAGATTTACAACTTGAAAATGGGATGTTTATCTGCGAAGATTGCGCCATGATAGTTGGAGAACTTGCAGAAATGGACGAAAAGTAAAGAATTAAAGCTTATTCCAAGTATTTATAAAGTCATCCGCTTCTATCTCCAATTCAAATACATCGTCGGGATTAGGCGGACTAGCTACTATAAGTTTTCCATTTTGTAAATTAAGAACAGCAAACTTTGCGTTTGGATCAACTTCAAAATCTTTTTTGGCAAGTTGCATGAGAGTAAGGATAGAATTGATGTTTCTTTTGATTACCTTAGTATCTTTGTCTTTCTTCTTATAAAAGATTTTGACGTAGTATTTATTTCCGTTGATAATAAGCCCAAGTTCTGGACTACTGCTTACCAATAAATCATCAGAATGCGTCCAGTAAGCCTTACCAACTGGAAAATAAACAACTTCATTTTTATTTATAAAACGGATGTATTCATTTATTGCTCGTGAATAATTTTTTATTTTTATTTGACTAACCACCTCTAAGAGTTCTTTCAAACTCTCTACAGGTAAATTATTTTCGTGCATTTTTTTAATTGCATCGCGCAGTTGTTTCCAATGGTCAATTGCTGGACTATAAGGCCCACCCGTTTTAGTATCTCGAACATACTTTATTTTTGCGCTCTTGCTAACTTTAGCGGAATAAGTCAACAAAGAAGTAAGCGAAATTTTTATCATATAAATTACTCCATTTTTCCTTAAAGATAAGACTATTATACACCCAGTTTACTACTAAAACAAGAAAGGCCATCACAATGTGGAACAAAATCAAAAAAGAATTAGACAAGCAAGGAATAACCGAGTATCGGCTTGCCAAAATGACAGGCATAAGCCCCCAGCAGTTATACCAAATTAAAAAGCGTAATACAAAAAACCCTAAATGGTTGACAGTCGTTAAGATTGCCGAGGCATTAGGAGTTAGTTTAGATGAATTTAAATAATAAAAAAAGCTTGACCCGACCAAGAGACAGCTTTTAATCAAATTAGAGTAGCAAACCGTGAAAATCACGCGCTTTCTACCTCTAATTATAGCAAATTGGAGAATAAAAACAAATGAATAACACAATAGATGTAATATACCCAACACACGGCACACAGTCCGGCTCACAAGTGCAGTTTGACCCAAGCACTCACACTTGGACAGTTTGGAACAAACGAGGATTACAACGCACGTTTAGAAACGTAACTTCATACGTTAGATACATGACGAAAGGTTAAGCGGTAGGTATGAAATTTAAAACATTTGATTTAAGAGTCTATCGAAGCAATGGCGACTCATTACTTTCATTTGATATAAAAGGTGGACGGATACCAACAAGTAGAATACTATATATCAAAAAAGGCAACCCTTTTAAGATGAAAATTTCTCATGAATTTGCTGAAAGTTGGAGAATCAAACAACAAGCCAAGCGTGATTTGAAAGCTTCTCGGGACAAAGAAATTTCGGAACCTTTGTTTAATAAATCCTTTGAGCAATCAATGGGAAATGAATCAAACGGAAAAGAACCTTACTGGGTAAGCGCGGAACTATACTGGGCTGGATATGCTAGAGGGGTTAGAGAACACCGACAAAAAGTAAGAGAAACAGCTCAATCAGCATTTGACATTATTGGAGCTGATGACGTTGCGCAACTTTCTCATGAGCTGGGAATTAGTGAAGATAAACTCATTTATGCAGTAATGGAAGTTATCTCTAAACGTAAAAATGGAGGCAAGGCATGAATGAGGATACTTTAACAAACCTTGTGGCGCGTGGTTTAGTGGATTCTGTGATTACAGATTTTAATCAATATGCGAATAAGCTCTTAGAGCTAAAGAAAGACCGAAAATTACCCTATATGTCTAAACAAGAAGTCATAAGTGAGCTGGGTATTTCAGACGGCACACTTGACACTTGGTGTAAACAAGGTTTACAGAGATACAAACCAAGATATAAGACTTCGCTTATTTACTATCTGATTGATGATGTGTGTAAATTCATTGTATTAGATAACTAATTTTGTCGGGCAAGGCAAAGAGGATTGAGAGATGAAAAATATTATTAGAGCTTGTTCTTATGTGGCTGGAATTGATAGCGTAGGCATGCAAAACTTAAAAGCCTATCACACTGAGCTGACAGATAAGCAGATAGAGAAATTAGACCCATTAAACGCCAATACTGGCACCGTTGATTATTCTTTTAAAGTTCGCAAATATAAGCACGGCGTCCGCTTTGAGGGAGAAAAAGAGGGCGGAGAAATCAGTCTCTTTGATGAGGTGGCAAAATGATTGAAAACCACCAAGGCTACACAGCTATAAAACGCCACGGACGGAATAGTTTTAGACCAGCAGGCAAACACCCATTTAAGATAATTCACAATGCACGAGTGGTTAAATATGACTTAATACAGCAGTTTGAAGATAGCACAGGTATTGTCTTACCCACTGGAGTGAAAAGCAACTTATGCACACAACCATTACCGATTTTAGGTAAGCAACTGGCTGTTATGGAATTACAGATAAAGGAGAAAAGACATGAAACTAACTGACTTACAGAAATTAGACCAAAACATTATTAAATTTCTTGCTGAACACAGAGGAATCGACCGAGCAGTCAAAGGAAAAATCTTAGCACAAGCCCTTGATATTGATTTTCGTACTTTGCAGAGCAGAATTGAGTACCTCCACAAGCAAGGTTGCGCCATTGGCTCAATTGATAACGGCTATTTTATCCCTCTTAATGAAGATGAGCGCAGAGCTGGCATTATCAAGAAACAACGGACAGGCATTGCGATTAACAACGCAGTCAACGGCTATATCTTAGCTGAGCTTGATTGGATTGACCAACTCTTTGAGGAGGACTGACAAAATGAACTGTTACTTATGCGGTAAACCTCTCAAAGAAAATGAGATTATCCCCTATCAAGAACAGCAGATTTGTGATGAATGCGAGTATAAATTGGAGGTTGACTATTGACACCAAAAGAACAAGCCCTAAACTGTATCAGTCATGGCTTTTCTGTTATCGCTGGTTTCCCTCCTGGAAAAAGTGAGAGGGCTGTTATCCGTGGAACTTCAAGCGGAACTCTTGACGAAATCACTGTCAGCGTGTGGTTTGATGAAATACCCAACCGTAACATCATGATTAATCTTAGAAACAGCGGTTTGATTTGCATTGACTTAGACCAACACCAAAACGGGCAGAATGGGCGGAGTGTTTTCAGTCGCTTGTGGAATGAACACAGCGAGGGGGAAATATTAAGTACCTATGTTGAGAAAACTCCCACAGGCAACGGCTTGCATGTTTTCTTCAAAGTTCCGAAAGAGATTTTTAACAAGCCGATTGTGAGCGAACTAGCGGACGGCGTAGAGATAAAAACACATTTCACGCCGATACACCCAAGCAAACGCACAGACGGCGACTATATCCCTTTGAATGATACAGAGACCAACGAACCACTCACTTTTAATAACCTTTCTGATTGCCCTGACTGGTTACTTGAGATGATACAACGACCACAAACACGCGCAAAGGCAACGCTGGGAAATAGAACCTATGGCGCTGAAATGTGGGAGCTATTCAACCAAGGCGCACGAAAAGGCAACCGAAACAACGATACAAATCGTATTCTCCACTACTGGAGAAAAATTGGTATTGATAATAATAGCTGTATGGACTTATTGCGAACTTTCAACAACCGAACCAGTCCGCCCTTACCTGATGACGAGCTGGCAACTATTTGGAAAAGTGTATTTAAGATGAAATAGAAAGGAAGTCATGACAGACCAATTAGAAAAACTTGTGGCAGAAACGCCACAGGAGACAGTAAGAAGTCCGAAACCTCAAATAGAGGACTTCACAGAATACGGCGAGGACGGTAAGAAAGTCGTTAATGTCTCAGGTTATCAAGAATGCTTAAAAGACTGGCTGGAACAAGAAAAAGAAATTATCAATAGCCCTGACTATGTCAAAGCACATACTCAAACGCTTAGAGCCGTTAGAAAACTATTCTTTGAACACCGCAATTTATTTTTAAGCACACCTAAGGAAGGCGGCAAGCACTCGAAATCATTAAGTCCTTTAGAAACTGCAAGGATTATCTATAAGACGCTCAAAGTCATTAAATTAGACCACCAAAGTGGACTGTTAGGCGTTTATAACCCTGAACTAGGCATATATGAAACAAATGAGAATTTCTTTCATCGGCTCATTTATTGGCTAGAGCCATCTTATAGTCAGGCACGTTCTAAAGAAGTTTTATTTAAACTTGAAACCTTAGCAGAGGTTAATCAACAAACCGCAGAAGCTCATCTTATCCCAGTTGCGAACGGTATATTTAATAAGAAAACCCAGCAATTAGAGCCATTCAGTCCTAAGTATGTTTTTACCTCAACCATTGCGACTAAGTACAATGCCAAGGCAAAAGTACCTAACATTAATGGTTGGAACGTAGACGACTGGCTCAATGATTTGATGAGCGGAGATAAAGAGCTTGTTAGGCTTTTATGGCAGATTATTTCAGCTAGTACCAACGGCAACTACTCTTACCGTAAAGGCGTTTGGCTAGTCGGTAAAGGAAATGACGGCAAAGGTACATTTCAGAGCCTCATCATGAACTTAATCGGACGCGAGAACGTCGCAAGTGTCAAAGCTGAACAGTTTTCTGAACGTTTTTCTCTTTCCCAAGTCGTTGGGAAGACGTGCATTATTGGAGATGACAGCCAAGTCAGCTATTTAGACAATGCAGGGAACTATTTCAGTGTAGTTACTGGCGACCCAGTACCAATTGAAGCCAAAGGGAAACAACCCACCTTAGCAGTATTTAATAAGCTGGTTATACAATCCACTAACTTTTTACCGAAGTTTAGAAATAAGTCAAATGGAACTTATAGACGCTTGCTTATCGTTCCCTTTAACAAGTCTTTTACCGCAGATAATGACAATTGGAAAATCAAAGATGATTATATTAAACGCAAAGACGTTTTAGAGTATGTTCTTAAAATTGCGTTATCCCTCAACTTTGATAAGTTTGATGAACCAAAAGCCACTCAAGGACTGTTAGATGATTTTAAAATCTCTAATGACAATGTCTTGGCTTTTGTAAATGATATGTTTGAGGAGTTCGTCAGTGATTTTCTACCAACTGCTTTTATAAGCGCCTTATATCGCGCATGGTGTGAAGATGAGGGCGTAAAGCCATTCACTAAACGTGAGTTTGAGCTTAAATTACCTGACCACATAAAAGAAGAATGGGAAAAGGCGACTAGGCGAGCAAACACAGCCGGATTTAACCGAGCTGTTGACGTACACCGAGCGGAGGAGTACGAGCTTTTTAGACGTTCCTTTCATTGGGATGATGACAAGCACAAGAAACAGTCAAAAGGTTATTTGCGTAAAAAAAAAGGAAAGTGATACCGTAGTTCGGTAACGTGTTACCGATAGCGGTAACAACTTTAACAGCATGGTTGAGCCATTTACAAGATGTTGTTACCGTGGCACCGTACTTTTCCTACTTCGCTAGGAATTTATCAGAGGAAATAAAAACATGAAAAAAGCACGCTGTCCGACAAATTGAGTTGTTGACAAATGTTGACATAAAAAATACTACAAATTACTACATATAGAAAAATTGGAGAGAATAAAATGAGCAACGAAATCACAGAATACTTGAACAAAGCAAAAGCACTTTTGATTGAAAAATATAGTAACAGCATTGATAATGAAGCCAGCCAAGAGGCACTAAAAAATATCAAACAGGACTTTGAAACTCTTGAAATCTATGCGAACGAAAGCGACACGGCACCGCAAGAGTATGAACCCCAAGAAACAGTAAAATCAATCATTGAGGAAATTCAAGAACTGACTTTTGCGCCTCATGAAATATCAGGCAATGACGTACAAGTCTTTTCAGACTTACTGACTGATAGTATTGAGCGTTTGATTAAGGCGTTAGGATTGAACGACATGAGTCTTTCAGCAGAGAGTAAAAACAAACCGCATGAATTGGCACTCAAAGCACAGCTCCAAGACTTGCACGCGCTCAATCATTCCATGTTTAAAGATGATATCCACGAAGTGCCACGATTTACAGACGGTACAATCATCACAGCCAAAGACTTAGCAGATATGAATATCAATACATTAGATAATATCGAGGAACTCATCGGATTTGAATTAGAAGAATAAATAAAAATGCCTAGTCAATGACTGGGCTTTTAGTCGTTATATGGATACGATTAGGCAAGGTTTAGACAAGGTATTTCATTTAGCACAGGTACGATATTGTCGATTCTGTCTCCCCTAAAAAAGAGAGAGACTAAGGGAGATTTTGGGGAGGTAAACTGGTACAAAACCAAACTAATACAAGTACTTTAATTTAGTAGCTGTGTGTCATAAGCGTTATGATATATGTTGTTACACCTACTTTTATACTTTTTGATCATTTGTTTTTACCACTAAGATTATACTAAGGTAAACTGGTAAGGTTTTGGGTAGGTCAATCAAAATAACCAGGTACGATATCTTACAAATCTTACACCCTAAAAAGGGTACGAATTGTTGGAAAATGTTGGATATTATTTTATAGAGATTGGGTACGAAAACCTGACAAAACTTGACATTTATTTTCAGAAGAAAGGACAAAATTATGAGCAAAGCATTAATCACAGACGAGGAATACAGGCGGTTTGAAGATATTATCTTTAAAGTCTGGCGTGTTTATGAGTTCGGAGAGAACGAGTTCACACAAACCGAGATGGAGCATATAAACAAAGTCTTTGGGCAACTCAATGCCGAACACCCAAGAGAGTGTAAAATCATCGTCCATCATCATCTAAAACGTGTCTATTATACAACCATGGCGCGTGAGCAAGGGGTGTCAGAAGGATATGTAAGAAAGTTGGCCAAGAATGGTGCTTGCTACTTCTTACGGCTCTATGATGAAAAATAGGTACGATATTGCAGGTTTTTACATGTTTTTGGAGGTTTTCAAAGTCATTTAAATACAGGTATAGTAAGTTGTATCAACGAAAGACAGCTTTTACTAAAATATTACCATTGCAATTTCGTGCCCAGAATAAAGGAGGTTTTAATTTATGGCAAATAGATATTATTGGGGGAAGCCCAGAGATGTTATAAAGTGGTATCTCAGAGGGATGCTACATCTAAGCGCAGTAAGTAAACAACATTATATAGAAAAGACTGGAGCTGAACCAGGCAATTTACCAAGGCTTCTCAAACTATTAGAGGACCTTGATGAGCTATTTGATTCAGTCGATACTGACTGCATAGCTCTATTATGTTTGAGATACGTTGAGTTATTAAGTATCGCAGAGACTACAAAGCGAACAGGATTGCCAGCTTATCAGATAACAGCTAAGACAGGCAAGGTCATGAAGAAAGCTAAAGACATCATAGCCAAAGCATGATATAATAGAACTATCAAAAGTCGCAGAAATGCGCGTGGTATAATAAGTTCAGGAAAGTATCTCTAAACGTGGGGGTGCTTTTTTGTTTGAAAGGATTGTATGATGAATGAGCTAGAGTTTAATATCAGATTGTATCTCACAGGCGTTATGAAGTCATGGACTGACAGGATAGACAGCACAGGAAAAGAAACGCCACAGCGCTTTATATTCAACGCCATGACAGAGCTGTTTGATTCATTGAGTGATGATGACTTAGAGTTAATCAGACTTAGATACATGGAACGCTTGACACTATCAGAGGTTGCAAGTCGTTATCTGTTAAACGAACGTACTATTAGAAACCACACGAACCCAACCATTAGGCAAGTGAAAAAGATTATAAAACAAGGTACAGAACAAGTACAGCACGCGCGTGAGATTGATTGATTATAAATTATTATAGAACAACAAAAAAGCTCATAGCAATTAAACTATGGGCTTTTAGACTATGTGGATTACAAAAAGGTAGATATCAAAGCGAGGATTGCTAACCCACCTTGTGTGAGTATAATCTTCTTATCACTGGTCAATGCTCCATAAGAAGCCACTAGAATGATATAAATTAAAATCATTTGCATCAATTCCATTGAATTAGAAGAAAAGAACAAACCGTATAATAGTCCAACTCCAATTAAGCCATTGTAGACTCCTTGGTTTTTAAAGAGGTTTTGAACAGAAGGTCTTCCTAACTCTTCTTGATTCATGTTGAAAACGCGACTGGTAGCTTTTGAACTTGTGGCAAAGGTTTCTAGGTACATGATGTAGAAAAATTCCAAGGCAACAAGGACAATCAATACTTTTGAAATAATAGACATAATTAAATTCTCCTCAAGTAATATTATAACCTACTTACAAGGTATGTTAATTATCGAAATGTTCAAACAAATGGTATTTATAATTGATGTCGAAAAAGATAAAAAGCTCACAGTAGTTAAACTGTGGGCTTCTGTGATTGATTTACATTATTAGTCTATAATATTTTTACGATAAGCTCCAATGATTAGATTATTTTTTTAAAACCTCCCCCCGTACCTTTTCATAGGGAAAGCACACACATAGGTATCGTCTTGCGTGAAAACCCAATTTTGAAAATTTTTATATAGGGGGGGTCAAAACACTAAAACATTGATATACTGACATTTATAAGAGAAAAAAAGAGCAGTTTACTTCCCTTTCTTCCGTTTTTTAGAGCAATATTTCATTTTTCAAATTGTCTGCTTTAGAATAAAAATTTCGTGTGATATAATTGATCCAATAATAATAGAGAAAGAAAATAACTATGAAGAAAATTTTAATTATAGAAACGAACATACCAAAATATGGAAAAGATAATCGTGCCACAGGCCTTTGGCTAGGAGAGACCACTCATTTTTATGATGAAGTAATTTCTGCGGGTTATGAGGTAGATTTTGCCAGCCCTTCTGGAGGATACGTTCCAATTGATCCTGAGAGTTTTAAATATGCTAATGAAATTGATTGGAAATGGTATACAGATAAAAACTTCAGAGAGTTTGCCCTTGCAAATACTAAAAAAATTGGCGATTTGAATCCATTAGACTATGTCGCGATATATTATACTGGTGGTCATGGAGTATTATGGGATTACCCTAAAAATGCTGAATTAAAAAATATCGGAGAAAAAATTTATAATTCTGGTGGTTTTGTTACTTCGGTTTGCCACGGTGCTGCAGCTCTTCTAAATTTAATGAACGAAGAGAAAGAGTATCTTATCAAAGATAAACTTATCACAGGTTTTACTAATGAGGAAGAAGAACTAAACAAAACTACTGACAAAGTTCCTTTTTTGACTGAAACAGAGTTAACTCGATATGGAGGAAAATATGTGAAAGAAGCTCCATTTAAAGAGTTTGTTATTCAAGATGGTCGTATTATAACGGGACAAAATCCACAATCACCTAAAAAGGTTGGAACAATGTTGGTTCAAGAACTAAACAAACTAAACAAATAAGCACCCTCATATTAAGGGTTCTTTTTTATTTTTCTACTATTTCTTAAAATAGAAGTAAATTTTTGCAAAATTAAAAGCCGTATATCGTGGATATACAGCCCCTTGCCTGACAAAAATTTATTATTTTTTTTAACGCTTTTTACTACGTTCGTGTTTTTTTACGTCTTTTACTACGTTTAAAAACATGTATATTTGGTTCTAATGGGTCGTATTTTTATTGCATAATTGCATAAAGCAGCCTTTTTACCTTCTATTTGGTTCTAATGGGTTGCCGTGGTATACTAAAACTATAACAAAGAAAGGACTTTTTATTATGAAATTTAAATTTAAAGGAATCAATTATTACGAGGACTCAGAAAACAATTATGTCGGTGCCACAAACACTTGCTCAATCGTCAAAGAATTCGCTGATTTCCAAGCAGCTATTGACTATGTTGCTGAACACAAAGGATTCTTGATTGCCGAAGACGGAAAAACTGCCTTCAACGTTTTGACAATTACTGAAAACAACTAAAATATTTAAATGGTCCAAAAAAATCACTGACAGGCTTTGTCAGTGATTTTTTTATATCAATTAATAAAGTTCTAAATAGTTATCAATTTCCCATTGCGATACGAATTGTGCATAGCTTGCCCATTCAATGCGTTTCGCTTCAACAAAGTTAACCAAAACGTGTTCTCCAAGCGCTTCAGTCACAATTGTATCTTCACGCAATGCTTTAACGGCATTATGCAAAGTAGATGGCAAATCTGTAATGCCATGTGCTTTACGCTCTTCTTCTGTCATTACGTAAATATTTGATTCGATTGCTTCTGGCGCTTCCAATTTATGTTCAACACCATCAAGACCAGCTGCCAATAGAACAGCCAATGCAAGATATGGATTTGCTGTTGGGTCAACCGCACGAAGTTCAACACGAGTTGACAAACCACGTGAAGCAGGTACGCGAATCAAAGGTGATCTGTTACGTCCAGCCCAAGCGACATAAACGGGTGCTTCATAACCAGGAACCAAACGTTTATATGAGTTAACAGTTGGGTTTGTAATTGCTGTAAAGTTATAAGCATGTTTCAAAAGTCCAGCAATAAAGCTATGTGCAACATCTGAAAGTCCCATATCTCCTGTTGGATCAGCAAAGGCATTGGCACCATCTTCTGTAAATAAAGACATGTTACAATGCATCCCAGAACCGTTGATTCCGTGAACTGGTTTTGCCATAAACGTTGCATGTAAACCATGTTTACGCGCAATTGTTTTAACAACAAGTTTAAAGATTTGAATATTATCACAAGCTTTCAAAGCGTTGGCATATTTAAAGTCAATTTCATGTTGACCGATTGCTACTTCGTGGTGAGAAGCTTCAACTTCAAAACCAAGGTCTGTCAATACATTTACGATTTCACGTCTTGTGTTTCCAGCAAGGTCAGTTGGTGCAAGGTCAAAATAACCACCTTTATCATTCACTTCAAGTGTTGGTTCATCATTTTCATTAAGTTTGAAAAGGAAGAACTCTGGTTCAGGTCCAAGGTTAAAGCTCTTGAAGCCTAATTTTTCCATTGATTTAAGATTACGTTTCAAGACACCACGTGGGTCTCCAGCAAAAGGTTCACCTTCTGGAGTGTAAACATCACAAATTACACCTGCCACTTTACCATACTCATCTCCCCAAGGAAAAACAATCCAAGTGTCAAGGTCTGGATAAAGATACATGTCTGATTCATTGATACGAACGAATCCTTCGATTGATGAACCGTCAAACATCATTTTGTTTTCAAACAATTTGTCCAATTGTTCATCTGTAGCTGGAACTTCAACGTTTTTAAGTGTTCCAAGAATGTCTGTAAACATCAAACGCAAGAATTTAATATCCTTTTCTTTGACGTCGCGACGAATGTCTGCTGCTGTGATTGTCATGCTTTACTCTCCTAGTTAAATTTTCGCTGTAAACTTAGTTGACAAATAAAGTAAACTAAACTTACATCCGCGGTTGGGTAAAATGAGTGGGATCAGGAGTTCCGAATCTACCTTGTTGGGCAAATTCGCGTTCAAGTGCATGGTGGACTTCTCCGATAGATAAAGTTTGAGCCTTCTTAGCATCCCTTTTGGCATAAATTTCTTTGATATCTGCAATATTATTACCTTCTTGCAATAAGTCAGCAATATCAAATAGAGCATCTATGTCATTGAGCGAATACATGCGACGATTACCGTCACTTCGCTCCGGGAAAATAAGCTCTTGCTCTTCGTAATAACGAATCTGCCTTGCGCTTAGGTCAGTGAGTTTCATGACAGTTCCTATTGGAAGTACTGCCATAGAGCGTCTTAATTCACGTTCTTTCACCAATTCTCGCCTCCATGCCTTTCATTATAGACCTTGTTATTAGCAAAGTCAAGTTTTAATGTGAGATTTTCTCACATCGGTTTATTTTATTTGAAATATTTTATACAATTTCATCCAATAATCTTTGACAACCCGTCTTAACAAGTTGATAAGTTTCTTGGAAATCGCCCGTGAACCATGGATCTGGAACACCTTGTTCTAAAAGCATCGCGATTTTTTGACGCGTTCCTTCTGGTGCCATTTTTCTAAGATTTTCTAAATTAGATTCATCCATTGCGATAATTTTATCAAATTCATAAAAATCTTCACTACTGATTTTTTGACTTCCCTTGTGAAGATCAAAAGCAATCTTTTGTTCTTTTAGTTTTGTTTGGGTTCCAGAATGAATTGGATTTCCATGCTCCCAAGAAGAAGTTGCTCGACTTTCAATCAAAAACTTTGATTCATTCCCTGCCTTTTCAACTAAATCTTTCATGACAAATTCTGCCATTGGGCTACGACAAATATTTCCTAAACAGACAAAAACAATCTTTTCCATGACTTCCTTACTTTATATCATTTATAAATTAACTAATTTTGAGCATTTATTCTATTATACCCTATTTCACAAGATATTACTGACAGAATTCTAAAATGAAAAAGTCTGCCAAAATTTGACAAACTTTTTTACTGACAGACGAACTAATCTTTCTGCTTAATTTTTTCCTTTTTTTCCTCCAATTTTTTATAAATTTTATTGTTATCTACCAAAACTTTACTTTCATTATTTTTAAAAGAATTTTGGAGTTGTTCAACCTCCCGAAAAATATCACTTTTAGGTTGAGGGGCAGGTGTAATTACTGACATAAGTTCTCCTTATCTTTCATTCGACTTATCTCTTAATCGGAAACAATTATTAGAAAATATATAAACCAAATAATGTAGTATTCTTTCGCATTAATTCCCTTTCACTAAAAAAATACATCCATATAACCGATTTCTTTTGCCGCTTCATCAAAATTTGTCACCAAAGTCAGTCCTTTTTCGGACAATAGATAAGCTTGGTCACAGAAATGTTCAATTTCCTTGAGATTGTGTGAGGTTAATAAAACAATTTTTTCTTGAGCGATTTTTTTCACTTCTTCATAAACTAGGGCTTTTTTGGAAACGTCAAGCCCACTGAATAGCTCGTCAATGATTAAAATATCACAGTCGATAGAAAATGATAAAATTGTCGCAAAAAGCTCTTTCATTCCTAAAGAAAATTGGCCAATTCTCTTTTTCGCAAATTTATCTGCACCAAAAGTAAGACTTAACTCTCTTGCTCTATCCTGTTCACTATTTTTCAAAATTTTAAAATAATCATGCATTTTTAAACTTTCTTCAAAAGATTCTACATCGGGAAGATAAGCGACACGCCCATTTTCTATTTCTCCTGAAAGAATGCCGAAAAGTGTACTTTTCCCAATCCCATTTCGTCCAATCAGACCGTACAAACCATTTTCAGAAATCTCAAAATTAAGCGGAGCAATGTCTGGTATCTTTAAATTTTTTATTTTTAATATCATGAGATTCTCCTTGTTTTTTGATTTTTAATAATGAAGACAGAAATGAGCAAAAATAATACACTTAAAGAAAGTAGATAGCCAGCACCGATTAATATAGAATATTTCCCAAAAAGAGCACTAGGATTTCCAAAAAGTTTTAGAGGTTCAAGATAAGAAAGTGGCACAAAACGTCTAATTGAAATTATCCAAGAAACATTTCCTATCATCGAATATCCCATGACAAATAGAGCTATAACCCCAACAACAACCATACTCCGTTTTACAAAAACAGAAATCAAGGCACCTAATGAAGCCAAGAAAAAGATGACAAAAAACAGATAGAGGATACTTCCTAAATCCAAAATTCCATTTGGAATTGTGAGATTAGTCAAAGTAAATCCTGTTTTCAAATCCGAATTGCCAAGATAGGCGGGATAATTCCATGCTCCAAAACCATTCACCACCCCAATTACCAGAAAATAAATGATACTAGAAATAATAATCCAAGCAAAGGTCGCTAAAGTTCCAGATAAAACTTTTATTATTAAATTTTTCTGCAAATCAATTCCCGCAAATCGATAAAATCTGTTTTCTTTTGATTCATAACTAGTGGCGACAAGGATTGAAACCATGGAAGCAAATAAGACAATGAATAGACTACTCGTTAAAATTGAAATGAACTGCTGATGAAAATTTCCAAAAGCATGAGATTGCATGGTAGGAATTACTTCAAAATCTAACTTTCTCTCTTGAACTGTCTTGATATACTTAATTTCTGCTTTCAGGAATTTATCTTGACCAGATGATGATTGGTTACCATATTGTTTAAGGAGTAATTGGTCAACTTCTTTTTGTAAACGATAATATCCATTAATATCATTGGCATTTATAACTGCGATTTGTTTTTGATAAATGTTATCTTCTTGCAGATAGTAATTTAACGAATCATTCAGATCAGCAAGCTCTGCTTTCACTTTTGTCGTTTTTAGAATATCTTTAGTATTTTTGATGTTATCCTGAACTGATTTTTCAGTAGTCTGGACCTCTTGAAGGAGTGTTGTAGTATTATCGCCAACAATATCGCTAAACGAAATTGTTGTATAAATACTGTAAACAACAATTAGAGAAGAAATCAAAGCTAATAAGTACCTGTTTCTTTTGTTTAGAATAAACTTTTTTAATTCAAATTTGAAGTATTTCATTAGATTTACCTCACTATAAAAAGACCCGACTGGGTCTTCTCCAGTTATTTCAAAATTTACTGTTAATAAACACTATTGATATAATTATTGGAAGTAATGCAAACACTCCAAGTAAGACCAGTAACCAATGAAATGGAATCAAACTCCTCTTTTGAGTACTATTTTTACTTTTAGAAAGAATGATTAAAAAAACGATAAACCAAATAATATAATATTCTTTCATTTCTCTCACCACCAATCAATAGCTGGCATATGTGCAATGGTCCAAGTACATATAAATTTTTCCTGAATTTGGATGTTGGTTTATCATATCTGCCGCTTCTGAGAAACGTGAATGAAAAGCAAGCGTTCCGGCAGCTAGTATAACAGCAAGTACAGCGTCAACAGGACCTGTTTCCAACCCTACCGCAGCAATGGCACCTATAACCCCCACTGCCCCTTCGGCCGTTGCACATTTACGAAATGTATCTCGCATCAATGTACCACTAGCCTTTGTATTATATTTCCAAAGAATTCCCACCGAAATAGGGCTTGCAGATACTGAACGTAGGCGTGGGTTTTGAGGAACACCTGATACAATTACTTCATCAGAAGTATAGATTTCACCAGTTTGAGGATTTTGATAAATTACCTCCGACTCTACTTCTAAATCTAGAGTGTCATTTTCACCCAAAGTTTTATAATTAACTAACGTAGCTTGTTGTGGCATTTCGGTTGTAATGATATCTGCATTAACTACAAGCGGAGATAACGCTGACAAGACAACCACCGAACTCATAAGAGTTGATAAAATTTGTTTTGTTTTCATAATTTACCTCTTTCTGCCCAAATTCAGAAAGAAATTATCTTTTCTGAATCAAGCTGATGATATTTTTCTCATGTTGAGAGCTTCCTTTCATTTTTTACTTTGTTTTCTTGGCTGCGCTCAGTAGCTTGCGAATTTGTCCATTGGTTTTTCCTCGTTTGTTTTTATTTTTGTCTCCTTAACTTTATTGTAGCACCGATTTCGAAAGCACAAAAAAAAGATTCAAATTGAATCTTTCCCTATAATATCACTTAACCATTGAGGAAAATTATAGTTTTTCACATATTTATCATAGAGTTTTTGGTAGGTTTTTGCTAAATTTATACTTCCTTCCCAATCAAAAATTTCGATGACTTTTTTCATGCTTTCAATTCCCAGAAGTCGTTCTTCACCTTGACCATAAAAAATACAATAATAACCTTTAGTAAAGCGATAAATCAATCTAGAATATGCGTCTTTTTCATGACAATATGCTTTGACCAGAGCCAGACATTCTTGCGCTTCCTTTTCTTTCCCTTCTTGGATACAAGTCACTGCTCCGCGACAGGCGATTTGACAAATAATTTTGCGATAACGTGTACGATTGGCTAACCTTTGATGATGATGGCTCAAATCTTGAATAATCGCTTTTATCATTTCTGACGAAAATTGCTCAATGGTATCTGACAAAATGAGAAGTTCATAAAAACTAAATATTTCAATTCCTAAAATAAAAGAACTTAACTCAACCACTTCGTTTTCTGTCAACTTTTCTAAGCGTGCTTTGGCACAAAGAGCAATCAAATGTTCGCCAATTTGCTCACATTGCCAGGCAATATCTTTTAGTTCTTCAATATTATTATTCGTTGCCGCTTGGTCAATTTTACTAAATAATTCTTCGTAAAAATTATGTTTAAAATTATTAAGATAATAATCATATTCAGAAAGTTCCAGGTGAAGAAATTCAAGTAAAGCATCAATTTGGTCAAGATTTAAATAACCTTCCCCACTAAAAAAACGAGAGAGGCTACTTTTAGGAATTCCTGTTTTTTTGATAATTTCATTTTTCGTGATTTCTTTAGCTTCACAGAGTTCTTGAAGTTTTAAACCATAGTATTGATTGACCATTTGTCTTGTCTCTCCAGTCGCAACTTTATGGTCATATTATACACTTTTCTCATTATTGTTACAACAGCGATTTTTTTGTAATATAAAAAAGCTTGTCAAGCTCTGACAAACTTTTTTACTGACAGATACTAACTGTCAATCTTCTTCATTGTAAACATAACCTAGGTGTTCATAGGCTCTTTGGGTCACCTTACGTCCCTGTTTAGTTCTCATCAAAAATCCTTTTTGAATCAAATAAGGTTCATACATATCCTCGACCGTTTCACGGTCTTCGGCAATATTTACCGCCAAAGTTCCAATCCCAACAGGACCACCGTGGTACATTTCAATCATTGTGCGGAGGATTTTTTGGTCAATATAATCCAAACCAGCGGCATCAACATCAAGAATAGACAAGGCCTTATCGGTAATTGCTTTATCCACTCGGCCATCCCCCATTATTTGAGCAAAATCACGCACTCGTTTAAGTAAACGATTGGCAATCCGCGGAGTCCCTCGACTACGTAAAGCAATCTCTAAAGCGGCATTATCAATAACTTCGACTTCAAAAATATCAGCTGTTCTTTTAACAATTTCTTCTAAATCACGCTCTTGATAATACTCCATATGACTTGAAATTCCAAAACGGGCACGCAATGGATTAGAAAGCATTCCAGCTCTTGTTGTTGCCCCAACTAGAGTAAATGGCGGCAAATCTAAATGAACCGAGCGTGAACCATCACCAGAACCAAGCATAATATCAATGTAGAAATCTTCCATAGCGCTATAAAGAACTTCTTCAACTTGCATTGGCATCCGATGAATTTCATCAATAAATAGCACATCACCAGGTTCCAATTCATTCAAAATTGCAACTAAATCTCCTGGCTTTTCAATGGCAGGACCCGCTGTTTGTTTAATATTAACTCCCAACTCATTGGCAATGACAAATGCCATTGTTGTCTTACCAAGTCCCGGAGGACCAAAAAGTAGTACGTGGTCCAAAACTTCTTCACGCATTTTTGCTGCTTTAATAAAGATTTCTAATTGTTCTTTGACTTTATCTTGACCAATATATTGATTAAAAAATTGCGGACGTAGAGATTTTTCAATACCGTAATCTTCTTCCATTGGCTCTTTGTTTAATATATCGTTCATCTTATCTTGTAATTCTCCTTTTAGAGATGATTTTTGATGACTTATGTGAAGCTGTCAGTAAATTTTACTGACAGAAAGACTTGAATGACTGTTTTTGATGTCTGTCAGTTCTTTCTTCAAACTTTTTTATTTCATCATAAGTTTTAAGGCTGATTTGATATATTCTTCGCTGGTCAGACCTGTTTCTTGAGCTAATTTTTTCTCAATTTTCTTCAATTCTGTTGCTTTATAACCCAAAGCTTGTAGCGCTTCAATCGCTTCTTCCAAAGCAAGATTGCCAGCAGGTCCAGCATCAAGAAGAGAAATACCTACAGTTCCTGTCGCATCAAATTTCCCAGCCAAATCAAGCACCATCTGCATGGCTGTTTTTTTACCAACTCCTGGAAATTTAGTTAAATACTTGATATCACTATTGTCAATAGCAGTGATTAAACCTTCGTTATCAGCCGCCGCAATGATGGCCAGAGCTGATTTTGGCCCAATCCCAGAAACGCTGATCAGACGTAAGAATAAAGCTTTTTCGGCTTCGTTAACAAAACCATAGAGACTGTGGGCATCTTCACGAATGACTTGATGAACATAAATTTTTACTTCTGTGTTCATCAAAGCCGACCAAGCGTAAGGGTTAGCTACACTGATAAGATAGCCAATTCCTGCTACATCAATTACAATATTTGTTGGGGAAATTTTTACTAATTTTCCATTAAGATATTCAAACATTTTTTTACTTTTCTAATTTTTTTGATTGACAAACTCCCTTATTCAAGTCTGTCAGTAGTTTTTATCTATTTTTTTACTGACCAACTTCATCATTAATCTGTTTAGTCACTTTTTACTCAAAATCTTTCCACGAAGCTGCTTTTGAACGATGCGTTTCTTGGATTCTCCGGAACATTTTTTGAATGTCATTCCCTGAAAAATGAACAATCGTTGGCCGTCCATGCGCACAACTATAAGGATTTTTACAAGTTGCTAATTCTGCGAGTAAAGCTCTAGCTGATTCGGCATCAAGGGGATGATTAGCTTTAATTGAACTTTTGCAAGCAACCATTGCAGCTAAATCATGACGATATTTTTTGAGTGAAAATTCTTTTGATGAGAGAATAATATCAATCATTTCATTAATTGATTTCTCTATCTCGGTTTCTTTTAACCAGATTGGATGTTCTCTTAAAATGAACTGATTTTCTCCGTATTCTTCTAAGAAAACACCGGCTTCATGTAACAAATCTTTCTTCTCGGCTAAAACAATAAAATCATTTTTGGCTAAAGTGAACAAATATGGCGCAAGTAAAATTTGTTGCTCCATACTGACCTCACCAATTTTATCTTTCCAATACTCATATTTTATTCGCTCTTGAGCCGCATGTTGGTCAACCAAATAAAGTCCTTCTTTGGACTGACAAAGTAAATAAGTCGCATGCAATTGTGCCAAGTATTCAAGCTGCGGAAAAGTTGATGACTGACTTATCTTTGCTTCATTATCAAAATCAATTCCAAAGTTGCTGACAGTATTTTCTAGACTGTTGTCAGTAATTTCAGTAGTACTTTCAACAGTTCTGTCAGTCATTTTTTCACTGACAGCATCTGTATTAAGTTGATTTTCTGTAAAATTATCAAAAGTTTGTTCAGACGAATCATTTGAATCTTGATTTTTATTGATTTTAAAAGTTGCCTCTTCTCTGACATAAAAATCTTGGCGAACATTATCATAATATAAAGGATTATTTTGCAAAGGAAGTTCCGTTTGAACAGAAAGACTCTCCTTTTCTTTAGCTCTTCCTTGCAAATTTTCCAAAGCTTCTGGAATCAAGACACCTTCTGATAAAGCCTCATCAATTGCTTTAGAAATTAAAGCCATCAATTCACGCTCTTTAGACAAACGCACCTCTTGTTTTGTCGGATGAACATTAACATCAGCAAGTGTTGGGTCAATTTTAATCGATAAAATAGCAAAAGGGAACCGTCCCACCATCAATCGATTGCCATATCCTTCTAAAATTGCCCGATTCAATAAAAAGTTTTTGATAAATCGACCATTTATTAAAATCGTAATATAATTACGATTAGCCCTTGTCAGCTCTGGTATGCTGACATAACCTGTTAGTTCAAAATCTAAGTCTGAGCCCTTGATTTGACGCATTTTTTTCGCTGTCCCTATGCCATAAATTGCAGCAATAACCTGACGTAAATCACCATTTCCAGCCGTTTTCAAAAATTCTTTACCCTCATTAACTAAAGTAAAGGAAATCTCTGGATGAGCCAGACTCAATCGGTTGATGATGTCTGTGATATGAGAAAGTTCAGCCTGCAAGGACTTGATATACTTGAGTCTTGCTGGTGTATTATAAAAAAGATTAGCAACAGAAATTTTCGTCCCCACGCGCTTAGCAAGTGGTTCTAAAGTTTCGATATTTCCACCTTTAGCAATTAGTTTTGTTCCTGATTCTTCCTCAGCCGTACTTGTTTCAATGGTCATCTGGCTGACAGAAGCGATTGATGGCAGAGCCTCCCCCCGAAAACCGAGTGTTCTAATCCGAAACAAATCTGCCGAATACTTGATTTTACTTGTTGCATGACGACGTAAAGCCAAAGCCACATCTTCTTTTTCCAAACCCAAACCATTATCAATGACTTCAATTAATCGCAAACCAGCTTCTTCAACATTGATAATAATTTTACTGCTTCCAGCATCAATTGAGTTTTCGACTAATTCTTTGACAACACTAGCAGGCCGTTCAACCACCTCTCCAGCAGCAATTTGATTGGCGAGCGCTTCATTTAGTTCAATAATTTTTCCCACAATAATCTCGCTCTCTTGTTTTTTAAAATTAATTCTAATTATAACACAAAAAGCAAGGGCTCGCTTTTCATTTTTTACTGACAAAAAATGATAGACAAGATGAAAATTGTCTATCATTTTTACATTAATTAGTAGTTTCCAAAATCGCGGTAACCATTATCAAAATTATTATAGCTGTTAAAAGCAAAGACTAATACGAAAATAAGAATCAAAATTGCAATCACAAATAATACAATTCCAATAATGAATGCAACGAAACCTGCTCGATTCCAACCGTCCATGACCTTACGGAACTCTTCCTCATCACGATATTTATTATCTCGATTTTCAAGTGCCCATTTTTCGCCATTAAAACCAAAAACAATCATCCATACAATCCCAAAAATCCAACCTATCCATGGGATTAATCCAATCAAAATCAAGAGTCCCAAATAAGCACGGTTGGCAATCCCAAACCACATTGGAAAAGAGAAAGCTCCCCAGTTCCATTTAGTTTTAATTTCATCTTGATTTTCTAGTGAGCGATTCTGAGGAATATCTGCATAAGCTGATTGTTCGCTCGTTTTCTCTTCGACTTTTGAATCAAGTGGTTCACTAGCAGCAATTACTGGTTCTGCAATCACTGGTTCACTTACAAAACCTTCTGAAACTTCAGCCTTGGCAACTACTGGCTCATCAAGTACAGGCTCAGAGGCATCCCATTCACTAATATCACTCTTAGTTGTTTCTTCTTGAGAAGCAAGATTCTCAGAATTTAATTCTTCAGTTGGCTCCACTTGAGTCTCTGGAATTTCTTGCCCTTTAAGTTCTTTTTCATTTTCCATGTTTAGCTCCTTTTTATGTTAGCTTCTACTCAATTCATCTTTCAATGAATCTCTTTTTAAGTAATTATAGCCTTTTTCCTTAGCTTATTTACAGAATAAGCTTCGATACCAAGTTCAAAGTGAATCTTTAAGTTCCCACAAGAAATTCAAAGCCTCTCTTGCAGTCATATTATCAACATTTTGCCTTTTTATCTTTTCAATAATTTCTGAAGAATTTTCAGCAAAATCAAATAAACTAAGTTGTTCTTGTTCATCAGCAACTTTTTTAGCAGGCAAAGGTTTATTTTCTAACTTCTGCAAAATCAAATCTGCTCGCTCTAACAAAGGCTGTGGTAAACCTGCAATTTTCGCCACATGAATCCCATAGGATTTATCAGCTGGCCCCTCTGTTATTTTATGCAAAAAAGTCACATTCCCATTTTGCTCCAAGGTAGCAACATGGACATTATCAAGATGATCGAGCGCTTCATCTAAGTCTGTCAATTCATGATAATGCGTAGCAAACAAGGTCTTTGCCCCAATATGGTCATGAACATATTCAATAATTGCTTGAGCTAGAGCCATCCCATCATAAGTTGCCGTTCCTCGACCTAATTCATCAAAAATAATCAGGCTGCGACTGCTTGCCTTTTGAATGGCATGATTGGCCTCAGACATTTCAACCATAAAGGTCGATTCCCCTGAAATCAAGTTATCACTGGCACCAATCCGTGTAAAGATGGCATCAAAAATTGGTAAATTGGCTGTTTCGGCTGGAACAAAAGATCCAATTTGAGCCATAATCACCGTCAAAGCAAATTGACGCATGTAGGTTGATTTACCTGACATATTTGGTCCTGTAATTAGCTGAATATCTGTTTGTTCAGGCAGTTCAATGTCATTTGGCACATATTCTTGAGCACCCATGACCGCTTCAACTACCGCATGACGACCGCCTTTAATTTCAACAATTCTTGAACCGTCTGTAAGCGTCGGACGGATATAACCTTGTTTTTCGGCAACGACAGATAGACTTTGTAAACAGTCAATTTCAGCAATTGTTTTGGCTAGAGCTTGTAGTCTGCCAATATATTGCTCCGTTTCAGTCCGAAGGCCCATGAATAAATCATATTCTAGAGATGATGATTTTTCACGCGCTTCCAACATAATTTCTTCAATTTCAGTTAATTCCTGAGAACCAAAACGCTCAGAATTTTTCAAAGTTGCCTTCCGATAAAAATGCTCAGGAACACTATTCAGCTGACTTTGGGTAATATGAAAATAATAACCATCCTTACGATTATAATCAATTCGCAGTGTGGAAATTCCTGTCTTGGCTTTTTCATCTGCTTCCAATTTAGCAATCCAAGAAGTCCCATTTTCAAGAGCCTCCCGATATTTATCTAATTGAGCATTGTAGCCTTTTTTAATAATGCCCCCTTCAGTAATCGTTCTTGAGGCATTCTCACTAATAGCTGAATTAATTAAACCAGATAATTCTGGAATTTCGTCTAATTGGCTTTTTAACTCTTCTAATGGAGCTTCATTAAGCATTCCCAAAATATTTTTGATAGCAGGAACATTTGATAAAGAATTAGCCAGCTGCAAAAAATCAACTGGAACAGCCTTACCAAAAGAAACACGTGAAGCCAAACGTTCTAAATCGTAGACCGCTTTTAAGGCTTCTATCAAATCAGAACGCTCAAAGAAATGGTCTAAGAAAATTTGAACAATTTCCATTCGTTTTTGAATGGCTGAATTTGAAACCAAAGGACGGTCAATCCACGACCGTAACATTCGGGTTCCCATCGCTGTTTTCGTTTCATCAAGCAACCAATAAAGTGTGCCATGTTTTTTATTTTCTCTTTTATTTGCCGTCAGCTCTAAAGATGATTTTGTCGCAAAGTCCATTTGCAAAAAGTCTTTAATTTCATAATGTTCAACTTCTTGTAAGTGACTCAAATCACGCATTTGTGTTTCTTTTACGTAAGCCAACAATTTTGAAGCGACTTGATTTTCTAAAGCGGTCAATCCTGACAAATCTATTAGTAAATTTTCAGGAATTTCAATTTGTTCTGAAATCAAAAGATTCATTTGTCTTTCAAAAACTTTTAATTGACTTTCATCTAAAGTAAAACCAGCTACAATTTCCCGCGCCTTGAGTGAAGCAATTTCTCCTACCACCGCTGAAAATTCGCTGAGCTCTGTCACCTTGAATTCCCCAGTTGATAAGTCCATATAAGAAAGAGCATAATGTTTATCTTTGAAGTCAATTGCCACCAAGAAATTATTATCAACCGAATTTGCAGTGTCAATCGTTGTCCCTGGGGTAATCACCTGTGTTACTGCCCGTTTAACAATTCCGACCGCTTTTTTCGGGTCTTCCATTTGTTCAGCAACAGCCACTTTGTAGCCTAAATCAACCAATTTATCAATGTATTCAGCTGCTGCATGGTGAGGAACACCAGCCATTGGAATTGGATTTTCTGAATTTTTATTTCTTGAAGTCAGGGTTAATTCTAATATTTGGGCAGCATTCACTGCATCATCATAGAAAAGCTCATAAAAATCACCCATCCGAAAGAGCAAGAAAGCATCGGGATAATCTTGTTTGATGTCTAAATATTGTTGCATTCCTGGTGAAATTTTTTCAGCCATTTTTCTTCCTATCCCATCTAAATTTTACTGACGAAATTCTTAGCATATCCGTAAGAAAATTTAACACTAAATATCCTAAAACAGAAATTCTGTCAGTATTTTTTTATTATATTTTTACTGACAAAAATTCTAGCATCTCCATAAGCAAGCTTACATGGCATATCCTATGCCAGAATTTCTTGTCAGTACTTTTTATTCACCAGTTTCCAACAAAAGATTTACTTTTTCTTCTAATTCACCAGTGATATATTGAACTAAATCATTGACATCCTCTAATTTTGTAGCATAATCTTCTACCAAAGGATGATGCTTAATCCGTTTTTCAATGACTTGAGCCGACTGTGAAGTCTTTTTGTAAGCTTGTATTTTATCAATTTTTTGATATAAAACAGCCTCTTTTTGTAGAGCTTTCATTTCTTCTTGAGCTTTAAAAAGTTCTTGATTAGCCATTAGTGCTGTTTCAGCTCGTTGAAAATCTTTAACATAATCAAGACTTTTTATTTTTTCAACAAGCAAATCCACTAAGTCATCATAGTGCATCTCAAGCCCTCCTTAAAATTTCATTAATTACTAATTATTTCTTTCATTAAAACTCTTAGACTTTATAAAATAATTATAACATATTTGGTAAAGTGACGATACTTCGCTTTATAAATTAGGGTGAAATCTATAAAATATATTTAGTTTTTCAATCACTTCAACTTTTTTATCTATAAAAACAGCCTGAAATGTTCAGGCTGTTTTGCGCTATTTCTCTTATTCTGGACGATGTCCATTTGGCCACCAAAGTTTAATCAAAGCTTGAGTCCCATCATTTTCAAAGCCTTTATCAGCTAATTGCTCATAGAGTTCCTTTGCCCCTTTAGTTGCAGGAAGTTTAAGATTCATTTTTTCTGCCTCAGAAAGTGCAATCCCTAAGTCTTTGATGAAATGCTTAACAAAAAATCCTGCACTATAATCTTCACGGAGAATCCGAGGACCGTAATTAGCCAAAGACCAAGTGGCACCAGAACCTCCCCCAACAGTATTTAAAACTTTATCCAAATCCAAACCAGCCTTTTGGGCATAAGCTAAAAGCTCTGTCATTCCAGTCATTGTACCCGCAATACAAATTTGGTTAGCCATTTTGGTGTGTTGTCCACTTCCAGCCACCCCTTGATGAGTAATAGTTTTTCCCATTTTTTCAAATAAAGGTAAAGCTTTCTCATAAGTTTCTGAATCACCACCAACCATAATGGTCAGTGTCGCATTTTTTGCACCCAAATCTCCTCCAGAAACAGGGGCATCAAGTGCGAAAGCTCCAACTTTTTTAGCTTCTTGATAAATTTCTTGTGCTAAAGTTGGCTCAGTCGTCGTCATATCAATAAGAACTTTTCCTGAACAATCATTTTTGAAAATTCCTTCTGCACCAAAATAAACTTCGCGGACGTCCTTAGGATAACCAACAATTGTAATCACAAACTCAGCTTGAGCCGCAGCCTTTTGTGGATTTTCAGCATAAGTTGCACCACGTGCCACAAGACCGTCCGTTTTTGATTTTGTCCGATTATAAACAATTAAATCATGACCTGCGTCCATAAGATGACCAGCCATTGCGGCTCCCATCACACCCGTACCAATAAATGCTATTTTTGACATTTCTTCTCCTTTACTTAGCAGATTTATAAAATCTGTTTCGTCTAATTTTGGTAATCACGACGTTTACGGGCTTTATCTCCCCGCAACCGTTTGATTTTTCGGTTACGATATTCATCCAATTGATAAGTTTTCAACCATTTTTCAATAGCCACTCGTGAATTTCCTGTTTCTTCGCCAATACTTGATAAAGAGCGTAAAGGATTTTCATCAATGATTTTCTCTAGTTCTTCTCTTGTTAATCTAGTCATATTTCTCCATCTCTTAAAAAGCTCAAAAGAGCAAAAAACGGCCAGCTTCCAGCCAACCGTCCACTTAATCATGGGGAAGAAGGGATTTGAACCCTCACGCGATTTCTCGCACATGCACCTGAAGCATGCGTGTCTGCCATTCCACCACTTCCCCTTGCGAATTCTCATAAGCTCGTCATTTTACGTAAGTCGCTAAAGCAACTACTTCAAAGGCACTTCCCCTATGGGTCATAACACTTTTCTATAATATCAGTTTAATAAAAAAAATGCAAGTTGAAAATCCGCTATGACGCCCTATTTAAGCACCTCCGTGCCCTACAAACATCGCAACAATTAATATAATCAAAACCAAAGTTGTAATTGCCACATAAAGTTTATCACCTTCTTTTGCAAAAGCCACAATTGAAGCAACTACTCGCAAAACAGGAGTCAAAATTAAGAGGAATAATCCAGTCATCAACCAAGCCAATGCTTTAAATTCAACTAAACCGCTTAAAATTTCATTAAATTTATCTGGCCAAACCCCTTCAGCGTAACCTGAATGGCCGCTTAGGAGAAACATCAAAATTCCAATAATAATGACTGTAGTACTAACAAATACACCAATCCTAAGAATTTTTCCGATATTTCGCTCTATTTTGAGTAACTCTTCTTTTGTTAATTCTTTATTTACCATTAGAACGATACCCCCAATCCTTTAAGCAACATTTGCAATGCCATAATTAAAATAACTGGAATGAAAATCAATCGAATTGTTTTTGCTGGTAACTTAGGCATAATTTTTGAGCCCAAAGCTGCACCGGCAACAATCCCAATAGCAAGCGGACCTGCTAAACTTGGATTAACATAGCCATTGAAAAAATAAACCGTTGCAGAAGCCGCTGCTGTTACCCCAATCATCAAATTTGAAGTCGCTGTTGAAGCTTTTAAAGGCATTTTCATCATTGAATCCATTGCCATGACCTTAAAGACCCCAGAACCAATTCCCAAAAGACCTGATGCAACACCAGCACCAAGCATTACAGCAGCACCACCTGGAACCTTTTCTACTTGATAAGGAATTTCTTTGCCAAGTTGTTTATCGTAATAACTTGAGTTTAATTTTAACTTCTCAGCTATCTTATCTGACTCAACCTTTTGAACAACTTCCTCACCTTTATGCATTTTCCGCCACATATTGTAGCCTTGGAAAATCAAAAGACAACCAAATAAAATATTTAAAATCGTAGCATCAAAAAATCCTGCTAAAATTGCACCAACTAAACCACCAATTGTGGTAAATATTTCCAAAAACATAGCGGTACGAACATTAATCATATCATCTTTCAAATAAGAAATGGCCGCACCAGAACTTGTTGCAATAACGGCAACAATACTTGCCCCAATGGCATATTTAATATCAACACCAAAAAATGTCGTAATAATAGGCGTGATAATAATTCCACCCCCAAGACCCAAAATTGAGCCAAATACCCCTGCGACGAAACCAAGAAGTAACATCAACAGAGTAAATACTAATAAAGACATGTGTTTCTCCAATCTAATAACCCTATTCTACCAAAAACTTTTTAAAGCTGCTTGTTCCTTTGATTAAGATACTTTATCAAGAACATTTAAATCCTATTCTATTTTTTACAACCCCAATTTATGATATAATTCTTATAAGATTAATGCTTCACAAGAGTTTTTGAGGCAACTTATTGGAGGTTAAAATGAATAGACAAGAACTTGAGACACGACTTCGTCAAGAGCTAGCAATTCCCTTTTATAATGCTAAAATAGCCGAGCGCGATTATAGCGAATCCGAATTTCAAGAAATGAAAGCTGAACTCAAAGCCGATATTGAACAGTACGCTCATGATTACGTCAATGAAACTAATACAAATGGTTAAATTTTACTGACAGAACTTCTAAATCAGTCTGTCAGTAAATTAATTATTGTTTTTTAAAAAAGGAAAAAATATGACCGAACAAAAACAAGCACTTTTCACCATCTTCGGAGCAACTGGTGACCTCGCTAAAAGAAAGCTCTACCCTTCACTCTTTCGCCTTTTCAAAAAAGGTGAGCTAGCTGACAATTTTGCAGTCATTGGTACCGCTCGCCGTCCATGGACAAACGAATATTATCGTGAAGTTGTTTTAGAGTCTATCAAAGATTTAATGAACTCAAAAACGGAAGCCGAAAATTTCGCCAGCCATTTTTATTATCAAAGTCACGATGTTAGCGACAGCTCACATTACATTAACTTAAAAGATTTGGGTGAAAAATTGCGTAAACAGTATAAAACTGCGGGCAATCAAGTCTTCTTTTTAGCAATGGCTCCTCAATTTTTTGGCACTATCGCTGAACACCTTAAATCAGAAAATATTTTGACAGGTGAAGGTTTTGAGAGAATCGTCATTGAAAAACCATTTGGAACAAGCTACGATACGGCAAAATCACTTAATGACAGCCTCGCGAAAGTATTTAGTGAAGAACAAATTTTCCGAATTGACCACTACCTTGGAAAAGAAATGATTCAAGCTGTTTCGGCTGTTCGTTTTGCCAATCCAATCTTTGAATCGCTTTGGAATAATCAACACATTGATAACGTTCAGATTACTTTTGCCGAATTTATCGGCGTCGAAGACCGTGGCGGTTACTACGAAACTTCTGGTGCTTTAAAAGATATGATTCAAAACCATGTCTTACAAGTACTCAGCCTCATTGCCATGGAAAAACCTGAAAAATTTGATGAAGCTTATATTGTAAAAGAAAAAGTTAAAGCTCTTAACGCAATCCGTCAATATTCTTCTGAGGAAGCTTTAGAAAACTTCGTTCGTGGTCAATATATCGCAGGACGTTTTGACGGTGAAGATTACCTAGGTTATCGCGAAGAAGATTCTGTTGCAACAGACAGTCGAACTGAAACTTTCGCTGCTGGAAAATTTGTCATTGATAATGAGCGTTGGTCAGGCGTTCCTTTCTATGTTCGCTCAGGAAAACGTATGACTGAAAAAGGAACTCGTATTAATATCGTTTTCAAAAAAGATAAAGACAATCTCTTTGCAGAAAATTGCGATGACCAATCCGTTCAAAATGTTTTGACCATTTACATTCAACCAACTGAAGGTTTTTCACTTTCAGTAAATGGAAAAGCGGCCGGTCAAGGCTTCCATTTAGAGCCTTTGCGTTTGAATTTCCGACACGATAGTGAATTTCTTGGAAATTCTCCTGAAGCATATGAAAAACTTTTCCTAGACGTCCTTAATGGAGACGGAACAAATTTCTCACATTGGGAAGAAGCGGCTCGCGCTTGGGAACTTATTGATGTTATTCGAGAAGCTTGGGATAAAGAAACTTCTGAGCTCCCAACTTATGCGGCTCGCACAATGGGACCTAAGGCTGCATTTGACTTACTAGAAAAAAATGGTCACGAATGGGCTTGGCAACCTGATTTATGGTATCAAGAACGTGGTTACTACAATAAATAACGAAAAAAACCTATCTTAACGATAGGTTTTTTATCTTTTCCACAAACCTTTACACAGTTTTCCACACATTTGTGGAAAGACTTCACAATTCTGTGGAAAACTTTTCGTTTTTATCAGTAAAATAAGATAAAAAAAGGATTTTACTTGTGAATTTATTTTTCCACAGGTAAAATTCTTTTTTGAAATCTATTTTTATAAACTTGTTTTCCACACAGGCTCACCATCTCGAGCAATCAATTTTTTCCAAACGCGTCGTTCACGCCAACGATTAACTTGTGTACTCCAAGAGTCTGATGCAACCAAAGGTTTGACCAAAATACTTCTGACGCCGGCACGATGAGCAGCTCTAATATCCGTCATCAATTGATCACCAACCATAATCACATTTTCAGGACGCTCATCAAGCAATCTCAATGCTTTTTTTATCCCCCAAGCAAAAGGTTTCATTGCCCGCCAAATATATTGAACACCAAACTTTTCCACAGCACGAGCAACTCTTGCTTGTTTATTATTTGATACAACCACCACTTTTAAACCATTTTCTCGCATATCCAAAAGCCAAGCCAAAAGCTCTGGAGTTCCGTCAGGATTATCCCAGGCAATTAAAGTATTGTCCAAATCCACCATTACGGCACGAACATTCAAGGCTTGCAGACGTTTAGGGTCTAGTTGATAGACAGCTTCCACTAAATAATCAGGCTTATAATTATCAATTTTCATGCCCCTATTATATCAAAAACTTACAGAAATTCCTGTTTTCTTCCCTAAAAATACTGACAAACTTGTCAGCAAAAAAATAGAGAACAAAATTACTGACAGAACAAAAAAAAGCCGCCAAGAGCGACTTTTATTTTTATTTAAACTTATCAAAGAAACCTTTTTTACCTGAACCAGAGACTTCAACACCGCTTGCTTTAGCAAAAGCTTGGAGTGCTTCTTTTTGAGCTTGATTCAAATTCTTAGGAGTGACAATATTGATAATAACATATTGGTCACCATTACCAGAACCACGGAGTTTTGGCGCACCTTTACCTTTTAGACGGAAATTAGCCCCCGTTTGTGTTCCAGCAGGAATTTTCAACTTCACATTCCCATGAACAGTCGGAACCTCAATTTCATCACCTAAAGCAGCTTGAACAAAGTCCATTGGCATCTTGTAGTAAATTTCTGCACCATCACGCTCAAATTTGTCTGAAGCTTCCACTTGGAAAACAACATACAAATCACCATAAGGTCCACCATTCACACCAGCATCACCTTGTCCTTGCAAACGCATTTTTTGTCCAGTTTCAACACCAGCAGGTACAGTAACCTTAACAGTATGTGCCACTTTTTCATGGCCTGAACCATGACAAGTTTCACATTTCTCTTTGATTTCTTTACCTGTTCCGTTACAAACATCACATGTTACTTGTGTTTGCATCCGTCCAAGCGGTGTATCACGAACAACATTAATTTGTCCACGGCCACCACATTTATGACAAGTTTCTGGATGTGTGCCAGCTTTCGCTCCAGAACCTCCACAAGTGTGACAGAGTTCTTCACGATTATATTTGACTTGTTTTTCCACGCCAAAAATAGCTTCTTCAAATTTTAAGTTTATCCGATACTGTAAGTCATCTCCTTGACGGGGTGCATTAGGGTTAACTTGTGCACCACCTCCTCCAAAGAAACTTGAGAATATATCTTCAAAACCACCAAAGCCACCTGAGCCGCCGCCGAAACCAGAGAAACCAGAAGCTCCGCCGAAGCCGCCGCCACCAAAGCCACCATTGGCTCCAGCTTCACCATATTGGTCATAAGCAGCACGTTTTTGTTCATCCGAAAGCGTTTCGTATGCTTCTTGAACTTCTTTATATTTTTCTTCAGCACCCTCTTCTTTATTTAAATCGGGGTGATATTTTTTGGACATTTTACGATAAGCTTTTTTTATTTCATCTTGACTGGCATTTTTATCGACACCTAGTCGTTCATAATATTCAGTATTATTCATTTCTAAATTACTCACTTCCTTTACTAAATCAATTTTTCAATAGCACTATTTTACCACGTTTTTTCATTTTTGGCAAAAAAATTAGCACTCTTTTTATAAGAGTGCTAATTACACTATAAAAATTCTATCGCAAATTGATTTGTTCCACTATAAACCGAATCAACTGTAGATTCAGCCAACCAATATTTTCCTTTTATTGGATCAGTAACATGAAACTCATTTTTCTTTTCGTTATATCCATCTAAAATAACAGCATGCGTATTAGCTACAACCTTATAACCGTAATAATCATCGTAAGTGATATTAGGTTCAGCAAAATCAATCGTCACCCACATTTCAACTAAATGTTCTGATAAAACAGCATCTTTAATCTCGCTAATACTTTTTCCAGATAAGTCAGCAACTTGGATATTATTTTCTTGAGCAAAACTCATCAAAGCTGTGGGCCAAATCGTTGGAAAACCACCATCCGGGATGTCTTCATCAGACGTCCAAGGATTCCCAGCATAACCACTTCCTGGATCACCTCCCCAACCCACATAAGGCAAAGATTCAATCCAATCAGTAACCGTCCTACCCTGAGTTTTATCCAAATAGACCAATGCATTGTAAAAAGAAACAATTTCACATCCCTGGTAGGCTCCGATTGTCATTTGATTAACATCACCAGTTTTCATCAAAACATAATCGTACTTACCCTGACGATCAGTTTGGACAAAAGTTTTTGATGCAGATGTTAATTTTTTATCTTCTTGATTCTTAGGATTTACAATTAGAGTAAAAATAAGTAGACAGGCCACAAGAACAAATAAAATTACGATTCTTTTTTTAAAAAGTTTTTTCTTTTTAATAGTCATCTAATAAATCTTTTTTTCCCATCATAGATATTGTTCGATGTACAGTTTCAGCTTGTGCATCTATTATATTGTACTCTTTTGTCAAATCATAGGCTTCATATAAGACTGACAATTCTGTACAACCTAAAATGGTTACTTCACAATTCATTTCTGACGCGACATCAGACAAAATTTCCTTATAAAGCTCAAAATTAAGATTTCTATTTTCCTTAACTTCTTGATAAATCAAGCGATTTACCTTTTCTTGCAATTGATCATCTGGAATTACCGCTTCATACCCTTGTTCTTCCAAGGCCTCACGATAAACTCCTGTCAAAATTGTTCCTTCAGTCGCTAGCACGGCCACCCTCTTAGCTTTTGGAAAGTGATGGCTAATACTATCAACCGCAATGCGTGGCATATGTAGAATTGGAATTTCTGTTGCTTTTTGCATCTCATCAAAATAATAATGAGCCGTGTTACAAGGAACAACAAAAAATTTTGGTGAAAGTTGACTGTGGATCTTAATATCATCAATCAATTTTTCTTCTGGATTTTCCAATGAAGGATTCTTGATATAATCTGTTCGGTCAGGAATTGTCGCATGATTAACTACGATATAATTCAAATAATCTTGGTCACGATAAGCCTCTGTTCGTTCATTCAGCGTATGAATAAAACTTTCAGTCGCAAGAGTACCCATCCCCCCCAAGATTGTAAAGAAGTTTTCCATTATATCCCCCTGTCCTTCTTATTCTTAATTTTTATTTGTGAAAGTACGTTTTAAATGCCCCAATATAACGATGGAATGCATATTTCATCAAAAGATAACGTTTTGGTGAGTTATCCTTAGAATAAAATAGAGTTGTCCCATAGTTTCCTGAATTAATAAAACGACGAATTTCTTCTTTAAAACTAGGATTTACATATTTGAGCAATACTTTTTTAGGAACCCCTAACCAAAGTTTTGAACCTTTTCCATAAATTGTCTCAGTAAAAGGTTCATTGTTAATACGGTCAGCAACTAAATAACGTGTCAAATTGTAACCATTTAAAGTAACATAAAAGGAGCTTCGTCCTTGACGTAAGTTAATTTCAAAAAGTTTATAAGAGCCATCACGTGGGTCATATTTCATATCAAAATTAGCAAAGCCTGTATATTCAATTTTTTCAAGAAAATCCTGAATTTGTTGATAAACTTGTTGATTATAATCAGGCAAAATCGCCACATAATTTCCAATCGCTTTTGGACTTGGATCCTCAAGTAAGGGATGACCCAAACACATCATGCGAACTTTATGATTTTTATCTACATAAGCGTTCAGAACACGCATATTTTCATCCCCTCCAGGAATGAAATCTTGAATAATCATCTCATCAGGATAACCAGCTTCATAACAACGATGCAGCATCAACTTCATTTCTTCGTTAGATGCAATCGTGAACGCTTTTTTCTGCCCTTCAAAGTGCACATCTAAATAAGAAATAGAATTCCCTGGTTTTAAAATCATTGGATAAGGGAAAGTTAACTCATCTACTAAAGTATCTATTTCTGATTTTGGATTAACTAATACCGTTTTTGGATAAGGTAAATTATATTGTTCACAGATATTATAAAAATCAGGCTTATTTTCTAATTGACGATAAAGCGCGTAGTCAATATAAGGCACTTCAAAAAATTCCGAAAGCTCCTCACGATATTTTGAAGCAAGTAGGGCATAACCGTCCCCACAAGCTACTAAAAGATATTTCTTCTTACTGTCTTTATGTTTACTTGCAAAATCACGAAGCACCTGAATAAAAGTTTCTTCATGGTCAAAATTTTCATGAGTTTGTACTTCAACAATTTTTGAATACTTTGTTGGAGCTAATCCAGAAGCACTTAAAGCCAGAGAAGTAATTCCAAATTCTTCATGAAATGAACGAGCCATTCCATAGACGTTGATATCAGAACCTAACAAGATAGGTTGAAATTCATTTGTTTGTGACACAAAAACCTCCCTTAAAAATTAACCACAGCAGGTTTTTCACCATTATTGATGAAGTAAACATCATACCAAGTCAAGAATGAATAAATTGTCCAGAGTTTGCGACGTGCATCATTTTTATCTGCAAAGTTATCATCCAACATCTTCAAAAGTTTTTCTTGATCGAAGAATTCAGCAACAAAATCTTGTTCAAATAATTGACGAACAACTTTATAATATTTTTCTTCTCGCAACCAGTCTTTAATTGGCACTGGGAAGCCTAATTTTTTACGATTTGACCATTCTTCTGGTAAATGACGACGAGCTGCTTGGCGGAAAGCATACTTTGTATTATGTTCATTCAAAAGATATTTTGTAGGAATTTGTTCCGCTGTATGCATCAATTCAATATCAAGTAGTGGAACACGCAATTCAAGTGAGTGTGCCATTGCCATTTTATCAGCTTTAAGCAGGATATCTCCTGGCATCCATTGGTGCATATCAAGATATTGCATTTTACGAAGCTCAGAACCTTCTGGGGCCTTTTTGTAAGTTTTTCCAACAATATCTTTAACAGTTGGAGCTGCTTTAAATTCTTCTTTCAAAAGCTCTACTGATTCAGACTCATCAAATACTTTCGCTTGACCGATAAAGAAATCTTCAGCAGGCGCAAGTGATTCATAAAGATGTTTTTGACCTTTGAAATGTTTATTTTCAATACCACGAGCAATTGAGAAACGTAAAGATTTTGGTAATTTCTTCAAACCTTCTGCGAAAACACGAACCGCACGAGAATTTGTACTAAATCCATAAGACTCATAACCAGCAAAAAGCTCATCTGCACCTTCACCGCTCATTACAACACGTACATCACGTGCTGCTAATTCTGCGAGGAAAAAGAGTGGCACACAAGAAGGATTTGAATCTGGTTCATCCAAATAATATTGAATTTGTGGGAAATACTTGAACGCTTCATCTCCATGGATTTCACGAGAAGTATTGTTCAAACCAATCATATCAGTCAATTGTTTGGCTTGTTTAGATTCATTGAAAGTTCCTTGACCAAAACCAATAGAATAAGTATGTTCCGGACGAAGCGTTGAAGCAACATAACTAGAATCGACACCACTTGATACAAAAGCTCCAACTTCTACGTCAGCAAATTTATGAGCGTCAACAGAACCCAAAACAGTCTTATCAATCAAATCAATTGATTCTTCCAAACTCATATCTTTTTCATCAACTTTCATATCCCAATAAGGTTTGATATCCAAGACCCCATCTTTGTAAGTAAAGTAATGACCTTCTTTAATGCGGAAAACATTTTTAAAGAAAGTTTCATCAAGAGCAGAGTATTGGAAAGTCATGTAAGGTTTTAAAGCTTCTTTATTCAATTCTTTTTTGAAGTTTGGATGTTTCAAAAAACTTTTAATTTCTGAACCATACATGAAAGTTCCACCCATTTGAGTATAGTAAAGTGGTTTGATACCAAAATGATCCCGAGCACCAAACAATTCTTGTTTTTCTCTATCCCAAATAACAAAAGCGAACATTCCACGAAGCTTTTGAAGAAGTTCTACACCATATTCTTCATAACCATGCAAAAGAACTTCTGTATCAGCATGAGTTGTAAAATCATGACCTTTAGAGATAAGGTCCTCACGTAATTCGCGGAAGTTATAAATTTCACCGTTAAAAGTAATCAATTTACTTTTATCTTCATTAAAAATAGGTTGGTCTCCACCTTCAAGGTCAATAATACTCAAACGACGAAAGCCAATTGCAGCACCTTCATCAATAAATTCACCTGAACTACTTGGACCACGGTGAACAATAGTATTCATCATTTCTTCTAAAGTTTTTGATTTATCATTTTGATTCATCCGGTCAATAAAGCCGACAATTCCACACATTTGTATCTATCCCCTTATCATTTTTCCTTATTATTATACCACAATAATAAAAAATGATTTGACAGAAGGAAAATTATTCCCCACTATCAAATCACTATTTATATCTTTAAAATTTTTGAATTAGTTTGGCATTAAGAATGTTACACCAGCTGCACTCACGTGTGAGCGTGTATGACCCCATCCAAAGCCACTTCCACCTTCAACAACGTCAATTGTACCATCGGAATTTACCGCTGTTACAATAGCAACGTGACCATAAGGCGAACCTGCATATCCAACAAAATCAGTTGAGAATCCAGAAGCAATAACACCAGGAGCCGCACCTACTACATGGAGAACACCTTGTGCAGGGCCATTAGATGCCCATTGACCACCATTACCAGGCATGATGTTTCTGATGTAGATTCCTTGTGCAGCAAAGTGTTGCCATACGTAGTCAGTACATCCACCACCAGCATAAGGATTACCGATTGGTGTGCTATTAATACCTGATGAACTTGAACCACCAGAATTACCAGTATTTGTACTTCCACCACCATTAGAGCTATTAGAGCTTGATGAGCTATTAGAGCTTGATGAATTGCTACTTGAGCTGCTTGAATTTGATGATGTATTATTGCTACTTGTGTTTGAACTTGATGAACTTGATTGTGAAGCTTGACTAGATGAAACAGTTGAAGTTGCTTCTTCTACCGCTTTAGTTGTTGCTGCTGTAGAAGCTGCTTGAGCCTTAGCGGCCTCTTTTTGTTGTGCTTCATAAGCTGCTTGTTTTTTGGCTGCTTCTTGGGCTGCTTTTTCTGCGGCTGCTTTTTCATCTAATAAAGATTGTTTTTTATCTTGCGCAGTAGCAATTGTTGCTTGATAATTCAAAGTAGCAACTTTAAGTTCAGCTTGTTGTGAAGTCAACTCTTGAGCTTGAGAATCTAAACTTTGTGAAAGAGAAACGAACTGGTTATAGTTCTTTTTAACAGTTTCTGACTTTTGACTAAGTTCTTTTTGCTCTTTTTCTTGTTGTTCCAACATTTGTTTGTTGGCACTAGAAACTGTAGCAATCGCTGTTACTTTTTGAATAACATCTGTCAAAGATTTTGAATTAACAACAGCATCCATATAATTTGTTGCTGAGCTGTTAACTTGAGCACTACGTGCTTGAGCTTCCAATGTCTTTGTACGTTCTGCGATACTTTCATTCAATGTTGCAATTTGTGCGTTAAGCGCTTTTGCTTCACTTTCGATTTTAGCAATTTGAGCTTTTGTGCTTGCTTGTTTTTGTTGTAAGCTATCAACTTTTGATTGTAAGCTATCAACTTGTGCTTGGGCTTGAGCCTTTGCAGACTGCGCACTTGAAATTGTCGCATCTTGTTTAGCAATATCTGAATTTGTGTCAGCGTAGACCCCTGACAACGGTGCTGCAGCAGAGAGTACCACTGTAGACATTAAAATAGCTGAGATAATCTTTTTTTTCATAACTGTAATTTTTTAATTTTTCCTCCCATTAAGTTCGGTTGAATAAACATATTATACTATTCCTACCCACCCAAAATATTTCTTTATGGTTACAAAACGCTTTCTAATTGTATCTTCCGTGACTTTTCTTTAATCTGTAAAAGATTTCTAAAGGAAATTGCAAGGCTACAGCTAAGATAATATTAAGCAAAAGTGTAGGCGCTAACTGGTAAACAACAAAATTAATAAAGTTTAAATGTGCAAATCCAAAAGCTGCCATAATGATCGCACTAAAAACTTCAAAAGCCGTCACAATAATGATTGTTGTAAATAACCGTGTCCAGCGATTAGTAAATATGGTTATCTGTATATTATATATAAAAAGAGCAATAAGTGGGAACAATAAGGTCGCAATTCCATAAATCCCTAGGTAATAACTATCATATATTGCCCCCAAAACTGCCGCTAAGATGATAATATAGCTTGGTCTATGCTGAGTGACACTGTACATCAGAAATATCAAAAATAAATGACTCACTGGTACCCATGTCCCGCTGCTAAACCCTGTTAATATATGGGTAATTTGACCGTCCAAAATCATTAGTAAAAAAAGAATAATTGGACTAAAAAATTGAAATGTAAATCGACTCACTACTTAATTCCTTATATTCTAGTTGGTTTTAACAAATTAATGCTTTATTTTCTATAAGTATAATAATAATTAATACTCATTTAGCAAAAACTACTGACCGTCAATTTTGCTTTTGACCACAAAGACGAATCTGATATCATAGAGATTTGTTTCTGGTTTGATATAAACCATTTTACCAAGGCCATCACTATCTTGCTTTTCACCGATAACCTTTCCTATAAGTAAACCACTTGGTGTTCCACCTTGACTACCAGAATTCGTTCCAAGACCACTAGTAAAGACGGAATCTCCATTTTTAAATTTCCCTTGTGAGTCGATATTTTTGACTACATAAGCCTCTTGTTGGGAATCATAGCTGCTCAAAATGCCATAAATAGGTGAGCCGTCACTTTCAATTCTTACAGGAATTTTATTATCAATTCCTTTAGAAGAACTCAAAAGTGCAACTTTTGAACTATTTTTATTCACTTGAGTTACTCGACCAACAACGCCACCATTTGCCATAACAATCATGCCTGTTGTCAAGCCATCCTTACTACCGCTATCAATCACTAGTGTATCATTCCATGAAGAAGGCTCACGAGTAATCACATTTGCAGCAACCGTTTGATAATCAGTTAAAGTTTCTTGGAGTTTCAAAGCTTTTTTCAACTCTTTATTTTCTGACTCAAGGCCGCTTAATTTATTATCATCATCTTTTGACTTTGCCAATTGTGTTTTTAAACTTTGGTTTTGTTGGTAGGTATCCATCAGATTCGACAATTCATTAGCCTTGTCTTGAACAAAGTGGATAGGTGCCACAAGTACTCTGTCAACAAAACTTGTCCCATCATTAATGGTTTGAGTCATTGCTGACGGATTACGGTTAGACTTAAAATTTTTGGCAGAGATAAAAATTGCTGACATCGCTGCAATAATGATAATGAGTGCAATAATAATAAGCTTACTTAAGTTAATTTTTTTCACTATTCTATGTTCCCTTCGGTAATATGTTTCAAACTCTCTAAATTAAATTTGAAAGCTCTGTGATTTCACATAGCCCTTTGCATAAGCAAAAGCAATTCTTATATCGTTTATCTCTTTGAACTAATCTTCACTTTCAATCCGATAGTCGTATAAGTTCTTCTTACTCGTACCTTATTTTATCAAATTTGACAGAATTTTGATAGAATAGTAGTAATAAATTTCTGTAAGCGGTTTTTAACTATTTTAAAATAGTTATGTTTATCATAATAATCAGTATTGGGGAGAATTTTTTATGAATCATATTCCAGTTTTCGGTGAAAAAAATGAAGAGAAAAATTATCAGGCAAGATATGGTGTCTATTCGATTGTCGCAAGAGAGAATAAAGAAATTTGTCTCGTCCAGGCACCCAATGGAGCTTATTTTCTTCCTGGGGGAGAAATTGAAGCGGGGGAAGATCAAGAAAAAGCACTTCATCGTGAACTCATGGAAGAGTTAGGAGCTACCGCTGAAATTGGAGAATTTTTAGGGCAAGCAGATGAATATTTTTATAGTTCGCATCGTGATAAATATTATTATAATCCCGCCTATATTTATAATACTAAGAATGTCCGCTTTGATTACAAACCTCTCGAAGATTTTAACCATATTAGCTGGTTTGACCCAGAAACAGCTATTAGTAAACTCAAACGTGGCTCTCATAAATGGGGAGTTCAAGAGTGGTTAAAGAAATAAAAAATCGTCTGATTGACGATTTTTTATTTACTTATTTATTATTCTTACGCCTTCGTTGCCAGCAACAATCACTTTTTTAACCATGTTATTAAAGAGGCCGTGTTCAACAACTCCAACCATTAAATCAAGCTCTTCAGCAAGTTTTTCTGGTTCTTTAATTTGAGAGATATGAAGGTCAATAATAAAGTGATGCATATCCGTTATCAATCTCTCGTTTTCCTCATTTAGACGCCAAGTTGGAGCATAACCAGCCTCTTCAAATTTTTTAAAAACTTGTCGTGAGCCATAAGGAATAACTTCTACAGGAATTTTAAAGGAGCCTAGATTTTCTGATAATTTACTTTCATCAACAATCCAAATATAGTCTTTTGAATAGGTTGCAACAATTTTTTCCATTAGAAGTGCTGCTCCACCACCTTTAATACCATTTAGTGAAGAATCAATTTCATCTGCGCCATCAACTGTTAAATCAACATAATCTACTTCGTCAATAGAGGCTAAAGGAATTCCAAGAGCTCTGGCTTGGCTACTTGTTACATTAGACGTTGTTACACCCGTAATTTCCAATTGTTCTTCGGAAATTCTTCGACCCAATTCTTCGACAAAATAGGCTGCTGTTGACCCAGTTCCTAAACCAACGACCATTCCCGATTTAACAAATTCAGCCGCTTTTATGCCGACTTGTTTTTTTAAATTATCCATTTTACCTCCTTGAATACTTTGATATCATGCTGACCTAATTATAACAAAAAAGCTACCTAAAGTAGCTTTTTTATCTGTTTATATTAACTAATATATTCTTCCAAATATTGAGGATTATAAATCATGATCTTATTATCAATCACATCAATTACTTTCTCATCCTTTAAATCGTGGAGAATACGATTGACACTGTTTCTTGTAGAAATACCACAGAAGCCTGCAATATCCTCATTAGTAACTGTGAAATCAATCAAAATTCCATCTTTCTTACGAATGCCAAAATCATCAATTAAACTATGGAGACAAGCACAAACTGCTCCTTTTTTACCATTAATTGTCATTTTTTGAAGAATTTCTAAATTAAGTGCCAATCTTCTTTTATAAAAATCATCAACAACTCTAAATAAATTTAAATCTTCGCGTACCCAATCCCAAAAATCGCTCCGCGAAATTTTATAAAAATTAGCCGTTGGAGATTCTACTCTGACATTAAATAATGCTGAGATTCCATCATTTTGTTTTTCTTCCAATAAAGAAACAAAATCTGGCTGCGCAACATACGCGATATTAAATTCACGACCATCTCTTAAAATATTGCTAATCTTCGCTACACCATCTTTAAGGACATAGATATATTCTGACTCAATTCCTTGATACATAATATAGCTATGCTTTTTACGTGTTACGACACTGACTTTTTTTTGCTCTAGTGTATTGATTAGATATTCAATGTTTACGTTTGCCATTTCTTCCATCTTGTTAAAACTCATCTACTCGCTAATTTGTTCATTTATTCGCCTATATAAGGCTGTAGCCATTTTATTATATCATTTTTTATGTAAATCATTAAAATCAAACTTTAGAACTTGATTTTTGATGTTTACCATGAATGAGATAGTATATAATCCAAACAATTACAACTGCGGGAGCACTGTACAGATACAAATTTCTGAAACCAAGCATACCATTTCCAAGCATTGGAATAATTGCTCCAAGAACAATAGGTCCTCCACCAACACCTAAATCTAAAAATCCAAAGAAGGTAGAAGTTGCAACACCGATACGATCTTTACTTGAATCACGAATAGCAATTGCTTGACCAAATGGTGCAACACCACCGTAACCAAGACCGAAGGCTCCACCAGCAATTAATAAGACAACAAAGCCAATAGCTGGACTGAAGAAACCGGCTAAGCCAACAAGAAGCATTGCCACTGCAAAGAAAATAAATGTTGGATTGAAAATCCAGTTATCCCCTTTAGTATCGAATAAACGACCTGTGAATGGACGTGAAACAAAGATTAATACGGCATACATCGTGAAGAACAATGATCCCGCAAGTGGAATTTTAAGATCTGTTGAAAATGAACCCATTCCTGTTAAAATAGCTGAGTCAATAAATCCGGCTAAAAAGGCAATAATTGAAATAGGGAGGGCCGATTTTTCAATATATCGTTCGACACCTTTAGGCTCATGCGCCAGGGCATAGGCACGCTCTTCTGCAGAAAATTCTTTGACACGAACAAAGAAAATTAATATGAAGGTAATAACCAACAAACCAAGAGCAATTCCAAGTAAAGAACCAAAACCAAGTGAAGAGTAAATCATGATTGAAAGGGCAGGACCAACTGCAGCTGCCAAGGTAACAGATAAAGCGTAGTAACCAATCCCTTCACCACGACGTGAAGCAGGGACAACATGTCCTGCAATTGTCCCTGAGGCTGTTGCACCAATCCCAAAACCTGCTCCTTGAATCACTCGAATCAAAAAGAGTAAGGGAATATTAGTTGTCAAATAATAACCAAAAGTTAAAACAAGAAAAATAAGTCCACCAATATAGAGCAATCGCTTCATTCCGATACGTGTGATATTAATCCCCGTCCAAACTCGACCAATAAGGGCTCCAATAACAAAAACGCTTGATAAAGAAAGACTAACAACTGTTGATTGATGAAGTTGTTGAAGCGCATAAGTCCCTATTGAGGAGGTTAAGACATAAAAAACAATATAAAATAAAAAACTAATAAGCGTGTTAATAACGAAAGTAGGAGTAAAAATACTTTCTTTTTTCATGATTTTTTCCATTTCTAAGTAAAAGAGTCTCTGCTCTTTTTATGAGTGACTAAGTAAGACTATTATTTTCTAACGATGAGTGTATTGCATGTGGCATGATTAACAATATAAGATGCAACTGAACCAACAACTACACGCTCTATATAACTAATCCCTGTTGCGCCAATTACAATCAAATCAACATTTTCTTGCTTAGGAATTTTTGTTGCCATTGCTACTTTAGGTGAGCCATATTCCAAAAGTGTTCTAACATTTGTTAGTCCTTCATCCAATGCTTCCTTAGCAAATTGTTGCAATAAAAGTTTTGTTCCATTTTCATGCTGTTCTTCGGCAATTGTGTCGTAAGTATTCACGGCAAGAAATGAACGTTTTTCAATAACGTTGGCTAAGATGAGCTCAGCGTCATTGCGCTTAGCAACTCTAACTGCTTCATCAAACGCTTTAAGTGATTCTGCTGAACCATCCATACCAACTAAAATTCTTGAATATTTTTGTTCCATGCTAACTGTCCTTATCTAATTAACCGATAGCTGAGATATTTCTTACTTCAAAAGCAAATTTTCCATCTTCAGTTTTTATAAAACCGTGGTGATTTGAAACAAATTCAATTGCTTCATCCATGTTAACGAAGTCTTGAATGACACTGCGTACTTTAGTATCGCCTACATAGTTTGGTGTTGAATTTTCTTCATATGAAGAAAGTCCTTTAAATTCAAATTTCATTTCGAAATTCCTTTCTTAATTAACAATAATTTCTATTTTTGAGAAACGGGAATCTTGTTGTTCTCAAATGTTTTTAAGTTACTCAATTATTTTAAACAAAAGCGATACGAAGCGCGACCACAATTTTTGATACCAAGCATTGATATCTATCATTGATAACATTTGTTACTCTTTATATAAAAAAATACTGACAGATTTGTCAGTATTTAATCTTTATTCTTTAATAAGCTTGAGCAGTTTCCATTTCTGACTCTCTTTCTGATTCTTCGACTGAATTGGAAGTAGTGTTCATTCTCTTTTTAGCCGTGGTCATCATTAAACGAATCCGATTCAATTGATTGACCGCAGAAACTCCTGGGTCATAATCAATGGGAGCGAGATTGGCTCCTGGGTACTGACGACGAAGTTCTTTCATCATTCCTTTACCAACGATATGGTTAGGAAGACAACCAAATGGTTGAAGACAAATGATATTGTTCACCCCTTTTTGCAAGAGTTCAATCATTTCGCCAGTGAGGAACCAACCCTCACCAGTATGATTCCCAATTGAAATCACTTCTTCAGTTGATGCTGCAATATCATAAATTGATTCAATAGAATCAAAGCGTTTTGAGGCTTTCAAGGCTTTATTCATTGGTTTTTCCAACATATTAATAATACCAATGAAAGTTTTAGCCATGAGTTTATTTTTCTTACTAAAGCCAATCTCATCTGCTTTCCAGATTTGATTGTACAAGCTATAGTTCATGAAGCCAATTAAATCAAGAACAACTGCTTCGCCACCCTCTCCTTCAATTATTGACACAATATCATCATTTGCTGTTTTACTATATTTAACCAAAATTTCACCGACAACACCCACTCGTGGTTTTTGAATATCCAAAAGTTCAATTTGGTCAAATTCAGCAACAATTTTTTTCATGTTACGATTAAATTCAAAAATTGATCCAGATTCTACATTTTTCCGAGCTTTTTCTAACCATTTCGCATGTAATTCATTGACAGAACCTTCAATGGCTTCATATGGTCGAGTGCGATAAACGACTCTTTCAAATAAATCTCCATAAAGAACTGCAATCATAAAGCGTGTTAAAAGTGGAACTGTGAATTTAAATCCTTTTTCTGTTCCTTGATTACCCATTGATAGGGAAACAACAGGTACTTGTGGGAAACCTGCATCAATTAGGGCTTTACGCAATAAAGGAATATAGTTTGTTGCGCGACATCCCCCACCTGTTTGAGTCATCATGACCGAAGTATTATCAAGGTCATATTCTCCTGACTGAAGAGCTTCAATGAGCTGACCTATTGTAATAATCGCTGGATAACATGAGTCATTATTAACAAATTTCAACCCATTATTGACAGAAGTATTGCTTTCCGGTAGAGAAACGACATTATATCCCGCAGCGGCAAAAGCTGTATCTAATAGCCCTTCTTGGTGAATTGGTGACAACATTGGTAAAAGAAGAGTGTGTTTTTTAGCCATTTCTTTTGTGAAAGCTGGTGTTTCTTGTACTAATTCGTGAACTTCGGTGCTTGCTTCAATATTATGACGCACGCGCTCTGAAACTGCTGCTTTCAGACTACGTAAACGAATCCGAACAGCTCCCATGTTTGATCCTTCGTCAATTTTCAAGACGGTATAAAGCTTATTGTGTCCACGCATGATTTCTTCTACTTGGTCTGTCGTTACGGCATCAAGACCACAACCAAAGGAATTAAGTTGAACAAGTTCTAGATTTTTATTTTTACAAACAACATTTGCAGCTGCATAAAGGCGGCTATGGTAAACCCATTGATTAACCACACGCAGACCAGAAACTTCGGCTAAATGACTAATAGAATCCTCAGTCAAAACGTGGAAACCTTCTTGAGTGATGATGTCAGCAATTCCATGATTGATTTCTGGGTCCAAATGATAGGGACGTCCAGCGAGAACAATGGCTTTTTCATTATTTAAATTAATTTGCATGAGCAGCTCTTCTGCTTTAAGGCGCAAATCTTCTTTAAATTTATCCATTTCTTCAAAGCCATGTTGGACAGCAGCTTGTACTTCCGTAAGATTGACAGAAATCCCTTGGGCGGTTAAAGCCTTATGAACATTAACAGCTACTCCTTCCGGATTGGCTAGATTAATGAAAGGATGAAGATAATTAACTTGCCCTTCACGAATTTCATCGATATTATTTTTAAGAACTTCAGGGTAAGATTGCACAATCGGACAGTTAAAATGGTTTTGAGCATTTTTTTGTTCTTCTTGTTCAAAAAGGACAGATGGATAGAAGATATTTGGAACGCCCTGCTTAATCAAAGCCATAATATGTCCATGACTCATTTTGGCTGGATAGCATACCGTATCTGAAGGAATGGTTTCAATTCCTTCTTCAAAGAGTTCTTTATCAGAGCGAGGGCTTAAAACAACACGGAATCCAAGATCTGTCAGCATCGTGTGCCAAAGCGGATAGTTTTCATACATATTGAGTACACGTGGTATCCCAATTTCTCCTCTGGTTTGTTTTTTCTTGCTTAAGCTATGGTAACGGAAAAGTTTTTTATACTTGTAATCAACTAAGTTAACTTTTTTATCTTTTTTAGCGACTTTAACTTTTGTAGCTTTTTCGGCACCACGTTCGCAACGGTTCCCAGTTACAAACTTATTCCCATCATTGAAGACCGTTAGGGTCATTTTACAGTTATTTTCGCAAAGACCACAGACCATAAATTCTTTATGAGTTGTGAATTTTTCTAATTCATCAAGTTTTAGAATTTCTGATTCTTTATTTGCTTCTTGGTTATCTAGGGAAATCAAAGCACAACCATAAGCTCCCATTAGTCCAGCGATACTTGGACGAACCACTTCGCGCTCAGAAATTTTTTCAAAAGCACGTAGAACGGCTTCATTGTAAAAAGTTCCCCCTTGAACAACGATTTTCTTACCAAGTTCTTCTGGACGTTTTACTTTTATAACTTTATAGAGGGCATTTTTAATGACACTGTATGAAAGGCCTGCGGATATATCTCCAACAGTCGCTCCTTCTTTTTGAACTTGTTTTACTTTTGAGTTCATGAAGACGGTACAACGAGAACCCAAGTTAACTGGATGCTCAGCCAAAAGTGCTTTTTGTGAAAATTCACGAACATCATGTTTTAGTGAATGGGCAAAGGTTTCAATGAATGAACCACAACCTGATGAACAAGCTTCATTAAGTTGAATACTTGATAGAGCGCCATCACGAATCCGCATAGCTTTCATATCTTGTCCACCAATATCAAGAATGAAATCTACTCCTGGATTGAAATAATCAGCGGCCTTATAATGAGCCATTGTTTCAACTTCACCATAATCAACATGAAGTCCTGCTTTAATCAGGTGTTCTCCATAACCCGTTACTGTTGATTTTGCAATATAGACGTCCGCTGGAAGTTTAGCATAGACATCTTTTAAAATATTAATGACAGATTCAAGCGGTTCTCCATTGTTAGAACCATAATGGTCATAAAGAATATTTCCTTCATCATCAATAAGAACAACTTTTGTTGTGGTTGAGCCGGCATCAATTCCTAAGAAGGCAGCTCCATGATGTTCAGACAGGTTCTTATAGTTAGCCGTTGCTTTGGCATGACGCATCCGAAATTCATCAAGTTCTGCTTGATTTTCAAAAAGTTTATCCATTGTATCTTGTGGAATTAAGCTGTCTGAATCATCATTTTCTAAACTATGAATTAAATCAGTTGCTGTTTTCTGACTTGTTTCTTCATAGAGCGCAGCTCCCATTGCCACAAAAAGTTGTGGATTTTCTGGGAAGATAATATTTTCTTCTTTTAAATCCAAGGTTTCGATGAAACGTTTGCGTAATTCACTCATAAAGAAAAGCGGACCGCCTAGAAAGGCTACATTTCCTTTGATTTTTCGCCCACTTGCTAAACCTGCAATGGTTTGATTGACAACGGCTTGAAAAATACTAGCAGCAATATCTTCACGACGCACTCCTTCATTTAACAGCGGTTGAACGTCGGTCTTGGCAAAAACGCCACAGCGTGATGCTATCGGATAGAGTTTTTCGTAGTTTTTAGCTAACTCATTGACACCATTGGCATCAACTTTCAAAAGGGCTGCCATTTGGTCAATGAAAGCACCTGTCCCACCGGCACATGTTCCGTTCATACGTAATTCTTGAGTCCCGTTATCAAAAAAGGTCATCTTGGCATCTTCACCACCCAGCTCAATCATCACGTCTGTTTGGGGAATGAATTTTTCAATGGTAATTGATGAAGCGATAACTTCTTGAACAAAAGGAACATCAATAACTTCCGCAAGTCCCATTCCTCCTGAGCCGGTAATGGCTAGTTCTAGATTTAAATCTCCATGTTCTTCTATAAAATCTTTGAATACTTTGATAGTTGCTGCTTTCACATCTGAAAAATGGCGCTCATAGCGTGAGAAAATGAGCTTAAAATTTTCGTCAAAAACGACGAGTTTTACTGTGGTTGATCCAACGTCAATCCCTGTTTTATAAATTTGTGTCAAGATGGTCTCCTAGTTATGTGAGAAATATCACTTGAACAAGTCCGCTAAGCTCTTAATATTTTTTCGGCAAGTTAAATTTGAAATCTAACTTATCTTTTGGACGCAGAATTTTGATAAAAAGTAATTTAGACGGTCTGTTGCTTATCTTATTATATGTTCATTTTATCATTTGTCATAAGAAAAGCAACCAGCAAAAAGGGCGTGGTTGTCATATAAACGACAATTCAAAACAAGCTGTTGATTATGTTAAAAGACTTTGACATCGAATGACAAAATCTTTTGACTAAATTCTTTAATGACTTTAATCTAATTTTTGATTATAATGGAGTTAAATAGTACAATGTGAAAAATTAGACAAAACAGTCTATCGGGACTGGGTCTTTTTGAAACTGGAAAGATGGTTTTTTATGGTTAAATCAGATGATTTACGTGTGAAACGAACGAGAAAATTGATTAGTCAGGCTTTTTTTGGTTTGTTACGCAAGAAAAAATTTGAAAAGATTTCAATTCAAGAAATTGCCGATTCAGCCATGATTAATCGGGCAACTTTTTATGCTCATTATGCTGACAAACAAGATTTATATGATAGTTTGATTGACCAATTTTTAGCTAGCTTCACTGGCATTTTAGATGAACAAAATTTGGTCGATGGTAACAATGTTCATGTCAAAGAAATTGAAACTGTTCTGAGTCGCTTTTATGAATTTGTTAAGGACAAACCAGAGGTTGCACAAATGATTACTGACAGAGCGCATGATCAACGGTTAAAAAATCGATTTCTGGAGATTTTATCTGAACGCTATACCGAGTTATTTGAAAAACTGGAAGTTAGAGAAAAAGATGTTGTGGTTCCCAATGATTTTGTAATTTCTTATATCAGCTCGATTTTGGTGGGAACTTTAGACTGGTGGGTTAGCACTTCTACACAAATGTCTGCTCGAGATTTTGCTCATTTGATTATCAAATTAATTTCTAATGGTCATTTAACCGTCCTTGGGGTCAATATTAATCGCGAAAATTAAAAAAGTTACTGATGGAACTTCTAGGATAGCCGTTGTTTTTCAACTTACGGATACCTTCAAATTTTCATCAGTAACTTTTTATTTTTTCAAATTTTCTATTTCTTCGGTTGTTAAAGGACGATAGGCTCCTAGCGCTAAATCTGAATCTAATGCTAAATTGCCCATCCGAATGCGTTTGAGATAGAGAACGTACATTTCAACAGCTTCAAACATCCGTTTGACTTGATGAAATTTTCCTTCATGAATAATCACACGAATTTCACTAATCCAGCCAGATTGACTCTCTCCTTTGTAAATACTTTCAATGAATAATTCTCCTGGTCGTGCTTTTTCTCCATTTTTTAGAGTCAAGCCCTCAGCAAATTTATTGACAATTTCGTCAGTAACTTTTCCATCAATTCGCGCAAAGTATTCTTTTTCAATATGCTTTTTGGGTTGAGTTAAATCATGTCCCAATGCTCCGTCATTCGTTAAAATTAAAAGTCCCTCAGTATTTTTATCTAAACGTCCGACTGGAAAAATATCCTCACGAAAATCTTTTTCCGATAATAATTGAACAACTGTCTTAAAAAGATTATCTTTTGTTGCAGAAACAAGACCTTGCGGTTTATTTAATAAGTAATAATAATATTCTTGGTAATCTAAAATCTCACCATCAAAGACGACTTGTCTAGAATTCTTGTCTACTTGAAACCTGCCGTCTCGCTGAACTTTCCCAGCAACCGTCACGCGCCCTTTTTTCAATAGAATTTTGACTTCACTACGGCTTCCGAGGCCACTTTCTGCTAAAAATTTATCTAGTCTCATGTCTTTTATTATATCAGATTTTGCTGACAGGTCTGTCAGTAAAATAATGAAAAAAAAGTTACTGACAGAATTAAAAAAATTACTGACAGAATTTCTGTCAGTAATTTTTCTCATTCTTATTCTCCATAAATATCTGCATCTGTCAGCTTAAAAATAATCATTGTTTCTGGTGGATATGCTGCCAATTGATTGGCAAAACTGTCATCATCATCTTTTTTGACTTTTGCTTTGATATTAATGGTCACTTTTTGATGTTCTTCAACAAGTGCGTCATAAAGTGTTTTTAAATCGGCAATATCTTGGCTGCTGGCTTTGGGTAAAATCGTATATTTGGTGTAATCTTTATCAAACCAAGAACCTTCTTTTTCAAAATCAACTGATGAATTTTCACGAATTTGCAATTTAGCTGAGATATCATAATCATAATCTTGCTGTTCAATCATTTTAGCAATTTTTACCATTGATTCATAATCACCACTTGCTTTTAATTTCAAAGTGGCTTTATAAGGAATCCCAGCAAGCTCTAAGCGACCCGCAATCATAAATGGGTCTGGCTCAGTTCCCTTGTCATCAAGTTGAGGTGGAGCAAAATTGACTGAGATTGAATAACCTTTTGTCAGTAATTGCTCATATTGCGTGATGACTTCTTCTAATTCGAGTCCATCAATAAACTCATTAAATGTACGCTCAGTGAGTTTGTTATTTTCAGCGGCTTCTTCTTTTGGATAGATAATTTTTACTTGATAGGTCATATCTACTATTATATCAAGATGTGAGCATAAATTGGGAAAATGCGAAGAAAAAATAGAAAATTTTTTGTTTCTATTTTTAGTCAGCATCAAAATTTATTTTTTTTATCACTTTTTATTGGTGCAAACTCAATTATTATAGATTTTTATTTTTTATAAAAAAATAAATTAAATAGGCTAGGAAATTCAGCCTTTTTGCGTTAAAATAGTCTTTATGACATTAACACAAGAATTTGATACGATTGCGGCGATTTCGACACCGCTTGGTGAAGGAGCAATTGCCATTGTTCGTTTATCAGGGACAGATGCCCTAAAAATTGCTCAATCTGTCTATAAAGGAAAAAATTTAACTCAAGTTGCTAGCCATACGATTAATTATGGCCATATTTTTGAAGAAGAACGTCTCGTTGACGAAGTCATGGTTTCAGTCATGCGTGCGCCTAAAACATTTACACGCGAGGATATTGTTGAAATAAATACGCATGGTGGAATTGCAGTCACACAAGAAATTTTGCAATTACTTTTACGTAATGGCGCAAGACTCGCTGAACCTGGCGAATTTACCAAACGTGCCTTTTTAAATGGACGAATTGACTTGGCTCAGGCTGAATCTGTCATGGATTTAATTCGAGCTAAAACTGACAAAGCTGCCAACATTGCCGTAAAACAACTTGACGGAAGTCTTTCAAAAATGATTAATAACATTCGTCAAGAGATTCTCGAAAGTTTGGCACAAGTCGAGGTCAATATTGACTATCCAGAGTATGATGATGTGGAAACAATGACTTCACAAATGCTCCTTGAAAAAACGGCTCATTTTGAACAGCTTTTGGAAAATCTTTTATCAACAGCTAAACGCGGAAAAATTTTAAGAGAAGGTTTAAAAACGGCGATTATTGGTCGGCCAAACGTTGGAAAATCAAGTTTACTTAATCAATTGCTTCGTGAAGAAAAAGCCATTGTCACTGATATTGCTGGAACAACGCGCGATGTCATTACTGAATTTGCCAATATTGGCGGTGTTCCTCTTGAACTAGTGGATACTGCTGGTATTCGTGAAACAGATGATTTAGTTGAAGCGATTGGGGTTGAACGTTCTAAAAAAGCTTTGGCTGAAGCTGATTTAGTTTTACTCGTTTTAGATGCCTCAAATGAATTGACTGACAAAGATTTAGAGCTCTTAGAACTGTCTAAAAATTCAAATCGCATTGTTCTACTCAACAAAACCGACCTGCCAGAAAAAATTGATAGCACTCAAATTTCTGGTGATTATATCCGAATTTCAGCTCTTAAAAATGAAAACTTAAATGCTGTTGAAGAAAAAATCAATCAAATTTTCTTTGCCGGTGAAATTGAAGCCAAAGATGCAACGGTATTATCTAATGCCCGCCACATTTCAATTGTTGAAGAAGCTTTGAAGGCTCTTAAAGAAGCAAACTCTGGGCTTGCTCTGGGCTTACCTGTTGATTTAATTCAAGTGGATGTCACACGTTGTTGGCAATTACTCGGAGAAATCACAGGGGAAGCTGCCCCAGATGAATTGATTACACAACTTTTTTCACAATTTTGTTTGGGAAAATAAAAAAGAGTTCAAATGAACTCTTTTTTTTACTGACAGAAATTGGTCAATCATCAAATCATCCCTTTAATTTCTGTCAGAGATTTTCTAACAAACTGGTCAGTCATTCCACCGAAATAAGTTCCTTGAAAGTTTCGACCGTTAATCACGATTAATTTTTTATCGACGCGATAAGCTCGAACGTATTTGGCAGCTTTTCCTATTTCTTCTTTATCAAATATTTCTTCGATTTCAGTTCCAGCATTTTTAAGTAAAATTTTTAAATTACTTACTGACAGACTTGTCAGTAAAATATCTGGTTCTAAAAGTTGCAAAAGTTGCGGAAATTTCATCTTGAATTGTTCTTGTTGGCTCTTAGCTAAACCTGGCCAAACTGGATGTGTCGCAATTGGGGTAAACAAATCAATATGTAAGGCTCGATTAATTTGATTTTCAGATTCTTTATAAGCTGAATCAAAAACAGGTAAAAATTTTGCTAACTGATTGAACCAAGGACTAGGATTGTATTCAAAATACCGATTGAGATTTGACTTGTAAGTTTCCAAATTTACTGACGAAAATTCTGTCAGTAATTTTTCATAACGTTGATTTTCACCAAATTCTGCATAAGAAGCATTTTTACTGACCGTCAGTATTTTTAAGTCTGATTTTTCATATTTGGCTAAGTCACCAAACCACAAAAGTGGCATACTATTTGGAATCAAAACTTCTGACAGCTCAGCTTTATTTTTTAAGTCGATAAAATCTGTCCACGTTTCTAAAATCAAGTGGTCTAATTTTTCATTATTCATTTTACTCATCAATCAAAGCCCCCGTCAACACTAACTTGAGCAATCAAATCAGGAAACTCATCTGCATTTTTAAAAATTTCAACTGCTTCTTTTCTAGCCACTTCTAAAATATTATAATCATTGACTAAATCAGCCGCAATAAATTCTGGAAGTCCTGACTGACGAAGTCCAAAAATCTCTCCAGAACCACGCATTTTTAAATCTTCTTCGGCTAAAATAAAACCATTTTGTGTTTCTGTCATAATTTTCATCCGTTGTTTTCCTGAATCGGACTTAGGATTTGCTACTAAAATGGCATAAGATTTTTTTGTTCCCCGACCAACACGACCACGCAATTGGTGAAGCTGCGAAAGTCCAAAGCGGTCAGCATCCATAATCACCATAATGGTAGCATTAGGAACATCAACTCCCACTTCAATCACTGTTGTTGAAACCAAAATATCTAATTTTTTAGCCTTAAATTCTTGCATGATTTGGTCTTTTTCATCATTTTTCATTTTTCCATGTAAAAGACCAATTTTGGCAAATAATCCAAAGTATTCATTTAATTCCGCAAAAAGAGCTTCTGCGTTTTTCAGGTCCAACGTTTCACTTTCCTCAATTAAAGGTGAAATAAAATAAACCTGTGAATCTTTAGCAACCTCTGCTTTTATCCAACTTAAAACTTCGGAAAATTGTTCATGTTTGACCCACCTTGTAGTAATGGGTTGACGTCCCTTGGGTAGTTCATCAATAATTGAAACATCCATATCCCCAAAAGCCGTAATCGCAAGCGTTCTTGGAATGGGTGTAGCTGTCATCATTAGAACATCTGGATTTTGCCCTTTTTCTCGTAAAATTTTTCGCTGATTAACTCCGAAACGGTGTTGTTCATCTGTAATCACAAGACCCAAATTATAAAAATCGACCCCTTCTTGAATCAGCGCATGAGTTCCAACTACCATATGTGTATGACCACTAACTAAATCAGCCAAAATCTCGCGGCGCTCTGCCACTTTCAAACCCGAAACCAAAAGTGAAATTTGCAATTCTGGAAAAAGAGCTTTCAAGTTTGCAAAATGCTGACGGGCAAGGATTTCTGTTGGTACCATAATTGCTGCTTGAAAATTCGCCAAACAAGCCGCGTACATGGCAAGGGAAGCAACAACTGTTTTACCAGAACCCACATCACCTTGCAAAAGTCGATTCATGTGATAAGGAGATTTCATATCCGTCAGAATCTCTGACAAAGCGCTTAATTGAGCACCTGTCAGTTCAAAAGGTAATTCAGAAATCTTCCGATCAATTTCTCCTTGCTCAAAAACAACTTCTAATCCTGCTCGGCCCGATTTTTCTTTATTTTTTAAGGCCTGTAATTTCAACTGAAACATGAATAATTCTTCAAATTTTACACGACGTAAAGCCTGCTTATGAGCTTCCATATCTTCAGGAAAATGCATAGCCAAAACGGCTTCTTGCCGGTTCATCAGACGATATTTTTTAATCAAAAATTCTGGTAAGTTCTCAGGTAATTCTGATAGAAGATCTGATTCAAAAACCTGATGAATTACTTTGACCAATTGACTTTGTTTCATACCCGCTGTCAAATGATAAACAGGTTCTAAGCCATCGTCCACCTGAGCCACAACCTTCATCCCCATCAGTTGTTGCTTTGCCTGCTCCCATTTTCCGTAAACTGCAATTTCCTTACCAACTTCCACTTTGTCAGCCAAATAAGGTTGATTAAAAAAGCTGACAGCAACCACGGCCTCACCTTCTTTAATTTTAAATGAAAGTCGATTACGTTTAAATCCGTAATACTGGACATTAGCTGGTGTCACTACCGTTCCAATAATTGTTGCTTTTTCTCCGTCAACAAGTTCAAAAACCGAACGACTTGCGAAATCTTCATAACGAAAAGGGAAATAAAGCAATAAATCTTGAACCGTGAAAATTCCTAACTTATGGAAATTTTCCACAGATTTCGGTCCCACACCTTTTAAAAATTGCACTGAATCTGTTAATTTCATACTTTTATTATACCAATATATAAGGTTAAATGCTTCAAAAATCAAATATAATTTGCTGACAGAGAATTTATCAGCAAAATTTACTGACAGAAAGCTCTGTCAGTAAAAAAATAATCAGAAATTACTCTGATTACTTTTTATGCTTTCTTAACAACTGAACCCTTCAAAGCAATTGCTCCAAAGCCCGGAATTTTTGAATCAATAAAATGTTCATTTTTCCCTTCTGGATTAATGCGAATGTTTTTCACTTTTGTTCCCTGCTTAATTGGTTTTGGCATTCCCTTAACTGGCAAATCTTGTACAATAACAAGGTCATCCCCAGTTTCTAACTCATTTCCTAAACTATCAAGGACAATAAATTTTCCAGCTGCCTCAATTTCCTCAAGAGTAAATTCATTTCCACATTCAGAACAGCCAAAGCTCGTATCTGATAATTCATAAGTATATTCACTTGAACAATGAATACATTTTGGTGTTTCCATCTTCTCTCCTTTATTAAATCAAAAAAAACCAGCCCGAAGACTGGTTTTTATACCGTTAAAATCGGAAAATTATTTAGCGATTTTAGCGAAGTATGCAAGTGTACGAACAAGGTTTGAAGTGTATGACATTTCGTTATCGTACCAAGATACAGTTTTAACAAGTTGAGCTCCATCAGCTGAAGTAACTTCAGTTTGAGTAGCATCAAAGAGTGAAGAGTTTGAGATACCAACGATATCAGATGAAACGATTTGGTCTTCGTTGTAACCAAATGATTCATTTGAAGCAGCTTTCATAGCTGCGTTGATTTCGTCAACTGTAACTTCTTTGTTAAGGATAGTAACAAGTTCAGTCAATGAACCAGTTGGAACTGGTACACGTTGAGCATGTCCTTGAAGTTTACCTTGAAGTTCTGGCAATACAAGACCGATAGCTTTAGCAGCACCTGTTGAGTTAGGTACGATGTTTTCAGCTGCAGCACGTGCGCGACGGAAGTCTCCACCGCGGTGTGGGCCATCAAGAGTCATTTGGTCACCAGTGTAACCGTGAACTGTAGTCATTGTACCAACTTTGATACCGAATTGTTTGTTCAAAGTATCAGCCATTGGAGCAAGACAGTTAGTTGTACATGAACCAGCTGAAATTACTGTTTCAGTTCCATCAAGTACTTCGTGGTTAGTGTTGAAAACGATTGTTTTAACATCAGATCCACCAGGTGCAGTGATAACAACTTTTTTAGCACCGTTAGCGTGCAAGTGTTGTTCAGCTTTTTCTTTAGTTGCGAAGAAACCAGTTGCTTCAAGAACGATTTCTGCACCAACTTCAGCCCAGTTGATGTTAGCTGGGTTAGATTCAGCAGTAACTTTAACGAATTTACCGTTAACTTCAAAACCACCATCTTTAACTTCAACTTTACCATCAAAACGACCTTGAGTTGTATCGTATTTAAGCAAGTGAGCAAGCATTGCTGGATCTGTCAAGTCGTTGATTGCAACAACTTCAACACCTTCAACATTTTGAATACGACGGAAAGCAAGACGACCGATACGACCGAAACCGTTAATACCAACTTTAACTACCATTAGTAGTTTCCTCCTTATAGGGATTAGATTTTATAAAAGGCTTACCTTTTAAATTGACTAAGTTAACAATTTAACTTACTCTTTTATTTTAACACTTTTTTTAAAATTTGCAAACATAAACTCCCTTAGAAAGCGCTCTACAAAAGCAAAAGAAGTCCACTTTTCTTGAAAGCGTTTAACATTAAAAAAGCTCGCACTTTTAAGAATAGTTTCTTCTTCCACCTCTATAAAAAAGCAATAAAAAAAATTTACTGATGAAACGCTCAGCAAATTTATGATTTATTTCTTACCAAATAAACGCCCAAAAAAGCCCTTATTGTCAGTGGTTTTTAGCTGTTCTTGCAAATCCGTAAAAAATTGTTTTTGGTCTGTCAAAGCTTTTTCCATTAACTCTTGCTGTTTTTTAATCTGTACATCTTTTTCAGCAATTTGAGCATCTTTTACGTTTAATTGTTGATCTTTGGAGATAAGTTGACTGTTTAAACGTTCAATCTCAGCGTTTTTATCTTTCATCAAAGCGCTAATCATTTCGTAAGCTGCGGATGTTGCATCATCTGTCTTAAGCGCAACCTCAGAACCTTTGTCAGCATTTTCTTCCAGAACCTCTGCCTTGGCAGTCACCACTTTTCCGTATAGTCCCTCAAGTTCATGAATTCCCTCGGCATTAACGACTGTTACATTCTTCTCATTTTTTTCAACAAATTTAGTATCTAGCGACTTAACACGTTTATTCATCGCTTGGCGAGTCACTCCAAAAAGCTCTGCCAATTCACTTACTGTTTTAGTTTTCATATCATCCATAATACCATATTTTCGGCTAATTATACAGACTTTTGTAAAAATTTTATTTGCATATCGTTCTAGGAATTATTAAAAATATATTATAATTATATTATAGTGTAAATTTCCAAAAGAAAGGACTAAAAATATGAAATATAAAACAGAATCCATTGATAATATAAAAAAATTCTATGATATTAATAGTAAAACTGGTCTCAGTCCAACTCAAGTCACAAATTCACGAATAAAATACGGTCATAATAACTTTGAAGAACAAAGTGGCCCAAATATTTTTCAAAAACTTCTTCATCACCTCTTAGAAGTCATGAATATCATTCTTATTTTAGTTGGTGTTCTCTCAGCCTATTTGGCTTATATCAGTAACGGAAACTACACTAAAACAATTGTTGTTTTACTTATCGTTGCCATCAACGTTTTCGTTTCAATCTTCCAAGAAAACAGGGCGGAAAATGCACTCGCTGCACTCAAAGAGCTTTCCTCACCAACTTCAACTGTTCTTCGTTCTGGAAAACGCCAAACTATTCCTTCAAGTGAATTAGTCTGCGGTGACCTCATTGAGCTGACAGCCGGCGTACAAGTTGGAGCTGATATTCGCTTACTCACAAGTAATAGCCTGCAAGTTGATGAATCTTCACTGACAGGTGAATCAGAACCCATTGACAAGAATACTGACCTTGATATTACTGACGAAGTTACTCTTGGAGATCAACTGAACATGGTTTTCTCAGGAACAAATATCCTTAACGGAACAGCCGAAGGAATCGTTGTCGCAGTTGGTTCCGAATCACAAATGGGACAAATTGCTACACTTATTGGCGAACAAATAAAAGGAAAAACTCCTCTTCAAAAAAGAATCGATAAACTTGCCAAACGCTTAGCAATCATTGCCTTTGCCGCTGGAATCTTAATCTTTGTCATTAACCTTTTGTATGGAAACGTTCCTTTTGTTGATAATTTAATGACCGCCGTTGTTTTAGGAGTAGCTGCCGTTCCAGAAACACTTCCAGTTATTGTTACCCTCAGTCTGATTTACGGTGTAGAAAATATGGCTCAGAAAAAAGCCATTATCCGAAATGTCCCTGCCGTTGAAACCCTTGGAAACGCAACAGTCATCGCTTCTGACAAAACCGGAACACTCACACAAAATCAGATGACCATTCAAAAACTTTGGCTATCTGGACAAGATAGTTGGTCAGGAGGTCAATTATCAAGCTCTGAAGTTTCCTTAATACAAAATTTTGCTTATGCCTCAAACGCCAGTGCACAACTCATTGACGGTGATTGGGAAATCCATGGTGACCCAACCGAAGCAGCAATCATTCGCTTCTTAATTACTCATGACCTCTATGAACCCGAAAAAAATCCAAAACGACTTGCCGAACTCCCTTTTGATAGTTCACGCAAAAAAATGACCGTTGTCATTCCACATCCGCAAGATAATGAAAAATATCTTGTACTGACCAAGGGCGCTTTTGATAGACTTGCACCAAGCAGTCAACATCAAGCGCAGCATCCACAGCTCCTTTCTTCAAATAACGAGGAGACTTCCACTCACTTATCAAATGATTTATTGAGTCAAGCCCAAAAAATACATGATATTTTTGCTGACCAAGCCCTACGTGTTCTTGCTCTTTCTTACAAAATCATCGATAAAGTCCCAGAAGATTTAACTGAATTAGAAAATAATCTTACCTTTCTTGGAATCGTGGGAATGATTGACCCTCCACGCTTAGAATCAAAAGCCGCTGTTCAAGAAGCAAGGGCTGCCGGTATTAAACCAATCATGATTACAGGGGACCACGCGCTTACAGCAAAAGCAATCGCTCAACAAATTGACATCTATCGTGACGGAGATAAAGTTATTGACGGCTTAACGCTCAAATCAATGACAGATGATGAACTTAGCCAAACGATTGAACAAATTTCGGTCTATGCCCGAGTAAGTCCTGAAGACAAACTTCGTATTGTAAAAATCTGGCAAGAAAAAGAACAAATCGTCGCCATGACAGGAGATGGGGTCAATGACGCACCCAGCTTAAGAGCAGCCGATGTCGGAACTGCAATGGGAATAGCTGGAACAGAAGTTGCAAAATCCGCTTCTGATATCATTCTTGCTGACGACAATTTTGCGACCATCGTCGCTGCCATTCGCGAAGGACGTCGCGTTTACACCAATATCAAAAAAACAATTTATTACCTTCTCTCAGCAAACGTAGCTGAAATTCTAACAATGCTCATTGGAGCAATTGTCGGTTGGGGAATGCCTTTTACAGGAATTCAACTCCTTTACATCAATGTCCTTGCTGATGGAATTCCCGGATTTGGACTTTCACGTGAAAAAGCCGACAGTCATATCATGGAACAGCCACCTGTTGGAGTCAAAGAAAGTATCTTCTCAAGAGGAGTCAGCTGGCGTATCGCCATTTGTTCCACTGCATTCATCATTACTGCTCTAGTTGGTTTTTATCTTGGTAGGTTTATTGAAATCGCTGGATTGACACCCAATCATCAACTAGGACAAACAATGGCCTTTGTGATATTAACCCTTGCTTCTACAATAAATATCTATAATGCTAGAAGTAATGAATCTCTCTTCACAAGAGGAATTACCACTAATAAAATGATTTTTGGTACCACCTTATTATCACTAGGAATAACCGTTCTCTTTACAAATGTTCCAATTTTGATGAACATCCTAGAAGTTGCTCCTTTATCAATGACACACTGGCTGATAGCTATCATCTTAGCTTTAATCCCAACCCTTGTCATTGAAATTACAAAAGTGATTCTTAATAAACAAGGGAAAAAATTTATTGGCTAAAAAAAAGGCTCAAAATAACTTGAGCCTTTTTATCTGTCCACTTATTCATGGAATTCTACAACCATCTTCACCACTTCATCATAAGACTCTTGACAGCCATTTTTTACCCAATTTCCTAAAACATAAAATAAACCAGCAGCCATAAAATCGTTCCAAAATTTTTGCTTTGTCCCTAGATAATCAGCCCAAGTCGTTGTTTCATTATAAAAAATAGTCATCTTTTGAGCAAATACCTGAAAAATCAGCGAATAATAATTCCCCTTGACAGCTTTTTCTATTTCTTCTTCTTGTTCAACAAATAGTCCCACCAACTTCTCACTTAAAATAAGTGAGTTAATACTTTCTAGCTCCAAAAGTTCTTTGAGAAATTTATCATAGATTAGCTCAAAATACTCTAATACGACTTCTTCCCTATTTTTGAAGTGCCGATAGAAAGTCATCCGACTCACCCCGGCTTTTTTGCAAACTTCTGTCAATGGCAATTCATTGATTGTATATTTCTCTAAACACAACATCATTCCTTCAATAATAAAGTCATGAAAATCTTGATATTGCTCTTTTCGCTTCATTTCTGTTACACTTTCATTTTGTTGTCACTTTTAAAGACAAACCGTCCAAAGTTAATTGTAAAAGTTCTTTTTTGCTGTTACACTTGTATCACATAAATATTATAACACAAAGGAAAATTTTATTATGTCAAATCAAGAACCAATAGCAAACTACAAATTTAATTATAAAACAACAGCAAATAAAGTTATGAAAAATATTAATCTTTCAGGAAAAACAATCATCATCACTGGTGGGTATTCTGGTATTGGTTTAGAGATGACCAAACAACTTTCACGTGCTGGAGCAAAAATTATTATCCCCGCCCGAAGAATGGAGGTAGCCAAGAAAAATTTATCTAAAATAAAAAATATTGACATTCTTCCCCTTGACCTCACCAATCCAGAAAGTATTCATCAATTTGCCGAAAGTTATTTGCAAAATAATTCAAAACTAGATATTCTTATTAATTCCGCTGGATTAATGTACCTTCCTTTAAAAAGAGATTCTCGAGGAATAGAATATCACTTTGCCACAAACCATCTAGGCCACTATCAATTAACAATGGAACTTTTACCCGCTTTAAAAAATGCAAAAATCTCAAGAGTTATAAATTTATCCAGTCGTGCTCAACAAATGACACCATTACTAGAAGATTGGAATTTTGAAAAAATAGAAAACTATAATCCCCAAATAGGCTACCAACAATCTAAAACTGCCAACGTTTTATTTTCAATAAAACTAGATGAACTAGGAAAAAAATATGGAATTAGAAGTTTTGCCGTCCACCCTGGTATGATTCCAATGACAAATATTGGTCGTCAAAATTCACCTATTACCCCTTGGCTCCGCTACCTAGTCGACTATTTTAAATTAATTCATATCCCCGTATTTTTTAATGCACTTAAATCCGGCTTTGACCGAAGTAAATATCGCTATTTAAAAACAATAGCTCAAGGTGCCGCAACACCTCTTTGGGCCTCAACAAGCCCTGATTTAGAAGGTAAGGGTGGGCTTTATTGTGAAGACCTTAATATTGCCAGACTTATGACATCAGAAGAAGCTAATAATTTTTCTGGAGGCTTACGTCCGCATGCAGTAGACCACAATGACGCAGATAGACTTTGGCAGATTTCAAAAAATATAACAGGTCTGGATTTTGAATAAAACCTTACTATAAAATAAAACTGACCTATTATAAATAGGTCAGTTTATCTATTTTTTCATTAGATGAAACTTATTATACATACTACGTTTGATTAAATAATGGCATTTATATTAAAAATACACAAACTTCTTTGACATGTTATTGATCAAGTGCTAATATTATGCTATATATTCAAAATAGTTTGAATATATCGTTTTTTATAATTAAGGAGAACTATGAAAAATTTTATAAACAAACCAAATAATATTAAAAGATGGATCTTATTACTATATTCTATCCTTTCACTAATTATTACCATCACTTATATTATTTTTAACCACACATTTTTTAAAGTAGATTGGCAAAGGTATGATATAGATGGGACTTACCGAGGAAAGGTGGATGAGATACTAAAACATGGTGTCTTCTGGATAAATGGGAATTTAACAGCAATCAACTCTACACTACTGATTTTACTTCTAGCTGTAGGGACGATTCTTTCACTATTAATTTTCTATTTAGCTTGGCATAATCTAGCAACTAGAACATGGACCCCAATTCTGTGCTTAGCAGGATTTTTGATTCCTCTAATCGTTCATGGCGACGGAAATATTCTCAAATCCTTGATTATTGGCTATATTTTTATCATTGCTGGAGCAAGCTTCTCAGTTCAGGCTTTACGCTTCTCCTGATTTCAAAAACTTATTTAATATAATAAAAAACTACCGAATTCAATAGTTTTCAGTAGTTTTTATTAACTATAAAATAATCTAATTAATTATATAAAAAAAGCTAACAATAGGCATGTTAGCTTTTATGTTATGCCGAAGGCCGGGGTCGAACCGGCACTCCCGTGAAGGAACCAGATTTTGAGTCTGGCGCGTCTGCCTATTCCGCCACTTCGGCGAAACATAACAACTGGGGTAGCTGGATTCGAACCAACGCATGAGGGAGTCAAAGTCCCTTGCCTT